>OJBY01000743.1_pt1 | contig 15233 bp, 10 predicted proteins | sample 1591731 | NCBI WGS metagenome assembly OJBY01 (sample SAMN05416837, study PRJEB24817) | seawater metagenome | isolation source: Sea water | place: Canada:Atlantic | collected 2013-07
ATACGAGATCATGCCTAGTCTCGTGGGCTCGGAGATGTGTATAAGAGACAGTCGGAGGAGGAGATTGAGCAGGAACTCCAAGACCGGGTACGCGAGCAGATGGATCAGAACCAGCGTGAGTACGTGCTGAACGAAAAAATGAAAGCCATCCAGCGTCAATTAAACGGCGACGAAGACGACGATGTCGGTGAGTTGGCTCAGCAAATTGAAGATGCTGACTTGCCCGATGAAGTGCGTAAAAAGGCTGAAAGTGAGTTCAAGAAACTCAAATCCATGCCGCCCTCAAGCTCTGAGTCTTCTGTGATCCGTGGTTATATCGACTGGATCCTGCAAACGCCTTGGAACAAACGCTCTAAAGTCTCGGTCAATCTGGATAAAGCTGAAGCGGTTCTAAACGAAGACCACTACGGACTCGATGAGGTTAAAGATCGCATCCTTGAGTTTTTGGCGGTGCAAAAACGGGTGAAAAAACTTAAGGGTCCGATCCTGTGTTTAGTGGGTCCTCCGGGTGTGGGTAAAACCAGTCTTGGTGAGTCGATCGCGAAGGCGACCGGCCGCAAGTACGTGCGCATGGCGCTCGGCGGGGTGCGAGATGAAGCTGAGATCCGCGGTCACCGCAGAACTTATATTGGCGCGATGCCAGGTAAGATCGTGCAGAACTTAAGCAAGGTTGAAGTCAAAAATCCGCTGTTCTTGCTAGATGAGATCGACAAGATGGCGCAGGACTTCCGCGGTGATCCAGCCAGCGCGCTGCTGGAGGTTCTCGATCCTTCGCAAAACAACAAGTTCAACGATCACTATCTCGACATGGATCTGGATTTGTCGGAGGTCATGTTTGTCTGTACCGCTAACTCGATGAATATCCCGCCGGCGCTGCTCGACCGGATGGAAGTGATTCGCTTGCCGGGCTACACCGAAGATGAAAAAGTGCAGATCGCCGATCGCTACTTGTTGCCCAAAGCCATCAAAGATAACGGATTAAAGCCAGCTGAGATAAATGTCGACGACAGCGTGATCCGCGAGATTGTTCAGCGCTACACCCGTGAGGCAGGCGTGCGTAACTTGTCACGCGAGATCTCCAAGATCTGCCGTAAAGTCGTCAAATCACTGATCGGCTCTAAAGCCAAGTCCGTGTCGCTCAGCGCCTCCGATCTTGAGGAGTACTTGGGTGTTCACCCTTACGACTTTGGGTTGGCTGAAAAAGAAGCTGAAGTTGGCCGTGTAACTGGTCTGGCCTGGACCTCGGTTGGCGGTGAGCTGTTGAACATTGAGTCGGCGATCGTACCGGGTAAAGGCGCCTTTACCGTGACTGGTTCTTTGGGTGACGTGATGAAGGAGTCGATCAAGGCGGCGATGACGGTGGTGCGTGCACGTGGATCTCAGCTTGGGATTGCAGCTGAGAAGTTCAGTGAGCACGATTTGCACGTGCACATGCCTGAAGGAGCCACCCCTAAAGACGGACCTTCAGCCGGACTTGCGCTGGTAACCGCACTGGTGTCGAGCTTCACTGGGATCAGTGTACGTCCCGACATCGCGATGACCGGAGAAGTTACGCTTAGAGGTAGGGCACTGCGGATTGGGGGCCTCAAAGAGAAGCTCTTAGCGGCGCATCGCGGTGGGATCAAACTGGTACTCATACCTAAGTCGAACGAGCGCGATCTGGCCGATATCCCTGATCATGTTAAAGCTGGTCTTGAGATCATACCGGTTGATACGATAGAAGAGGTGCTTACACATGCTTTGACAGAGCAACCCGTGTCTTTAGAGGCGCAGGGCAAGCCCAAAAGCAAAAAAGCTAAAACCGACGCTAAGCCGCACTGATCTCAAGCATCACCCATAGACGACACTAACCGTCGTCTATGGGTTTTTTTGAGACGACAGGGTGTGCGGTTTTGCTGCAGATTACGCTATATTAGGATCAGAACTTAACGGATGAAAACTATGGACGAAAATAAAACCCGCGCGCTTGACGCGGCACTGAGCCAGATTGAAAAGCAGTTTGGTAAAAACTCGATCATGCGTTTGGGTGACGGCTCAAGCATCAACAACGATATCGATGTGGTCTCTACTGGCTCGCTTGGGCTTGACATAGCGCTGGGGATTGGCGGACTACCGAAGGGGCGGATCGTTGAGATCTATGGCCCTGAGTCTTCGGGTAAAACCACGCTGACCCTGCAGGCAATTGCTGAGTGTCAAAAGCAGGGCGGCAACTGTGCGTTTATCGATGCTGAGCATGCACTAGATCCTAACTACGCTAAAAAACTGGGCGTAGATCTGGATAATTTGCTCGTTTCACAGCCTGATCACGGAGAGCAGGCGTTAGAGATCACCGACATGCTGGTGCGCTCTGGCGCAGTTGACCTGATCGTGATCGATTCGGTCGCGGCTTTGACGCCGCGCGCTGAGATCGAAGGCGACATGGGCGATTCACACATGGGTCTGCAAGCTCGCCTCATGTCCCAAGCCCTGCGTAAGATCACGGGTAACGCCAAGCGCTCCAACTGCATGGTGATCTTCATCAACCAGATCCGCATGAAGATCGGGGTCATGTTTGGCTCGCCTGAAACCACCACCGGCGGAAATGCCCTCAAGTTCTACGCCTCAGTTCGTATGGACATACGCCGGATTGGCGCGATCAAAGACGGCGATGAAGTCGTTGGCAACGAAACCCGCGTTAAGGTAGTTAAAAACAAAGTGGCGCCGCCCTTTAAGCAGGCTGAGTTTCAGATCATGTACGGTGAGGGTACCAACCGCTTGGGTGAGTTGATTGACCTTGGCGTCAGCGTCAACTTGGTGAAAAAAGCAGGCAGCTGGTACTCGATCGGCGAAGATAAGATCGGGCAGGGTAAAAGTAACGCTGTGCAGTACTTCAAAGACAACCCAGATGTTGCCAAAGAGATTGAAGCCAAGGTTAGGGCTGAGTTGATGGGTGTTCCTGGCTCGGTCAAAGAAGATACACCTGAGGTTCAACCCTCTTAGGTTTTCTCTGCAAATTTAAGCGCCTTCGGGCGCTTTTTTTATGGGAGTGGCGGGTTTTTGGCGTTTCACTTTTTTTTACTTGGTTATCGCTATATGATTGTCGGGTTTTACTCGTTGTCATTTGTAACGAGCTCCGCTACTTATCTTTTACTCAATCTTTAAGGTCCGCATGAAATCTAAAAAGTCCCAGCTGATTGGAATCACCGACGTCGCTAAAAAGATCCCTATGTTGGTCAATAAAGGCCCCAAGATGCTCAAGGGGTTGTTGATTGCTAACAACAAAAACGAGACCAAAAATGTCGGCCTCGGCTGGGCTTTTAATCAAGCACTACAGTCCAATCCGTCTGGGGCGGCGATCCTGTATGAGGATCGTACGATTTCCTACCAACTACTCGATGCTTGGTCTAGCCGGATTGCTAACTACCTCTTGAGCCGTGATATTCGTAAAGGTGATGTGGTCGCGGTCTTTATAGAAAACCGTCCCGAACTTTTGGCGCTCGCGATTGCCTGTGCCAAGGTAGGTGCGGTTCTAGCGCTGGTGAACTCAGCACAGACGGGTAAAGTGCTGACTCACAGTATCCGCCTGGTTGAAGCTAAGTTGGTGGTGGTGGGCGCTGAGCTCGCCTCGGAGCTGCATGAGATTGTGGATACCCTAGAAGTCACTAAGGACGATATCCTTTGGTGGGCTGACACCGATACCCTAGTTGAAACCGGTAAAACTGAGCACGGTTTCACCAATTTTGCCGAGCAAATCAACCGCAACTCCGCTGTCTGTCCGCAAAGCGCGCGCTTCATCTTTAAAGACGATGGTTTGTTTTATATCTTCACTTCTGGCACGACGGGCATGCCAAAAGCGGTGATCTTCAGTCATGGCCGCTGGATGAAAGCTTATGGCACCTTTGGCCACATCATGGATCTGGGCTCCGATGACATCATGTATGTCACGCTGCCTCTCTACCACGCGACCGGTATTGCGGTTTGCTGGTCGTCGGTGATCAAGGGCGCTGGTGCCATCGCGATGCGACGCAAGTTTTCATCGAGCAACTTCTGGAGCGACGTACACAAGTTCAACGCCTCAAGCTTTGGTTACGTCGGCGAGCTATGCCGCTATCTGCTTGATACCCCGGGTTCTGAACTTGAGAAAACCCACCGCGTCACCAAGATGATTGGAAATGGCCTCAGACCCAGCATCTGGGCGGAGTTTAAGCAGCGCTTCAACATCAAAGAAGTCTACGAGTTTTACGCCTCAAGTGAAGGCAACATCGGTTTTAGCAACATCTTCAACTTCGAGAACACGGTCGGTTTCTCACCGATGGAATACGACATCATCAAGTACGACAAAGAAAAAAATCAGCCGGTCAAAGATCAGCGCGGCTACTGCGTTCGAAGCGAGCTTGGGGAGCCGGGGCTCTTGATCGGCAAGATCACTGATAAGACGCCATTTGACGGTTATACCGACCCTGAAAAAACCAAAGATGTGATCATGGAAAATGTCTTTGGATCGGGCGATCGCTTTTTCAACACCGGCGATTTGATGCGCAATATTGGCTTCAAACACGCGCAGTTTGTTGACCGCTTGGGCGATACCTTTCGCTGGAAGGGTGAGAACGTCTCGACCACCGAGGTTGAGAGCATCATGGCTGATCAGGACCTGATCAGTGAGGCAATCGTTTATGGGGTTGAGGTGACCGGCACCAACGGGCGAGCAGGCATGGCAGCGATCACGCTGGCTGATGGCAGCAAGTGTGATGATTCATCGCTTAAAAAGCTGTTCGACTCACTCAAAGTTGAGTTACCAGCCTACGCCGTGCCCCTGTTTTTGCGTATCCAAAAGCAAGTTGAGCGCACCGGAACCTTTAAATACTCCAAGAACAAACTCAAAGAAGAAAGCTTTGATCCCTCTAAGTGCAGCGAGCGACTAATCTTTGCCAACCCCAACGGTGAGTTTGCTGATATCGATGCAAAAGTTTTTGATGCAATCGAGTCGGGAGAGTATCGCCTGTAAAAATTGCACCTTTTTAAGGGTTTAGGCTTGCCAAAAGGTCAAAACCTGATAATATGTGCGCCACTTCGGGCCGTTAGCTCAGTTGGTAGAGCAGTTGACTTTTAATCAATTGGTCCCGCGTTCGAGTCGCGGACGGCCCACCATCTGAGGTAAATTCTGATCTGATCAGACATTTACCAATCAAACCCAGACTTAACGTCTGGGTTTTTTTTGCCTGTTTTTTGAGTGCATGCAAAGCTTTCAGCGGGCGATAGGTTTTGCTGGGCTATACTGTGTGCTGACCGCTAAATTGAGTTAGTTATGAGTGATGCGCAGCCGAACAAGAAAAACCTAATCTGGATCGATCTTGAGATGACGGGTTTGGATACCCAAGCCGATCATATCCTTGAGATTGCGACCATCGTAACCGACTCCCAGCTCAACCTGCTGGCTGAAGGGCCGGTTTTTGCGATTCACACGCCCGATAGCGTCCTAAACGGGATGGATGACTGGAACACTCGTCACCACGGCGGATCTGGGCTTGTAGACCGCGTCAGACGCTCCAAAGTGGACATGCAGGAGGCTGAGGCCAAAACCATCGAGTTTCTTGCAAAATGGGTGCCTAAAGGCGCATCTCCGATGTGTGGTAATTCAATCTGCCAAGACCGCCGGTTTATGGCCCGCCAGATGCCTGCACTTGAGGAGTTTTTCCACTACCGCAATCTAGATGTGTCTACAGTGAAAGAACTGTGCTTTCGCTGGAACCCTGAGGTGCTTCGTGGTGTGGTCAAAAAAGGCGCCCACTTAGCGCTAGATGACATACGTGATTCAATCAGCGAGCTGCGTCACTACCGTGAGCACTTCATCAAACTGCCTGTCTGAAGCGATCAGCTCAGCTTAATTGCTGGTTTTAGTCAAATTCCGTGTGTTGGCTAGCAAGTCTAGGGTTTCAAAGCGGCCTTAATGAGCTTTAGTAAACGGGGCTAAAGTTCAAGCTTAAGTAGCGTGAAGTGACTGCCAGTTTTAATCGCGATCTGCGTGTGAACTTGCTGGCGATCTACATACCAATCGCCAAGCACGATACGCGCGTTTGAGCCGCATTGGTGGAGCCCCGGACGGTGAGTGTGGCCATGGATCAGCACTGAGGGGCGGTTTTCTTGATCAAGCTTAAACTGCCGCTCTATCGCGCTTTGCTCCACATCCATGATCGACTGAGCTTTGATGCGGGTTCGAGCTTTACTTTGCCCGCGCAACCACTCAGATAGCTTAAGTCGAAAGCGCTTGGGGCTCGCTCTAAGCAAGCCCAAGACCCATGGATTGGTTAGCACTTTTTTCATGCGCTGATAACCCACGTCGCCGGTGCAGTAGCGATCACCATGGGAGAGGATGGTGTTTTGATTGAGTTCACGCAGCAGCATCGGATCACTCATCAGCTCAGCGCCTAGAGGCGATAAAAACTTCTGATTAATCGCAAAGTCTCGGTTGCCCGGCAGCACATAGATGTGGGTTTTTTTACTGAGCGTGCGAACACTAGCGGCGATTGAGTCAAACCACGGCATCTCGATATCATGTCCCAGCCAGGCGTTGAACCAGTCGCCCATGATGTATAAGTGCTGAGGCTGAGTTTGAATCAATTGATCCAGTAAGCTTTCAAACGCCTGATTGAGTTTGGGGGTGTCTACGCTTAGGTGTAAGTCGGCTATAAAAACATCGCTGAGCGGTTCGATATGCTCGTGCAAAAGCTCAAGGGAACTCAGCGCTAAGTGATCAATCTTGATCGGATCGCCGGCGGCGCCGGTCCACTCAAACCCCGTATCAGTGTTCATGGTCTGAAGCCTGAGCAGGGTTTGAGTAGGGTGGGCATTTTAGTTTACGCGGCGGATCTGCTCGATCAGCACGTCTTGCTTAGGTACGTCTGCATGCATGCTGCGCACGCCGGTATCAACGCCCTTGATGGTGTTAACCACGTCCATGCCTTCGGTTACTTTCCCGAACACGGCATAGCCCCAGCCGTGTGGGTTTTTACCAGTGTGGTTTAAAAAAGTGTTGTTTTTCAGATTGATGAAAAACTGACCGGTTGCGCTGTGGGGGTCGCCGGTACGAGCCATGGCGATGGTGCCCTCAGCGTTGGCAACACCGTTGTCCGCTTCGTTTTGGATTGGCGCGTGTGTGCTTTTTTGATTGAAAGTCGCGTCAAATCCGCCGCCTTGGATCATGAAACCGTCGATGACGCGGTGAAAGATGGTCTCGTCATAAAACTGCTCATCGACATAGCTCAAAAAGTTTTCTACGGTTTTTGGGGCTTTGTCAGCAAAAAGCTCCATGGTCACGGTGCCGTAGTTGGTTTTCATCTCAACGATGGGGTTGCTCATGGCGTAGCCTGTTGGTGTAAAAAAGCAGATTATAGCGAAAACTGTGCTCAGAGTTGCGATAAAGCGTCGGCGTTGCATCGATGTGTCTTCCTGACTAGAAACCTTCATGGTTTTATACCAGCTTTTACGGCAAAATACGCCTTTATAAATTCAGACCAGAGTTTCATGAGCGCAGTTAACGAGCCGGTTAAAAATGACTTCATTCGCCAGATCATCCGCGAGGATCTGGCTCAGGAAAAAGTTAGCAACATCGTGACTCGGTTTCCTCCTGAGCCAAACGGGTATCTGCACTTAGGTCACGTGAAGGCCATCTGCACCAACTTCAGTATTGCCAAAGAGTTTGGCGGCGAGTGTAACCTGCGCTTCGATGACACCAACCCGCTCAAAGAAGATCAAGAGTACATCGACTCGATCAAAAGCGACATCCACTGGCTGGGTTTTGAGTGGAGCGGTGATCCGCGCTATGCCTCAAACTACTTCGATAAGCTCTACGCCTACGCGCTGCAGCTCATCAAACAAGGCGATGCTTACGTGGATCGTCAGACTCCAGAGCAGATGAAGCTTGGTCGTGGCAGCTTTACCGAGACCGGCACAGATTCGCCCTTTCGTGACAGCAGTGTGGAGGCAAATCTGGCTTGGTTTGAACAGATGAAAAACGGTGAGCTGGCCGAGGGCTCAGCAGTGCTGCGCGCCAAGATCGACATGACCAGCCCCAACATGGTCATGCGTGACCCGGCGCTATACCGCATCATGAAGCAGAGCCACCACCAAACTGGCGACACTTGGTGTATCTATCCCATGTACGATCTGGCGCATCCACTGTCTGACGCGATCGAAGGGGTCACTCACTCACTGTGTACGCTTGAGTTTGAGGAGCACCGCCCGCTTTATGACTGGCTGTTAGATAAACTCAGTATTGCTCCGCGTCCCTATCAGTATGAATTTGCCAGACTAAATGTCGAAGGATTGATCACCTCGAAGCGTCAGTTGAAAACCTTAGTCGATAGCTCGGCTGTTGAGGGCTGGGATGATCCGCGCATGCCGACGATCTCAGGGATGCGCCGCCGCGGCTATACGCCAGAGGGCTTGCGCGACTTTTGTGAACGGGTTGGCCTCAACAAAGCGGGCGGTACGGTTGATCCCAAGCTGCTGGACTACTGTGTCCGCCAGTCTTTAGAGGACAAGGCGCTACGGGCCATGGTGGTCTTAAAACCGCTTAAGGTCACGCTGTCGAACTTTGAGGCGCTGGATGAGGGTGAGGTGCTCACGCTCACGCAGCCTAACCACCCCAATCGCCCTGAGCTTGGAGAGCGTGAGATCCCACTCACCAAGACGATCTATATTGATCAGGCAGATTTTGAGTTGGTACCTCCGCCCAAGTACCGCCGCTTGACCCCAGGCAGCGAAGTGCGTCTGCGTAACGCCCACGTGATCCGCTGTGATGAGCACATCTTGGATCCTAACGGAGAAGTGGTTGAGCTGATCTGCTCGATCGACACTGACACGCTTGGCAAAAACCCTGAAGGCCGTAAGGTAAAAGGAGTGATCCACTGGGTTTCGGCAGATTTAGGCGTGCCAGTTGAAGTGCGGGTATATGAGTCACTGTTTTTGAGTGAGCCTGACAGCGAGGGTGAGTTGGTGTTAAACCCTGATTCGCTGAGCGTACTTGAGGCCGTGGGTGAGCCTTCGATCAAAGACGCAGCGCCTGAAACTCACTATCAGTTTGAGCGTGAAGCATTTTTTGTATCGGATCAGCACGATCACCGAACCGATAAGCCAGTGTTCAATCGCGTGATTGAGCTTAGAGACAGCTACAAGCCTTAAGGTTTCTTTAAGGGTTTATGGGGGCGAGCAAAGGTAATCGATAGGGCGCACAACCTGTTTGAGGTGACATTTGACTTATGATTTAAGTAACAAGCTGGTCATCGGTGTGGCGTCGAGCGCGGTTTTTGATCTGAGTGACTCCGATCAGGTTTTCAAGCAGCAGGGTGAGGAGGCTTATCGTCGCTTTCAAGAAAAGCACCTAAACGACCCACTCAAGCCCGGTATCGCCTTTCCTTTTGTGAGTCGACTCTTGTCACTAAATGACTTAACTGGTCCGGACAGTCCGCTGGTTGAGGTGATCTTGCTCTCTCGAAATGATCCCGATACGGGTCTTAGGGTCATGAAGTCAATCGAGCACCATAAAATCGCAATCAGTCGGGCGATATTTACCCAAGGGCTCTCCCCCTATCAGTACATACCTGCGCTGAACATATCGCTTTTTTTATCAGCCAATCAGTTGGATGTTCAGAGCGCTATAAAGGCAGGTTATCCGGCGGGGCATGTTTTGGATTCAGTGTTCAATGACGACGAATCCGATATCGCGCTGCGTATCGCTTTTGACTTTGACGGAGTGCTTGCCAGCGGCGAGTCGGAGGCTGTTTATCAAAAAGATGGACTCAGCGGTTTTGTAAACCACGAAGTTAAAAACGCAGTACTGCCTCACAGTCCGGGCCCACTTAAAAACTTTTTGGTGGGTGTGTCAAAGATTCAGTCTTTTGAAGAAAGTCACAAGAAGACCCATCCCGATTACCTCAATCGCATACGGGTATCGATAGTGACCGCCCGAAATGCACCAGCGCATGAGCGCGCGCTTTATACTCTTAAGAGCTGGGGAGTTATGGTCAACGATGCTTTTTTTCTTGGTGGTATCGACAAGGCGTCAGTCTTGAGTGTACTAAAGCCACATATCTTTTTTGATGACCAAGTAGGCCACGTTAACTCAGCCAGGGAAGTGGTTCCCTCGGTTCATGTTCCTTTTGGCGAGATTAACGAGAGGTCTTGAGTGGCTGGTTTAACTAAGCCTTATACTTTAAGTTGGTTTAATCCGTGATGACAGGGTTCTCTTCAGTGAATTCTGCTCGCTCGTCATCATCCAGTAGCATGCCAATCTGGATGCGGTTTCTGCCTCGTTTTTTGGCAACCAGTAGGGCGTCATCTGCCACCTTGATCAGTTGACGCGAAAACTCTGCATGGCTGAGTTTGCTGCTGATCTGACTTGAGGTGACGCCCAAGCTGGCAGTCAATTTGATCTGCTCGCCCTCGACTTCAATTGAGGTATCTCGGATCGCTTTTATACAGCGTTCGGCGGCTTCAGCCACTGTTTTGAGACTGGCGCCAGGCATGATCACCACAAACTCATCCCCGCCGTAACGGGCTATTACGTCTGAGTGACGCAGGCTTGAGCTGATCTGTGCGATTGCACCGTTCAAAACCCGGTCGCCTACTAGGTGGCCATAATCATCGTTTATTTGCTTGAAGTGATCGATATCAAGCATGATCAGTCCAAGGTTGGAATTTTTATGTTTGCACTGCGAGATTGCTAAACCCATCAACTCGCCGAACTTGCGCCGGTTGGGGATGTTGGTCAGGGTGTCTGTTTCGGCATTTTGCACGCTCAGCGCCTCGCGTGCTTTCCAGTTTTGGATGGTGTGATAACCCAGCAGCAAAACGATCAAAACATGCGGCGACACAGCGGCTAGGGTAAATAAGATAAAGGCAGTGTTTTGATATATGGGATAGGCGCCATCGATCAGTGGCGCGTAGTCTAGGTACCCGGTTAGTGTGGCAACGAGACCACCGATGACCATCGTCGAGCCGACAAGTGCGCCCCAGATAACCCCCCGCACGTTAAATAAAATCAGTCCAATCAAGGGTGATGCCGTCATCATGATGCCGGTATTGATCGACAACTCCCCCAGCAGGTGGCACAACAGACTGTGCGTCACCACGTAGATAGTCAAACTGGCATACATATAGGTGTTGTGAAGGGTAGGGCGTGTTTTTACCCAGCCCGAATAGGTCAAGTGGAGTAAATTGAGCAGAATCAATGTGACGTAGATGAAGTTAAATGTCTGGAAGTAATCGGGACTCAGGCGATCAGCATCTGACCAATTAAAATAATCGCTCATCACGTAAATCAGGTTATAGCTTATGAAAATAAAACTTTCGCCGATCAGGCACAGCTTACTCAGTAGCTTTGCTTTGTAAAAATAGCTGACATCTAAAATGCTAAAGGTTTTGCTGAACATGGGTTCTCTCAATGGATTTGTAGCTTTTGTTGTTGATCAACCAGTCACATAATTGATTGTATAAATCAAAATTATAGTATCAATAAATAATTTATTAGATTTTTATTGTAAAAGCTTTGAAGTGTCACGCAAGCGATGTTAACACCAAGGTTTGAAAAAAGCCCCATGTGGGGCTTTTTTCAAAGAAACTGACTAGGCGTTACAATGCCTGAGCAAAGTACTCATCACTCATGTCCATGAGCGTGTCAGCACCAGCCAAGGCCATGGCTGCACGAGCTTTAAGCTCAGGCAGGCGGCGCTTAACAAAGAACTCAGCCAGCTTTGGCTTAGCGGAGTAGAAGTCGCCGCTTTGCTCTTGAGCGGCTTCAACCATCATGGCGAACATGTAGGCGTAGCTCATCAAGCCAAAGGCATGCATGTAATCAACACATGAAGCATTGATCTCATCGATGTTGTCTTTGACCAATGCCATCAACTGATTGGTGGTGTCTTCAATCGTACTTACTGCGTCTAGCAGAGCGTCTTTCATGAAGGCATTTTCCGCGCTCATACCGCCAGCAAAGGTTTTGATCTCCTCCAGGTAGGGAGTCAAAAAGGCGCCGCCATTTTTGACGATCTTACGGCCAACTAAATCGAGCGCTTGGATACCGTTGGTGCCTTCATAGATCTGCGCGATACGCGTATCACGAACTAACTGCTCCATACCCCATTCGCGCACGTAGCCATGCCCACCAAAGACTTGCTGGGAGTCGATACAAGCGTCGAGCGCCATATCGGTTAAGAAGCCTTTGGCAACGGGCGTCAGTAGCGCCACGCGATCATGTGCTTCTTTGACAGCTGCTTCGTCACTTGAGAATTTAGCAGTGTCTAAGAACTTAGCCACATAAACTGCGAAGCAGCGCGCCGCCTCGTTGTGTGATTTGGCGTTCAAGAGCATGCGGCGCACATCTGGGTGATGCAAGATCGGGTCAGCTTCTTTTTCAGGCGAGGTGACACCTGAGCTGGCGCGGCCTTGCAGGCGATCCAGTGCATAAGCGGCTGCATTTTGGTAAGCAGTTTCCGATCCGCCCAAACCTTGCAGGCCCATGGTCAGACGCTCGTAGTTCATCATCACGAACATGGCGTTAAGACCCTTGTTTTCAGGTCCAATCAACCAACCTTTGGCGTTGTCAAAGTTCATGACACAGGTCGCTGAAGCTTTGATGCCCATCTTGTGTTCGATCGAGCCTGGACCAGCACCGTTGCGCTCGCCGACGTTGCCTTCATCATCGTGCATGAATTTAGGCACGATAAACATGGAGATACCGCGCGTACCAGCCGGTGCATCAGGAGTTTTTGCCAAAACCAAGTGGACGATGTTGTCGGTTAGGTCATGATCGCCACCGGTGATGAAGATCTTGGTGCCTGAGATCGCGTAGCTACCGTCGTCATTTGGCACGGCTTTGGTGCGAATGATCCCAAGGTCAGTACCGGCATGTGGTTCGGTCAGACACATGGTTCCTGCCCACTCGCCAGAGTAGAAGCGCGGTAGGTACATGGCTTTTTGCTCGTCCGAACCGTAGGCGTTGATCGCAAGGCAGGCGCCGTTGGTGAGGTTGGGGTAAAGAGTGAAGGACTGGTTGGTGGCCATGAGCATCTCCTCGCTCATCATGGTCAGCATCTTGGGCATACCCTGTCCGCCGTACTCTGGATCACCGGCCAAGCTCATCCAGCCGCCCTCAGCGTACTGTTTGAATGCTTCTTTAAAGCCTTTGGGCGTGTAAACCTGTCCGTCTTCGATCCGCGCGCCTTCTTCATCGCCTGAGCGGTTGATCGGCAGTAGTACGTTTTTGGAGAATTTAGCCATCTCCTCAAGGATCGCGTCAGCAGTGGCGATATCTAAGAAGCTCAGGTCTTCAGTTGATTTCCAAAAGTCTTCAACTTTAAACACGTCGTTTAAGATAAAGCGCATGTCTTCTAGCGGAGCGTTGTAAATCGGCATGGTGTTTCCTCATATAAAATGGAGTGGCTAGCGGATTAATCCACCCGCGCAGCTTCCTTAAGTTTGGGAGCTTGGTAGATGCCTTGGGGTGGACAGGCCGCCCCAAGGCCAGTGTTTACTTTAAAAAGCGAACTGTTCTTCACCCATCTCCATCAGGGTTGCGCCGCCGGCTTTGATGCTGGCTGCATGAGTCGCGGTACGTGGCATCAGTTTAGCAAAGTAGAAGCGAGCGGTTTTAAGCTTGGCTTCGTAAAACTCAGTTTCGCTCGTGCCATCGGCAAGCGCTTTTTGAGCGATCTGTGCCATGCGCGCCCAGAAAAAAGCGAGGGTGACATAGCCAGAGTAGTACATATAATCCACCGCTGCTGCGCCTACTTCGTCTGGGTTTTCCATGCCGCGCTGACCAATCAGTTGAGTGAGCTCGCCCCAAGTATGAGTCGCCTTGGCAAGTGGTGCGATGAACTCGGCCATCTTGGGATCTTCGCCATGTGCACGGGCAAACGCGCCGATCATATCAGTGAAGTTTTTGAGCAGTTTACCTTTTGAACCCAGCACTTTTCGACCCAGCAGATCGAGTGACTGGATCTCGGTGGTACCTTCATAAAGACAGGCGATGGTGGTGTCGCGGACATTTTGCTCCATGCCCCACTCGCGGATAAATCCGTGACCGCCGTATACTTGCACACCGTGCTTGGCGGCCTCAAAACCGGTTTCGGTCAAGAAGGCTTTGGCGATAGGCGTTAAGAAAGACAGCATCTCATCGGCGTGGGCTTTGCTGTCACCTTTCATGACTTCAACTTCGTCTGCGTACTGTGCCAGCGTGTAGATAAGCGCACGGCCACCCTCGGCAAACGCTTTTTGAGTCATCAGCATGTTGCGAACCGCTGGGTGCACGATGATCGGATCAGCTGGTTTGTCTGGGGCTTTAGGGCCACTCATCGAGCGCATGGCGAGACGGTCGCGGGCGTACTCAAGCGATCCTTGAAAGGCCAGCTCAGCTGCTGCCAGACCTTGAACCGCGGTGCCAATACGCGCCACGTTCATGAAGGTGAACATGCAGTTCAGGCCTTTGTTTTCAGGACCGATCAGGTAGCCGGTCGCTGAGTCAAAGTTGATCACACAAGTTGCTGAGGCTTTGATCCCCATCTTGTGTTCGATCGACCCGCAAGTAACCGAGTTACGTGCGCCCACTCCTCCGTCCTCAACCAAAAACTTAGGCACAACAAACAAAGAGATCCCTTTGGTGCCGCCGGGTGCACCAGGAAGACGTGCCAGCACGATATGCACGATGTTCTCAGCCATGTCATGTTCACCCGCCGAGATAAAGATCTTGGTGCCTGAGATCGCATAACTTCCGTCGTCGTTTGGCACGGCCTTGGTTTTGATGATCCCAAGATCCGAACCGGCGTGCGACTCGGTCAAGCACATGGTGCCAGTCCACTCGCCGCTGATCAGCTTGGTTAAGTAGTCCTGCTTTTGCTCTTCCGTGCCGTGGTGCTTGAGAGTTTCCATGGCGCCGTGGGAGAGACCCGGATACATGGCCCAAGACCAGTTCGCGGTGCCGGTCATCTCGTTGACCACGGTTGAGAGTGAACCGGGCATACCTGAGCCGCCGTAGTTCACGTCAGCCGATAGGGCAGGAAAGCCTAGCTCGCAAAACTTTTGATAAGCCTCTTTAAAACCTTTGGGAGTGGTCACCACTCCGTCAGCAAAATGGCAACCTTCTTCGTCACCTGAGCGGTTGAGCGGCGCCAGCTCGTTTTCTGAGAACTGTGCACCGGCTTCGATGAAGGAGTCGATGGTGGCCTGTCTCTTATACACATCTGACGCTGCCGACGAAGAGG
>OJBY01000745.1_pt1 | contig 15209 bp, 8 predicted proteins | sample 1591731 | NCBI WGS metagenome assembly OJBY01 (sample SAMN05416837, study PRJEB24817) | seawater metagenome | isolation source: Sea water | place: Canada:Atlantic | collected 2013-07
CGAGATCATGCCTAGTCTCGTGGGCTCGGAGATGTGTATAAGAGACAGCCTTCACGCTTGAAGGGCCAACCGACATAACCGTGGGCGGAGCGTCTGTTAGCTTTGCAGTTGATCCAGCGGACTCAGGCACCCTGATTGGCACCTTGGCAGATGGCACCGTCGTCATGAGCCTGTCGGTAGATGCCAGCAGCTTAAGTGAGGTCGCTGGTAGCCCGGGTGATTACACGGTTAATTACAACGTGGATTTACTCTCGCCAATCGATCACCCTGACACCAGTGGTGAAGATCGTTTAGATATCGAGTTCTCTTTGACCATCACAGATCCTCAGAACTTGACCAGTGCGCCAGTTCCCTTGATTGTCACTGTCGAGGATGATGCTCCGTTTGTTCAGTCAGGTTCAGAGCAGATCGTGATCGGACCCAACGACGTCAATCTGATGTTGATCGTCGATGTCTCTGACAGCATGAACGAGGCTGCCGATCCTAACAATCTGGCGCTGGGCACACGCCTTGATCTGACCAAAGCAGCGATCAACGATCTGATCAACTCTTACGATGGTTTCGGATCCATCCGTGTTCAGCTGATCACCTTTAGTGACGGCGCGCAGTCCATGGGCACTTGGATGACGGCAGATGAGGCGCTGGTTGCCGTCAATGTCTTGGAAGCTAACGGAGGCACCAACTACGATGCTGCGCTTGGCACCGCCATCGAGGCATTTGGCCAACCGGGTAAAACACCCGGCGCCACCAACGTGTCTTACTTTTTGACTGATGGTTTGCCAAGTTATGGTCAGGGCGATACAGCAAACGCGGGCAATCGGACAAATGTCCTCAATGGGCCAACTCTCTATGGGGATGGAGATCCAGAGAATGCCACCAACGATATCGATGAGGGTATCCAGTCTGGTGAGGAGGCGCTGTGGCGCGACTTCTTAGAAGCAAACAACATGCTTTCACTTTCCATTGGCATCGGATCAGGCTTAGGTGCTAACGAGCCAGCACTCGATCCAATCGCTTATGACGGTCGCACTTCCACTGAAACCAATGGCGATATTATCGAGGCAGCAGACGGTTTATCACCTTTCTTGCTGGCCACGATCAAATTGCCTGAAGCCCAAGAAAGCCTACTTAACGGCGGTAACTCAAACGGCGGCTTTGGAGCTGATGGTGGTTTTGTGGTTGAGATCACAGTAGATCAGACAGCCTATCGCTACGATGTTCAGGCCAACACCCTCACCGTGACAGGACCCAATACTGACTTTAGTTTTGATTCAGCAACGTCCTCGGTGACGCTCAGAACCGAGCAAGACGGGATCATCGTGTTGAATTTTGACACTGGCGTCTACAGCTACACGCCCACGGTCGGTCTCGGATCTTACCCAGAGTCGATTGGATTTGTGGTCAGTGACCAAGACGGAGATCAAACCGTGGGCCGCCAAGATATCGATATCTTGAGACTTGAGGCGCGGGCTGATCGGATCATCACTAACGACACGGCTGCTGACTTTAGTGTCAACAAATCCGTGCTTTATGCGAACGATACGATCACTGCCGACTCAACGGCGGACTTTGGCGGAGCCACAGGTGGAGCTCTAAATTCAGCAGGCGATCCACTGATCTTTACCCGGACGCCAGATCCCGTGAAGGATGGCTCAGCCCTGATCACCGTGGAAACCCAAAGCGCTGCTGACAACGTCGGTGGAAACGATCTAAACGGGACGCGTGCAACTTCTCAAGTGATCAGTCGAGACTCCTTTGGAACCACCGGAGACGTCAATGCCCCTATCGGTGGGGGCAATGTCAGAATCGACGGCTTCCTAAGAGATCAGATCAACTTTGATAAGGACTACTACCGGGTAAGTTTGAGCGCAGGTGAGGTGTTTAGGGCTGACATAGACAACGGCATCGGCGGGGCGGAGAGCACCAATACGATCCTCAGACTTCGTGACGCCAGTGGCAACATCTTGGTTGAGGTGGACGATAGCAAAAACTTAGATCCAGGTTCTAGCAGTGTTCAGGATGCAAGCCTGAGCTACACCGTTGGCACAACCGCTGATTACTATGTTGAAGTCACCAACTTCAACAGTACCCAAGCCAACTCAGTTGCCGACGATGGTGATTACCAACTGTGGCTGAACATCAACAACCAAAGCCAGCAAAGTGGTTTCACTTACACTCTCACCGAAGACGGTACGGTTGACTCAGCGGTCGTCACCATCGATACCCGCGACGGTAACACCGTCACGGGCGGGGTAAGTGACGAGGTTCTGGTTGGTCGCGACGGCTTTGCTGACACCTTGGTCGGCGGAGCGGGTGATGACGTGCTTTACGGCAAGTCAGGGGACGACGTGCTAACCGGCGGCGCCGACGCGGATCGCTTCTTGTTTGATCTTAGTGCATCAAACGGCGCTGATCAGATCACCGACTTTATCGTTGGCACCGATAAGATCGCGTTCTTTGGCGGTGATACGGTGACTGGCGCGACTTGGGATAACGCCTCGCAAACCCTAAGCTACCAGTCGGGTGGGGTGAGTAACACCATCCTGATCACCAACAGCATCGCCGACTACGTCGATGCAGCCAGCTTCTTGAGCGACAACGCGGTTTATGTCGTGGGTTAACTAGCCAAGTGATCAAGGCGCCTTCGGGCGCTTTTTTTTGGATGTAAATTACGTGATGAGCAAAACTTCGGTGTTGATCCACGAGAGATTCAAAGGTGCCTATAGCTTAGAGTCAGTCAAAAGCTTGAGTATAAAAATGTCGACATTTGCCAACAGGTGACTCTCGGAGCAGCTTAAGTGCTTGGTGAGTTTTATATCAGACAGCCAGCTTGAGATTTAGGCGGGATCGTCGCCAGGCAAGGTGAGACTGCGTCCACCGTCCACCTTGATCACGTGACCTGTGACATAGCGAGCACGGATGAGGTAGTCGACCGCTTGCGCGATGTCTTCAGGCTCACCGATGCTTTGCAGGGGTATGTTGCTGGCGATGCGTTGTTTTTTGGGATCATCGATGGCTTGATCGCTATCGTCGTCGGGCCAGATATTAGCACCGGGGGCGACTCCGTTGACGCGGATTTCAGGTGCCAGATCCAGGCTTAAGCTTTGCACCATCATGCGGTGGGCGGCTTTGGCCATGTTGTAGATCACGTATCCCTTGAAGGGGCGATCGTCAGAGTGAATATCAAGCAAGCTGATCACTGAGCCGAGGCGCGCTCTGAGTTCTGGGACCAGCTGCTGAGTGAGAAAAAGTGGCGCGCGGGCGTTTGAGTGCATGAGCGCGTCCCAGTCTGCTGCGCTGCACTCACTCAGCTTAGTTGGGTAGAAGCGAGAGGCGTTGTGTATCAGGACATCCAGACGCTTAAAACAGCTTAAGATTTGCGCTGCTAGCTCTGAGTAAGTCGATGGGTCGTTTAAGTCACCTTGAACCAGCAGGGCGGAGTCTGAGCGCTCGGCATTTAACTCCTCGGCCAGTTTTTTTGCCTCATCTAGGCTTCGGTGATAGTGGATGATGACGCGGTAACCTTGGCTGTGCATGTGACGGATGATCTGTGCACCGATGCGCTTGGCGCTGCCGGTGACGCAGATTACCGGAGATGAGTCGTGGTTCATCTGGAGTTCTTAGTGCTTAAGTTAAGTTTGATCTTAACAGGTTGGTGAGTTTCTCCAGACGCCAAGCTTCGATGATCTGTCCGATTTGTGCACCAGTTTTGTCAGTAAAGATCTCGGGCTGCTGCTGTTTGAGCGAAGCGTGATTGAGCTGTATCAGCAAATCTGCAGCTTGTCTCAGTAGTTGAGTGGCGCAGACCGCGAGCTGCAAAAGCTTAGATGAATGACTCAGTCCCTGAGGGTTGGTTAACGGCATAGCGTTTTGGTTTTCATCCAAAGCCTGCGCTGTCGGTATGATCGCGCCGCAAAAGGTGGTTACAGCTTCACTGTTTTTTAGTGCGCCAAGTTCAGTGAGCAAGTTCAGTAAAACCGCCGCACGTGTCGCTTGATCCTTGTTTGAATCGTTGTCGGCCAGGTGGATTAGGGACCAAAAATGCGTGTGTAGTTGGAGCAGGAGCCGCTGGTAGCTTTGCGGAACTTTTAGACGCTGGCAAAGCGTGAGCAACTGATCCGATTGGGATTGATCGCTTTGGCTTTGAAGGTATGGCGCGCTCATGAGCGCTGCAAATCTAACCTCGGTTTGCTTGCTGCGCGCGCAGGCTAGGACGAGTGCTTTGATGGCTATCTGATTGATCTCAGTTGAGATGACGCCTGACAGGTTAAATGTGCCAGTGCCAGTGCTTGAGTCGGCACCCAAAGCAGAGTTCTCACTGGAGAGTTCGCTTTGCTCTGTGCCTAAAAGTTGAGTCTCAGCAGGGTTTGGGTTTGCAAGTTCTATAAACCAAGGACTCAAACAATGGGTTGCCGCCAGTGTATTAAAAAACTCAGTGGCTCCAACTGAGTTCAGAGCCAACTCAGTCTCTGCCCACACACGTTCTGCGCTTAAGCTGGCTAGGGTGTCATTTAGGCTCATCTGTTTGAAAACTTGGGCGGTGTGCTGATCGAGTTTGAAGTCCCACGCAGACAACTGAGCCATAAACCGTGCCCCGCGAAAAACCCTGAGCGGATCCTCACTGAAGCTTGCGCTTATGTGTCGCAGCGTTCGGCTTTGCAGGTCTGCATAGCCGCCATAGGGGTCGATCAGCTTGGTATCTGATCCAACCGCCATGGCGTTGATGGTGAAGTCGCGTCTGATCAGATCTTCATCCAAGGTGACGACAGCGCCAACATCAAAACTGAAGTCGCCGTGGCCAACCCCTAAGCTGCGCTCAACTCTTGCTAGAGCAAACTGAGTGCTGTTTTTAGGGTGCAAAAAAACCGGAAAGTCTCGGCCAACCTGAGTAAAACCACTCTCCAGCATCAGTGCTTGAGTCCCAGCGACGACCACAAAGTCGATGTCATGAAAGCTGCGAGAAAGCAGGGTGTCTCTGACTGAGCCGCCCACCACATAGGTAAGAGCCCCTTGATCGCGTAGTACTGCGATCAAGGGGTCATGAAGTTGTTCTGAGAGCTCGTTTAGATCACTTTGTTGCTGCAGGCTTATGGTGGGCATTTGACTAATCCCTAAGTGAAAGCTCAGCCCTGCTGCGGCACTTTAGAACATAACAGGACTGATTCATCAGCCCTGATTTTGGATCTGAGCAACCGTGAGTGCGGTCATGTTGACGATACGGCGAGTGGTCACAGAGGGCGTCAAGATGTGCACCGGTTTGGCAGCACCAAGCAGGATCGGCCCCATGCTGGCATGAGAGCTTGAGCTGCTTTTGAGCAAGTTAAAGGCAATGTTGGAGGCATCTAAAGACGGCATGATCAACAAGTTAGCCGATCCGGTCAGCGGGCTAAACGGATACTCGTTTTGACGAATGTTTTCGTTGAGCGCTGCGTCTGCATGCATCTCGCCGTCGTACTCAAAGTCGACGTTAGCGGCATCTAAAAGCTGTTTGACTTTGCGCATCTTGATGGCGCTTTTAGAGTTTGAGGTGCCAAAATTTGAGTGAGACACCAAAGCTACTTTAGGCGTGAGACCAAAGCTGCCGATAGATTCTGCTGCGAGCAGCGTCATCTCGAACAGCTCCTCGGCAGTCGGATCTTCGTGGATGTAGGTGTCACCGATGAACACCATGTGGTCAGCCATAAAGATACCACTGAGCGCGTACAACTGGTTCACACCCGGACGAGTGCCGATTGCGTTTTCGATGTACCGCAAGTGCAGATCGTAGTAGCTAAATGTCCCGCAGATCATGCCTTCAGCGGCGCCCAGCTCAACCAAGAGTGAACCGATCAACGTGGTTTTACGGCGTGAGTCACGCTTGGCTAGCTCAAGACTCACGCCTTTACGCTGCATGCGCTCATAGTAGTGCTGTGAGCCGGCTTCATACTGCTCATAATTTTCTGGATCAACGATGGTGATGTTTTCACCGTCTTTGAGCGTCAATCCCAATTTTTGAATATTGGCTTCTACGACATGAGGTCTACCCACGAGCAGAGGGGTTGCCAGCTCTTCATCGACGACGATTTGTACCGCTCGTAAGACTTTAGGGTCTTCGCCTTCGGCAAAAACAATCTTACGGGGTTCATTTTTAGCCAGCTCAAAGATCGGACGCATAGATAGCGCTGAGTTATAAACAAACTCGCTGAGCTGCTGGCGGTAAGCTGACCAGTCTTCAATGGGGCGAGTGGCGACACCCGAGTCCATAGCGGCTCTAGCGACAGCAGGTGAGATCTTGAGAATCAAGCGCGGATCCAGCGGACCAGGAATCAGATACTCGGGGCCAAAAGTGTGGCCAGAGCCGCCGGGGCCTTCAGTCGGAGCAGAGTGAACCAACGCAGCAATCGCACGTACGCATGCGATCTTCATCTCTTCGTTAACCGTGGTGGCGCCGACATCGAGTGCGCCGCGGAAGATGTACGGGAAGCACAGGGCGTTGTTGACCTGATTGGGGAAGTCAGACCGGCCGGTTGCGATGATCGCATCGTCACGGACAGCTTTAACCTCATAGGGCATGATTTCTGGCGTTGGGTTGGCTAGCGCAAAGATAATCGGATCGCGCGCCATGGATTTGACCATGTCCTGAGTCACCAGACCCGCCATGGAGAGACCCAAGAACATATCGGTCCCAGGCATGATATCGGCCAGCGTATCGGCGTCAGTTTCTTGACAGAACTGCAGTTTAGATTCGTCTAAACCCGTGCGGCGAGTGTTGATCACGCCGCGAGAGTCGAGCACGTAGACATTTGACTGGGAGACACCGAGCGCGATCAACAAGTTGATGCAGGAGATAGCGGCCGCACCAGCGCCCGATACCACAACCTTGATGTCCTCGGCCTTTTTGTTGACTAACTCCAAAGCGTTTAGCAGGCCAGCCGCCACGATGATGCTGGTGCCGTGCTGATCGTCATGAAACACCGGGATGTTCATGCGCTCGCGCAGTGCTTTTTCAATCTTGAAACACTCAGGTGCCTTGATGTCCTCAAGGTTCACGCCGCCAAATGTCGGCTCTAGTGCGGCCACGATCTCGATGAATTTATCGGGATCGTTTTCGGCCACTTCTAGATCAAACACATCGATGCCGGCAAACTTCTTAAAGAGTACACCTTTGCCTTCCATGACGGGTTTTGAAGCCAGAGGACCGATGTTGCCTAAGCCCAGCACAGCGGTGCCGTTGGTGATCACGGCTACCAAGTTGCCACGAGCCGTATATTTGGCAGCGGCACTGGGGTCCTTTTCGATCTCAAGGCAAGGTGCAGCAACACCCGGAGAGTAGGCAAGCGCTAAGTCGTGCTGGTTGGCGAGCTGCTTACTGGGCGTGACACTGATTTTTCCGGGCTTTGGAAACTCGTGGTAACGAAGGGCTTGTTGATCGAAGTTGGATTGATCCATAGGTAAAAAAGCTCTGGTTAACGGGCTAAACTCGCCCCAAAATTAATCGCAAAAATATAACATTTTATGTAAGCAAAGTCAGTAGCGATAGTACTTAACTGGCTTTAGTGAGAGGGTTATTGATGTTGATGATCATATCTTGAACTTGCTCAGCTGGCATGGGCTTTCCAAAAAAGTAACCTTGAGCGGTGTGACAGCCCAGGTTTTTCAAAAATGCCACGTGTTCCGCAGTCTCAACCCCTTCTGCCACCACGTCCAAATCAAGCGCATGACCCATGGCGACAATCGCCTTAACTAGGGCATCGCTTTGCTTAGAGTTCCCGATTTGATCAATAAATGCGCGGTCGATCTTAAGTACATCAATGGGGTACTGATTTAGGTAACTGAGCGATGAGTAGCCGGTGCCAAAATCATCCAGAGCGATGGTGATGTTTTTATCTTTGATGGCACTCAAGATACCCAGAATTCGCCCTGAGATGTCCAGCAACGAGCTTTCGGTGATCTCGATCTCTATGTTTCTAGGATCAATCTGATGCTCATCAAGCGTTTGGTTGAGTTGTTCCATGAAGTCTTCACGCTTGAACTGCTGCGCCTCAACGTTGATAGAGGTCCTCAAATCCGCTGGCAATATCTCACTCCATGCATGAAGCTGTTGGCAAACCTGTTTCATCACCTCGTTACCCAGCTCTATGATCAAGTCGGACTCATAGGCAACCGGTAAAAAAACACCGGGCGGCAGAAGACCACGTTTGGGGTGCTGCCAACGCACCAAGGCTTCAAGCCCACACAGTTTGTCTGTCGCCATATCAATTTTAGGCTGATAAAAGATCACCAACTCGTTTGAATTGACTGCGTTACGCAGTTCATTTTCCAGTATCAAACGCTGCAAACCTGAGACTTGGGGGTTGCTTGAGAAAACTTGATAACTGTTGCCGCCTGCTTTTTTGGCAGATTTTAAAGCCTGTTCTGCTTGACCGATGAGGTTGTCGATCTGGCGAGCGTCTCTGGGATAAAAACTGACACCCATCGACACGCGGACATTTAACTCCTGATCGTTGATTTGAAAGACGGGATTAAACGAGTGGTGCAGGTTCTCAAGATATAACTCAAAGACTTCAGGATCACTTACGTCTTGAACTAGGCAAAAATCATCTGCGGCAAACCTGGCCAACATCGCATCTTTGGGAATTGACTCAGCAATCCGCCCTGCACACAGCTTAAGCAGTTGATCACCAGTACTCTGACCCAAAGAATTATTGATCACGCTAAAACGATCGATGTTGATGCGCACGACGGCAAAACGAGCATTCTCTGAGTTCGCGGTGATCTGATGCAGGTACTCTTGGAGCAGTTTACGATTGGGCAGGTCAGTCAGTAAGTCGTAGTTGGATACGTAGGAGAGTTGACGCTGGTGACTAAGCAGCTCAGTCACATCGGTGACTGTGCCTGCATAGCGCTGTTTATTAGTGGTGCGGCTCTTAAAACCAGCAATCGAGAAATCCAAGGTCAATAACTTCTGGTTAAAGCTGTTAAAGAGGAGTTGTCCCTTAAACTCTTGATGCTCATCTAGTTGATTCATGAACTGTTTTGATTGGTCTTGAGCGTTTATGTCCAAGTGAGATAAAAATGGCCTCGAGATCATGTCCTCAGGCGTGCAGTCCATGATCTCACTAAAGCGAGGGTTGACCGAGAGGTAGTTGAGTTTTTCATCCAGCAAAAATATCCCATCAGCAGAGTGCTCAAACACTGAGTTACTCAGAAGTAAGCGGTCGTTGGTTAGCTTTTCTTCAGTGACGTCGCGCACAATCCCAATCGCTATCGGCACATCTGTAGCTGATTTACCGCGAGGGATCAGTAGCATCATGGCTTCTAGGTGGACCTCGTGGCCTAACTTGTGGATCACCCGATAACTGATCTCAAGGGCATCTTGCCCAAGACCTTTTTTAAGGTATTCGGAGACGGCCAATATATACCTGAGCTGGTCATCTTCATGGATGATTTTGTCGTAGCCCTTGAGTTCTAAGATTTCACTATCGGAGTAACCGGTCATTTGTCCGTTGATGCTGGTGGTTGAGAATCGGTTATCAACGGGGTCCCACTCCCACATGACTATTTTGGCGGCGCTCTGAATCAGTTGTAAGTTGTGAGACATGCGAAGCAGTTCGGCATTTCTCAAACTGAGCGCACGGGTGCGCGCACGCACCTTTTTTTCCAGATCGGTGTTTGCCTTAGTGATTTGCTCTTCAGCGTTGAGTAGTTTTGTTTTTTGATCGACCAGCTTTTCGTTGGTGGTCTCAAGCATGGTTTTTTGTTTGTTGATTTGGCTGATTAGTTGATCGCGCTCGATGTATGACAACGATGATTTGAGCCGGATGTGTCTCATTGCAAATACCGCAGTCACGATAAATCCAGCATAGGCAAACAGGTAGATATAGATTGGCTGATAAAGAACAAACAGCGTTGGATTAAGGGCAATCTCGGCGATGGCGGGCAGCAAAGCCCCAAACGATATGAGTATGCAAGATTTGATATGTGTCGGAGCAAGAACAGCGAAAAGCTGGGTCGTTGTGATGTAAAAAAACAACACTCCCGTTTGCAGTAGCACGGTGGGAGGGCTTAATAGGTCATAAAGCCATACAACCAGTGTCATGGCGCTGACAACAACCAAGAAACTAGAAGCCACTATCAGCATCAAAAACAAGTTGGCGTAATTGGCTTTAAAAAACAAACGGTGTTTAACAAAATAAACAGAACCTATCGCCAGTAGCGTGCTCAGCAAGATAGTCAAACAGGACCAAATGACCTCAGGGCTGGTTAGGCTAAGCCCCATGTATCTGGTGACCAAAAGCGTAATTAGTCCGCCAAAAAACAAATTAAAGATGAAGTATTGGTGATTGGATATCGAGTACGCGGTGTTGATTGCCGCCAATGTCTGGCTGGCACTATCTCTGTTGGCCAGAGATCGTTTGAGGGTTCCTTTGAGTAACTTGTTTTCGTTGATGAACATATCGTTTGCTTTGACGCTTTTGGAGTATGTTACTCAGATAGCTGCTTAGCTGGGTTAGATAGTTGATGAGTGGTTGTTTATACCCATTAGTCAGTTATTTTTAATTTCTGGTTCTTGATTTAAATGACCTCATAAGCGTGCATCTGGGTTTGGTTTGGGTTTTCAATGAGCTTGAGTCACCAGCCTTGCCATGTTGTCTATGAGGGCGGATGCAGTCTCTGCTGGTGCAGGGCGCCCGAAGTAAAAACCTTGAGCAATCTGACAGCCCTCAGTTTCTAGAAACTCAACCTGAGCCGAAGTTTCCACTCCTTCTGCGACGATCTCAATTTGCAGCGAATGCCCCATGGCGATGATCGCTCTGACGATGGCGTCGCTTTGTTCGTTGGTTCCGATTTTCAAGATAAAAGAACGGTCAATTTTCAATACATCAATCGGGTACTGACTTAAGTAGCTTAAGGACGAGTAGCCAGTTCCAAAGTCATCTAGCGATACCTTGATTCTTCTTGCCTTGATTGCCTCTAACAAGTTTTTAATCTTCTCGGGCATATCGAGCAGTGAAGTTTCTGTGATCTCAAGCTCCAGATTCTCCCCTAAGATTTCATATCGCTCCATCGCGCTATCGAGGATCTCAAGGAAGTTGTTGCGCTTTAACTGCTGAGCTTCGACGTTAACCGCTACGCGGATATCGGGGTTGCCAGCGCGCTTCCAAGCTTGAATCTGGCGGCACGTTTGATTCAGTACTTCGGCGCCCAACTCGTTAATCAGCCCGGATTCCGTGGCCAAGGGCAAGAAGCTGTCCGGAGATAACAGACCGCTGGTTGGGTGCTGCCAACGAACCAAAGCCTCAAAACCATAAATGAGTTTGGTTTTCAAATCGATCTTGGGTTGGTAGTAAACCACCAGCTCTCCGTGAGCGATTCCCCTACGGAGTTCATTTTCAAGCTTGAGTTTCTCTAAACTTGAAACCTGAGTGTTTTGAGAGTAGAGCACAAAGCTGTCGCCGCCATCGAGCTTGGCTCGTTTAAGGCCTTGCTCAGCGCGGTTGATCAGCACATCGACTTGCCTGCCATGTAAAGGATAGAGGCTGGCACCGATCGATACTCTGAGATTAACCTCTTGATTTTCCAGTATAAAGGGGCTTGAGAAAACCTCAAAAACCGCCTCGTAATAGGCTTTCAAGCTGTTCAGTGATAGGTCGCTGATCAGCACGGCAAAGTCATCTCCGCCAAATCTAGCGACGGATTGCGTATCAGTGTCAATTGAGCTTAAGCGTTTGGCGACCATGTCGATCAATTGATCGCCCACTGTTGAGCCAAGCGAGCTGTTAACAACACGGAAGCGATCGATATTGAGTCTCAGTACCGCAAATTTTTCATGCTCGGAGTTCAAATTGATGAGCTTATGCAGCTCGTTATTAAAATGCCTACGGTTGGGCAGATCGGTCAGAGCGTCATAGTTAGCGAGATAGGAGAGCTGTTTCTCGTTGTTTTTTTGATCCGTGATGTCGGTCATGATCCCAACGTAGCGACCTGAAGCGTCAGGCTCACTGGATATCTTGGTGATCGAGATCTGCATGGTAATGCGCTTACCGGCAAAGTTGTACTCCTCAACCACGCCGCTGAACTCGCCTTTATTTCTTAAGTCTTTAAGTATTTGATCGTAGCCTGATCCCGGCAAGATCTGCTTGGGGGGGTGTATGAACAGGTGAGTGTTGATCACATCACTGGCGTTGCAGGCTAGGATTTTCTCAAAACTTGGGTTAACTGACAAAAAGTTCAAGTTTGAGTCAAGAACAAAGATAGCCTCAGCGGAGTACTCAAACACAGAACTAGATAACTTGAGATCTTCCAACCGCTGTTTTTCATCGCTGATGTCGCGCCAGATACCGGCCAGTATCGGTTGATCGCTTTGTGCGGAGAGGTTGTCAATTGCCATCGCTGAAGATTCGATGTACTTAATATTGCCATCACGGCTACGAATACGAAACTCAATCCTCAGTGGTTCAGGGTTGGGATGGTTGTCTAAGTATTGATTAAACGTGGTTAAAAAGTTCCGCTTATCATCTGGGTGAATTCGCTCAATCAGTTTGGAAACCGACATGGTTGAATTTAAATCACCGTCAAACGCGCTTTGGTTGCTGCTGGAAGTAAAGATATTGGTGCTAGGATCCCATTCCCAAGAACTGATGCCAGCGGCATCTTGTACCAACTTGAGGTTTTGCGAGGTTTTTAAAAGTTCGGTGTTTTTAATCTTCAGGTTTTTGGTGCGCTGTTCAATACGCTGTTCAAGATAGGTTTTGGCGTCTTGGAGCTGTTTTTCAACATGGTTGCGTCTGGACATCTGCTCGCTGAGTTTGGCGTTGACATTTTCCAGTAACTGACGCTGCTGGCTGGCCCTGCTCATCAGCACATAGTGATCTATGTAGGTTTGTGAAAAGCTATCGCGAATACGTTTGTACTCAAACAGGGCGCCCAGTGTGTAAAGAAAATAGCCAGCTGAGCATAAGCACATGACCCAGTTATCGCTCAGGACAGACGGATTAAGTCCGACATAAAAAAACACAGGAGCCCATGAAGTGGCCATAAATATCAGGCCAAGCAAGATACGCCCGTTAGAAAACGAGACCACCATCTGGGTAACAATAATAAAAAACAGGATCAGCCCGGCTTGGGTGATGTGTATGGGTGAAGCAAACAAATCGTGGTGCCAGATGCTCAGCGTAAAGCCGATGGCAAAGTTAAGCCCAAGCAAGGTGTACATGGCCATCAGGAAGCGATAAAGCAGCCAAGAGTCATACTGCTTTTTTTTGCTATAGATCAGTATGGAAGCAGAGGTTAAGAGCAGGGTGCATAACAGGCCAAAACCTGCCCAGATAGCGGTGGGGGTGACGGCAACTTCAACAAAGTTCATGAGCAAAAATGTCATGAAAGAGCCAGAGGTCAAGGCAATCAAAAAGTAGTGTTGTGAGCTAAACGCCTGTGCGATTTGCACAGACCTGAGGGTTTGCCTGGGACTCAAACCTTCTTTAATTGATTTATCGATCGTTCCATCGATGATGTTGTTTATAGAGAATAGCATCACAAGATCCCTGTGCCTCTATTCATACTGCCATGATAAGCACTTTGCAGTAAAGCCAAAGCTACGACTGGAGCCGTCTCGCATCGTAGTACTCTGGGACCTAGCGACCAACTGGTTGCGCCAGACTCCAAGCACAGCTCCATCTCATGATCACTTAACCCCCCTTCCGCCCCGATGATGACCTGCAAAGGCTGCTCAAAATCAATCTGGGGCAGCTCAAGATCAGTGTCGCTAGGTGCTAGAAGCAACTGAGTGGCTTGATCGGTAAAGCTATCGCAGTACTCTTTAAGGGTGATGGGCGGCAGGATCTCCGGAACCAGATTGAGTCCGCTTTGCTCGCACGCCGAGATCACCACTTGCTCAAAATGGCTGATTTTTTTGGCGGTTCGCTCAGCTGAGCCCAGCTTGACTTCACAGCGCTCAGACAACAGCAGCTGAATTCGGCTGGCGCCAAGCTCGGTCGCTTTTTGCAGCGCATAGTCCATGCGGTCACCGCGGCTCATGACTAGCCCCAGCTCCACTGTAAACTTGTTTGCACGGGTGATGTGAGTGAGCTCCCCAGATCTCACTTCAGCGCTACTTTTAGTAATCTCAATCAGCGTGACTGGTGTCTCAGCCCCGTCATGAAAAAGCACCGCGGAGTCACCTGCTTTGGCTCTGAGTACTTTTACCCAGTGGTGGTAAGAACCGGCACTGAGTGTAAACTCACTGTTAGGTGTCAATATATTGGGGTGGTAGAAGCGTCTCATGATCAGGCCAGCAGTGAGGGGTGGGTGTAACCGGCCGGAGCTTCTTGTTTGAGCACGGTTTCGCAAGCTTGTTGCAGTGTGATAAAAACTTGATCCAGTTGATCATCAGTGATGCAGTAGGGCGGCATGAGGTAGAGCTGGTTGCCGATCGGGCGAATCATAAGCCCTTGATCCCTCGCTAGCTTAGCTACCGCTAAACCCAATTGTGCGCTTGAAACCTGAGGGTGCGTTAGTGTGACTGCCCAAACCATGCCAAGCCCCCGAAGGCTTCCGACGCCTGAAAGCTGACTTAACTGCTCAAAACCCGCCTCAATCCGTGCTGATTTTGCTTGGTTGCACTTAAGCACCTGATCTTGATCAAACACCTCAAGGCTCGCCAGCGCCGCCGCACAGCCCAGCGGGTTCCCGCTGTAGCTGTGTGAGTGCAAAAAGGCACGCTCCAGTTTGGTGTCTAAAAAAGCCTGGTAGATACTATCGGTGGTCACCACGGCGCTCATCGGCAGGTACCCGCCAGTTAACCCCTTGGAGAGGCAGACAAAGTCGGGTTTGACCTCACAGTAATCCAGTGCAAACAGCTTGCCTGTGCGACCAAAGCCTGTCGCTATCTCATCAAAAATTGCGTGCACACCAAACCGCTGGCACAGCGCCAGCGCCGATTCAAGATAGTCTGCGGAGTAAAAACCCATGCCCGCCGCCCCTTGCATGAGCGGCTCCAAGATCAGCGCGCAGATTTGCTCGTGTTCATTTGCCAACAGCGACTCAAGCGTAGCCAAACACTGCTGCTCATGCTCAGTTTGGGTAAGGCTAACGGGACAAAATATATCAGCAGGCGAGGGCACGCGCTTATGGTTAATCAGCAGCGGCGCATACTGCTTAGTGAACAGCGGGATGTCGGTGATCTGTCTCTTATACACATCTCCGAGCCCACGAGACTAGGCATGATCTCG
>OJBY01000747.1_pt1 | contig 15189 bp, 16 predicted proteins | sample 1591731 | NCBI WGS metagenome assembly OJBY01 (sample SAMN05416837, study PRJEB24817) | seawater metagenome | isolation source: Sea water | place: Canada:Atlantic | collected 2013-07
CAGGGCTTCGGGACGCATCTTGCTGTGGGTGTCTGCGATCACTCCGATTTGCATGCTTACGCCCTCCAGATTCCCCAATGACGCCAACCCGGCCCGTGCGTATGGCCATGCAGGTAAGCATTGCTATAGTGAAACAAGACCACCTGATTCTCAATGTCGGCCAGAACAGGTAAATACATGTCACTCCCGGTAGGATTCCCCCATGCCCACTTATACCGTCACGGTCGCGAATCTTTCTCTGTCGCAGCAGCAGAAATCACAGATCGCGGAGGCCATAACAACGGCCCACAGCACACAAACAGGCGCGCCCCGTTTCTTTGCCCAGGTTTTGTTTTTTTCTACCGATGAGGGCGATCACTTTGTAGGTGGCAGCGTGAACACCGCGCCCCAGGTGTATGTGCACGGCCTGATCCGGCAAGGCCGCAATACCGAGGTCAAGCAGGCCCTGGTGAGCCAGATGCTTGAAGAGATAGCCCGAATTGCGGGCATAACTGCTGAGGACGTGTGGATCTACCTGCAGGACATTCCAGCCACTCAGATGATCGAGTTTGGCCGGTTTCTTCCGGCGCCAGGAGACGAAGCTGAGTGGGAGCGGGGAATGACTCCGGGAAAGCGAACCAGGTTACCCGATTAACCAAACGCTCACTCTTGTCGACCAGGTTAGAACATGTATTCATGAAGTACATGTTTAACTTCCAGAAATGTGTAACAACCGTTTGAGTGATAGCATGCAACTTTGCCATCCGATGACTTTCGTAAACGCCTGTTCGCAATTCATCTACACAGAGAACCTACGCGAAAGCCCCGAAAAATAGGTCTGTCACAGCTCCCCCCCTGCTTATGAACCAAAAAAACAATCCTGTTCCGATTTCCACAAAGCCTGCTCGCAAGGATCTACACCCGAGGAATCTGCACAATCAGGGCTATGACCTCCCAGCTCTCGTAGAAACCCACCCGGCACTAGCCCCCCATGTGAAAACGAACCCTCATGGCAACCTTTCCATCGATTTCGCAGACCCATTGGCAGTAAAAACTCTTAACGCCGCGTTATTAAACCGATACTACAACATTGTCGCTTGGGACATTCCGGACGGGGCACTTTGCCCTCCAATCCCGGGCAGGGCCGACTATATCCATTACATCGCTGACTTGCCCGGGCTTGATCAGCCCAGCATCAAGCTGCTGGATATAGGGACGGGAGCCAATGGCATCTACCCGCTACTGGCCTGCCAAATTTACGGCTGGCAGTGTGTCGGTAGCGACATCAATACGGAGTCGCTTGCGAACGTAGCCACAATCATCACCAACAACCCCGCACTCCAAGGTCGCTTCACGCTCCGCACCCAGCACGATAAAAACCACATGTTCGAAGGGATCATCCAAGCTGGTGAGTTCTTTGACGTCAGCGTATGCAACCCGCCTTTCCATGCATCTCTCGATGACGCGATGAAAGGTAGCCGGCTAAAACTCAATAACCTTGCTCGCAGTCGCGGTGAACAAAAAACAAAATCCGAATCCCCTACTCTGAATTTTGGCGGTCTGGGAGCAGAGCTTTGGTGCAAGGGGGGTGAGCAGCTGTTTCTGAAAAAGCTGATAAGAGAAAGCCAGGCGTATTCAACTCAATGTCGCTGGTTTACCAGCCTGGTTTCAAAAGCCGACAATGTTAAGCCCGCAAAGAAGTTGATTCGTAAGCTTGGTGCAGTCGATATAAGGGAAATTGAGATGAAGCAGGGAAATAAGATTACGCGGGTCTTGGCCTGGACATTCATCTGAACCGCCCCGAGTTTAAGCCGTTTCTGCCCCGGTTTTCCTCCCAGAATCAGGCCCGAGGGCTCCCTATATCTCGCTCATCAGCCACTCCTTGAAGGCTTTCATTCCGATGGTCAGCGGACGTTGCTTGCGGTAGACCAGATAGAAGGCCCGATTCGTATCCAATTGGATGTCGAAAGGCACCACCAACTTCCCCGATTTAATCTCACGGGACGTCAGGGTGCTATCAGCCAGCGCCACTCCAAGGCCCTCTTGGGCCGCCGCCGTGGCAAGTTGCCCGCTGGACATCTGTAAGCTGCCCCGGGCGGATATAAAATCCACGCCTGATTGTTCCAGCCAGTTCTCCCACTCCCACTTCCGTTTGCTGACATAAATCAGAGTGTGTTTAGCCAAGTCTTCAGGCTTCTCCAGCGGCAACTCACCGTCCAGTAGCCGCGGGCTACACACCGGAACCAGCATAACTTTGCGCAGGAAATGCACTTCAATATCGTCCCACTCACCATTCCCGAAATAAACCGCCATATCGGTACTGGTGCGATCGAAATCCAGCAGCCCCATGGACGCATTAATTTCCAGCTCAATATCCGGGTATAGGGCCTGGAATCGTGCCATGCGTGGCATCAGCCAGCGGGTTAGGAAGTTGGGGGCAACGCTGATCTTGACCACGTTGGATTCCTGGTTCGCGGTCAGTCGTTGGGTGGCCATTTCAATCTCATCGAACGCATGCCTGACCGATGAGAGATATTGCTCGCCTTCAGGGGTTAACGTCACCGCTCGCCTGCTTCGATCAAACAGTGAAAGCCCTAAATATTCTTCAAGTGTCTTCACCTGATGACTGACCGCCGATGACGTCACGAAAAGTTCCTTGCCAGCTGCGACAAAGCTGCGGTGTCTAGCCGCTGATTCAAATACCCGAAGCGCATTCAGGGGTGGCAGGTGGCGCATAACTTCGCTCGACTGATGAGATTAATTCATCAGTCTGATGAGAAAGGATCGCTTTTTCAAGAGCCTCGCACTCATTACCATAAGTCGTGTAGAAGATACTCACTTATCGAACCAGGACACACCACCATGACTTATCAGGCTCCGAAACTGAACGAACAGGGCACTATCGACATTGATTACTACACAAAGCTTGCATCGCAGGAACGAAGCGAATATATCGCGCAGATGGCAGTGTCACTCAAAGCCAAAATCAAGTCCTTCTTCCACGTGAAGCTGCCGAAACTGTCCATTAGCCATTAATTCGTGTTCCGTTTAGCGCTCGATGGCCTTATGTGGAGACTGGCTGGTTTTGCTCAAGCTGGCGAACCAGCCTGATTGCGCGTTGAACGAGGAAGCAGGACAGATCTACTTTTCCGTTTTCCAGCTTTTCTTAGAATCCCTCAAAGGCGACCCGGATCTATAAGGCACCCTCCCTGCAGCCGCCCCACCGTGATCGGCAAAGTAAAACGCCGGGGCCCGGCACCACCTGGATTGAAGTAAAGCACATCACCGGCATGAAGAATCAGATCCGAGCCTTTCAAAGCCTCCAGGGCTTCGGGACGCATCTTGCTGTGGGTGTCTGCGATCACTCCGATTTGCATGTTTACGCCCTCCTAATCCCTCAATGATTCCAGCAACGACGCCCAGGTTACCCAAATAACCGAAATAAAAGATCTGTCCCGTTTTCGCTGGGAACATTGCTCATTTTTTGGCCGCCGCCTATAACTAATATAGTTGTAACCCGCAAATATCTATCAGCGCAGGTCACACCTACGAGCAACACCAAGGCAAGCAAGGAGACGGAACATGCAAGCGGAAGCAGCACTTCAGAGAGGCCGGAATGACCCTGGTCTCGATAACCCCACCCGTAGAAGCCTTTTGCTTGGTAGCGCCGGGGCCATGGCCGCAGTGGGCCTGCTGGGTTTTATACCGCTCGCGAAAGGCGAGGAGCCCAAATCATTGCCCGACTACGCCGCCTGGAAAGAGCGCAATGCCCTGATTGTGCATAGCGCCAACACCATGGAGACCGAAAGGGGTGCAATTGGCAACGGTGTCATCACACCCAGTGATCGCCTCTTTGTTCGCAACAACCTGCCCGCGCCTCCGGAGTCGGTAACCGAAAATCCGGATGTCTGGGAGGTTCAAATCGAAGGCGTCAAAAATCCCCGAACCCTCACCGTGGGGGAACTGAAAAAGATGGGCGTCACCACCACTGCCTCTGTGCTCCAGTGCTCCGGAAACGGCCGAGCATTTTTTCCTCATGGTGCGAGCGGTACCCAGTGGTCGGTTGGTGCTGCCGGTTGCGTTATGTGGACGGGCGTTCCCCTGAAAGATGTTGTGGAAGCCCTGGGCGGAGCCGTAGCGGGTGCGAAGTACATTACCAGCACGGGTGGCGAATCCCTGCCGGACGGGCTTGACCCCCAAACGATCGTGGTGGAGCGCTCAGTACCCACCAGAGCACTGGAAACGGCGATACTGGCGTGGGAAATGAACGACGAGCCTCTCAGCAATACCCATGGCGGCCCCCTGCGCATGGTGGTACCGGGCTACTACGGCGTTAACAACGTCAAGTATGTGAAGAACATTGCCTTCACCGAGAATCAGACCGATGCCAAGATTCAGGCCTCGGGTTACCGCATCCGGGATGTGGGTGTGAAAGGCGCCCCGGACCAACCCTCAATGTGGGAGATGAACGTCAAATCCTGGGTGACCGCGCCTCTGGAAACAGGCAGCAGTGGCCGGAACATGATCTACGGCGTCGCCTTTGGCGGCACTGTGGCGCTCGAAAAAGTGGACGTTTCGGTTGATGGCGGTAAAACCTGGAAGCAGGCCCGGTTCCTGGGGCCGGACCTTGGCCCCCACGCCTGGCGACCTTTCGTCCTGGCAGCGGACCTGCAGGCCGGCGAACATCATATTGTCAGCCGGGCGACGGACGTTGAAGGCAACAGCCAGCCGGAAGGCCGAACCGAAAACGAGCGTGGCTATGGCCACAATGGCTGGAAAGACCACGGCGTGACCGTAGCGATCAGCTGATACACAGCGGGGCCGCCCGAGGATAGCGCTGCCCCGCCCAGCATCCTCAGAGAAACGTAATATGAGACTGATTACAGTCGTGTTTGTTGTACCCCTGTATGGCTTGTCGCTTCTGGCTCAGGCCAGCGACACCGAAAACGGAAAAAAGGTATTCACCCAGGAAGCACAGCCTGCCTGTACTGTGTGTCATACCCTTGCAGACGCTGGCTCTACCGCCACCATCGGCCCGAACCTGGATGAACTGAAACCATCGAGGGAAATCGTGGTCAACGCCGTTACCGGCGGCGTTGGCATTATGCCGGCGTTTGAAGAGTCCCTATCTGCAGAGCAGATCCAGGCTGTGGCGGACTACGTTGCCACGGTGACAGGCGGGGATAAGTAAGTAGCCAAAAAATAAGTCTGCCCCGGTTTTCAACCCCAAGCCTACCGAATACTATTCAATTGCAGCCACTGGTCGATCTGGCCCTGCACCAGGTGTCAAAAGGAGCCCGAACACATGGCACAGCAACCCCCGGTCATCCTCATAACAGGCGGCGCCCAAGGCATCGGCAAGGGTATTGCCGCCCATTTCCTGAACAAGGGCTGGCGAGTGATCGTCCTGGACCAGAATGCAGACGCCATCAGCGCATGCAGGCAGGATTTCGGTGCCCCGGACAACCTGCTACTGATCACCATGGATGTATCCCGCGAGCCCGACGTAGCCTCCGCCGTAGAGGAGGCCGCGCGATGGGGCCAGGGGCTGGACGCTCTGGTCAATAATGCGGGGATCGCAGATCCAGACACTGGCCCCATAGAAATGCTTGAACTGGATCAGTGGCAACGAAGAATCGACGTCAACCTGACCGGCGCCTTTTTATTAGCAAAGCACGCGATACCGCACCTGCGCCAACGCTGGGGCAGCATCGTCAACATAGCCTCTACCCGGGCCTTGCAGTCCGAGCCCAATAGCGAGGCGTATGCGGCAACCAAGGGCGGCCTGCTCGCCCTGACCCATGCTCTGGCTGTGAGCCTGGGGCCTGATGTGCGGGCCAACAGCATCAGCCCGGGCTGGATAGATGTCACTGCCTGGCAGGCCGATGCGCCCTCTGAACCGCAGCCTCTGTCTGCTACTGATCATGAGCAACACCCCAGTGGGCGTGTCGGCAAACCCGAGGACGTGGCGGCTATGGTGGCCTACCTGGTGTCGCCGGACGCAAGCTTTGTGACCGGTCAGAACTTCGTGATCGACGGCGGCATGACCCGGAAGATGATTTATGAGGACTAGACGCGAAAGAGCAGATCTATACTTCACCAGTTCGTCTTTTGGCATCACGCTTCGGTTCGCCCGCCCCCTTCTGATAGGGTAGCCAGCTTATAAAAATCGCCGACCGGGACTCCTGCATGCCCTCACCCAAGCAACACCGCTGGTTTCCGCTGCTTATTTTCCTGGGCGCAGCCTTCACCTTCAGTGTCACGATGATCGGCACCACCATGCCGACGCCTCTTTACCCGATCTACCAGGACAGTTTCGGGTTTTCCGACCTGATGATCACCATCATCTTTGCCACCTATGCCTTTGGTGTGATCGCCGCACTGGTGCTGACCGGGCGCTGGTCTGATCAGATAGGCCGCCGGCCTTTGCTGTTTGCGGGCCTGGCCTGCTCCATCATCAGTGACCTGGTGTTCTTGCAGGCCGATGGCCTGGCGATGATCCTCACCGGCCGGGTGCTGTCCGGGCTGTCCGCAGGGATCTTTACCGGCACGGCCACGGTGGCCGTCATTGAACTTGCCCCGCCCCACTGGCGGGAGAAGGCCACTTTCTTTGCCACGGCGGCGAACATGGGCGGGCTTGGCCTGGGGCCGATGTTAGCTGGCGCTCTTTCCCAGCACCTACCCTGGCCACTGCATCTGACCTTTCTGGTGCACATTGCCATGGCTGTGCTGGCCGTATGCTGCATCTGGGCAGCGCCTGAGACCGCTTCGAAACCCGCTCGCCCCAGACTGTCCATCCAGCGCCTGAACGTGCCAGCGGAAGTCCGCGGTGTATTTATTCCCGCCGCCATTGCCGGTTTCGCAGGCTTCGCCATGTGCGGCTTCTTCACATCCATCGCCCCGGCGATGATGGGCAAGGTCCTGGGCTACGACAATCGGTTGTTGATCGGTGTTGTGGCCGGCAGCATCTTCATCGCCTCAACCCTGGGCCAGTTCCTGCAGGGCAGACTGCCGCTCAGGCTGCGCCTACCTCTGGGCTGCGTTTCCCTGATGCTCGGTGTGATTCCGATAGCACTAGGCATATACACCCAGTCCCTCGCGCTGTTCATCGCCGGTGCTGTGATTGCCGGTATGGGCCAGGGCATCTCATTCCGCGCCGGCATGGGCGCCATCGCCGCCGCCAGCCCTGTGAGAGAGAAGGCAGCGGTGACGTCCACATTCTTTGTCGTGGCCTATATCGCTATCTCGGTGCCAGTGATCGGCCTGGGATTGATGGCGAGCATGACCAGCCTGAAGACAACCGGGATCACTTTCGCCGCCGTGATGGGGTCACTGGCGGCGCTGGCTTTGGTACTGTTGATTCGGCGGGAACGGGCTGGGGGAAAATAGATCTGTCCCGGATTTTACGGTTTTTAAGATCTTGCGAACGCGGTTATTTGTGGAAATACCACCTCATCATCGCCTTCCTGCCAAGACGGGAATTTGACCATGGCCTGCAGGAACACTGGATGTTCCAGCCAATCCCTCAGCCATTTCTGTAAATTCGGATAGGGCAGACTGTAAAACACCTCCCGATCGACATGGGCGAACTGGCGTACAAAGGGCATGATGCCAATATCAGCGATGCTGATGTTGCTCCCCAGGAGATACCGGTTCTTGGCTAATAGGCTTTCCAACGCCTGCAAAAACACCTCACCCTTTTGCTGGTAATCCCACTGGGAGAGTTCTGGATGGCGATCCGCGTATTTATAACGATCCAGCCAGTGTTTGAATTCGTTATCGTTACGGTCGATCAGGGCATTAGCGTTTACCAGATCAGGTTTCAACAAACCCTTCGGATCACTCTTCCGCAACGCCCATTCGACGATTTCCCTGCTTTCCTCAATAACGAGCCTCTCGGAACGGTCACCTCCTGCCAGCTCCAGAACAGGAACCGTGCCTTTGGGACTGATCGCCAGCATCTGAGGCGGCTTGTTTTTTAGCACGATTTCCCGCAGCTCCACCTTCAGCCCGGCAAACAAGATCCCGAGCCGAGCGCGCATAGCGTAAGGGCAACGACGGAAAGAATATAAACGAGGCAGTGGCACTGTAATAGCGTAGCTCCTGGCTGAATTAACGAAGCCGGTCATTGTAGGGAAAATAAATCTGTCCCGGTTTTCCCATCTCACTAACGAATACCTTTCGATTTCAACCACTGATTGATCTGCGCCTGATTCATGGCACCGCTTTGGCGGGCGACTTCCCGGCCATTCTGAAACAGAATCAAGGTGGGTATGCTGCGAATCGCAAACTGACCGGCCGGCCCAGGGGCTTGTTCGGTGTTCAGCTTGGCAAAGCGTACTTTGCCCCGCCAGGCTTTCGCAGCTTGCTCGAACTGGGGAGCCATCGCTTTACAGGGGCCGCACCAGCTGGCCCAGAAGTCCACCAGCACGGGCACATCACTGCGTCCTGTGTGGGCAGCAAACCTCTGGTCCGTCAATTCCAGAACCTGATCCGGCCACAACGGTTGTTTGCATGCACCGCAATTGCCGCCGGATGACAGCTTGTCGACAGGTACACGGTTCACTTTGTGGCAATGGGGACACACCAGGTGTCGAACGTCAGTCATGATGGATCTGCCTCTGATTGGCTATTTGTAGGAATAATCAGGGCATACGGAGAGAAATCAAGCGACGCGACTTGCTGTGGTGCCGTCGTGCGTTGGCAACGAGAGCTGAAAGAAGATCAAAATAAATCTGTCTCGTTTTTTCTGACACGATTAATGGCTGGCCCCCATTGATTGCTGCCCCATTAATTACTGTAGCTGGCGGGATATCTTTGCGGCTGCTACGTTTAGGCACTCATCAAAGGGAATGACACCAGTTTTCTCAGCTCGTAGGCAGTATTGGCCCACATCAAAGTTAGAGCCTGCTGTGCCTGGAATATCATTGTAAATTTGATAGATTATTTTCTCCCTTGGGGATCTGTAGCCGCCTATTGGCGTTGATACCACCTTGGGTTTTTTGCTCTGAATTTTGGCCATTATAGACCCGGCAATAATCATGCATTCATCAAATGTGAGCCCCTGATTAGCTGAGATTTCCTGGCAGTTACCGGCATAGTCGAAAAGGATATCGGTGTCTTTCGGAAGGGATTTAATCAGCTTGGTAACTGCTTCGCTACGGGGTTGGGCTGTTGAGCGCTGCGGTGATGCACTGTCAGGCTCCTTTGTGTCCTGGTGCTGTGCGACTTTAGCGAACCACTCGGGATGACTGTAGGCCACGTAAACAATAGCCACAATCATGGAGATGAATACCAGAGAACTGGTAAATAGCTGTAAGATGAAACGTTTTAACTTATCCATGTTGAGCTCTTTTTTGTTGGTCTGAACTCAACTTTAGCTGAAAACGCTGGTTGGGGCCGCCTACTAGTCCTCATCTCCTCTAGTTCTCCCCACCGCATCGGCATGTCGATTTTTCAGGCCTTCGTGGATATTTACCAGTAAAGCAGCTTCCCCGACGATGTAGGAGTTATTCGTGTTCAGAATCGCCTAAATATTTGCTCTCCCCCCTTACCCCATTAATTTTGAAGGCTAGAAAATAAATCCGCCCCAGTTTCCTGCATGGACGCCGCCGACACCTATAATTGCGCAGGTTAAAAGTGATCAAACAGGTTTAGATGAGAAAACTGTTCTCGAAATAAACCTATCTCGATCCCTATATAGGACAAAGCTACGTCTAAAGCTGTTTAATAATTTCCGCACACACACTTGCACTGGTATAAGCAGCATACTTTTGAAAACCATCGTTCTTATTTTCATCTGCAAAATCACAGACACCTTTCACAACTATACACTTGGGGCGAGGTTCAGAGGAGTGACTACATGCAAACATCATTGCATACGCTTCCATCTCTAATCCAAGTAACTTTCGGTGTTGCCGATTAAGGTCATCAATAAAACTACTATCTGAAATAACGCTCGCTCCCGAAGCAACCGGCCCTTCATGTAACTGTAGTACCGAATCCGGCCTATCACCGGCCCAAGAAGATCGTATTTTTGCCAGAAGATCATCGTCATTTCGAATATGTCGACAAATGCTGATCAAGGCTGAATCCACGTTCTCTTGATACGGCGCTGAGAGAAACCTGGTTCCATCTAAATCAGATGTAGACGAAACTCGTTTTCCGCTACCCCAATCCCAAGTTGGATTAGCAATTATAACATCACCAAGATTAGTCCTCTCCCTTACCCCGGCCATGACTCCTGACATAATCACGAATCTCGGCCGAAACTCTCCGATTAGCCTAGCAGTGTACGCTGCCGAGGCAACGGGACCCATATGAGGTAAGGCCGTAGCGCAGATCTTCAATGTTCGATCGCCGTTTAAATAAGTCCCGGAGTGATGGTAAAAAACTGTATGGTTGGCTGAGGATGGTTGCCAGTCAAAAGGTAATTTCATAACCGCTGCGAGTTCAGGATCTTCTAAAGCACACAACCACAAAACATCGTTATCAAACTTCTTTTCGCTCCTACCAGAGGATAAAGCCTTCCTGATATGGGCAACTTTCTGACATAGCGAGTGCCGCCATTCATTGCTTGAAGGATCATAGGTAATAATTGACCATAAGTCCTTTGCAAACCTACCTTTCGCTGAAGTGATTTCAGCCTGGTAGGCAGAAAGACCTACAATAAAGGATGGTGTATTGTAAACATCTCGTTCCTCCAGTTCCTCCAGTAGTTGCAAACCTGCAAGGTGGTTAGGCTCACGATCTGCCGTTAAGGGCAAGGCCATATCGAGTATCATGAGTTCAAAATAATTACTGGTTAAGGCTTCCTTCGCCTCTCTTAGATCCCTAGCGAACGTAATGTCATCATATGAAACATTTGCCTCTTCGATAAGCGCCTTGGAGATTTCGCGAATTTTATCTTGACTATCATCAACAATTAATATTTTAACACTCATGAAGCACGAATACTCCCAATCAGATCGCTTAAAGTTTTCTTCCATTTCTCTATAGACGCATGATAGTACACTACCCCCATGTGACGATCAGGGCTGTCATCTTTCAACATATTATTTAACTGCTCTATATTAATAATATTAGGAGGTTTTCCAAATGTTTCAAACTGTGTAACCACGATAACTTTGGTATTAATCTCAAATCTTTCGATCTGCCTGATAAACTCCCTACCGCCAAAAATATGGTGCTGCCCACCACTCTCATCCGCTCCAACATCAAAATTAGGCAACGTCATATCTAGCAAAACCAAGTGCGGCGCCGAATCCAAAACAGCTTTGACTCCTGACTGCAAGGAAAATCTCGCTCTTAGCTTCATATCAGGAACTTCATCCCTTAAAAAAGAAGTAATAACTGCTCGCTTATTTTCATCATCCTCAACCAAAAGAATATTCATCTTACACCTTCTCCGAAGTAATAATACTAATCGGACTTTTTACAACTACATAGAACCTATTCTTTTCTACACCAAATTCTACTGGCTGCGAAATCTTTCCATCCGGATCACACAACTTCCTCAACTTAAAAAACCCGCTGCCTCCTTCGATGCTCAACTGATTACTGTAACTGGAACCATATATACGGTTTCTAATTCCATTTAACTTATCTATAGTAGAACCAAGACGAAATTCATTCATTTCCAAGTCATTCTCAACTCTAACAGAAATAGTACCGCCCTCGATTTTTGTGCTGATATATACCTGATCCGAATCTACACATCCAGAGTGCCTGTAGATATTCTCAAAGATTATAAAGAATATATCAGAAAACATATTAAGTGCATTTTGAAGAGGCGGTATTCCCTGAATATTCTTTTCTATATTTGGATTGAAATCTGAATGAAGCGCCCTAACCGATTCAAGCCCAATCTCGATCAATTCATCAATTTCAAATATAATCTCCGTGGCTGGCTTAGGGAGCTCAAACCACTCAGACACCCGGTCTAACGCTGACGTCAGCTTGGTAAAACAAAGCCTCGAAGCATCCCTTAAATTAGAGACAAATTCATCTTCAGCTAATACAGAAACATCTAACTCCAAGTCTGAAAATATTTTATGAAAATCCGGCTTAACGTCTTGTGAGAAAAATTGTCTTACAGACTGAAGGTCGTTATCAACCGTATACCAAAATATTGAAAAACAACGTTCAACAAATTCATTGAAAGTAATCCCATTTTCTATATCTTGTGCGAGATTAAGTATGTAAACATTATTTATTACTGGAATGAAAAGTCCGCTTTCTTTTTCGATACGCCTAATCTGAATAAGCTCCTCCGCAATATAGGATACCTTATCATCAAATCTTCGTGAAAAACTCTCCAACGAAGTCATTATTTTATCAATTTGTTCATCTCTCAGGCGACCAATTAAGCGCTCTTTCCAGTAGTTATTTATTTGATAGGCATCCCCATCCAAGGTCTTCTTAGTTATTAACCTTTCCTCCTCTACTGGGTTTCTCAGTTGGCCCGATAGAGTCCCATGCCTTATCCTCATACTTAAATAACAGTCTAGACCGTTTTCTTGGTTTAGATAAGCCTCTCTAATAATTTGAGTCACCATATCTTGAAGAAGCTGCCCTGCTTCATTATCTGGTATCTCAAAAATGGATTTATCGATTCTTTTATTTTTTATAGCCTCAAGTAGGCTTTCCCTGAAATCGTAACCAGCAATATTCTGACCGGATTTTATTAGTTCTTTTAGGCGACTAAAGTCTTGAACAAATGCTTCTTGAGCCCAACGTCTTATCTCATTTTCTTCGATTGAAATTTTACTTTGCTGAAGCTGCTTAACGGCCGACTGAATATGAGAATTTCGAACCAAAGCCCTCAATTCATTTTCATATACTTCAGAGCTTTCGGGATCAAGCTCGATCAAAAGATTGCAAATTCTTATTCTTTCCTCTTGTAGCTGTTTACTGCTAGAAAAAAATATCGAAAACTGCATCACTTCCTTAACACAAACATTTCTAAAAAAGTACACCTCTTTTCTTCTGTCTTGGCCTTGACGAGGCTGCCATTCACTTGGCTTATTTATGCCGATTGAAATAAGATAATCTTCATACGCATAAGCTCTCAAATTACTTACATCTTCCCCAAAAATCTCCGTCACAATATCATAAAATATTGACAACTCAATAATTCCGCTGAACCTCCTCCGAAACATCTTGTCTATTTTTTCATGGACTTTTAGAAATGGCAATTTTCTCACCATTTCAGGACGATCAAAATACTGATCTACAACTGATATCAATGCAGATCGAATATCGCCTGACCTCAGACTTATATCTATAATCATTTTAATTAGAGCTAACTCGTCAAACGATAGCCTCTGAGCTTTGGCCTTTTTAGCAAGACCTAATGCCTCATCAAACCTATCATTCCGAATTAACGACTCGATATCGACTAACAACCTATTTTGCAATGACATCTGTTCATAAACGCCATCAAAAACTGTGACACTCTCATTTATATCTGACCAAAACTTATGCCACCTTATCGACAATGATTCCGGCCTTTTATCTATCAAAAAATCGAACAAATATTGATTAAAATTTAATATATCGCTATACATACCAAATGAATCAAGACCTTTGTTCCAAAAAAAACGATTGAAATTACACTTTCTTTTTTCCGATTCCTTTGGCGTAATATATAGAGAGGCAACACCACCCAACCATTGCCCGACATCCAAAGTCTCAAAAATCATTCCGTACTTAAACAAAGTTAACGCGTAATCCTCGCCCTCATCTGTAGGGAGGCTCATCATTGAAAGGGCTCCCTTTGGCCATATCTTTACGTCGTCGATTTGAGGAAAGAAGAATTCAAGCTCAAACGCTTCCTCCTGATCTTTAAGTTCGTAGGTTCTATTTTCGAGATTGCCGGCCAATACCGAGTCACGAACTGTTGTTTCCGACAAGGGAATGGTTTCCAGAAAAGGCGCCCCGCTATTTACAGAAAGAACCTTCAAAAGCCTTTCATCTCCTGTAACCTTAAACACCTCATAGCAGCACTCTATCCAGCCTTTCGAGGTCTTTCCCTGAAAAGTTAAATCAATTAAGTATTTAACAAAAAACTCATACTGGTCAAATAGAGGATCTGATGAGACAAAGGAGAACAAGGCCTCCTCCCCAAACTCTATTCTGATCACATCTCTGAGTCGATAATTAAGATAGGAGCTTAAGTCTCCAGATAGGTCGTTTACTTCGAATAGTTGATCTATCATTTGATAATAACGTGGAGGCGAGACTTTGTCCTCAGCCCGTATACTTATATTGTATATTACAAACCCTGGTATATTTTTTCCTTGCCCTTCTAGGATATCTTGAGTGTATTGCTTTTGACCTTCGAGCCCCTTTGACACAGAAATTAGGGCTATTTTTAGAGATATGGACCAATAAGAAATGCCAAATTCGTTCTCGAATTCATCGAGTAAAAAAATTGCATCTTTCGAGTTATTTGTTAATACCTTTTCCTGGATTCTAGATTTAACTTCCAATAATTTTTTAATGCATTCGGAAAACCCAGAAAACAGGCCTTGATACCATAATGGTAACAAGTCATTATCCAATTTTTTTAAGTAGGCGACCTCGAACGATTTTAGCCTTTTTGGGAAAAATAACCTTGCAGAGAGCACCCGATGATCGACATTCCCTAACCACCTTCCAAAAGTCACTAAATCATTTCCAGTTAATGAGGATCTAGCTTCTGACAAAGCGTATACTGGTTCAAAAGAACCACGAACATATCTTTGAGCTTTCGAGACTGGGCTGTGATTTATTTTTTTTCTGTTTTTTCTTTTTCTAGACGACATAGATAGTTTAAATCCTTATCTTCCGGAATCTTAGCTTTCTGACTGACGTATGCGTAGTAAGCCTTCGAAAAGTGGTCTTAGCGCCCGTTTTCCCGCACACAGGTATGTAGAAGACGGATGAGAAAAAGATGCAACTCTCTCTACTCCGCCATGATACTTAACATGCCGCAGTACTCCGTAATGGGAAACAATGATGTGGTAGCGGTATCTATCGAGCAAGAGCTTAGCAAGAGGATTAAGAAAAGCTTCCCGGGATTTTACAACAACCAGCAAAATCGTCAGCGGAATCACGTACCAATGGACGTTAAAAAGGGGCTTTAGAAGCTGCGTGTAGTCCATCCGTCATCCTGTAGTGGTCAACTAATCCCGGACAGTATTTTAAGGTTTTCCTCAGCCGCAACGG
>OJBY01000750.1_pt1 | contig 15160 bp, 9 predicted proteins | sample 1591731 | NCBI WGS metagenome assembly OJBY01 (sample SAMN05416837, study PRJEB24817) | seawater metagenome | isolation source: Sea water | place: Canada:Atlantic | collected 2013-07
TACGAGATCATGCCTAGTCTCGTGGGCTCGGAGATGTGTATAAGAGACAGGTCAGAGGTCGCTGATGACGAGGGCGTCCAAATCGTCATTGCCGAAGCTGACAGCGTGGAGTTTGACTCCGAGGATGGGTTGTCGCCGGACGATCGAGGCGCGGCGACCGATGATGATGTCACCCCTTTGGCCCTGGCGCGCGCACCCAGTCCGAATAGGAACGAAACCCCGGCGACAAACAGAAGGCCCGAGGCAACCGCACCTCCCGAAAAGGCCATCATCCCCACGAGGCCCGGTGTGCGCGACGACCCGACCATCGCCGCAACAATCGACGAACCGACACCCACAATCGTCGAGGAACCGACTACAGTAACCACTCCCGACGGGTCCTCACTCGGTCCCTTTTCCGAAGACCTCGCCGCGGATGGGCCTGCCGCTCCACCCGCAGGCACCCGCGATCCCGAGGCCGACCAACTCGCCGGAAACCTCGCCGCGACACCGCGCGAGACCGACCCCTCTACCGCGCCCGAACTGCGCGCCGATACGCGCGAAGACCAGACGCTGCCGGTCCCCACCGCCGATGCGTCCGAAGAGCCTACGCAGCCATCCCCCACCACCGAAGCACGCCGGCGACAGGGGCTGACACCCATGGATGCCCTTCCCGGCGACACCCAGAACGTCCCGGCCGAGGTCACGACAACCTCGTCCAACCCTGTCGCCCGGATCACACCATCGCCTGAAACACGGCCCGCGATGCCCGGCCAACCCGCACGCCGTCTGACGGAACGCACGTCAGACACGACTCCCAACACCGACGAAACTCAAAACAGCGCAAACGATACGGTCCCCGAAACGCCCACATCCGAGCCCGAGGACATCCGCCCTCCGATCGAGCGTTTTGCTGTCCCCTTCGAAAACCCTGAGGGCAAGCCGATTCTCGCCATCGTGCTGATCGACGATGGGGCCGGGGCGACCGATCTGCCACTGAACTTCCCCTATCCGCTGTCGGTCGCCGTCGCCGCCAATGCGCCGGACGCTGCGGCGCGCATGCGTCGGTACCGCGCCGAGGGACTGGAGGTGCTGGCACTGGCTGATCTGCCCGCCAACCCCGGCCCCGCAGACGTCACCGCCGCCGCGCCTGAGTGGTTCGACGCATTGCCCGAGGCCGTCGCGGTGATGGAGACGCCGGCGCGCAACCTCCAGACGGGGCGCGCCACTTCCGAAGCTTTGGCGGCGACCCTGGCCGAGACGGGCCACGGCTTGCTCCTCTATCCCGAAGGTCTCGACACTGCGCGCAAGCTCGCCACACGTCGGGGCGTTCCAGCAGCCAGCGTCTTCCGCGATCTTGATGGCGAGGGGCAGGACGCCTCTGTCGTGCGCCGCTTCCTCGATCACTCGGCCTTCAAGGCGGGACAGGAGGGGGCGGTCATCCTCGTTGCGCGTCTGCGCCCCGAGACCATTCAGGCGCTGCTCGTCTGGGGTCTCGCGGATCGCGCCAGCCGTGTCGCACTGGCCCCCGCATCATATGCCCTGAAGGCCGCCGCGCCCTGACACCGGTCGTTCCGCGCAGGCCGTCTCCCGGTGCGCAAATCCCGCCCGGAGACAGCCTGCCACCCGAAATTGCCCCCGGCACTTTGGTTTCACAAATATCCTCGGGGGAGCGGGAAAAGCCGCAGGCTTTGAGCGGCGGGGGCAGACAGCCCCCGGTGCTACACCTGCCGGTTCACGCGCCGCGCCCTACCATATTCAGCCCTTTCCCCGCCTGACGATCCGTGCGATAGGGACGCGCCAAGTGATCCCACCCAAGGAGATATCCGATGGAGATTCGCGAGGCCCTGACCTTCGACGACGTCCTGCTTGTTCCCGCAGCTTCCTCCGTGCTGCCCTCGACCGCGGACACACGGACCAAGGTAACGCGCTCCATCGCCCTCAATATCCCGCTTCTGTCCTCGGCCATGGACACGGTGACCGAAGCTCGAATGGCGATCTGCATGGCGCAGTCCGGTGGCATGGGGGTCATTCACCGCAACCTCGACATCCTGCAGCAATCCGAAGAAGTGCGGCGCGTCAAACGGTTCGAATCCGGCATCGTCTACAAACCGATCACCCTGCGCGCGGATCAGACGCTGGCCGATGCCAAGGCTCTGCAGGCCCAATACCGCGTCTCGGGTTTTCCCGTGGTGGACGAGACGGGTCGTGTCGTCGGGATCGTCACCAACCGCGACATGCGCTTTGCCTCGGATGACAAGACGCCGGTGCATGCGATGATGACCTCCGACAATCTCGCGATCCTGCACGAACCTGCCGACCGTGGCGAGGCGCTGTCGCTGATGAAGGCGCGGCGGATCGAAAAGCTGCTGATCACCGACAAGGCGGGCAAGCTCACCGGTTTGCTGACCCTGAAGGACAGCGCCCAGGCCGTGCTGAACCCGACCGCCTGCAAGGACGGGTTGGGCCGTCTGCGGGTCGCCGCGGCGACCACCGTGGGCGACGCGGGGTTCGAGAGATCCGCCGCGCTGGTCGATGCGGGCTGTGACCTCATCGTCATCGACACGGCCCATGGCCATTCAGAGGGCGTCGCGCGCGCGGTCGAGCGGGTGAAGACCCTCTCCAACGAGGTACAGGTCGTGGCTGGCAACGTCGCCACCGCCGAAGCCACGCGCGCCCTGATCGGGGCCGGTGCGGATGCGGTCAAGGTCGGTATCGGCCCCGGCTCGATCTGCACCACCCGCATGGTCGCGGGCGTCGGCGTGCCGCAGCTGACCGCGATCATGGATTGCGCGGGCGCTGCCGGCGACACCCCGGTGATCGCTGACGGCGGCATCAAGTTCTCGGGCGATTTCGCCAAGGCGATTGCCGCCGGGGCCTCTGTCGCCATGGTCGGCTCGATGATTGCGGGGACGGATGAAAGCCCGGGCGAAGTGATCCTCTATCAGGGGCGGTCGTTCAAATCATATCGCGGCATGGGCAGCCTCGGCGCGATGGCGAACGGCTCTGCCGACCGGTATTTTCAAAAAGACGCGGCCTCTGACAAGCTGGTTCCGGAGGGGATCGAGGGTCAGGTGCCCTACAAGGGTCCCGCGGGCGCGGTGGTGCACCAGATGGTCGGCGGTCTGCGTGCCGCCATGGGCTACACCGGCTGCGCGACGGTCGATGAAATGCGTCGCAACTGCAATTTCGTCAAGATCACCGGGTCGGGGCTGAAGGAAAGCCACGTGCATGACGTCCAGATTACGCGCGAGTCGCCGAACTACCGCATAGGGTAGGGGCTGAGCGAAGAGGGCGCCGTCGGCGTATCGCTTTTCGGATGTCTCCTGAAAAACTTACAGCGTAAGCGTGTCGGACCTTGGGTCTCCCTGGCCGAACGTCGCGCTCCGCACCGATCCTAACGCGCCCCTGAAATTCCTACCGCAGCGCAGCCTGACAGCCGATCAGCGCCGCGTCATCTGCCGTGATCAGGCTGACGGGCAGGTCTTTGAGGAACGGATAGGGGGCATACGCCTCGGCCAGCCTAGCGAGAACGACATCCCGTGCCGGACCCTCAAACACCGCTCGCGCCACGCCACCGCATAGATATACCCCTCCCTGCGGCATCATCGCATAGATTTGGTCGCGCAGCATATCCGCGAGGCAGTGGGCAAAGAGGGTGTCCGCACCTTCGCCCAACACATGCCGCATCCCCGATAGGCCGCGCCCGCTGAGCAACTCGTCACAGGTCGCCGGAACCGGATAATTCGACGCACGCAGTCGGTCCGCAATGCGCGCCGGCAACACGCACATCCCCACTTCGGTCGTCAAAGCCGCGCAACCTTTGCCGTGGTGCAGACCGGGTGCCGCGTTGAACCCGGTGCCGCAATTCACCACCAGCCATTGGCCGCCCGGCACTGGCTTGCCGGCGCGCAGGACCTCCCGATCCGTCTCGCGCAAATCCGGCACGGCCAACACCTGCGCGGTCAGGTCGTTCATCATTCGCACTGGGCCGCTGGTGCGCGTGGCGAGGTACGTCTCCTCCACCACCCAGTCGCGGTTCGTCAGGCGAACCCGCCCGCCATTGACCGGCCCTGCCACCGCCAGCGCGATTGCGTCGACCGCGCCCAGCCGAGAGACAACCTCATCAAGCGCCTCCGGGAAGGTCTCGTAATCGTCGTTGCTCAACGTGATCCGCGTCTGCGGATCAATCCGGCCGTTTCTGGACAATGCGAACCGGGCGTTGGTCCCGCCGATATCGCCCAGTAGTGCTGTCTCGCCCATGCAAAAGCTCCGTTCTGTGGCGTGATCATAGGTCGATCTGTCGCAAACGAAAGAGGCCGCAATTCCCGGCAGGGGGAGAGCACTCGCGTCGTGGGTCTTTCCCTCGCCCGCGCGCTTGGCTATCCCTCGTGCAACTGAAAGGATTTCGCCATGACACCCGAGGCCAGGATCGCCGCTGCCGCTGACCTGCTGGACCGTATCCTTGCCGGAGAACCGGGCGAGAAGGCCTTGACCGCATGGGCTCGGCGTAGCCGCTTTGCCGGGTCCGGGGATCGCGCGGCAGTGCGCGATCTGGTTTATGAAGCCCTTCGGTGCCGGCGCAGCCACGCGCTCCTCGGCGGCTCGGAATCCGGGCGAGGTCTGATGCTGGGTGGGCTGATCGCCGCCGGAATCGACCCCTCGACCCGGTTCACCGGAGAGGGCTATGCCCCCGAGGCGTTGCGCCCCGAGGAGGCCACGCTCGCCCGCCGCGACCCCCAGGACACCCTTGCCGCCGCCCCGCCGGCGGAGGCCTGCGACATGCCCGATTGGCTCTGGCCCGAGCTGACGCGCGCCCTCGGTGACCGGACCGCCGCAATTGCCCGCCTGATGCAAAGCCGCGCCCCCGTATTCCTGCGCGTTAACCTGCGCAAAGGCGATGTCGGGGCGGCGCAAGCGCGTTTGGCAGAGGACGGCGTGACCACCCGGCCGCATCCCCTGGCGGCGACCGCTCTGGAGGTGATCGAGGGGCCGCGCCGCATTGCCCGTAGCGCCGCCTATACCGATGGTCTGGTGGAACTGCAGGACGCCGCTTCGCAGGCTCTGACGGGTGAATTGCCTCTGAGCGATGGCATGCGGGTGCTTGATTTCTGCGCCGGGGGTGGTGGCAAGACGCTGGCGATGGCGGGTCGGATCAAGGGGCAGTTTACCGCCCACGATGCCAATGTCGCCCGCCTGAAGGACCTGCCGCCACGGGCCGCGCGCGCCGGGGTGGCTGTGACGCTCAGCGCCGATCCGCAGGGGCCGTTTGACCTTGTTTTGTGCGATGTGCCCTGTTCGGGCAGCGGGGCGTGGCGGCGCGCGCCCGAAGGAAAATGGGCGTTGCGCGCCGAAACCCTTGCCGGGTTGAACCGCACGCAGGACGAGATCCTCGACCGCGCGGCCCTCCTGGTCGGAGCGGGCGGAACACTGGCCTATGCGACCTGTTCGATGCTGCCTGGCGAGAACCGCGCGCGTGTCAAAGCGTTCCTCGCGCGGTCCCCGGGCTGGACCTGCGTGGCAGAGCGGCAGTGGCTCCCCGATGAGGGCGGTGACGGGTTTTACCTCGCGCAGCTGACGCGGGGAGAGTAGGCACGGCAGCATTCTGCTTCGTCGTGTTAATCGAAACTTAACCTCCTTGCGTTTACCTGGGCGCTGAGGAGGTCCCGTGACCGCAGCAAACACAGTCCCGATCCGTGCAAAACGCTTTGGTGGACGACCCCGTGCCGGTCCTATCCCTGCGCATGGGGTGGAACTCAATTCGTGGCCCGTCTCCCCGCCGACGGGATCGCGCGGTGGCCGCCCGCAGCGACGGCTCGCGCTGCTCCTGATGGTGCTGGCCCTGGTGATGCTCGGCCTGTCAGATGCCATTGCTTACAGGCTCGCGCACCCGACATTGGTCTTGTCTTTCGCGGCGGCGGCGGCCACGCTGTTCATTATCGCCGCCGGCGTTGCCATCTGGTCGGTCTACCAGATGCGTGATCAGAAACGCAGATCCACGGGAACGGCCATGACCCGCATTCTGGACGCCATGTCGTTTGCCGCCCTCGTCACGGACCGGGACCTGCGCCCGATTGCCGCCAACGCGCGCGCCCGCGATCTTTTCACACCTGCGGAAGGTGAGCGCTGGATCACCGGCGATGCTATACCACCCCCACTACTGACGGCCATGGCGGCCATCCGCCCCGGCCTTACCGATCCGGACCGCAATACCGCGCTCGACCGGCGGCTCGCGGTCGACGGGACGACATGGACGCTTAGCGGGCAGGTCATATCGGACGACCGGCTACTGTGGCGGATCGATCTGGCGGCCGATCGCGCGCGCAATGCGGTGGATGACAGCCTGCCCGTGCTCGCTCTCGGCTCCGACGGGGGGGTGAGCTATGCTAACGAGACAGCCATCGCGATGTTGGGCAAAAACCCGCACCATATCGGTGATGTTCTGGGCGACGACCCACCTATCTCTGGCACGACACGCATCGCTCGCACGAGTGGCGGGGAGCGCAAAGTTCTGATCGTTGACCTGCCCAGCGGGACGGAATGTCGCGAAATCGCTCTTGTTCCCCTGCCGCCCGACCCGATCAGCCCCCAATCGACCCCTCTTCAATCGGCCCCACCGGATTGGAACCGCTTCGAGACCCTTCCCGTACCGCTGCTCTGGCTCACGCCAGACGGTCGGGTGATCAAGGCAAATCGGGTCGCGGTTCAGCTGATCGGGCCGGGCTGTGAGGTCGGCGCCCGGCTGGGTGATCTGACCGAGGGCTTGGGCAGACCCGTCAGCGATTGGCTGGACGAAGCGCTCTCGGGCCATCGCAAGAACAGTCCGGAGTTCTTGCGTGTCACCGCCTCGGACCGCGAAACTTTCGTGCAGATCTCGCTGAAACCGCTGACAGAGGGGGGGGAGGCCTCGCTTCTCGCTGTGCTGAGCGATGCCACCGAACTCAAGACCCTCGAAGCGCAATTCGTGCAAAGTCAGAAAATGCAGGCCATCGGGCAACTCGCCGGGGGTGTGGCGCATGATTTCAACAATCTCCTGACTGCCATATCCGGGCATTGCGACCTCCTGCTGTTGCGCCACGACAACGGTGATCTGGACTACGCCGATCTGATGCAGATCAACCAGAATGCCAATCGCGCTGCCTCTCTCGTCAGCCAGCTTCTGGCCTTTTCGCGCAAGCAGACCCTGCGCCCTGAAGAGATCGATCTGCGCGAGACGATTTCGGACCTTACCCATCTTCTGAACCGGTTGGTCGGCGAAAAGGTCACCCTTTCCTTCAGCCACGACCCGGTGCTCAGCGCGGTGCGCGCGGACAAGCGGCAATTGGAACAGGTGCTGATGAACCTCGTTGTGAACGCGCGCGACGCCATTCCGCGGGGCGGAGAGATTCGCATTGTCACAGAATGTGTGACCTACGCCGCCCCGCATGGCCGCGACCGCGTGACCGTGCCGCCGGGCGATTACGTCGCCGTCAAAGTCATCGACACGGGCTGCGGAATTCCCGAGGACAAGCTCACCAAGGTGTTTGAACCGTTTTACACCACCAAGCGCGTAGGTGAGGGCACGGGGCTTGGCCTCTCCACCGCCTATGGTATCATCAAGCAGTCTGGCGGATACATCTTTGCCGAAAGCACCGTGGGCGCAGGGACGTGTTTCACCCTGCTGTTTCGCGCTTTCAAGAACGACGCTGCAGTGGTGGCTAAGACGGTAGAAGCCGCCAAACCGTCAGCTCGCCACGCCGAAGGGGTCGTGCTCCTGGTCGAGGACGAGGCCCCGGTTCGCGCCTTCGCCTCCCGCGCGCTACGCCTGCGCGGCTACACCGTGCTCGAGGCCGAAAGCGGGGAAGAGGCGCTGGAGGTCATCTCGGACCCCGCCACACAGGTCGACATTTTTGTGACCGACGTGGTGATGCCCGGCATGGATGGCCCGACCTGGGTACGAAAGGCGCTGGAGACGCGACCGGACGTGCACGTTGTCTTTGTATCCGGCTACGCGGAGGAACATTTCAGCGACGATCAGGCCAAGATTCCGAATTCTGTCTTCCTGCCAAAACCCTTCTCTCTCAGTGAGTTGACGCAAACCGTGCAAGAGGTGGTCGGTTAACCGGCGTAGGGCGCGATCCCGCTGTACAACGCAAACTCCTCCGCGCGCTTGCGCCGCAGCTTCGCGGCCACTTCGACGTCAAGGCTGAGCGCGATCTCGGGTGAGACATTCTCTCGGGTCAGCGTGATGCTTTGCCCCAGACGTGCCTCGAGATATCGGTGGAGCACGGGCTGATCCTCGTAGCGAAAAAACCTCGTGACTCGCGTGCCATTTCCAGCGGGTTCGACGAACTTTGCCTGACTGCCGACATTCGCATACCCCGGCTGCTCACCGCGGCAATACCCCTCCACGAAATTGTCAAAGCTGACGTCGAGCGTGTTATTTGGGCGCCCCGCCATGAACGGTCGGCGACGATAGCGGTACCAACTGCCCAGCCACGACACAGGTTCGCGGATAACAGCAATGATTTCAAGATCTTCGCCGATGAATTTGTCAAGCATGGGACGGAAGAATCTGTTGTAACGAAAGACCGGCGCGTGCTTCAACTCCGGCGGGTCGTTCACCACGATGTCCGCGACCGGGCCAAGGGCCTTCTCCCAAGCTGTCGTCCCGGTCTTGGGAACTGACAGGAAGACCAGCTTGGCCTTTGCAAACACGAGCATCTGTCACCCTTCGCCACGAACCAAAAAAAATTTCGAGATCATCAACCACTTCTTAACCAGACTCGGAAAGAGTGTCAGTCAGAAAGATTTTAGTTGAGATGTTCTTGCTTTGATCCCATATAGGAACAAGAGTAGAACAAAGGCGGTCATTGCCGCTGATAAACGGGTATGGAATAAGGGGCTGAATTGATGGCAACGGCAGATCTTCTCACGATGGACAGCAAGCGCGACGAGAACAAGCAAAAGGCGCTCGATAGCGCCTTGGCCCAGATCGAACGGCAGTTCGGCAAGGGGTCGATCATGAGACTCGGGGGCAAAGATGCCATTCAGGAGATTGAGGCGACCTCCACCGGTTCGCTCGGACTGGATATCGCACTCGGGATCGGCGGCCTGCCCAAAGGTCGCATTGTCGAGATTTATGGCCCCGAATCCTCGGGTAAGACCACGCTGACCCTCCATTGCGTCGCGGAAGAGCAAAAGAAGGGCGGGGTCTGCGCCTTTGTTGACGCCGAACATGCGCTTGACCCCGGATACGCGCGCAAGCTGGGCGTGGATCTGGACGAACTTCTGATCTCCCAACCCGACACCGGTGAACAGGCGCTGGAGATTGTGGATACGCTGGTGCGCTCCGGGGCCGTCTCGATGGTGGTGGTCGACTCCGTTGCGGCGCTGACCCCGAAGTCTGAGCTTGAGGGCGACATGGGCGACAGTTCCGTTGGCGTGCATGCCCGCCTGATGAGCCAGGCGATGCGCAAGCTCACCGGTTCGATTGCGCGGTCCAATTGCATGGTGATCTTCATTAACCAGATTCGCATGAAGATTGGCGTGATGTTCGGCAGCCCCGAGACGACGACGGGCGGGAACGCGCTGAAGTTCTACTCCTCCGTCCGCCTCGATATTCGCCGCATCGGCGCGATCAAGGACCGCGATGAGATTGTCGGCAACCAGACCCGCGTCAAGGTGGTCAAAAACAAGGTCGCGCCGCCGTTCAAACAGGTCGAGTTCGACATCATGTACGGTGCGGGCATCTCCAAGACCGGCGAATTGCTGGACCTCGGGGTCAAGACCGGCGTGGTCGACAAATCCGGCTCCTGGTATTCTTACGGTGATGAACGGATCGGACAGGGCCGGGAAAACGCCAAGGTCTTTCTCAAGGATAACACCGGCATCGCGCTTGAGATCGAGGACAAGATCAGAGCATCGCATGGGTTGGAATTCGACTCCGGTGACCGGGGTGGCGATGACGATGTGCTGGACGGTTAACGCCGACTGATACCAACGCCAGGCCCCGGCGCAGCGATGCGTCGGGGTTTTTGCATTCCCGGACCGCAATTTGGCGCGCATTTACCTTTACCCGCTGGCTCACAATGTTTATTTCCGGCCCAACTGATGCCTGAATGAAAGACCGCCATGACGAGCCTCGCCGACATCCGCGCGACCTTCCTGAATTATTTCGAAAGGCAGGGGCACCAGATCGTGCCGTCCTCTCCGCTCGTGCCGCGGAACGACCCGACCCTGATGTTCGCGAATTCCGGTATGGTGCAGTTCAAGAACCTGTTCACCGGGGTCGAGACGCGCGATTATTCCCGCGCCACCTCGGCGCAGAAATGCGTGCGTGCGGGCGGTAAGCACAACGATCTGGACAACGTCGGCTATACCGCGCGTCACCATACCTTTTTCGAAATGCTGGGGAATTTCAGCTTCGGCGATTACTTTAAATCCGAGGCGATTCCCTTTGCCTGGGAATTGATCACGAAGGAACTGTGCATCCCTAAGGAAAAGCTGCTGGTCACGGTTTACCATACCGACGACGAGGCGGCGGAGATGTGGAAGAAGGTTGCGGGTCTCTCGGACGACCGGATCATCCGCATCGCCACCAACGACAATTTCTGGCAGATGGGCCCAACCGGGCCATGTGGGCCCTGTACCGAGATTTTCTACGACCACGGCGAGGAATTCTGGGGTGGCCCTCCGGGTAGCTCGGATGAGGATGGCGACCGATTCATCGAGATCTGGAACATCGTCTTCATGCAGAACGAGCAGTTCGAGGACGGCTCGCGTCGCGAATTGGCCGCGCAATCCATCGACACCGGTATGGGGATCGAACGGGTCGCCGCACTGCTGCAAGGGACCAACGACAATTACGCCACAGATCTGATGCGTGCGCTGATCGAGGACTCCGCGCATGAAACCTCGACCGATCCCGACGGCCCTGGCGCGACTCATCATCGGGTGATCGCGGATCATCTGCGCTCCACCTCCTTTCTGATCGCGGATGGGGTCATGCCTTCGAACGACGGGCGCGGTTATGTGCTGCGGCGGATCATGCGCCGCGCCATGCGCCATGCGCATCTGCTGGGCGCGAAGGATCCGCTGATGCATCGCCTCGTGCCGGAACTGGTGCGTCAGATGGGCGAGGCCTATCCCGAACTGCGACAGGCCAAACCGCTGATCGAAGAAACGCTGAAACTGGAAGAAACCCGGTTTCGTCAGACGCTTGAGCGCGGTCTCAAACTGCTGGACGAAGAGCTGGACACGTTGGACGAGGGCGCGGCCTTGCCCGGTGAGGCGGCTTTCAAGCTCTACGACACTTTCGGGTTTCCGCTGGACCTGACGCAGGACGCCCTGCGCGAAAAGGGGCGCAGCGTTGACACCGGCGGGTTTGACACCGCCATGGCCGAGCAAAAGGCCAAGGCTCGCGCTGCCTGGGCCGGCACCGGGGAATCCGCCGATCTGACGGTCTGGTTCGACATTGCCGACCAGCACGGTGCGACCGATTTCCTTGGCTATGACACCGAACAGGCCGAGGGCGTCATTCTCGCCATCATCAAGGACGGCGCTTTGGTGCCGGAGCTGGGTAAGGGTGAGCAAGGCTGGATCGTCACTAATCAGACGCCGTTTTACGGCGAAAGTGGCGGCCAGGTCGGCGACACCGGCGTTCTGCGTCGCCTTGATGACGAGGCCGACGTTGCGTCAGTCACAGACACGCAGAAGATGGCGAACGGCCGGATCTACGCCCATGCCGTGAGCATCGACAGCGGCATCTTCAAGGCCAGCGAACCGGTGGTGCTGGAGGTCGACAATGCACGCCGCAGCTCCATCCGCGCCAACCATTCCGCTACGCACCTGTTGCATGAGGCGCTGCGCGAGGCGCTTGGCGATCACGTGGCGCAGCGTGGATCGCTGAACGCCCCGGACCGCCTACGGTTTGATTTCAGCCATTCCACCGCTTTGACGCCCGAGCAATTGTCCCGGATCGAGAGCGACGTGAACGATTATGTCCGGCAGAATACGCCGGTCGAGACCCGGATAATGACCCCGGATGATGCGCGCGGTATTGGCGCGCAGGCTCTGTTCGGTGAGAAATACGGTGACGAGGTGCGCGTCGTGTCCATGGGGCGCAAGGACACCGGCAAGGGGCACGATGGCCAGACCTATTCGCTGGAACTTTGCGGCGGCACCCATGTGGCCCGCACCGGGGACATCGGGGCCTTTGCGCTGAGCGGAGAGACGGCGTCTTCGGCCGGTGTGCGCCGGATCGAGGCGCTGACCGGGCGCGCGGCGATCGAGGCGTTGCGTGGACGTGACGCCGCCCTTGGCCGCATCGAGACCATGCTGAAAGTGACCGGTGACGAGGCCGTGACACGCGTGAAGGCGATCATGGATGAACGGCGTGCGTTGCAGAACGAGGTGGCGCAACTGCGCCGTGACCTCGCCATGTCCGGTGCCGCATCCGGCGGGGCAGGACCGTCGGGCGGCGCTGATGCGCGTGAGATCAACGGGATCAGCTTCCTTGCCCAGTCGTTGAGCGGCGTGTCCGGCAAGGATTTGCCCGCGCTGATCGACCAGTTCAAGGTACAGATCGGTTCCGGCGCCGTGCTCTTGATCGCTGACACAGGCGGCAAGGCGGCGGTCGCAGCCGGGGTGACGCCGGACATGACCGACAAGGTCTCAGCCGTCGATCTGGTGCGTGCGGCAGTCGCTGAGCTGGGCGGCAAGGGGGGCGGTGGCCGCCCCGACATGGCGCAGGGCGGCGGCGCGGATGCCAGTAATGCCGAAGCCGCAATCAAGGCCGCAGAGGCCGTGTTGGGAGGCTGATATGCCCGCGCTCTGGATTTCTCACGTCACCGTCACGGACCCTGAAAGCTACGCGAAATACGCAGAGCTTGCCGGTCCGGCCATTGCCAAACACGGCGGGGCTTTCATCGCGCGCGGTGGGCGTTTCGTGCAACTGGAGGGCAAGGAGCGCCCGCGCAACGTGGTCGCGCGCTTCGATTCCGTCGACGCGGCGGTCGAGTGTTATCATTCCGCCGAGTATCAGGCCGCGCTGGAACATGCGCGCGACGCGAGCGAACGCGAGCTGATGGTGGTCGAGACGAGCGAATAGGGACGCGGCGCGGCTGCGCCCGCTGGCTCAATAAGGGTTCCGGGGGCTACGGTCCGTCGACAGCGTGTCCTGCCGGCGCTGCACCAGCATCTCTATGGCATCGGCGAGATGCTCTTCGGCAATGTTGTAATCGCCCCGTTCGACCCGGATGCGATGCGCGGCGATCATCACGTCGGCATGTGTGCAACCCACCGGCGGCTCAAAGCGATAGCATGCCAGTTCGATCAGCAAGCCCATGGGATCCTTGAAGTAGATCGAATCCATGAAGCCGCGATCCTTGACCCCGGAATGGCCGATTTTGCGTTCACTCAACCGCGTGACGGCCTGGGCAAAGGTGGCATGCGAGACGTTGAAGGCAAGGTGATGGACACAGCCCGGCTCCATCGGCATGCGACGGGGATCGGGTGTTCTGTTTTCATTTGTAAACACCGTGATCAACCGTCCGTCGCCCGGGTCAAAGTACAAATGCCCTTCATCCGGGTCGTCGAGGTTGGGTTGATCAAAGATGAACGGCATCCCCAGCACGCCCTCCCAGAAATCGATGGAGGTCTGCCGGTCCGCGCCGGTCAGCGTGATATGGTGAACGCCCTGTGTCTGAAGTTTGCGCATGATGCTTCTCCCTTGTAACAGGAGAATAGGAGTGTTGGCGGCTTTTGGCACCCCCGACCGTATGTGCACCAGCGCATGGTGGCTGTGCCGGACGGGGGGCTCGCCCCCCGCGACGTCCCGGGGACGGCTGCCCCCGAGGATATTTTCAAAACCAAAGTGGTGGGTGGATCAGCTGGCTTTGCTCATCCGCTTGCGTTCATGCGGGTCGAGGAACCGCTTGCGCAGGCGGATCGCGTTCGGCGTGACTTCGACCAGCTCATCGTCGTTGATATAGGCGATGGCCTCTTCCAGCGACAAGGTGATCGGAGTGGTCAGCCGCACCGCTTCGTCGGTGCCGGAGGCGCGCACGTTGGTGAGCTGCTTGCCCTTGAGGGGGTTCACTTCCAGATCGTTTTCGCGCGAATGCTCACCGATGATCATGCCCTGATAGACCGCCGCCTGTGCGCCGATGAAGAAGCGCCCGCGATCTTCCAGTTTCCACAGCGCGTAGGCGACGGCGGTGCCTGCCTCCATCGAAATCAGCACGCCCGCGCGACGGCCGGGGATGGTCCCCTTGTAGGGTGCCCAGCTGTGAAAGACGCGGTTCAGAACGCCCGTTCCGCGCGTGTCTGTCAGGAACTCGCCGTGATAGCCGATCAACCCGCGCGAGGGGACATGCGCGATGATCCGCGTCTTGCCCGCGCCGGCCTGGCGCATCTCGGCCAAATCGCCCTTGCGCGCGCCAGTGATCTTTTCGATGACCGCGCCGGAGTATTCGTCGTCGACGTCGATGGTGACCTCTTCGATCGGCTCGACCTTTTGGCCGTCGAGTTCGCGCATGATGACCTGCGGGCGCGAGATCGAGAGTTCGAAGCCTTCGCGGCGCATGTTCTCGATCAAAACGCCCATCTGGAGTTCGCCGCGACCCGAAACCTCGAAGGCCTCGCCGCCCGGCGTGTCGGCGATCTTGATGGCGACGTTGGACTCCGCCTCTTTCATGAGACGTTCGCGGATGACGCGGGACTGCACCTTCTTGCCGTCGCGCCCGGCCAGCGGGCTGTCGTTGATCCCGAAGGTGACGGTGATCGTCGGCGGGTCGATCGGTTGGGAGTCGAGCGGTTCATCCACGGCCAGCGCACAGATCGTGTCGGCAACGGTTGCCTTGGACATGCCGGCGATGGAGACGATGTCGCCTGCCTGCGCCTCTTCGATGTCCTGCTGGGCGAGGCCGCGGAACGCCTGGATTTTGGTGACGCGGAACTGTTCGATTTTCTGGCCGTGGCGGGTGAGAGCCTGCACGGTGGCGCCGACCTTCAGCTTGCCGGTTTCGACGCGGCCCGTCAGGATTCGGCCCACGAAGGGGTCGGCGCCGAGGGTCGTCGCCAGCATGCGGAAGTCCTCGTCCTGCTTCTTGATCTGCTTGGGCGCCGGGACGTGATCCACCACCAGCCGGAACCTGTCTCTTATACACATCTCCGAGCCCACGAGACTAGGCATGATCTC
>OJBY01000759.1_pt1 | contig 15109 bp, 10 predicted proteins | sample 1591731 | NCBI WGS metagenome assembly OJBY01 (sample SAMN05416837, study PRJEB24817) | seawater metagenome | isolation source: Sea water | place: Canada:Atlantic | collected 2013-07
CCGTGGTGAAATACGGGATCTTGTCATACAGCGCGATAGAGCGGATGGATTTGCTATCCTCAACCGCTTGCGTGCCTTCGGTGGTGTTCAGCACCAGATGGATCGCGTCGTCCTTCATCATATCGGTGATGTTCGGACGGCCCTCATAGACCTTGTTCACGATCTCGCAGGCGATGTCATGTTCTGTCAGCCAAGCCGCAGTGCCGCGGGTGGCGCGCAGGGTGAACCCTTGGTCCAGCAAGATGCGGGCGGCGGTCAGCATCTCTTCTGACTTGTCCATATCCTTGACCGAGAAGAACACACAGCCCGACCGCGGCAGCGGGTTGCCGGCCCCCATCTGGGCCTTCAGGAAGGCACGCGGGAAGTCGCGGTCCCAGCCCATGACCTCGCCGGTGGACCGCATTTCTGGCCCTAGCAGCGTGTCGACACCGGGGAAACGCGCAAAGGGAAGCACCGCTTCTTTGACCGAGAACCAAGGCATGTTCGGATCGGCCAGCGTCATCGGATCGCCCAAGGGTAGCACGTCGTCATAGGCGGCATCATCGCGGTAGGGCGCACGCAATGGGAAGGCCGAAAGCTTTTCACCGGCCATGATCCGTGCCGCGATTGACGCAATCGCGCTGTCTGTCGCCTTGGCAACAAACGGGACGGTGCGCGAGGCACGCGGGTTGACTTCGATCAGGTAGATTTCGCCATCCTTAACCGCAAACTGGATGTTCATCAGGCCCACAACGTTCAGCGCCAGCGCCAACGCCTTGGTCTGTTTTTCGACCTCTGCGATAATCTCGCTGCTCAGTGAGTAGGGCGGCAGCGAACAGGCGCTATCGCCCGAGTGCACGCCGGCCTCTTCGATGTGCTGCATGATGCCGGCGACATGAACGTCGGTGCCGTCTGACAGCGCATCTACGTCAAGTTCAACCGCACCGGACAGGTAGTGGTCCAGCAACACGGGGCTTTTGCCTGATACGACAACGGCTTCGCGGATATACCGTTCAAGGCTGGCCTGATCGCGCACAATCTCCATCGCGCGGCCGCCCAGAACGTAAGACGGGCGGATCACCAGCGGAAAGCCGATGTCTGCTGCGATCTCAAGCGCTTCGGCGTCGGAGTGGGCGATACCGTTATGCGGCTGTTTCAGGCCCAGCGATTGCACCAGCTGCTGGAACCGTTCGCGGTCTTCGGCAAGGTCGATCATGTCGGGCGTGGTGCCAAGGATCGGGATGCCCGCCTCTTGCAGCGCCTGCGCGATCTTCAGCGGTGTCTGGCCGCCGAACTGAACGATGACGCCGTGCAGCGTGCCGTTTTCCTGTTCGACCCGCAGAATTTCCATCACATGTTCAAAGGTGACGGGTTCGAAATACAGCCGGTCCGACGTGTCATAGTCGGTCGACACGGTTTCAGGGTTACAGTTGACCATGATCGTTTCATAGCCCGCGTCGGTCAGCGCATAACAGGCATGACAGCAGCAATAGTCAAACTCGATCCCTTGGCCGATCCGGTTCGGACCACCGCCTAGAATGACGACTTTTTTACGATCGCTGGGGCGGGCTTCGCATTCGACCTCGCCAAAAGCCGGAGCCTCGTAGGTCGAATACATATAGGGTGTTTGCGCTTCGAATTCGGCGGCGCAGGTGTCGATCCGTTTGAACACGGCCTTGACGCCAAGGTTCAGACGCGCGCGGCGCACGTTGTCTTCGTCGCGACCGGTCAGCGTGCCAAGGCGCGCATCGGTAAAGCCCATCATCTTGAGCTTGCGCATGCCATCCTCGGTCAGCGGCAGACCATCCTTGCGGACCTCTGCTTCGGCATCGACGATCTCGCGGATGCGGGCAAGGAACCACGGATCGAACATGGTGACGCCGTGGATATCCACGTCAGACATGCCGTGACGCATCGCCTGCGCAATGGTGCGCATCCGGTCCGGCGTTTGCTTGCTGATCGCGGCAATCAGGGCGGCTTCGTTCTGCGCCGCATCGGCGGGCAGATCGCTGTCGAGCCCGGGAATGTCGACCTCGTCAAAGCCGGTCAGCCCGGATTCCATCGACGCCAGCGCCTTTTGCAGCGACTCGTGGATCGTGCGGCCAATGGCCATCGCTTCGCCCACAGATTTCATCGCCGTCGTCAGATAGGGCTCGGAACCAGGGAATTTTTCGAATGCGAACTTCGGGATCTTGGTGACGACATAGTCGATTGTCGGCTCAAACGAGGCAGGCGTCACACCGGTGATGTCGTTGTCGAGTTCATCGAGTGTAAAGCCGACAGCCAGCTTGGCTGCGATCTTGGCAATCGGGAAACCCGTCGCCTTGGAGGCCAACGCCGAGGACCGCGACACGCGGGGGTTCATTTCGATCACAACCATGCGCCCGTCAGCGGGGTTCACGGCCCATTGTACGTTCGAGCCGCCGGTCTCTACGCCGATCTCGCGCAGCACGGCGATCGAGTGGTTGCGCATGATCTGGTATTCTTTGTCGGTCAGCGTCAGGGCAGGGGCCACGGTGATCGAATCGCCTGTGTGTACACCCATCGGATCGATGTTCTCGATCGAGCAAACGATGATCGCATTGTCAGCGGTGTCACGCACCACCTCCATTTCGAACTCTTTCCAGCCAAGCAAGCTTTCGTCGATCAGGATTTGCCCCATTGGCGACGCGTCCATGCCCGAGCGGCAGTAGAATTCGTAATCGTCGCGGTTATAGGCCACGCCACCGCCGGTGCCGCCCATGGTAAAGGCAGGGCGGATAATTGCGGGCAGGCCGACATAGTCCAGCGCGTCGAGCGCAAGCTGAACCCCCGCCGCAAGGTCTTTCTTGCCGCTGGCCGCAACCGGCGCTGTGACGATGGTTGCCTTGGGGTTTTCGATGCCCAACCGGTCCATCGCTTCGCGGAAAAGTTTGCGATCCTCTGCCATTTCAATGGCTTCGCGTTTCGCGCCAATCATCTCGACGTTGAATTTCTCCAGCACGCCCATCTCTTCGAGCGCGAGCGATGTGTTCAGCCCGGTCTGGCCGCCCATTGTCGGCAGCAGCGCGTCGGGGCGTTCTTTTTCGATGATCTTGGCGACAATTTCAGGGGTGATGGGTTCGATGTAGGTGGCATCTGCCAGCCCGGGATCGGTCATGATCGTCGCAGGGTTGGAGTTCACGAGGATGACCCGGTAGCCTTCTTCTTTCAGGGCCTTGCAGGCCTGCGCGCCGGAGTAGTCGAACTCGCACGCCTGACCGATGACAATGGGCCCCGCTCCAATGATCATGATCGACTGGATATCGGTTCTTTTTGGCATGGCTCAGGCCCCCGGATGTTTGCAAATTCTCCGCGTTATAGGCCTTGGGGACAGAGGTGCAAGGGGGCATATCGGGATAGGGGGGGTGTTTTCAGGCAACACCCGCGTAGCAGGCACGCAGCGTTATGCCGCGCGGTGCCGGTTTCCCTTAACCAAGGGTCAGAAATGCCCGCAAAGAGGCCTCGAAGTCGCGCGGCTTTTCCGCATGTAGCCAGTGGCCTGCGCCCGGCAGTTTGGCAAAGCGGGCCTGCGGGAACAGCGCCTTGATGACGGGGCGATCTTCGGATTTGACATAGGTGGAGTTGCCGCCGGACAGGAACAGCACCTCCCCCTCGTATTGTCCATCGACCCCGTCGGGCCAGCCGACGATTTTGGACATATCGGCTTCGAGCACATCAAGATTAAGCTTCCACGTCTTGTTGGGCACATCCAGTGACTGGGTGAAAAAGCTTTGTAGCGCGGGCTCAACGCCAGCAGCGGCCAGTTGCTCTGCCGCGTCAGAGCGGCGGGCGAGCGTGGCCAGATCAACGCTGCGCATCGCGTCGATAAATTCCTGCTGGCTGTGGCCATAGGTGACGGGGGCGATATCGGCCACCACTAGGCGGTTCACGAGGTCAGGATGGTTCAGCGCCAGCATCATCGCGGCCTTCCCGCCCATCGAATGCCCGCAGACATCCATCGGCGCGCCAAGGTGTCGGATGACCTCGGCCAGATCAGTCGCCATCTCGGGGTAGCTTTGGCTTTGCGCACGCGGGCTGTCCCCGTGGTTGCGCATGTCGACCGTGATCACGTGGCGCTGGTCGGACAGACGTTTGGCAATCACACCCCAGTTGCGCCCAGACCCGAAAAGACCATGCACGATTAACAGGGCGGGGGCGTCGGTAGCGGTGCCATATTCGGTATAATTCAACATGCCCAAAGATGTAGGGCCATTGCAGCCAATGTGCCAGAGCGTTTAAGGTCGCCCCATGTTGGATCAAAAAGACCTAGATAACAAAGCACAGGAATTGCAACGTGGGTTGCAGGACAAATTGGGCGTGCAGGGGCGCGATGTCTCTCATGCACTGGCCCGTGCCGGACGCCGCTTGCCAGCGCGGGTGCAGCGCCAAGGCAAAGTCTTTGCGCAGGCGGTCTTTATGTCGCGCAATCCCAAGGTGGCACGACAGCTTGACGGTGCGACGACGCAGGCCGCCTATGCCGAGGTGATGACCCACATCGAAGGCATCGACGTGGTCGAGCGGCGCAAGGACCGGTTGCTGCACCTTGCCGCCAGCGTGGCGTTCAACCTGTTGTTCGTCACGGTCGCCTTTATCACCTTTCTATGGTGGCGCGGGTACATCTAACGCGACAGGTAGAGAAGCTGCACAATAACAAAAGCCCCGCCGCAGAAATGCAGGCGGGGCTTTTGCGTAAGGCGTTGGTGGGGTGCTGCCCCGCCCTTGCGGGCCCCCCGGGATTTTATCCCATTTGGATGGGCCCGGGGCGCGGCGCTTTAGAGGTCGGGGTAGATCGGGAAGCGGGCGCAAAGCGCTTCGACTTCGGCTTTGACTTTTGCTTCGACGTCGGCGTTGCCGTCGGCCCCATTGGCGGCCAACCCGTCGACGACTTCGATGATCCAGTCAGCGATCTGGCGGAATTCATCCTCTCCAAACCCGCGGGTGGTTGCAGCGGGCGAGCCCAGACGGATGCCGGAGGTGACCATGGGCTTTTCAGGGTCAAACGGTACGCCGTTTTTGTTGCAGGTGATATGCGCACGACCCAGTGCTTTTTCGGTGTCGTTGCCTTTGACGCCTTTGGGGCGCAGGTCGACCAGTAGCAGGTGTGTATCAGTGCCGTGGGTGATCGTGTCGAGCCCGCCTTTGATCAGCTGGTCGCTCAGTGCTTGGGCGTTCTTGATGACCTGTTGGATGTAGGTCTTGAACTCGGGCTGGAGCGCTTCACCAAAGGCCACGGCCTTGGCCGCGATCACATGCATCAGCGGGCCACCCTGAATACCGGGGAAGATGGCCGAGTTGAACTTTTTCGCCAGCGCTTCGTCGTTGGTCAGGATCATGCCGCCGCGCGGGCCGCGCAGGGTTTTGTGTGTTGTGGTTGTGGCCACATGCGCGTGGGGGAAAGGCGAGGGATGTTCGCCCGCTGCAACCAGACCGGCAAAATGTGCCATGTCTACGTGCAGGTAAGCACCGACCATATCGGCAATTTCGCGCATGCGTTTGAAATCGATCTGGCGCGGGATGGCAGAGCCCCCTGCGATGATCATTTTTGGCTGGTGCTCTTTGGCCAGCGCTTCGACCTGATCATAGTCGAGCAGGTTGTCTTCCTTGCGCACGCCGTACTGGATGGCGTTGAACCACTTGCCGGACTGGTTCGGCTTGGCCCCGTGTGTCAGGTGGCCGCCCGCGTCCAGGCTCATCCCCAGAATGGTGTCGCCGGGTTGCAGCAGCGCGGTGAACACACCCTGGTTTGCCTGCGAGCCAGAGTTCGGCTGGACGTTGGCGAAGTCGCAGTTGAACAGTTTGCAGGCGCGTTCAATGGCCAGGTTTTCTGCGACGTCGACAAAGTCACACCCGCCATAATAGCGACGGCCCGGGTACCCTTCGGCGTATTTGTTGGTCATCACTGACCCTTGCGCCGCCATAACAGCCGCAGAGACGATGTTCTCGGAGGCGATTAGTTCGATCTCGTTACGCTGGCGGCCCAGCTCGTCTGTGATGGACCCAAAGATTTCGGGATCGGCTTCGGACAGGGGGGTGGTGAAAAAACCGGTCATGGGCATGGTTCCTTTGACTGCAGATACGGGTTGCAGGTGGTCTAGCTTAATCCGGTACGGGGGTGAAGGTCGTATTACGCCGGTCGCACCGTCATATGCGGCAAAGCTGGTAGGTCGGCGCGATATGTGGTTCTTTTGACTGTGAATATCCCTCATTGGAAACATCCGCCCATGAAGATCGCTTTTATCGCAAGCCGCTCTGATGTTGCACAAGATGCGCTGACCGCGCTCAGCGCCCGATATGGCAATGCCACGCGCGAAGAGGCCGAAGTGATTGTGGCCCTAGGGGGCGACGGGTTCATGCTGCAGGCACTGCACGACTCGCAAGAATTGTCGACGCCGGTCTATGGGATGAACCGCGGCACGATCGGGTTCTTGATGAACACCTATGCCGAGGAAGATTTGGTGGCGCGGCTACGTGCCGCCGAGGAAGCGGTGATTAACCCGTTGGTGATGGTCGCGACCCATGCGAATGGCGAAACGTCCAAAGCGCTGGCCCTGAACGAGGTCGCCTTGCTGCGCGAGGGCCCGCAGGCGGCCAAGCTGCGCATTAGCGTCGATGGGCGCGTTAGGATGGAAGAATTGGTCTGCGATGGCGCACTGGTGGCGACGCCTGCCGGGTCCACCGCCTATAATTACTCCGCGCACGGCCCGATCCTGCCGATTGGCGCGGATGTGCTGGCCCTGACGGCGATGGCGGCGTTTCGGCCACGGCGCTGGCGCGGGGCTTTGCTGCCGAAAACGGTGACCGTGCGCTTTGATGTGCTGGAGCCCGCCAAACGCCCTGTGATGGCCGACGCCGACGGGAATTCCTACCGCGATGTCGTCGCGGTCGAGATCACCTCGGACCCTTTAATCAAGCACCGTATCCTGTTCGATCCGGGCCACGGTCTGGAAGAACGGCTGATCAGCGAGCAGTTCAACTAATCCGCGTTTCAGACGGAACCGCGGTGCCTTTGGCGCGTTGATATTCCGAGACGCATGAGAGGCCATTCAGGTGCTTCCATCGTTTGGAATTATAGCAAAAGGAGACCTGACATGAATTGGGATACAATCAAAGGTAACTGGAGCCAGATGACCGGTAAGGTCAAAGAAGAATGGGGTGATCTGACCGACGATGACCTGACAGAAGCCGCCGGCGAACGCGACCAGCTGGTCGGCAAGATTCAGGCGCGCTACGGCGTTGCCAAAGACGAGGCGGAGCGTCAGGTAGACAGCTTCGTGGCTAAGCATTAACCCGCCCAGTGATTGAATAAAGAAGGCGGCTCAATGAGCCGCCTTCTTTACGTTTGGGGACACGACAGCGCTTAGGCGCTCTTGGCATATCCAATGGTTTGCAGCGCTGCCTTGATCTCGTCCAGAATGGCGGGGTCGTCGATTGTAGCCGGCAGCTTGAAAGGCTCCGAATCTGCGAGTTTGACCATCGTGGCCCGCAGGATCTTGCCCGAACGGGTTTTGGGCAGGCGCTCCACGACCAAGGTCATTTTATAGGCCGCAACAGGCCCGATCTGGTCGCGTACCAGCTTTACGCATTCGGCTTCGATCTCTGCGTGCGGACGGTTGACGCCTTTGGACAGGCAGACAAACCCCATCGGGGCCTGTCCCTTCAGCTGATCGCTGACGCCGATCACGGCACATTCGGCAACATCAGGGTGGCTTGCCAGAACTTCCTCCATCGCGCCGGTCGATAGGCGGTGGCCCGCGACGTTAATCACGTCATCGGTGCGCGCCATGATATAAAGATATCCGTCCTCATCAATCTTTCCCGCATCGCCGGTTTCGTAATATCCCGGATAGGTCGTGAGGTAACTTTTGCGAAACCGCTCTTCGGCATTCCACAAGGTTGGCAGCGTGCCGGGGGGCAGGGGCAGCTTGATCGCGATAGAGCCGAGCGTGCCTGCAGGCTGTGGTTCGCCTGCCTCGTTCAGAATCTGCACATCATAGCCGGGCATCGGCACCGTGGGGGAGCCGACCTTGACCGGCAGCGCCTCGAGCCCCGCGGGGTTGCCGACGATGGTGTAGCCGGTTTCGGTCTGCCACCAATGGTCATAGACAGGTTTGCCCAGCTTTTCTTGCGCCCAGATCACGGTATCGGGGTCGGCCCGTTCCCCCGCCAGATAAAGCGCACGCAAGCACGAAATGTCGTATTTCCCGATCTCTTCGCCCTTGGGGTCTTCGCGTTTGACGGCGCGGATCGCGGTGGGGGCGGTAAAGAAGCTGCGGACATTGTGTTCGGAAATGACGCGCCAGAAGGTGCCCGCATCGGGCGTGCCCACAGGCTTGCCTTCGAACACAACGGTGGTGTTGCCATGCACCAGCGGGCCATAGCAAATGTAGCTGTGCCCCACGACCCAGCCCACATCGGAGGCGGCCCAGAAGACATCGCCCGGATCGACGTTGTAGATGTTCTTCATCGTCCAGTTCAGCGCCACCAGATGCCCCGCGGTTTGGCGCACCACGCCCTTGGGCGCGCCGGTCGTGCCCGAGGTGTAAAGAATATAGGCGGGGTGGTTTCCCTCCACCGCGACGCAGGGCGCGGGGGTGGTGCCTTTTTGCGCGGCGTGCCAATCCAGATCGCGCCCCGGTGTCAGATCGCAGGGGGCCTGTTCGCGTTGCAGGATCAGGCAGAAATCGGGTTTGTGGTCGGCCTGTTCAATGGCCCCGTCAAGCAGCGGCTTATAGGCCACCACACGTGCCGGTTCCAACCCGCAGGATGCGGCGATGATCGCTTTGGGGGTGCAGTCGTTGATCCGCACGGCCAGTTCGTTCGAGGCAAAGCCGCCGAACACGACCGAATGTACCGCCCCGATCCGCGCACAGGCGAGCATCGCCTCAAGCGCTTCGGGGACCATCGGCATATAGATGATCACGCGGTCGCCTTTGCCCACGCCATTCGCCTGCAGCACACCTGCGACGGCGGCGACGCGGGTTTGCAGCTCGGCAAAAGTAATCTTGGTCTGGGTGCCGGTGATCGGGCTGTCGTGGATAATCGCCACCTGATCGGCGCGGCCGTTTTCGACGTGCCGGTCCACGGCGTTGTAACACGCATTTACCTTGGCATCCGCGAACCATTCGTACAGATCATTACCTTTTTCGAACAGCGCCTGACGCGGAGCTTGCTCCCAGTCGATGGCTTTGGATTGCTCTAACCAGTAGGCTTCAGGATCGTCCTGACAGCTTTTGTAAATGTCGTGATACCCCATAAGCGGCTCCCTCCCGTGAACGCGTATCACTTTTGGTAGGCCAGAGCCGCGGGCAAGAGCAAGAGCTTGCGCCTAAAACACGTGCCATCCAGCAATAAATTTTACAGGAGCCGCTGTGCTGCCTGTGTGGAAATTGACAAGCGCGTTCTGGCCGATGCACGGCATCCTGCCAACGACCGGATGCAAAATGTCGGATTCAGACCATTGCGTCGAATTTGGATCAGACCGGGGGCGGTAAGGGGCGCAGCGTCGGGTTCAGGGGCCGCATATCGCTGCCCCTTGCGTCTTTGAACAAAGGTCCAAGACAATGGGTGACAAGCTCGCCAACAAGAAGAAAAAGTCCAAAGCCGACGCGCGGCCTGCCAAGCCGACGCCAAGCAACGTGTCCGATATCAAGGCACCGTTTGCCGCAAAAGGCATCAAGCCGGCCAAGTAATCCCGCGCCGGTTCCGGTCGAACGCCGCCCCCCGCGTGAGGGCGGCGTTTTCACATGGGGCTTAGCCGTATTCGGCGACGGGCGTGCCCGCGATAGCCCCGACGTTCAGCAGCCCTCGTGCGGTGATCGACGGAGAAACGATATGGGCGCGGTTGCCCATCCCCATCAAGATCGGTCCGACCTCAAGCCCGCCCCCCTTCATTTTCAGGATGTTGCGCACGCCCGATGCGGCGTCTGCATGGGCAAAGACCAGCACGTTGGCGGCGCCTTCCATCCGGTTCGAGGGCAGCAGTCGTTTGCGCAGCTCGGGATCAAGCGCGGCGTCGATGTTCATCTCGCCTTCATAGCAGAAGTCGTGGTTGCCGGCGTCCAGCAATCGCAGCGCGGCACGCAAGCGTTTGCCCGATCCTTCCCCCTGATTGCCGAACTGGCTTTGCGAACACAGCGCGATTTTGGGTTCGATGCCAAAGCGCTGCACATGGCGCGCAGCCCCGATGGCGATCTCGGCGATCTGTTCGGGGGTGGGGTGCAGATGGACCTGCGTGTCCGCGATGAACAATGGCCCGTCTTCAAGGATCATCAGCGACAGGGCCCCGTGCGGGCGACGCCCGTCACGGCCCAGAACCTGTTCGATATAGTTCATGTGCCAGCGGAATTCCCCGAAGGTACCGCAAATCAGGCTGTCGGCCTCTTCGCGATGGACCATGACAGCACCGATGGCAGTGGTGTTGGTGCGCATGATCGCGCGGGCGATGTCGGGCGACACGCCACGGCGGGCCATCAGGTTGTGATAGGTCTCCCAATAGTCGCGGTAGCGCGGGTCATTTTCGGGGTTCACCAGATCCACAGTCTCGCCCAGTTTGATGGTGAGACCCGCCTTTTCGATGCGGCGTTCGATGACATCCGGGCGGCCGATCAGGATGGGCCGCTCGTTGGTTTCCTCGACCATCGCCTGCGCGGCGCGCAATACGCGTTCGTCTTCGCCCTCGGCAAAGACGATCCGGCGAGGCGCAATGCGGGCGGCTTCGAAAACGGGGCGCATCAACATGGAGGATTTGAAGACCGAGCTGTCCAGCTTGTGGCGGTAAGCGGCTAGATCCTCGATCGGGCGGGTGGCGACGCCTGTCTCCATCGCGGCCTTCGCCACGGCGGTCGAGACGACACCGATCAAGCGTGGATCAAAGGGTTTGGGGATCAGGTAATCGGGGCCGAATGTCAGCTGCTCGCCCTGATAGGCCGCTGCCGCCTCGGCCGACGTGGTGGCGCGGGCGAGGGCTGCAATGCCGTCGATACAAGCGATCTTCATCTCGTCGTTGATGGTCGTTGCGCCGACGTCCAGTGCCCCCCGAAAGATAAAGGGGAAGCACAGCACGTTATTGACCTGATTGGGAAAATCCGACCGGCCCGTCGCGATAATCGCGTCAGGGGCAACGGCGCGGGCAAGGTCGGGCATGATCTCGGGCGTGGGATTGGCCAAAGCAAAGATGATCGGCTGCGGCGTCATTTTCTGCACCATTTCAGGGCTCAGCACACCGGGGCCGGACAGGCCGAGGAACAGATCGGCGTCATGGATCACATCGGCCAGATCACGCAGGTCGGATTTCTGCGCGTATTCCGATTTGATCGGGTTCATGTCGATCTCGCGTCCCTCGTAGACCAGACCGTGAATATCACAAAGCCAGACGTTCTCGCGCTTCACACCGAGTTTCAGCAGCATGTTCAGACAAGCGATGCCCGCCGCGCCGCCGCCTGTGGATACGATCTTGATGTCCTCGAACTTCTTGCCCGCCACGAAAAGCGCGTTCTTCACGGCGGCCCCAACGACAATCGCGGTGCCGTGCTGGTCGTCGTGGAAAACCGGTATGTTCATCCGCTCGCGGCAGATGCGTTCCACGGTAAAGCAGTCGGGGGCCTTGATGTCTTCGAGGTTGATCGCGCCAAAGGTCGGTTCCAGCGCGCAAACCAGATCGGCGAGCTTTTCAGGGTCGGTTTGGTCAAGTTCGATATCGAAACAGTCGATATTGGCGAACTTTTTGAACAGGACGGCTTTGCCCTCCATCACCGGCTTGGACGCAAGCGCGCCGATGTTGCCAAGCCCCAAGACTGCGGTGCCGTTGGTGACAACGCCCACCAGATTCGCGCGGGTGGTATAGAGGGCAGCCGTTGTGGGATCAGCCTTGATTTCAAGGCAGGCTTCGGCGACGCCGGGGGAATAGGCCCGCGCCAGATCACGGCCATTTGCCAGCGGTTTCGTCGCACGCACTTCGAGTTTTCCGGGCTTGGGAAAGGCGTGATAGTCCAGCGCGGCTTGGCGCAGATTTGGCGCATCGGTCATGTTTTGGCGGTCCTTTAAGAGAGTAGTTTAGCGTTAAACTAAATTTCAAGCCGCGCCAATACGACTTTTGGAAAGGGGCGCTGCACCGCGCAGGGCAGGGGTGATCATGCAGGTGGGAGGGGGCCAGCCCCCATCGCGGCAGGCCGCGATCCCCCGGAGTTTGCCTGGCAAAATGAAGCTGCGCATTTTTCCGCTTTTGGCATCGCAACTTTGGCGAAAGGTTTTTATAGTTTTATGAAACCTTGGGGGATTTATGACCAACGATTTGCGCCAGCACGCCAGCGCCGTGCAAGAAAATGCCTATGCGCCCTATTCCAACTTCAAGGTGGGGGCGGCGCTGCGCACGGCGTCGGGGTCGATTTTCGTCGGCTGCAATGTAGAGAACGTGGCCTACCCCGAGGGCACCTGCGCCGAAGCGGGGGCGATTGCGGCGATGATTGCGGCGGGCGAAACAGCCTTTGTCGAGGCTTATGTGATCGCGGGAAGCCCTATGCCCGTCACGCCCTGCGGCGGCTGCCGTCAGAAACTGGCAGAGTTCGGACAGGGCGAGGCGCGCGTGACCATGGCGACCGTTTCTGGCGTTGAAGAGGTGATGACGATGGCCGAGCTGCTGCCCGGCGCCTTTGGCCGCGCCCATATGGAGCGCTAGGCCATGGATGCCCGCGCGATCCTGTCCAAACTGCGACACCGGCGGTCATTGAACCGCGAAGAGCTGGTCTGGTTCGCGATGGCTTTGGCAGATGGTCGGGTCAGTGATGCACAGGCCGGGGCGTTTGCGATGGGTGTCTGTCAGGTCGGCCTGAGCGATGTGGGGCGCGTCGCCCTGACGCTGGCCATGCGCGACAGCGGACGTGTGTTTGACTGGGACCTGAACGGGCCGGTTTTGGATAAGCACTCCACTGGCGGCGTCGGCGATTGTGTAAGCCTTGTGCTGGCGCCGGCTTTAGCAGCTTGCGGGGCCTTTGTGCCGATGATCTCGGGACGCGGGCTGGGGCATACCGGCGGGACGCTCGACAAGCTCGAAGCGATCCCGGGAGTGAATACCACGTTGGACGAGGCGCAGTTTCGCGCGGTGGTGGCGAGAGCTGGCTGCGCGATTGTCAGTGCGACCGACGGTATCGCGCCTGCGGACAAACGTCTTTATGCGGTGCGCGATGTCTCTTCGACCGTGGACAGTCTGGATTTGATCACCGCGTCGATCCTGTCGAAAAAGCTCGCGGCGGGGCTGGACGGCTTGGTATTGGACGTCAAGGTCGGCAGCGGTGCCTTTATGAAAGATCTGGCGCAGGCGCAGGCGCTTGCCACAGCGTTGACCAAGACTGCGAATGCCAGTGGATGCCGGACAACGGCGGTGATTAGCGACATGAGCCAACCTTTGGTGCCAAGCCTTGGCAATGCGCTTGAGGTGGCAGAGGTGATGCGTGTCCTGACGGGGCACAGCAAGGGGCCGATCGTATCGGTCTGTGCGGCCCTTGGGGGTGTTTTGCTGGCCAATGCCGGGCTGGCCGGCGACGTGCAGGTCGGCGCGGATATGATCGCCCAAGCGATCCGGTCGGGGCGCGCGGCGGAACGGTTTGGCGTGATGATCGCCGCCATGGGTGGCCCTGCGAAGTTCGTTGAAAACTGGACGCGGTTCCTGCCCGAGGCACCAATCATCCGCGAAGTGCCCGCAGCCAAAGCCGGTTATGTGACAGCGATTGACGGCGAAGCGTTGGGCCTTGCCGTGGTCGCCTTGGGCGGCGGTCGCGCGGTCGAGACGGACCAGATCAACCCCGCCGTCGGGATTTCCGACGTTGTGCGGCTTGGGGCCAAGGTGTCGTCCAAAGGCCCGCTGGCAGTCGTTCATGCCGCCCGCGCCGATGATGCCGAACGTGCAGCGCAGGCGGTGCGGGGCGCGATTACGATTGGCCCGAAGCCGGTCCCTATCCCTGATTTGATTGTAGAGAGGGTCGGCTGATGGCGCGTGCTTTTCTGGTTGTGATGGATTCAGTCGGTATCGGCGGTGCCCCTGATGCGGACACCTTCTTTAACGGGCGTGTGCCGGACACCGGCGCGAATACCTTGGGCCATATCGCGCAGGCCTGTGCCGAAGGCCGTGCAGAAGACGGGCGCAGCGGCCCTTTGAACGTGCCGCATATGGCGTCGCTGGGGCTTGGCCCCGCGATTGAACTGGCCAGCGGGCTGCATATCGCAAGCCTTGATAACACCGTCAGCGGCACATGGGGCGCGGCGACAGAAATTTCGCGCGGCAAGGATACGCCCTCGGGCCATTGGGAATTGGCCGGCTTGCCGGTCCCGTGGGAGTGGCATTACTTTCCCGATGTGTCGAAGTCCTTTCCGCCCGCGCTGGTCGCGCAGCTTGCGGCCTTTGCCGGCACGGACGAGATCTTGGGGAATTGCCACGCCCCCGGCACCGCCATTATCGAGGAGTTCGGCGCGCAGCATATCAAGACCGGTTTCCCGATCTGCTATACCTCGGCTGACAGCGTGTTGCAGATCGCCGCGCATGAAGAGAGTTTCGGCCTGCAACGGCTGTTGGACCTATGCGAAAACATGGCCCCGATCGCGCATGAGATGAAAGTCGGGCGGGTGATCGCGCGTCCCTTCGTCGGGGATGCGCAAAGCGGTTTTACCCGCACCACCAACCGTCGTGATTTCGCGATCAAGCCACCCGCGCCGGTGCTGAGCAACTGGGTGCAGGACAGCGGTGCCCGTGTTTATGCCGTTGGAAAGATCGGCGACATTTTTTCGATGACCGGTTTTGACGAGGTGCGCAAAGGGTCTGACGAGACATTGATGGGCCATCTTGGCGATCTGGTCGAGAGCGCCGAAGACGGCAGCCTGACGTTTGCGAATTTTGTGGAGTTTGACAGTCTTTATGGGCATCGGCGCGATGTGTCGGGCTATGCCCGCGCGCTTGAGTGGTTTGATGCCGAGATTGGTAAGCTGCTGGGGCAACTGCGGGACGGGGATCTGCTGGTGCTGACTGCAGATCACGGGAACGACCCGACATGGGTGGGCACCGACCACACCCGCGAACGGGCGCCGGTTCTGGTGGCAGGGCAGGGCGCTGGCAGCTTGGGGC
>OJBY01000760.1_pt1 | contig 15075 bp, 11 predicted proteins | sample 1591731 | NCBI WGS metagenome assembly OJBY01 (sample SAMN05416837, study PRJEB24817) | seawater metagenome | isolation source: Sea water | place: Canada:Atlantic | collected 2013-07
ATCTACACTATCCTCTTCGTCGGCAGCGTCAGATGTGTATAAGAGACAGACCGACGCTTGTGCGGCCGGTGCTTCACTTGCGGTTGCCGAGCAATCCGTGTCGCTGCAGCGACAATCGTTGAGCCTCACTGAAAGAGGGGTGAGAGGCGGGGTGTTTGCGCCCATCAATGCGACCCGATCGAGCGCACTGCTCGCGCAGCTCGAATCCGTGACACCCGGTTATGCCGCAGACCAGCGCATCGCGCTCTACCGGCTCGCCGTGTTACTCGGCCGAACTCCGCAGGACTATCCGGCCAGCTTGGTCGATTGCGCGTCGATACCATCGCTCGTCCAGCCGATCCCCGCAGGTGACGGTGCTGCCCTCATCAGGCGAAGGCCTGATATACGGCAGGCGGAGCGCCGCCTTGCTGCCGCGACCGCCCGGATCGGCGTTGAAACCGCTGCCCTTTATCCGACAGTCGGTCTGGGTGCTTCTGCGGGCGTGTCATCCCGCACAGTTGAAGGACTGGTAAGCGATTCAGCGCTGCAATTCAGCATTGGTCCGGTAATTTCCTGGAGCCTCCCCAACCGCAGCGTCGCGCGGACCAGGATAGAACAAGCGGATGCGTCAGCCAGGGTGGCGCTGGCCGAATTCGACGGCACGGTACTGGCGGCGCTACGAGAGACCGAGAGCGCGCTTACGCAATATGCGAATGATCTCGTTGAAAACAGGCGGCGGCGGGCTGCCCGGGACAGGAATCGGGAGGCCGCAGATATGCAGGCCAAACTTGCGCGCGGCGGCGCAGTTTCCAGTCTGGAAGTGCTCGACGTGGAGCGCTCACTTGCGAACGCCGAGGCTGAATTGGCATCCTCGAACGCAAGGCTTGCAGCGGACAGGGTGCGTATCTTTCTCGCCCTTGGGGGTGGCTGGGAGTAAGGGTCGGAAGCTGGCATCGCGCTCAAGCACGAATTCCATTGTCCCTCACTCTCCTTCTGTTTTCCGTCACACGTTCGTTTTGTGGAAGGGGCCCGGCTCCGTTTCAGAAGCCGGGCCGCACAGGCGTGCAAGCTTAGTTGCTTGTGGGTGGATAGGCGACACCAAGCTGTTCAAGATAGCTCGAATAGCGTGATGGATCATAGTAATATGGCTCCATTTGCGGACGCATTCGTTGCATGATTTCCCCATTTAGATCGATTGCAGGCATATCCGCTTCAGTCAGCACAGGGGCATATTCGCGACCATCGGCGAATTGCACTTCTTCGCGATAACGGTTCGCATCTGCCAGCAATTCTGGATCCATCAATATGTCGAGCGTGGTCAGTGCCACGGCCTTTGCCCCGGCTACAGCACCCTTGTGCGCAATTGGGGTGGCCATTGGCATGGCCGCAGTCACATGGTGGCCGATCACATTGGGAACGTTCGATGGAAATCGGATAGTGATCGTGGGAAGCGCCCACATGATGTCTCCGATATCATCGGAACCGCCACCAGTAGGAGTGAAGTCCTCATCCACTTCCATGGGCAGGATCTCGGCGCCAAGCGGCTCTATCTCACGGTCATTGGTTTCCTGCACAAGCCGCGCGAAGGCCTGGTCGGCAGATGACCAGGATGGCATTCCGATTTGTTCTATATTTGCAAAAGCCGCCTCAGCCAGCGGCCTGTTGCCCCATTGCGGGGCGGCATAGCCCAACGTACGGCGCTCTACCGTGGTTCCTGTTGCGTCCGCCGCTGCCTGTGCGATCGTGTTGCCGATATCGAAAAGTTCGCTCACCCCGTCAAACGTGTGATCGCGAAAATAATACCAGACTGACGCGGTTCCCGGTACAATATTTGGCTGGCCACCACCGTCGGTTATGACGTAGTGAGAACGCTGTGTGATAGGCAGATGTTCACGGCGCATATTCCACGCCACATTCATCAGTTCCACACCATCCAGCGCGCTGCGGCCGAGCCAGGGAGCGCCCGCACCATGTGCAGTCTTGCCGCTGAAGTTATATTCGACCGAGACCATGCCATTCCCGCGTCCTTCGCCGTATGTAGTTGAGAAATCGGTGCTGACATGCGTGAAAAGGCAGGCATCGAAACCATCGAACATTCCGGCCCGCACATAATATGCCTTGGTAGCCAGCAATTCCTCCGCAATGCCCGGCCAGATCATCAGCGTGCCATCGATGTCATGTTCCTGCATGATGTCCTTCACTGCCAGGGCGGCAGCAACCATTACGGCCATTCCCGAATTATGGCCCTCTCCATGACCAGGGGCACCTTCGACCAGTGGAGCGATCTCTCCGGTGCCCGGCTGCTGGCTGAGACCAAGCAGCGCATCGACATCGCTGCCAAGGGCAACCTTGGGCCCGCCTGTTCCGTGGGTCCATGTGGCAGTCCAGGCACTGGGTATCCCGGCCGATCCAAGTTCAATCGTGAAGCCAGCCTCTTCAAGAATTCCGGTTACATATTCCTGGGTCTTGAATTCCTGAAATCCGGGCTCGGCAAAGCTGAACATGGAATCCACCATTTCCTGCACGAGCTCTGCGTGAGTATCGACAGTGGCCATTGCTTCGGTCTTGAGCGCTTCGGGGGCCTCCGCCGCCGCGGGATTTGAAGCGAGCAGCGAAAGAGCTGCGACACTTGATAGGACAGCCGTCTTGATTGTCTTTGTCGTTTTCATATCTTCATACCTCGAGTTTTTGGTCTGGAGTTATATTTACGATTCAATATCTTATTCTCAGGCCAAGCCGAAAGGTACGGCCAAGCGTATCGTAAAGTGCGCGGTTGGTCTGTGGATATGCTGGGGTATTGTTGCCGTTTGGACCATTCCCGACGAGCACGGGATCGCGATCGAGAACATTCTTCACCCCGAGCATTGCAGTTGCATCGACCGGTCCGAGTGTGAAATCATAGTTGAAATTGGCATCGAGGTAGAGGGTGCCGTCTATGCTGTTGGTGTTAATGGTGCGGGCAACCCCCAGTGGATCGCTTGCAGGACAGGTCGCGGCGCATTCAATATAATCATTGTCATACTTGCCGTCGCTGAATCCACGCCCGACAAAGCTGGCGGTAAAGCCACTATCGAAACCGTAAATTGCCGAAACGCGATAGGTGAAGGATGGAATGCCCCCAAAGGCGTTTACGCCGGCCACATCGTTGGGGGCATCAATGCCGTTGTCGCTGACGTTTTCAATGTAATAGGTCGCCAGCCCCCGCAGATTGAGCGTGCCCGGCCCCACAGGAGCGGTATAGCCGATTTCAAAATCTACGCCCCGGGCCGTTTGGCTAGCGAAGTTGAAAGGAGCCAGATCGACGAATTCAATGTCCGTGGTGGAGCCATTGGCGTAGCGAATATTGTCGCAGAAAAACTGTTGTGACTGTTCATAGCACAGATTGACCGTGGTCTGGGCCGAAACAAAGCCAATGGCATCCTCTATGGAGATGTCGAAATAATCCACCGCCATCGTTAGGCCCGGTATAAAAGCCGGTGAGTAGACCACACCAATGCCATAGGTTTCGGCCTCTTCCGGTGAAAGATCGGTGCTTCCGGTCAGATTTTGAACGAACTGGTCGGAGCGCCCGCCGCCCGCACCCGGAACAATCACCGAATTGGTTCTGGCAGTCCCTGCATCGAACAATTCGTTGAGATTGGGCGCGCGGATATCGCGGGAAATTGTCCCGCGAAAGCGCAGGTCGGCGGTGGGTTCCCAAATCAGCCCCAGCTTCCAAGTGGTCACAGATCCCGAAAGAGAGTAGTCAGTGAAGCGCACTGCACCGTTGAATTCCAGGCCCAGCCCCAATGGCACAAGTGTTTCGGCATAAGCCTCCTTCACATTCACCGATCCGGCGGTCACCCGATAATTGCCGTAGAGGAACCTCTCGAAATTGATGGGGTCAACGTAACCATCCACCGAATCCTCGCGATATTCAGCGCCAATGGCTACCGAAACCGGGCCTTCCCATGTTTCGAACAGGTTTGATGTTGCCAGGTTGGCTGCCCATACATCCTGACGAATATATTGTTCTCGCGAAGGATAGACTTCGAACAGGAAATCGAGCGCTTTCTGCGTCACTCCGCCGACGCCGATCCGGTTCAACGGAACGCATCCAGCCAGATCGTTCGCAGGATCGGCATCGGTATTGACGCGGCATTCGATCGCGCCCGACCCGGTAAAGACGGCATCCTGCATGGCTGCGATGCGCGAATTCATCCAGGTATTGACGAGCTGTTCATCGGTATCCGTGGCGCCGTGTTGGAAATAGGCATCCCAATCCAGATCGACGCTTCCAATTCCGAAGTAGCCGTTGGCACCGATCACATAGCGCTGAACGCTGCGAACATTGTTCCCACCTGCTGCGGGGATACCGGCATTGGATGTTCCCACGGTGACCGAGGTAAGGTCGTCTATTCCGGATACAGTAGGATCGTTTGTCGCGTTGAAATCATTCACCATGCTGACAAAAGACGGGGGCAGAAAAGCGTTATCGAGGGCGAAGCTGGTCGAGGAGGTGGGCGTCTGCTGATAGTAGCTCAGCCCCTCAAATCGATTATATGATGCCTGCACGAAGACTTCGAATGCCGGAGAGATTTCGAAGCTCGCCCGGCCGAAGATACTGATGCGTTCCTCATCATTGGCAAGCGAGTTGGAGCCGACATGACCCTGACGGGTATATAAATAGTCCCCGCCTTCCATCCAAGGGCCGCTGACCGATCCGAAATTTAGCTGGCCAATCGAGGCAAGCCCCGTGTCGGGATCCATGGTGCCGAAATAGGTGCCGCGAAACGGGCCGCTGCCAATCAGGCCACCGGGCGAAAGGTAGCTTTCACCCACACCGGATGTTACCAGACGCGACGGTTCGCCATTCACTCGATCATAGGCGGGATTGTTGATCTGGAAAAAACCACTTTTGTTCCAGTCCCGATCAATGGAATCCTTACCGTCTTGGGTAAAGTATTCACCACTCACCACGATGTGGCCGCGTCCATCGGCAAAGTCGGAGCCACCAGTCAGCTGGATCTTGTGATTAGGGACGTCGCTATAGGTGGTGACGCCATATTCGTAATTCGCCTCGATCCCCTCGAAGTCCTTCTTGAGAATGAAGTTGACGACACCCGCCACTGCGTCAGATCCGTAAACGGACGACGCGCCGCCCGTAACCACCTCCACCCGTTCGATCAGCGCTTGCGGAAAGGTATTGATGTCGACCAGGCCGGTAGAGGTTGAGCCGACTGATCGTTGGCCGTCCAGCAGGACAAGAGTGCGGTTTTGACCAAGTGAGCGGAGATTGAGGGCACTGATGCCCGATTGTCCGTTGGACAGGCTGCCAGAATTGGAAACCGGCGTTTGACTGCCGCTGACTGACGGCAGGGTATTCACGAAATCGGCCACATTGGCCGGTGCTTCGAGATTTATCTCCTCGCTGCTTATCACGCTGACAGGTGTGGGGGCATTCCCGCCATCGCGCACGATGCGAGAGCCGGTAACGACGATTGCTACGTCATCTTCAGAATTCTGAACCGGGGTCTGGTCAGCGACTTCTGTTCTATCTTCCAGATCAGTCTCGTCGGCCCACGCCGTGGTTGGGGCAAGCTGCATGGCGAACATGATCCCGCATGTCCCTGCCAGCAGCCTAAGCCGATACGCCCGATTTCGCTGTACTTTGTACTTCATGGACCAATCCCTCATATTAGGTGTATTGATCCTCTCCCCGTCCTTTGATGACGCCTCGCCTGCATGTCCCGAAAAGCTCGTAATCCTAATTTGTAATTTTATTACGCAAATGGCGGTGCTGACGAAACTATAGCCGAGAAGCTGCGAGTGTATGCGCAAAACTTGGTGGATATTTGCATTGTCCACGCAGGAATCGTTCAAGAAGGTGGCGATACTTGGCAGAATCCGGCGCCGATCGTTAGGGCGAGTTACGATTCGCTAGAGCAATACGTTATCTTCCAGCACTGCTGGCGCCACGGGGTGATGAGCGACTTCGCGCAAGAGAAAATTGCTTCGAATCTTGGTGACGTAAGGCAGCTTGGACAGCTCACGGCGATATACCGAGTTATAATCATCCAGAGAACGAACGTTGATCAGCATCATGAAATCGTTTTCGCCAGACATGAAGCTGCAATAGGACATGAAGGGGCACCGCAGCACGGCCTCTTCAAACTCCATCAGCTTGTTCTCTGATTGCGAACTCAATTCGATCAGCACCAAGACTGTGATCGTGAATCCCAGTTTTTTCTGATCCACAAATGCGCTGTAGCTCGATATGAAGCCCTGCTCTTCCAATTGCCTACGCCGCCTCGCCGCAGCAGTGCCTGACAAATTGACGGTTTCGCCTAGCTGCACATCGGATGCCCGGCCATTAGCGCTGAGCGCGCGCATCACCTTGAGATCTGTGCGATCGATATCAGCAGAATTGATTTTCAATGATATTCTCCATTCTCCAACGTATTCACGTCGAGTATCATCAAAAATATCACATTTATCGAGGATAAACTGAGGACCAGAGGCCGTTTGCGAAGGTTGCCGATATTTGCTGACGCAGAAAACGTTGAATCACCTAAGGTGGAGCCGCCATCCTGAGTTCAAGCGAGGGTGGGATGCTGCGGCAGAACGCCGCCTATCACCGGGGCTTCCTTGAAACTATCGCGGTCAATAGTCCTAGTCGGCGAGCCGTGCCTTGAGCGTCGGTAGCGGCCGTCTCATCAAGCTTCCTTCTGCCAGGCTTCAACGCTGGTTGTGGCCCATCAGCATCCTAAGAGTTAGCAACGGACTGACCGGACCTCACTCTGCATGCGGGCGAATTCCAACGCACTAGCCGAGCGGGCGCGAGATGACATCAACAGCATTTTTGCCGATGGATGACCGTGCGGTAGAGATATGATGCCGACATGCGTACGGGAGCGAGTGTTCCAACACGCTCCCGCAGCAAATGACACCAGCTATCTCAGGCTGATCAGAGTGGGTAAATAAGATACCTTGGCAGGACCGATGTATCCAGTTCAGCACGTCGAGACAGCAATTTCGCGCCACCGTTTCCATCCAGACGAACAGTGTCGATATATTCACCTGCCGCCAGAACCTTCGTCACGCCGGTGTCCTCCGGCGTCATGAAGACTGAAAAATTGGACGAGACATCAACATTGTCTTCGTCAATCTTTTCATAGCGGATCCGTTGCACGAAGTGCCTGGTCCGATAATCCTGAAAAGTGCCAGCCCAAATCTCGTTAACGTAGGTTACGCGGTCTTCCAGTCGTGCGCGGCGATCGTCAAACATGAAGCCGAGTTCAAAACCCTGCTCGGTGTTTTCCGCTGAACGGCAGTAATACGATGCCGTTTCATCTTCCGCATAATTGGATAACCAGCGTTCCATTTTCTTGCTGTCGAGTGCTTCTGCATCGGCAAGCAACAGGTTATCGAGAATCCTCTCCAACTCGATGTCGGTCACGCCGTCGCCCTCTCAAAGCCCATTACGGAACGATAATACTCCCAGCGAGGAAGGTTGCCGCTCTCGTCATTCTGCAGAAATTCGCTTTCAAGTTTTGATGGATCGCGAACTCCCTTTTGGAAAATCGCATTGCCTGGAGTGTGATTCCCGACATGAATGCGGTGGAAGATGGAGGCATCCTCCATGCTGATCAGTCCGCAAGGCCCCAACAGGTTCGAACTTTGACGAAGGCGGTGTCGCACCATCTCTTCATCATCGTCCTCATGCGCAAAATAGGCATAGTGAACCTCTGTCGTTTCCTCGTCGATCGGCGTAGCAAAGCGGAGATTGATAACATCCAGATGCTTTGTCGAAACGAAAGTAGGAAAGAGCATGACGATGCGCGATCCCACAGACGGATCTTGTCCCTTGAAGGCGATCAGTTCGGAATCTTTGAGAACGCTTGGTCCGCTCGCCACTGATAGCGCTGATTCGAAGCACACATGGCCCCTTTCAGTCACAGCAAACTGGCGTCCCTTGCCCCCTTGCCAATTAAGCATTTTGAAAGCCTGATGCAGCAGCGGCGCGTGATATCCGTCATTATCCGAATACGACTTCCAATTGGTGTCGTAACGCACCTTTTGATAGCCCAGCAACTTCAGTCGCCCATCTCCGCCCATCAGTTCGCGGAGAGTTTCGCTTGAATCACCAAGATATTCATCAAGCGGCTCTGTTTCATTGGAGAATGTAACAAAGATCAGACCATAAAAGCTGTCAAAGCGAGGCTGGGCTAGGGGATAATCCGCCTTGTCAAACCCCGGAACGAATTCGCGAGGATTAGGACAGCCAACGAGATCGCCATTCGTATCAAACAACCAGCGGTGATAGGGACATTCAAATTCAGTCTTGTTTCCCATCACCGCGGTTTCGAGCTGGTTTCCGCGGTGCGAACACGCGTTGTAGAAAACGCGGACCTCGCCCTTTTCGTCCCTGGCTATCAACAAAGGGATACCCGTCAAACGAACGGTTTTGAAATCCCCGGGTTCGGGCACTTCGCTTTCATGCGCGATCGGATGCCATTCCTTGCCGTGGAAAATCCGTTTGATTTCCTCAGAGTAGATATCCTTGCGGGTAAATGCAGCCTTAGGAATCTCGTTATAATTCTTCGGCCATTCCAACGTTTCCGTCGACATCGCCCTCTCCTTTTATAATTATGTACTTTGTTGATCAGGCCTCGTTTTCGAGTGCCTTGCCCAGTTCCGCCCACATACGTCCCGATTTGCGAGCGCCTTCCAGGTAAGGCTCCGGACATAAGTGATAGGGCGGGCGGCAAGGGCCAGCATCCATCCAGCCACCTGCTGTCATCCGCGCTTTTTCCAGAGCAATATTATAGGTCGAAAACTCCTTGAAGCTTCCGTTCGGAAATAGGGTGGCGGCGGTGGGGCCTAGGCGACCCATGAACGCCTTAGCCTGGCTCCAATCGCCGCTTTCGCGTGCTTGGGCGACCAGATCGCGCAGAGTCGTACTGACCAATGGGTGACATACCGCACCGCTTGTCCAAAACGCGTTGATTGAATCGTCCATGCGCGCCGCGCCATAATAATCAAAGTCGATCGGCAACAATTTGATCCGACCCTTGATTGCTGCAAGATCGGGTAGAAGTGTTGCGACGCCGATATACTTCGCCGTGACAACCTGGGGAATTTCCGCGACCTGAGCCCAGAAATTCCGCGGGAAATCAAATTTGAACGCTTCTGGATTAGCATAGATAGCGACGTTGATATCAGGAACCGCCTCGCTGACGTCCTTATAGAATTGGACTGCCACATCGACGCTGGGCGCACACCACATGGGAATACCAAGCATGGTCCCGGTGGCACCGATATCAACAGCTTTACGAGTTAAGGCCACGGTGTCGCGAGTATTAATACAGGTCGTTCCGACGAAAACCGGCACCCTGCCGGCAGCGGTATCTACCAATGTCTGCATGAAAACGAGCTTCTCATCGTAAGTCATGGTCGCGGCTTCACCAAGCGTACCCATGCTCAGGATCCCATCGACCCCGGCCTTGATCAAGCCATCAACCATACGGGCAGTCTCATCGACATCGACAGTATTCGTAGCTCTCCAGTCGGAGGCGCCCTGCTTCGCCGGTGTTGGAACAATAGCCCAAGCACCCTTGACATCATCTGCAGTCAGAAGTTCACGCGACACATATCTCTCCCATAAATACCGCCAATCTATGCGGCTATTTTTTATTGTGTAACGCGTTTCCTTGAGTCTTGGCAAGCCCGAAGCTATCCTCTGATGCATTATGTTATCGCACTGGCGGTTTCGGCAAAGGAATGGGTTAATATGGTGGGGAATTCTCAGGCAAAGGGACGGGGTAGATTTGCAGGAAAGGTGGCGATCGTAACCGGTGCGGCACAGGGAATTGGTCTCGCCTGCGCCCGCCAGATGGCTGTTGAGGGTGCGACTGTAGTCATCGCGGATCGCGCGGAGGATGCCGCCAATGCAGCTGCCGAGGGGCTATTGGCAGAAGGTCTGGAAGCATCCACCGCAGTCCATGATCTTGAGCAGCGCAAGGAAGCAGAGGCACTCTACCGCACTGTCATGGAGCGTCACGGCAAGATCGACATCGCTGTGCACAATGTCGGCGGGACGATTTGGGCCAAACCCTATTGGGAATACGAGCCCGATGAAATCATCGCTGAGATCAATCGCTCGCTTTGGCCGACCTTATGGTGCTGTCACGCGGTGTTACCACATATGCGAAAGGCCGGCCGTGGCGCGATCGTCAATATCGGTTCAGTCGCCACGCGCGGTGTTAACCGGGTGCCTTATGCGGCAGCCAAGGGCGGCGTGTCCGCACTGACATCCGCTCTTTCACTGGAATTGAGTGACTGTGGTATCCGCGTAAACTGTGTAGCGCCTGGGGGCGTGAACGTGACAAGGGTGACTCCGCGCAATCCAGCCCCACCGACCGAAGCTGACAAGGAAGGCTTTGGTGAGGTTATGGAGCAGACCTTGCGGGACACACCCTTGGGACGTTTTGGCGAACCACATGAATTGGCAGCCGCAGTCTGCTTTCTTGCTGCGGATGAGGCATCCTATATCACCGGGCAGACATTGTATGTCGCCGGTGGCGGTATTGGCTAAACAGCCAGTTGCCACCGACCGGCGGCTTGCTCAACGCGGGGCCTTGAGCAAGTCTCGCAGAGAGAAATCCGCATCCGCAAGCGAGGCGGCATCTGCTGCCAGACGGCGTTCCACCAGCCGTTTGCCGATGCCCATGTCACGCGCGTTGTTTATCGCCAGCATTCCCTCGATGATTCCACCTGACTGAAAGAAAGCACTGAAAACATTGCTTTCTATGTCTCCACGCACGGTAACTTGTGCATCCATTGGTATATGCCCGCAGAACTGGATGTTTAGATCAAACTGGTCACTCCAATACCAGACCGGCTTGTGGTAATCGACTTCTTGCCCAAGCATCGCCATGGCCGCAGCAGCCGCCTGGTCGGACGCGTTCTGATAGGTTTCATGGCGAATATGCCCGCCAAAGAAGCCATCCTGTTCGGCCACATCGCCAGCTGCAAATACCATAGGATTGCTGGTGCGACATTGCCGATCAACACGGATGCCATTGCTGGTTTTAAGGCCGGCATCCCGAGCAAGACTGATTTCCGGATCGATTCCGATGCCGACTACCACTGCGTCACATTCGACTTGGGAACCATCATCCAGTTCAACAGCCGTTACGCGTTCATCAACCACCTTCATGGCGACGACACCGCAGCCAAATCGCGTATCCACACCCTGTCGACGATGTTCTTCGCCCAGCCAATGGCCGAACTGTGGACCAAGCGCACGAATCATCGGCGCAGCCAGTGGTTCGACAGCAGTGACCTGACACCCCAGCTTCAGCGCGCTTGCCGCAACCTCCGCGCCAATCACACCCATACCGATGATTACAACACGGGCCCCGTCGGTCAGGTCTGCCGCCATTCGAGATGCATCACCGAGGGTGCGCAGGTAATGCAAGTTTACCGCGTCTGCACCTTCCATATTGAGCCTGCGTGCGGCGCCCCCGGTGGCAAGTAGGATACGGTCCGCTTCGATCAGCTTTCCGCCCTGCAATTGCACAGCGCCAGCTGAAAGATCGAGTGCTTCGGCGCGCTCCCCAAGGCGGAGGTCAATACGATTTTTTTCGTACCAGGCCTCTTCGTGGAGGAACAGTTCGTCAGTTGAGCCCTTGGGGTCCCAGAGGACCTCTTTTGACAAAGGCGGGCGTTCGTAAGGACGCCAAGGCTCCTCGCCAATCAACGTTATTGCACCTTCGAACCCTGCCGTACGAAGTGCTTCAACAGCCCTTCCACCAGCAAGGTTGGCTCCAACTACAGCAACTGACTTCACGGTATCTCCCCAAAAATTGATCTGCGAGCAGACGAAATTTCTGCCGCACCACTCACTACACCTTGTCCACGCCTGTGCAGAAACAGTCGGTCGTTATCCATCCGCTCACCTTCGTTCAAGATGAAATGCCGTCTGATGAGATGGTTCAATGTTCCGCTAACTATCCTGCCATCTGATAATGGATGCCTTTGGTGCAAGGGACCTTTCACATCCAAGAGGTGATGAAAGAGCGGTAACACCGCCTGTATTGTGCGGTGTTACCATGTTCCAGACACGACGCGAGAAAGATCCAGTATTGTCAGTCTGCTGCATCCCACTCGCACGATGCCTGACATCTTTCATGCGATCATCTGCAACTCATGCATTGCCTCAGGAGCAAACCATCATTCAAGAGCTTTCGAGGAGTGAAAGAAGGGCAGCTAAAGAAAGGCGGTCGACTAGCTAGCCCTCCGGGCGTTTTCCGATGCCGATTCCCCCATCGCTCAAGATCACCGTTCCGGTCAAATATGCCGAATCGCGCCGGGATGCGAGCATTGCGTAAAGACCGGCATGATCCTCGGGTTCAGCAATTCGGGCGAGGGGGGTCATGTTGCCGATCATCTCATCCAGCCCTTGCATGTCCTGCATCTTAAGCTCGGCAGTTTGCCCCGCCATCGTTCCGCTTAGCGGCGTACGAGTGCCGCCAGGAGCAACGCCATTCACTCTCACTTCAGGTGCGAGTTCATGCGCAAGTTGTCGGATCAAACCGATTACGGCGTGTTTCGAAGCGACATAGGGCGTTCCTCCACCACCAGTATAGTAACTGGAAGTCGAAGCGGTAAAAATGATGCTTCCCTTCGTCTTTCTCAGTTCGGAAATAGCCGCTCTTGCACCGAGGAAATACCCCTTCAGATTGACGGCGAGTATTTCGTCCAGCGTCTCCGAAAGTTGCTCCGGATCCATTTCCGCCAGCGGGGTCATGAAATCCCATATTCCGGCATTGCCGACAAAAATATCCAACTTGCCGAATGCAGAGACGGTTGCGCTAACCGCCTCTGCATTGTCGGCAAAGTTTCGGACATCGCCGGTCACTACGATGACATCATCACCGTGGCGTGCTTGAACGATTTCTGCCTGCTCGGCATCCCTGACCAAGACGCCGACTTTGGCTCCTTCTTCAATCAGCCGGGCAACAACTGCCGCCCCAATTCCGGTGGCGCCCCCGGTCAGAAGCGCCACCTGATCTGTTAGTCTTTCAACCATTCAGTTTCTCCGCCGAATGTCCGATGATGCTCACTGGTCGAACATTCCAACGCGACCTTCCTGAAGGTTGATCACAACCGATTTCGTCTGCGTATAGTGGTTGAGAACTTCATGGCTGAATTCACGGCCAAAACCGCTTTGCTTGTAACCACCCACAGGCATGTTGGCCTGCATGTTATAATAGCGATTCACCCAGACCGTACCAGTTTCCAAGCCACGCGAGATCCGATGTGCGCGGTTCAGATTGGCAGTCCAGACTCCTCCTGCCAGACCATAGCTGGTATCGTTGGCCTGCTTCATCATCTCGTCTTCGTCGGACCAGGTGATAACGCTGGTGACCGGACCAAAAATCTCTTCCCGGGCGATCCGCATTGAGTTCTTAACATTTGTGAAGACGGTCGGCTTTATGAAGTGTCCCGAAGCAAGGTCAGCGTTATCGGATCGAGTGCCGCCGGTCAGTACGTGGGCACCTTCTTCGGTCGCCAGACTAAGGTAGCTTTCGACCTTATCCATCTGCATTTTCGAAGCCTGAGCGCCGAGCTGGGTTGCCATGTCAAGCGGGTCACCCTGGCGAATGCCTTCGAGGGCGGTCTTGAACTTTTCAAGAAATTCTTCCTCGATTGACTGGTGCAGGAACAGTCGAGAGCCGGCCAGACACACTTCACCCTTGTTAAGCACTGTAGACATCGTCGCACTTTCAACTGCGGCGTCGATATCGGCGTCCTCGCAAATGATATGTGCGGACTTACCGCCCAGTTCCATAGTCTGCGGGATGATATTTGCCGAAGCATACTGGATAATCCGGCGCGCGGTGGCCACCGAACCCGTGAAAGCAACCTTGACCACATCGGGGTGCGTGACCAGGGCCTCGCCGACATCCTGACCATAGCCCGTCACGACATTGATAACGCCGGGTGGCAACAGGTCAGCCATTTCCATGAAAAACTCGATCACGGACAGGCAAACAGTTTCCGCAGGCTTGAGCACGACGGTGTTGCCCGAAGCAAGGGCTGGTGCGATCTTGCACGCCATCATCAGCATGGGCACATTCCAGGGGATGATCTGAGCGCAAACGCCCAGAGGCTCCCTGTGGACGATGCCAATGGCGTCCGCATAATCGTGTGTCTTTCCGTGAAGACCAAAGGCAGCGCCCGCGAACAGTTCAAACTGTCCGATCGCTTGCGGCATATCAAAATACATTGATTCCCGCATCGGCTTGCCGTTGTTCAGCGTCTCCAGCGTAGCATAGTGGGAATGCCGCTCTTTCAGGCGACGCGCGATCTCTATCAGGATGTCCTGGCGCTCATTGGCTGAGCTCTGCGACCACTTGGGGAAGGCATCCTTTGCGGCAGAAACTGCACGTTCAATGTCCTTGGCATTGCCTGCCTGGATTTTTGTCAGCACCTTGCCATTGGCGGGATTGATAAGATCAATTGTCTTCCCGCTATCACCCTGGATCCATTCACCGCCGATATAGTGGCCGTATTCTGACTTGATCCCGTACTCGTCTTCTGTCGTATCCAACTGCGTAGCCATCTGACCATTCCTCTCTAAGTTATTTCAATCGTCTTTCAACACTCAGTTCGCTTGAGGGGTCTAACCGACAAGCAAGCACGTATCCGTTTAGCTGGTCTTCTGCCGAGACCTTGGCTCTAATCATTCTTTCTTCGGGGGGGAGGGCCGTCTAAGACCCAGTCCCGGGGAAATCATTGCCATCTATTACGTTTGCATGATGGGCGAGCGCGATCATAAGGTTACGAGACTTCACTCTTGGCCGCAGCCTTTGCCGCGAAGGTCTCTCCGCCGACGGAATAATGCGCTGGAGCCATCTCACGCAGGATGACGCGAACTGACTCGCGGGGAGCGCCAATTGCTTCGATCGTTGCCTTGGTCAGCTCCTGGACCAATTTTTCCTTCGCTTCCGGAGTACGTCCTTCCAGCAGATTCACTTCGATAATCGGCATTCTCAGGACCTGTCTCTTATACACATCTCCGAGCCCACGAGACTAGGCATGATCTCG
>OJBY01000766.1_pt1 | contig 15024 bp, 14 predicted proteins | sample 1591731 | NCBI WGS metagenome assembly OJBY01 (sample SAMN05416837, study PRJEB24817) | seawater metagenome | isolation source: Sea water | place: Canada:Atlantic | collected 2013-07
AGTACCTGGCTACGAACCAGGCGGTCGCAGGTTCGACTCCTGCCGCGTCCGCCACATAGAGAAACCAGCCTTATGGCTGGTTTTTTTTCGCCTATAAAATATCAACACTTCTCTTCACTATTCTTCGAACATCAAAAACCATGCTTATCGCTATTTTATTTGCTTAGTATTAAAATTTTAAATTAAAAAATATCTAGTCTAATATCGAACATTCTTAATTTTTGATAAGTAATTTTAGATCAATAACTTATTGTCTAATTTCCTCCTGCTCTAGATGCTAAGACGCTGATAATTCGCCCGCTTTTTATAGGGAGGTACCTTGGTGAAGGAATGAAAAGTAGTGTTAACCGAGCGCAAAGTGTCATTATCTTGTTGTCGCTTTTGCGCAACTGCCTACATTATTGGCCACATTTCATCATTAGGTATTCACAACTTGTGATAGGGTGAGTTAATCGAGAGTTTTACTATTTTGTAATGTAACGGTAATTATGCGTCTTTTAACTTCCATATATGCGTGTTTTAGTGTGATCTTTTCTCTTCTTTTGTTGGCTTTTTAAACAGGTTAAGCTGACTGTTTGGTTAAGTTATTTAATATTGGATATTGTATATTATTCATTGTTTTCGTGTTGTGATACCCGCTATTCATGGTTTTGATATTGTATACAATAATGCTTGTATATCATTATTGTATATAATAAACACGAAAAAACATTAAAAACAGCCTGTTTTACGTACGATTTAGTCTTGACATTATTTTTTTTAACCAAAATGTTAAAATTTGTTTGCTTTTTACATATTGGAGTGATTATTCTAATTATATAAAAATTACTTGAGAGTGAAATAATGGAAAATCTTCAAGCTTTATTTATTGAAGCGGGTACGTTAATGCTTGCCGGAATGGTTTTTGTTTTTGCCTTTTTAGGTTTGTTGATTATTTTTATCAACACGGTTTTAGTGCGACTAGCAAAAAAATATCCAGATGCCATTGTCGAAAATAAAACTCAAAGTAAAAAGAATAATAAAAAGCAAGACGGTAAAGGTGTTTCACCGGCTGTCGTCGCAGCAATCTCATCTGCGGTTACGCAATATCGTCAACAACACTCTGCACAGAAATAGGACATGACCATGACCAAGCCTCTAGGAATAACTGAAGTCGTATTACGCGACGGCCATCAATCATTGCTTGCCACACGTTTACGTTTGGAAGATATGCTACCCATTGCAGCTAAAATGGATGATATCGGCTATTGGTCAATCGAATCATGGGGTGGGGCAACGTTTGATTCTTGTATCCGTTATTTAGGTGAAGATCCTTGGGAACGTATTAGAGCACTGAAAAAAGCAATGCCAAAAACTAAGCAACAAATGTTGTTTCGTGGTCAAAATATTTTAGGCTACCGCCATTATGCAGATGATGTGGTAGAAAAGTTTGTTGAACGTGCGCACGTTAATGGTATTGATGTATTTAGAATTTTTGATGCAATGAACGATGTACGCAACTTGGAAACAGCAATAAAATCGGCGGTAAAAGTTGGTGCTCACGCTCAAGGAACATTAAGTTATACCGAAAGCCCAGTGCATACACTCGAAGGCTGGTTAACAATGGCCAAGCAGCTTGAAGACATGGGCGCGCATTCTTTATGTATTAAAGATATGGCAGGTTTATTAAAGCCTTACGATGCTGCTGAGCTTATTGGTCGATTGAAAGAAACTGTCGCCTTGCCTATTGCCTTGCATTGTCATGCAACAACCGGTTTAAGCGTTGCAACGCACATGAAAGCCATTGATGCGGACATCGATGTTATTGATACCGCTATTTCTTCAATGAGTATGACTTATGGTCATTCACCAACAGAGACTATTGTTTCTATTGTTGAAGGCACGCAACGTGATACTGGTTTAGATATGGTTAAGTTAGCGGAAGTTGCGACTTACTTTCGTGAGGTTCGTGAAAAATATGCGCAATTTGAAGGTAGCTTACGTGGCATTGACGCCCGTATATTGTTAGCTCAAGTGCCAGGTGGCATGTTAACCAATATGGAAAGTCAGCTTAAGGAGCAAGGCGCTGCTGATAAGCTTGATGAAGTTTTAACTGAAATTCCAAAAGTGCGTAAAGACCTAGGATATATTCCTTTAGTCACGCCAACATCACAAATTGTTGGTACGCAAGCAGTACTTAACGTATTAACTGGCGAACGTTATAAAACCATTACTAAAGAAACCGCAGGTGTTCTCAAAGGCGAATACGGTACAACAGCAGCTGAGGTTAATGCTGAGTTACAAGAAAGAGTATTGGATGGTAAAGACGCTATTACCTGTCGTCCCGCTGACTTGCTTGACCCAGAAATGGACAAGCTTTCAGTTGAATTACAAGAAATTGCTGCTGAGAAAAGCATTTCTTTGGCTGACGATACCATTGACGACGTATTAACCTATGCTTTGTTTCCACAGATAGGTTTGAAATTCTTAGAAAATCGCAATAATCCTGACGCTTTTGAGCCTGCGCCTTGTAAACCGTCTAGCAATAAAGGGGTTGCAAATAGTGCTCCTGTTGCAAATTCAGCTAATACTGCACCTGAAAGTTATGCGGTAAGTGTAGATGGCAAAGTTTATGATGTTGTCGTCGCACCAGGTGGCTCAATTGAGAACATTCAAGCATCTACTAATGCACCAGTTGCTGCAAGCTCAGCAGGTGGAGAGCCTTTAAATGCACCACTAGCGGGTAACATTTTTAAAGTGCTAGTGAATGAAGGTGATGAAGTTGAAGTAGGCGAAGTTGTTATCATCATGGAAGCGATGAAAATGGAAACTGAGATCCGTGCAACCAAAGCAGGTGAAATATCAACTGTTAACATCAGAGAAGGTGACGCAGTTGCCGTTGGCGATATATTGTTAAGCTTGGCATAGGATAACTCATGGAATCATTAAAAGTATTATGGATGTCGACAGGCTTAGCAAACTTTGAGCTAGGCCAAGTCATCATGATGTTAGTGGGTTGTGGTTTACTTTACCTTGCCATTGCTCGTAATTTTGAGCCTTTATTACTCGTGCCTATGGGATTTGGCGCTATTTTAACCAATATCCCAGTCGCTGGTTTTTCAGAGGTTGGTGGTTTACTGCACTATATTTATTATGCAGGCATTGATACCGGTATATTCCCACTGCTGATCTTTATGGGCGTTGGCGCGATGACGGATTTTGGTGCCTTGATCGCTAACCCTAAAACGCTGTTGTTAGGCGCTGCAGCACAATTCGGTATTTTTGCTACCTTATTTGGTGCTATAGCATTGAATTATGTTGGCTTAGACTTCTCGATGAAAGATGCTTCAGCGATAGCAATTATCGGTGGCGCTGATGGTCCAACGGCAATATTTTTAGCATCGAAATTAGCGCCTGATTTACTTGGTGCAATAGCAGTTGCCGCATATTCTTATATGGCGTTGGTGCCAATTATTCAACCGCCAATTATGCGTGCACTAACCACTGAAGATGAACGCAAAATCGAAATGGCACAATTACGTCATGTGACACGTGTTGAGAAGATCATCTTCCCACTTGCAGTGCTACTGATGACGATATTCTTTTTACCTGCTGCAACGCCATTAGTTGGCATGTTTTGTTTAGGTAATTTGATGCGTGAATGTGGTGTTGTAGACCGCTTAAGCTCAACCGCACAGAACGAGTTGATTAACATTGTTACTATATTCTTAGGTTTAGGTGTTGGTTCTAAACTTAGTGCCGAGCAATTTTTGAATACAAAAACATTGGGCATTTTAGCGCTTGGGGCAGTAGCATTTTCTATTGGTACAGCTACTGGTGTACTTATGGCGAAGCTAATGAATAAATTATCAAAAGATAAAGTTAACCCACTTATTGGTGCCGCTGGTGTTTCTGCAGTACCTATGGCTGCACGCGTTGCTAATAAGGTTGGTTTAGAGGCTAATCCGCATAATTTCCTTCTGATGCACGCAATGGGACCAAATGTTGCTGGTGTATTAGGCTCTGCGGTTGCAGCAGGTATATTGTTAGCTTTAGTTGGCTGATGATACTGGCGAGAGCAAGCTGAGTTTAGAAAGATATTAAGTATAGAAAAGGGAAGCCGTTGCTTCCCTTTTTTGAATCACAGATTTAGTCAAATTTACGGCTGTAGCTTAAAATTTTCCCAAGTAGCAGTTGATTTTTCAAAGCAAACACGATCATGCAATCGACTCGCTCTTCCTTGCCAAAATTCAATGTAGTTTGGCTTAACACGCCATCCGCCCCAAAACTCAGGTAACGGTACGTCTTTACCAGCGAATTTTTTCGTGTAGTAATCGACACTTTCAGCTAATTCATTCTCTGTTTGTATTTTACTACTTTGCTTTGATGCCCATGCGCCAATTTGGCTGCCTCGATCACGACTGTGAAAGTATTTTGCCGATTGTTCAGCACTGACTCTTTCAACACAACCTTCTATGCGAATTTGACGTTGTAAAACATTCCAATGAAATAACAACGCTACTTTATCATTTGCCTTCAGTTCATTACTCTTTCGACTAGCGTAATTGGTATAAAATACAAAACCATCAGTATCGAATTCTTTTAATAACACCATGCGCGAGCTAGGCTGGCCGCTCTCACTTACGCTACTAACCGATACCGCTTCAGGTAGCAAAATACCGGATTTATTGGCATCGCCGAACCAAAGCTCGAATAGTGAAAAAGGATCTGCACTTTGATCAATGGCTGGCAAAGGCAGGGCAACACCTTGCCCAAAGGTAAACAAGCAACGCAGTTTTTCAAATAAGGTCATAGAAGGGCTGTTAAGCTAATGGTTAGTTAAGCTTATGATATCAGTTTTGTGTTAAAAACAAATCGTTGCGACTGAAATAATACAGAAAATTGACTTCTACAGTGCAGTTTAATGTTATGAGTTTAAAAGTTAATTCAATAATTTTTTACGCTGCTAATGAAATGCTTAAATATCCCAATCATCGGAGTCGTCTAAAAGTTCTTTCAGACGCTTTCGTTCTAAAAGATCATCAATACGTTTTCGTACTTCAGTGTTATGTGCTGCCTGTTCTCCTTTCGGCAGGTCTTTGTCATAACTTTTTTGTTCTACTTGTGGTGTCATATTATCTGTAAAGTTGTTGTTCATTGATTGTACCTAGGGTTTTTACAGCGCTTGCTGTAATTACAATAAATAACGTTGCTATGATGAATGTAATTGTTATTAATCTATTTTGAATAACAAAAAAACATCTTAAATTGAACATAGGCAACAAGCAGAAAATATTCAAATAATAATTTTTCATATTTAATTCAAATTTAATTTAATTCGCTACAGAATATTTAGTCGAGGCAATTATTAGACTTTTCATGAAAACAAATAATTATGCGAAATAGCATTACGCTCTGATAGACTTATACCTTAGTGGCTTAGGTATAAGTTTCAAATTTTTTAAGGTTAACTTGATTGATGTCGATAGAAAAATTTGCTCATTGGTATTGCCAATTACAACAATTATCACGGTATAATCGTTGGCGTAACCTTGTCGTTTTGGAAGGTGATTTTAATTGGATACAGCAAACTGTTGAGTCAATACTTGTTCAAATAGCTGCAGCTTCACATAGCGCTAATGGCAATGATTTTTTTGGGCTAGTTTACCAACCAACAACTAGTGAACATGATTATTCATATCCCAAATACCAGCAAAATATTACAGTCGTTAATCGTAAAAACTATGCTCAGCAGTTAGGTACAGAGCAACAAATCGTTATTTTTCCGTTTGCCGACTTTGATAATAATACTGAAACTAGTGAATATAGTTTCGATGTTGATGCCTTTGCTGCACTTTCCGGTACATTGGTGGCAGGCGGCACGTTTATACTCACTATTAATAGTAGCGAGTACAACAATGTTGATGACTTAGCATTACCCGTAGCAGACTACTTTTTACAGCGCTTTTATCAAAGGTTAAAGGCGAGCAATAGTCAGATCATTCGACAAAATGATTATCAAGCAGCAACATTTCCTGAATTAATTAAGCAAGATTCCCCCTTTATTGCTGAGCAAACTGAGCAAACCGAGCAAGCTTCAGCACTGCCATATGCTTGTGTAACACAAGAACAAGTAACGGCTGTTGATGGTATGTTAAAAGTGATGTCTGGCCATCGAGACAGACCTTTTGTATTAACCGCCGATCGCGGGCGTGGGAAATCGTCAGCAATGGCGTTAGCTGCTTGTCAATTATTGATCAATGCCAAACAGCGCATCAATATCATCATTACTGCAGCAAGTCGGCAGTCACTGAAGGTCTTTTTTCAACAAATTGAACAGCACTTACCTAATGCAATAATGAAAACCAATAGTGTCGAACATGCTAATGGTGAATTAACCTTTCTACCGATTGATCAACTTTTAAAAGCGCAACCGCAAGCCAGTTTAGTAATGGTTGATGAAGCGGCGGCATTACCGGTTTATTTATTACAACAATTATTGGTTAGTTATCATCGTTTGATTTTTGCTAGCACAGTGCATGGCTACGAAGGAGCAGGGCGTGGCTTTAGTATTAAGTTTCGCATGATCCTTAATAAGTTAAAGCCGCAATGGCGTAAAATGCACATTAATGAGCCTATTCGCTGGGCTAAAAATGACCCGCTTGAGGCTTTCGTTTTTTCCAGTTGTTTACTCAATGCTAGTTTGCCCAAGTACCCTGAAAGTAAACTGATAACAGCTCAAGAGCAACCAGCAAGTTATCCCGATTATTTTGTTGAAAAAGTTAGCGCTTTACAGTTATTAGAAAACGAAGCGCTATTACAGCAAGTGTTTGCGGTTTTAGTAACAGCGCATTACCAAACCTCACCAAGTGATTTAAAGTTTTTGCTAAACAGTGTCACCGTTTCATTATTTATTGTTAAGCACCATGACAATATTTTGGGCGTCGCGATGTTAATGCAAGAAGGGCAAATGGCCAGCAATTTGGTTGAGTTGGTAAAAGATAATCAACGTCGAATGCGCGATCAGTTTCTACCACAATCACTATTAACTCATTGCGGTATTAATGACAGTTTTGAATACAGTTTTCAACGAGTGATGCGTATTGCTATACATCCACAATTTCAAGGACAAGGGCTCGGAAAGCACTTTCTAGGTGAAATTGAACAGCAAGTGCGAGCACAAGGCATTGATTTTATAGGTTCGAGTTTTGCTGGCAATGCTAACTTACTTAACTTCTGGCAAGAAAGTGGTTTTGAATTAGCGCGTATAGGATTTAATAAAGATAAAGCCAGTGGTGAACATTCTTGTTTAGTCATTAAACCTTTAAAAGTTAAGGTAACTAAAAAGCAGCAAGAAATATCGCAGCGTTTTTATCAGCAGTTTGATTACTGGCTAACCGATGAGTTTAACCAGTTGCCGGCGAAAATGGTTTGGCAAGTGCTGCATCACAATTCACCTCTGAAGAATAAGGCTAGCATCAATGGGCTTGATGCTATACATCACCAAGCGATGGCTGATTTTATAAGCGGTCAGCGACAATTTAGCAGCTGCGTACTTGGCTTGCACCATTGGCTACTGCTGCATTGTTGTGAACATTTTGATAGTGAAATTCTTCCGCTAATCGCTCGGATACTGCAAAAGCAAAGTATTGAAGATGTTTGCACTAACTATAACTTCACCGGTAAGAAAGCCTTAAATCAACATTTGATTAGTTACATCAGTAAGCATTATCTAGCAGTTATTACATAGCCTGATACTTAGCGAATATCAGCGTTAGGCAATTTGATAGCGCCACAGCCAATAATTCTTCATTTTGTAGTAGCTACAGTGGCGATCGGCAAGTTGGTCAAAATCGTCGTGTTGCATAATCGCATTGACGCCAAGGCATATTTTAGCGAGTAATTGTTTATTTGATGATTGACTATAGCTGCTAATAAAGCTTTCGAGCCAAGCTTCTAAATAACTAATTTCAGCAACGGGCAATTCAGTTGTCATGGTATTATTCCCCAATACTTAAGTTAAGTAATGATTGCCAAAGCGTCTTTCTTGCATTGTTGTCTAGGCATTTACATTCATTGCCAGCAAGTGCTCCAGAGCTGATTAATTCGGCTAATAATACTGTTGATATTTCAACACGGGCTGTGTTGTTGCAGCCTTCGCTTACTTGTCTAATGCCCATGGTTATCTCCTATCGTCACTAAGTTTTTTTAAACAATAGTAGAATTATTAAATAAATGCAAATGATAATTATTATCATTTGTGAAATATTGTCTTTGTTGTATTAATATTTTTAAGTAGCCGTTAAAATGCGAGAAAGCGAATTATTAAGGTGTGTTATGCAAGAAGTTATTCGAGTGGAAAATCTCACCAAAAGCTATAAAGATGTTGTTGCGGTTGACCATATTAATTTTTCGATTAAAAAAGGTGTGTGCTTTGGTTTACTTGGGCCAAATGGAGCAGGGAAAACCACGACCATCGAAATAATGGAAGGCATTATTAAGGCGACGAAAGGCCAAGTTTTTTATTACGATAAACCCGTTGATGAGTCGATGTCGCAGCAAATAGGTATTCAATTTCAACATACCGCTCTACAAGACTTTTTAACGGTTAAAGAAACCTTAAATCTATTTACTTCTTTTTATAAACACACCGTAGCGCACGAAGAATTAATTGAGTTGTGTGATTTAAGTGAGTTTTTAGACCGTGATAACCGCTTACTATCTGGCGGGCAGCGTCAACGACTTTTATTGGCGCTAGCATTAATTAATGATCCTGAAATTGTTTTCCTTGATGAACCTACAACGGGTTTAGACCCGCAAGCTAGACGTAACTTTTGGCAGCTTATTAAAAATATTAAAGCGCGCAATAAAACGGTTGTGTTAACCACACATTACATGGATGAAGCGCAGCAACTTTGTGACGATGTTTTGATCATGGATCACGGTAAAGTCATTGAACGTGGCACGCCACGAGAGTTATTGAACAAGCACTTTGAAGAAGTGTTTATTTACTTACCTGCTGAGCAGGTGCCTACTGAACTTTGTCAGCAACTAAATTGGCAAGTACAAGACCAGCAAGTTGAAATTACCACAACGGATGTTGAAGCAACTATTGCATTATTGCTCGCCAAAAATGTTTCACTTTCAGGGCTACACGTAAAATCTCCGAATTTAGATGATTTATTTTTAAAGCTTACCGGTCATACCATAAGGGATTAATAAGATGAATTTTTCACGTTTTTTTGCAGTGGTTAAGGCTCGAAATATTGAATTTTTTCGTGACCGCTCATCCCTTGGTTGGAATTTATTTTTTCCTATTTTAATGCTGGTTGGTTTGTCATTTGTATTTTCTGGTGACGGCAGAGCAGTATATAAAGTTGGTGTAATGAATTTGGCGCAAAGCCAATCAAGCTTTTTAGATACTAAGCATGTTGGCTTTATTGACTATCAAGAAACCGCTTTGGCTAAAGTAAAGCTTGAGCAGCATAGTATTGATTTACTAATTGATTTTAATACGCAGCAATACTGGGTAAATCAAGGCGCGCCAAATAGTTACCTAGTAGAGAAGATATTTTTAAGTGACCATAAAAATTTTCAACGCATAGAAACTCAAGGTAAAAAAATACGCTACGTCGATTGGGTGCTACCAGGTATTCTTGGTATGAATATGATGTTTAGCTGCTTGTTTGGTGTTGGTTACGTTATTGTACGTTATCGAAAAAATGCAGTGTTAAAACGACTAAAAGCGACGCCATTGTCAGCGTTAGAGTTTGTTTCAGCACAACTAGTCTCACGGCTATTTATTGTGATTTTCATGTCATCGGTCGTTTATATTGGCTGTAATGTGTTTTTTGATTTCTACATGTTAGGTAGCTATTTTGATTTGCTCATCATTGCCATATTAGGTGCCTTCAGTTTGATAACGTTAGGTTTATTAGTGGCAAGTCGTAGTAAAAGTGAAGAGTTAATTGGTGGCTTATTAAATTTAAGCTCATGGCCGATGATGTTGTTATCAGGCGTTTGGTTTAGCTTAGAAGGCGCACCTAATGCGGTGAAAGTGTTTGCTGACTTTTTACCGTTAACGCATTTAGTCGCTGGTGCTCGTAAAATTATTACCGAAGGGGCAACCCTGGCGGATATTAGTTATCACGTGTCAATTTTAGTGGGGATGAGTGTGCTCTTCTTAGCATTAGGTGCCTATTTGTTCAGTTGGAATACCGAACGTTAACAAGTTAAAAATTTTAGCAAAGGAAGTTACTCAACAATGTTGTTTTCCATATTTCGCTGGCCTTTGATCACGGTATTCTTTCTATTCTCGCTTAACGGGCAAGTTAGCGCGTTCGAGGATAACAAATTTAACTATAGTGATGGGCCATATGTTACATGGGAAAACAGTCAATTGCGTTTTGACTGGATTTGCAAAAATAAACATAAAAGTCGCTTTTTCTCAGCAGAAGCCTTACCAATTAATTTTGACGAATGTGGGTTAAATGTAGCGCTTGATCGAACAAGTTTTCGAGCAGAAGAACTTGTTTTTACTACGGATGAAAATATTGCCGCGATCAGCGACTTTCATGGCCAACTTGAGCTTATGAGTAAAATATTTGTCAACAACGGCATTGTTGATAAAGAAAGAAATTGGTCTTATGGCAAAGGACACTTAGTGATCACCGGTGATGTTTTCGACCGAGGAGATAAAGTTACTGAAATTCTTTGGTGGTTATTTTCTCTAGAGAAACAAGCAGAGCAAGCTGGCGGTAAAGTGCACCTTCTTTTGGGGAATCATGAAGTGATGGTGCTCAATGGTGATTTACGTTATATCCATGAAAAATACCAATATACGGCTAGTGAGCTTAACCAACCCTTTGAGCAGCTGTATGGAAAAAATACTTTGCTAGGGCAATGGTTGAGAAGCAAATCTGTATTGGTGAAAATTAATGATATGTTATTTGCACATGGTGGTTTTCATCCTGAACTTGCAACTGAGAAACGTACGTTAAGCGACATTAATCAAGTATTTAAAGCTAACTTAGTTAAAGCTGAATTAGATAAAGCACGCAGTGGTTGGGGAAAGTATTTACATAAGCGAAACGGACCTATTTGGTATCGTGGCTATTTTAATTTACTTGGGGCTAGCGAACAAGAAATCGACTTGTTATTAAAACACTTTGATATTAACTATCTAGTGGTTGGCCATACCTCACAGGAAAAATTGGAAACCCGCTATAACGGCCGAGTGATCGCTATCGATTCCAGCATCAAAAATGGTCAGTACGGAGAAGTACTGTTAATCGAACATGGCAAACAATACCGCGGCTTACCGGTTGGCAATAAACAACCGTTTTTAGTTGCAGAGTAATCACTTAATTTAGGAATATATTGTAGAAAATGTTATTAAAAATAGCCGGATTGTTTTTTGTTTCGTTGGCTTTTATTGGAGCATTTTTACCTTTGCTACCAACCACGCCATTTTTATTAGTTGCCGCCGCATGTTTTGCAAAATCGTCACCACGCATGCACAAAATGTTGTTAGCAAATAAAGTATTTGGACCGATGATTTATCACTGGGAACAGTCTCGCAGTATTCCTAAACGAGCAAAAATAGTTTCGTTAAGCTCTATTGTGATAGCAACACTTTGGTCGTGCTACATTCTGCCTTCATTAGTACTTAAGTTGTTAGTGGTTGGCTTGGTTGCTTGGCCATTTGTATTTTTATGGCGCTTACCACTTTCTGATGGCAATAAAGAGATGATAACGGGTAAAGCGCCTGAACAAAGCAAATCTGACCAAGGTCAATCCGACCAAGGTCAATCCGACCAAGGTCAATCCGACCAAGACAAACCTGCGGAAAGGCCGTCTGCCGAAGAGAAGTAAGTTAGGGCTAAGCCAATGCTTTGCCAACTAACTGAGCTAAATGAGGCGGTAAAGTTAATGATAAGGCTATTTCTTGGCCTTGTGCTGACATTTTACGCCATGTCAGTTGTACAATACGAATAATCTTATCTTCTTTATGTTTTGCGGCAAACTCATCAAAGTAATATTGTAAAAACACTAAGCAAGCAACATCTTCTAAAGTTTGACTATCGTTGTTTGATTTTAGCTTTTCTTTGCGAATAATAGCGGCTGTTGTTTCGGCTGCTTCTTCACTGTAGCCATGCTCAAGCATTAAAGCTTTGGCTGTTGCTGCATGAAAAATACCTAACTCTTTACGCCAAGTTAAGTAACCTTGTTTGCCAATAGCGAAATCAGCGCGTTTTAAATGCCAACGTTTTACATGTTGAGCACGAACAGAAATTTGTAATTTTTCATCAGCATTTGGCCAATATTTCTCAAGGCAGGTGGTCATATACTGGCCGTACAATAACTCTTTTGGATAACTAACACCGTCAACAACAGTGGTATTGATATCATTTTTATTAATCTCGTCGATGGCGTCTAAAACGTTTTGCAATTGAGTCATAGTATTTATTTTGATTCGTGAAGGAAAAGTAAAACGCCAGTTTACCCCGTTTTTAAATCGTTGCACTATCGCTTTCTGACAAATCATCGAAATTTAATTAAAATTTGTGCAACAAGATGGCCTGATCATATTGTCGTGAACGTGGCTTTTAAGTATAATGCTTTCCCGTCCTACTAAATTCATTTGTTTGCCAAAAACCAAATCAATTTAGTGCAAAATTTCTGTTTTTCCTGACTCTGGGTATCGCATGACAACTAGATATATTTTTGTTACTGGCGGCGTTGTATCGTCTCTTGGTAAAGGTATTGCTGCAGCTTCACTTGCCGCAATTCTCGAAGCACGTGGTTTAAAAGTTACCATGTTAAAACTTGACCCTTACATTAATGTTGATCCGGGCACGATGAGCCCAATTCAGCATGGTGAAGTTTTTGTTACTGAAGATGGTGCAGAGACAGATCTAGATTTAGGTCATTACGAACGTTTTATTCGTACCAAAATGACCAAACGCAATAACTTTACTACGGGCCGTATCTATCAAGATATTCTAGCGCGTGAACGTAAAGGTGAATTTTTAGGTGCCACTATTCAGGTTATTCCTCATATTACTAACGATATTAAACGTCGAGTAATTGAAGGGGCTGAAGGCTACGATATCGCTATGGTTGAAATTGGCGGTACGGTAGGTGATATTGAATCACAACCGTTTTTAGAAGCTATTCGTCAATTAGGCGTAGAGTTAGGCCGTGAACGCGCTATGTTCATGCACTTAACACTTGTACCTTACATTGCTGCTGCCGGCGAAATTAAAACTAAACCAACACAGCATTCTGTTAAAGAATTACGCTCAATTGGTATTTTCCCAGATATTTTAGTTTGTCGCAGTGAGCGCGCTATTCCTGCCAACGAACGCGCAAAAATTTCATTGTTTACTAACGTTGAAGCAAAAGCTGTTGTTTCAATGCGTGATGTTGATTCAATTTATAAAGTGCCAGCCTTACTTAAAGCCCAAGGTACTGATGAATTAGTAGTTAAGCGTTTTGGTTTAGACGTACCTGAAGCTGATTTATCTGATTGGGAACAAGTACTTTATAAAGAAGCTAACCCATCGGGCGAAGTCGTTATTGGTATGGTGGGTAAGTACACTGAATTACCAGATGCTTATAAATCAGTAAACGAAGCATTAAAACATGCCGGTATTAAAAACCAAGTAAAAGTTAGAATTCAATATGTTGATTCACAAGATGTTGAAGCTAAAGGTGTTGAAGTACTAAAAGACTTAGATGCGATATTAGTTCCAGGTGGTTTTGGTGAGCGTGGCGTTGAAGGTAAAATATTAACTGCACAATATGCTCGTGAAAATAAAGTACCTTATTTGGGTATTTGTTTAGGTATGCAAGTAGCATTAATTGACTATGCACGTAATGTAGCTGGTTTGACTGATGCACACAGTACTGAATTTGATCCTGAAACACCGCACCCTGTCATTGGTTTAATCAACGAGTGGTTAGACGAAGAAGGTAAAGTAGAATACCGTAATGCTGATTCTGACTTAGGCGGCACTATGCGTTTAGGCTCACAATTGTGTCACATTGTGAAAGGTACCAAGACGTATGACGTATATGGCAGTGAAACAATTTATGAAAGACACCGTCACCGTTTTGAGGTAAATAATAACTACCGTGAACAATTAAGCAAAGCTGGTTTAGTGTTCTCGGGATTATCTACGGATAAAACCTTAGTTGAAGTGATTGAAAATCCAAATCACCCATGGTTTATTGCTGGGCAGTTCCATCCTGAGTTTAATTCAACTCCGCGTGATGGCCACCCACTTTTTGAAGGCTTTATTGCTGCTTCATTTGAGCATCAAAAACAGCAATCAAATTAAATCAAACTAATTAAAACCGTAGCTTATTGCTGCGGTTTTGTTTTTAGCGACTTAATTTTTTATGGCTAAAAACTGACTACGAATTCAAATTTAATTTATCGTTTATAACCTGCCATGCGCAGTTAGTAAGGAATAGGGAACATAATGTCGAATATCAGTAAAATTATCGCTCGCGAAATCATGGATTCTCGTGGTAACCCAACAGTTGAAGCTGACGTATATTTAGAATCTGGTGCTTGGGGTCGAGCTGCTGCTCCTTCTGGCGCATCAACCGGTTCTCGTGAAGCTTTAGAATTACGTGACGGCGACAAAGCGCGTTACTTAGGTAAAGGCGTATTAAAAGCCGTTGCTGCTGTAAACAATGATATTGCTAATGCACTTAAAGGCAAAAATTCTTTAGAGCAAGCAAACATTGACCAAATCATGATTGATTTAGATGGCACTGAAAACAAAGAAACTTTCGGCGCTAACGCTATTCTAGCAGTATCTTTAGCGAACGCTAAAGCGGCTGCAATGGAAAAGAAAGTTCAATTATTTGAACACATTGCTGATCTTAACGGCACGCCAGGTCAATATTCTTTACCATTACCTATGATGAACATCATCAATGGTGGCGAACATGCTGACAACAACGTTGATATTCAAGAGTTTATGGTCTGTCTCTTATACACATCTGACGCTGCCGACGAAGAGGATAGTG
>OJBY01000771.1_pt1 | contig 14979 bp, 10 predicted proteins | sample 1591731 | NCBI WGS metagenome assembly OJBY01 (sample SAMN05416837, study PRJEB24817) | seawater metagenome | isolation source: Sea water | place: Canada:Atlantic | collected 2013-07
ATATCAATAACGCCCGCGAGGAAGCCCAAAAAATCGGCTTTCCGCTGTTGATCAAAGCTGCCTCCGGCGGCGGCGGACGCGGCATGCGCGTGGTTGAGCGACTTGAGGATCTAAACGATCAAGTTCACGCAGCCAGATCTGAAGCGGAGTCTTTTTTTGGTGACGACACGGTTTATGTTGAGCGCTACCTGAAAAAACCACGACACGTCGAGGTGCAGATCCTAGGCGATGGTAACGGCAACGCCATCCACTTGTTTGATCGCGATTGCTCGCTGCAGCGCCGCCACCAAAAAGTGTTAGAAGAAGCGCCAGCCTGTGACATAGACGAAACTGCGCGTCAGCAGATACTGGAAGCTTGCGTGAAAGCAACCGAGGACATGAAGTACCGCGGGTTAGGAACTTTTGAGTTTCTTTACGAAAACGCTTCTTTTTTCTTCATCGAGATGAACACCCGAATTCAAGTTGAGCATCCGGTGACCGAATGCATCACGGGGATTGACTTGCTGGTTGAGCAGATCCGTATCGCATCAGGACTTCCTCTCCGGCACACTCAAGAACAGATCACCACTTCAGGGCACGCAATCGAGTTTCGCATCAATGCTGAAGACCCAGTGACATTTCGCCCCTCTCCTGGCACCATCACCGCGTTTCATGCTCCTTGTGGTCACGGCATCCGCTTTGACTCGCACGTCTATGCCGGCTATGCCATGCCTAACTTTTACGACTCGATGATAGGCAAGTTGATCGTGCACGCTGAATCTCGTGCTGCCTGCTTGCAAAAGTCAGTTCAGGCACTGGATGAGCTCGTGATCGAGGGGATCAGTACCAACATCTCTCTTCACAAAAACGCGATCTTAAAAGATCAAGATTTCTTGAAAACCGCGCAAAGTATTCACCATCTTGAAAAGAAGATACTGGTTAAGCCGGTTGAGCAAACCATGCAGGTGGCTTTAACTTAAAGCCGTCTTTAATTTAGAGCCGGCTTTAATTAGTTTGTTTGAATCAAGGCAAGATACGGTTGAGTTTCACTGGGCAGTTATTGCCCTGAACGGACGAGCACAAAACGATGCTGTCTGGTGTGAGTTGCTTCATGAAAGAAGCAAAGTTCTCTCCCGCTTGGTCTACCTGATTGCCAGAGCAGTCCATCTGGTTGTCATCTAAGATCGTATGAAGAAGTAAGATCGGTAGATCAAGCTTGGGCTGCTCTATGATCCGGTAAGTACCATAAGTCCACTCGTCTGCCGAAACCACGAGCAAACGGTTGTTGGGTAAAAAGTTTAAGTCTTCGTTGCAGCCCGCCCTAAGGTTGGGAGACTCCATACGCCACTTTCCCGCAATCAGGGGATAAGTCGTCTTAATCACCGGATCAGCAGTGGGCGGCTGGCCGACCAGTGTCGGTATGCTTGCCAGCAAATTGATTGCAAATGCGTTCATCATCACTCCTCACGATCTCCTGAGACTACCTGCGTGTTGCTTGTGAATATCCCAGATCCAACCAACCCCATCCAGAGTGCATAAATCAACAGCAGAACCCCGCAGATGATAAACCAAAAGCTACCGCCAGTGCGATTCCATAACAACCCCACGACAATTGAGCCAGCGGCTACCCCCGCTCCCCAGCAGCTGGCATAAGCCGCTTGTGCCCTGCCCTGAAACTGAGCTGGCAATTGAGTGGAGATAAAGTGCATGGAAAGCATCTGAAACAGACCAAAGCTAAAAGCATGCAAGATCTGAGCGAAAATCAGAGCCCAGATGAACTGCGTCAGCGCGCCGGTGATGATCCAGCGCACTGCCGTAATCAGCATCACCATCATGACCAAGTGGTAAGTCCCAAACTTTAAAAGGCCCCGCCCCAAGCTGAACATCACGATCTCAGCGACTACGCCCAAACTCCACAGCACACCGATTTGGGCTGCGCTATAACCCGCTTCATGAAGTAGGATCGAAAAAAAACTGTAAAACGGCGCGTGTGAAAACAATAGGATCAGCTGGGAGAGGTAAAACCAACGTACCGGTCTTTGATAAAAGACATTTTTAAATGTCAGCGCAAGAGCACTTCCAGTCTCCTGGATTTGACTGACTCTGCCTGGATCAGCAGATGCCAAATGAGACTCTGAAGCCTGAGGTTGCGGCGGATCTTTGATGAAGAGCGACAACAAAAATGATGAAAAGGTAAGCGCCACCAGCAAAACCGGCAGATCATCGACCCCGTGGTTTTCAACCCAGAGCCCGAAAAATGTGACCGATCCGATAAATCCCAGAGACCCCCACAAGCGAATCTTGCTGTAATGCTCGCGCTTCTCTCCCAGCCACCCCAAGGTGACTGATTCTAGGATTGGCACCACGGCGTTTTGAAAAAAACCGAACCACACCAGCATGAGTGCATAGGGCCAGAACTCTTTAGGCAAAACCAGTAGTGACGCACAAGCCAGCATCTCAGCCAGTGTTGCCATGCGTATCCATGAGACTTTAAGTCCGGTCTTATCCGATAAGTAGCCCCATAGGCTTGGCGCCACGATCCTCGCCAGCATGGGGATCGCCAGCAAGATGCCGATCTGGCCTTTACTAAACCCTGAAAGCTCTAAGTACAGACTCCAAAAAGGCAAAAATGCGCCGATCAGCGCATAGTAGAGGACATAGAACCCGCCCAGCCTGATCCACCGCATAAGCGAGACCTGGCTCATACTGAGCAGCCGCTGCTTCTAAACAGAATTTGCACCGAATTCATGAGACTAGCCAGCCAATCACTCAAGCGATCGGAGTGAGCGGCGCAGTCACATCGGCGTTTTGGGCGCGGTTTCTTAAATAGTGATCCAGCAAAGTGATGGCCAGCATCGCCTCAGCGATGGGTGCGGCACGCACACCCACACAAGGATCATGGCGCCCCTTGGTGATCACTTCAGACGCATCCCCGCTCAAGGTCACTGAACGACCCGGCGTGGTGATACTGGAAGTGGGTTTGAGTGCGATGGCAACACGGATGTCTTGACCGCTAGATATGCCGCCCAACACTCCGCCCGAGTGATTGGCCGTAAAACCGCTTTGGGTTAGCTCATCTCGTGAGACATGCCCGTACTGCTCAGCAACCGCCATGCCGTCACCTATCTCAACTCCTTTAACCGCATTGATCGACATCATGGCGTGCGCGATATCCGCATCCAGCCGATCAAAAACTGGCTCACCCAACCCCACCGGTACTCCGCTTGCGATAATCTCAAGCTTCGCTCCAATACTGGTGCGATCACGGCGGGCCTGATCGACCAGTTGTTCAAACTTGGGGATCGCTGCTGCATCGCCGCAGAAAAAGGGGTTGGTGTCAACCAAGTCCCAATCAAGGTTTTGAGTTTTCACAGGTCCGATCTGAATCACGTGCGCGCGAACCTGCACCCCTAACCGCTCAAGCAAATACTTTTTCGCGATCGAGCCTGCTGCGACCCGCATCGCGGTTTCGCGCGCACTTGAGCGCCCGCCGCCGCGGTAATCGCGAAAGCCGTACTTCATGGTGTAGGTATAGTCAGCGTGCCCTGGGCGAAATGTCTGCGCAATCTCAGAGTAGTCTTTGGATTTTTGATCTTCGTTGACGATCAAGAGGCCAATCGGTGTTCCAGTGGTTTTCCCCTCAAATACCCCAGAGTAAATTTGCACGGTGTCCGACTCTTTTCGCTGCGTAGCAAAACTCGACGTCCCAGGCTTACGGCGATCCAAATCAATCTGTAGATCCGCCTCAGACAGCTCCATGCCAGGCGGCACGCCATCGACGATCGCCATGAGACCTCGGCCGTGCGACTCACCGCACGTGGTGACCGTAAAAACTTTGCCAAACGTATTGCCAGCCATACAGACCTCTTAAAATTGGTTATCCGCGCCAGTTTCAGGGACGGGACATGCTGCCGCATGACCAGCAAACTGTGCGCGGTGCTCGATCAGCTGCTCGCGGGTAAGTGCAAAGATCCCAGTGCCGCCCTTCTCAAACTTAAGCCAGTGAAAAGGAACCTCTGGGTAGCTCTGTCGCATCGCCCACTCTGAGTTGCCCACCTCAACCACGATCAAACCCTGTTCGGTCAGGTAATCAGGCGCATCGTTGAGTATATGGTGAACCAGATCCAGTCCGTCGTGACCCGCAGCAAGCGCGAGCTCTGGCTCGTGTTGTATCTCAGGTGGCAGCTCACTCATGTCCTCAGCATCGACGTAAGGAGGATTGGTGACGATTAGCCCGTATTGATTGTCCGCACTCACCCGTTCAAACAAGGAGCTTTTGATCAGGTTGACCTGAAAACCCTTGGCATGGTGGTCGATGTTGATCGCCGCCACTTCCAAAGCATCATCATCGATATCAACCGCATCGACCGCGGCATCGACAAACACGTTAGCCAGTGCAAGCGCGATACAGCCCGATCCGGTACACAAATCGAGCATCTGCTCGGGATAAGGCAACCCCAGCGCAGGCAAACCGTGATCAAAGCCGTGATCAAAACCGTGATCTACATCTTGATCACCAACTTGAGTTTGGCTAGCGGAGGCATTTTGGGTGAAAAAAGGCGCGAAGCGTTTGTTGATCAGCTCAGCGATGGGCGAGCGCGGGATCAACACCCGCTCATCTACGTAAAAAGGCAACCCGCAGAAGTAGCTCAGATTGATCAGGTAAGACAGCGGCTTACGGGTTTGAACTCGGGCGCTCAGCAGCTTGAGTACCTGATCTTTCTCGATCGGCATGAGCCTCGCGTCCAGGATCTCAGGATCAGCCGACCAAGTCAGGTTTAGGGTGTGCAGCACCATGGCTGCCGCTTCACTAAAGTGATCGGTGCCGCCATGCCCAACAAACACATCGTGAGCGCGCAGCACACTCACGCACAAGCGGATATGATCACGGATGCTTGAGAGGCCAGCGCTCTGCTCAATTAAGCTCTCTAGCGCGTAATCCACTTCAAAACCTAAAGGCTCAGATGCGCTGCCAAAATCATGCTCAGCATCAGCGTCTAGTGAAGGCTCAAAAGTGGTGCTCAAATCAGCAGGCTCGCTCATACGGACTCAGGATACAAAGAGGGCTATGTTATCTGGATGCCCCAGCAAAGTTAAGCCTAAAGTTATCCACTCTGTGTGAGTTGTGCAGTAAAGCCTCTAAGTCAAATGACCGCCTTATCCAGTTCAGCTATACTTAGGGTCACTTTACCTGTTGAAGCGGATTGTTCATGCGTCATCCTGTTTTATCCTCACTTTACAGCTTGCTGCTGTTAACCGTGATCGGCTGCGCTGGGCACTCAGCCCCAGCTTATAGTGCACTGTTAAACCCCAGTGTGCAGGCTCAAACCCCTTCAACCAAACCTGCTGCAAATTCAGGTGCCAAATCCAGTCTATCAACTGACCCCTTTGAGTCAGCTGAGATCAGTGATGCCAGCGAGCTTAAACCGCTTCCGGTGACTCAGATTAAGCGCCTGCCCCCTCAAACTGTGCAGGATTATGAAGACGAAGCGGGCACCAGTGCTGATCCTTCGCAAGCTGACATCAGCTCAATCGACGCGGCTGAGTTGGGCGCGCCCATCCCGAATCCGGAGCCAGCGCTGAGCCCCGAGGATTTGATCACACTCAAGATGGCAGAAAAAAAAGCTGAGGTTTTCCCGGAGATTGTCACTCAGCCAACTCAAAACCCGATGGGTCAGGCGATTAACGATGCGCTTTGGTATCAGGGCATGACCAAAAACGACGCCATGACGGTGAAACTGCAGATTCTGCTCGACTGGAACCACACTTCTCCTGGCCCAATCGATAACGGTTGGGGCATGAACTCGAAAAAAGCCCTGCGGGGATTTGAACACTTGCACGGGCTTGACATAGACGGTCGCATGGACGCAATGACATTTTCCCTACTTTATGACAACTTCATGGGTCAAGACGCAATCGTTGACTATGTGATCACCGAGGAAGACGCAAGCTATGACTTTGCGGTGATCCCCAGTGGATACCCCGCTAAATCCAAACTTAAGTGGCTTGGCTACACCAATTTGATTGAGCTGTTGGGCGAGCGCTTTCACATGGATGTGCGGTTCTTAAAAAGCCTGAACCCTGAAAGTAAGTTTAAAGCTGGCGATACCATCTCGGTGGTGAACACAGGGGTAACGCTCGATCGCCCCATCAACCGGATTGAAGTGAATAAAACCGATCAGATCCTCTACGCCTTTGACGGCGATGAGATGGTGGCTACCTACCCAACCACCATCGGGTCGAGCTCAACCCCTACGCCAGTCGGCACGCATACCGTGATTAACTCGGTTTACATGCCTTGGTACTCAGGTAAAGACGACAGTGATCCGAAAAAGCGCTGGCCGATTGCACCGGGGCCAAACAACCCGGTGGGCGTGGTCTGGAACGGCCTATCAAAACCCTCTTACGGCATCCACGGATCGCCGGTTCCCGAAGGCATATCACGTCAGGCCTCTCAGGGCTGCGTGCGCCTGACCAACTGGGATGTGCTGGAGTTTTACAGCGCCGTTCAGATTGGGGCTACGGTTGTCTTTATCGAGTGACCGTTAATTTGTAAAAAACCCGGCAGATGCCGGGTTTTTTTGGGTCAAATGTCAGCTCAATTGAGCTTGAGGAAGCCCTAGAGATAACAGACGGGAATCAGATCTCAGTAATCAAGTTACTTTCATGACTTGAGAACTCAAAAACAGTTGCCAATCATCTAATCCTAAAAGCCTGAAGTAGGCGCTCGGTGGAATCCCACTCAAGCTCTCTTAACACCCTAGACTCTTAAGTCTCATCAAAGTCAGATAACCTTAAGCACTCAGCGCTCCGCTTTTCATCTGGCGCTTGATCATGACCAGTAGCAGCTGCACCGCTGCTGGCGTCACCCCGCTCACCCGTGTGGCCTGAGCCAAGGTTTCCGGTTTAACCAAACTCAGTTTCTGCACGATCTCTTTAGATAAGCCCGACACCGCCGCATAGTCAAAGTCGCTTGGGATCTTGGTGTGCTCAAGCCGCTTCATCTGCTCGATCTCACTCGATTGACGATCAATATAGCCTGCGTACTTAACCGCAATCTCAATCTGCTCGCCCACCTCGGTTGAAACTTCAGAGTCCGTGATCGCGCGGATCACACTGAAGTCAGTTTTGGGGCGCTTGAGCAGATCGGTAACCCGTGTCTCTTTGGTCAGCTGCTCACCGGTTGCTTCAAAGAAACTCGCGCCCAAAGGGTTGTTAGGCGCCGCCCACAGTCCATCGAGACGTGCCCTCTCCTCTGTAATCGCCGCTTGCTTGGTCTCAAACGCTGCCCAGCGCTCATCACTCACCAGTCCCATCGCGCGGCCAACAGGAGTCAGGCGCTGATCGGCGTTATCTTCGCGCAGCATCAGGCGATGCTCGGCGCGGCTGGTGAACATGCGGTAAGGCTCTTTGGTGCCATGGGTAATCAAGTCATCTACCATGACCCCGATATAGCTCTCGGCTCGCGTTGGTACCCAAGCTTCCAAATTTTGCGCGCGGCGCGCGGCGTTCACGCCCGCCATGAGCCCTTGTGCGCCAGCTTCTTCATAACCGGTGGTGCCATTGATTTGGCCAGCAAAGAACAAACCTTCGATCGCGCGGATCTCAAGGCTTGAGGTTAGGTGACGCGGATCGAAGTAGTCATACTCGATCGCGTAGCCGGGTCTGAGTATGTGGGCATTTTCCAAGCCGCGCATCGAACGCACTAAGTCGATCTGCACGTCAAATGGCAACGAGGTCGAGATCCCGTTGGGGTAAAGCTCATGCGTGGTCAAACCCTCAGGCTCGATAAAGATCTGGTGCGAATCTTTGTCGGCGAAGCGGTGGATCTTATCCTCAATGCTAGGACAGTACCTCGGCCCCACGCCCTCGATCACGCCGCTGAACATGGGCGAGCGATCAAGATTCGCACGGATGATGTCGTGCGTGCGCTCGTTGGTGTGGGTGATGAAGCAGCTGATCTGCTCAGGGTGCATGGCCGCGCTACCCATAAACGACATGACCGGCAGCGGGGTATCACCCGGCTGCGCCTGCATGACGCTGTAGTCCACGGTCTTGCCATCGATGCGCGGCGGCGTGCCGGTTTTGAGTCGCCCGACGGGAAGTTTAAGCTCACGCAAGCGGTCAGCCAGCTTGATCGAGGGTGGATCACCGGCGCGCCCGCCGCTGGACTTCTCTAAACCGACGTGGATTACCCCACCCAAAAATGTCCCCGTGGTCAGCACCACTGAGGGCGCAAAAAAACGCACGCCGGTTGAGCTGACAACCCCCTTGACTGCCCCGCCCTCGACGATCAGATCGTCCGCGGCCTGCTGAAACAAGTGTAGGTTTGGCTGGTTTTCCACGATCTCGCGGATCGCGGCTTTATATAGGATCCGGTCGGCCTGCGCACGAGTCGCTCGAACTGCAGCGCCTTTACGTGAGTTGAGCACGCGAAACTGAATACCTGCCTTATCGGTCGCTAAAGCCATCGCGCCGCCAAGCGCGTCGATCTCACGCACGAGGTGTGACTTGCCAATCCCGCCGATTGCCGGATTGCAGGACATCTGCCCGATGGTCTCGATGTTATGCGTCAGCAGTAAAGTAAGCGAACCCGCGCGAGCAGCTGCCAGAGCGGCCTCTGTGCCCGCATGACCGCCGCCGATCACGATCACGTCGTACTGAGTGGGGTAATCCATGGCGGCGCTCCGATATAAAGGGGGTTAACTTGCGTATTTTAGCAGTTAACGCAAAAGCCCGCTCAGCGATGCGCCGAGCAGGTTTGGTTTATCATCGCTTGGTGAAACTCGTGTCCATGACCCATGGCTGCCCAAGTCAATCATCAGCTGCTGGACTTTGATCATCTAAACAGTCAATACAAGAAAAGCAGCCACATGACCAGCTGGGGTTTATAGGGCGGACATTTTAATGATCAACTAAAAGTTAAAACAACCGATTCATACCGTTGAGTGCGGCGACCCGATAAGCCTCAGCCATGGTCGGATAGTTAAATGTCGTCTCAACAAAGTAGTTCAGCGAGTTGTTGGGTGAGTTCATCACCGCCTGCCCGATGTGGATGATCTCCGAGGCGTGATTGCCGAAGCAGTGAACCCCAAGCACCTCTAAAGTCTCGCGGTGGAACAAAATCTTTAGCAGCCCCGAGCGCTCACCGATGATCTGAGCGCGTGCTAAGTGCTTAAAAAAAGCCTGCCCCACTTCGTAAGGTACTTTTTCTTCAGTCAGCTCTTGCTCAGTTTTGCCGATACAGGAAATCTCAGGAATCGTGTAGATGCCGGTTGGCACTTCAGTGATGCAGATCGCATCTTCACCCAGCAAATGTCCCGATGCTGCTCGGCCCTGATCGTAGGCTGCCGAAGCCAAAGACGGCCAACCCATGACATCGCCTGCCGCATAGATAAACTCGTTGGCGGTTTGATAGTGGTTGTTGACCGATACTTGTCCGCGCGAGTTCACCTCGATACCGACATTTTTAAGTCCCAGTCCCTCAGTGTTACCCGAGCGACCGTTTGACCAAAGAATCGCGTCCGCCATGATGCGTTTGCCGCTTTTTAAGTTCAGCACTACGTGGTCGTCGTAGGTGTCGAGTGACTCCATCTCCTCCTCTGAGCGAATCAAAACCCCTAACTGACGCAAATCGTGCGAGAGCGCGTCTGAGATCTCCTCATCCAAAAAGCTGAGCAGCCGCTTCTGGTTGTTGATTAGCTCAACTTTGCAGCCCAGACCCACAAAGATTGAGGCGTACTCGCAGCCAATCACGCCGGCACCATAGATGATGATCTTTTTAACGACTTGATCGAGCCCAAGCACTTTGTCTGAATCCAAAACTCTGGGGTGAGTAAAGTCGAGCTCTTTGGGGCGATACGGACGAGATCCGGTGGCGATGACCGCTTTGTGATAAGTGACGCGCTCAACGCCCCCATCTAACAGTTCGACGTTGATTTGATGATCTTCAACAAACTGCGCTTTGCCGTGGAGGATGTCGATGCGGTTACGCTCATAAAACCGCTGGTGAGTCGCTACCTGCAACTCAATCACGTCGTGGGCGCGCTTAAGCACCTCAGTCAAAGGTACTTGATACCAGTCTTTTGCGTTTGAGAACAAAGGATCACGGCGAAAACTGATCAGATTGAAAACCGTTTGCCTAAGCGCCTTACTGGGGATAGTCCCCCAGTGCGCGCAGTTCCCACCCACTTCGCTTTTTTCCGAGATTACCAGCACGTTTGCGCCAGATTTAGACAGCTTCATCGCTGCGGCCTCACCGGCCGGGCCAGCGCCGATCACAACAGCATCGTAGTCAAATTCATGACTAAAGGGATAACTGGGCGCCTCAACTAACGTACGCGGCTTTTTTTTGTCTTTACCTTTGTTGTCAGTTTTAGCTTCGTCTACCTTTTGCTCTTTGGCGTCCTTAGACGATCCGGTCTCACTGTTCACGCCGTCATCTTCTCTGGTGTCGCTGCTCATGGGTTTCTCCTTAACCAATCCTACGCTTCATGCCAGTCATTTGCAGGATTCGTGTGGCAATCTCCTCAATCGACATCTCAGAGACGTCTAAAAAAGGAATCTGATTGTCTTCGTACATGTTGCGCACTGCTTTAAGCTCACGGCGGCACTGATCCACACTGGCATAGCGACTGTTTGCTTTACGTTCGTTGCGAATCGCAACCAGACGCTGCGGGCTGATTTCCAGTCCAAACAGTTTATCTTTGTGCGGCAGCAGCACCTTAGGCAACTTGTGATAATCGATGTCTTCTTCAGTGATCGGATAATTTGCTGCGCGTATGCCGAACCGGAGCGCCAAGTAAAGTGAGGTTGGAGTTTTGCCCGAGCGAGAAACCCCAACCAACACCACATCAGCCATGTCGTAGTGGCGAGTTCGCGCGCCGTCGTCGTTGTCTAGTGCAAAGTGAACCGCATCGATACGTGACTTGTAGGTGTCTGAATCCACCGAATCGTGCGCCTGACCTTGGTGCGGATCTGGCTCCACCCCAAGCTCACTAGAGATCCGCCCGATCAACCCTTCATAGATATCTAAGTTAAAGGCGTTGGCCGAGTTCACCATGGCGCGAATCTCAGGATCTACCAAGGTATCAAATACCAAAGCCTGGGCACCGTCAGCCAGCGTGGCCGCGTTGATCTGCTCAATCGCGTTTTGCGCGCGCTCAGGCGAATCCACATACGGAATCACTCGCGGCTCAAAGTTGATGCCCGAAAACTGACTCAAGATAGAGCGCCCCAGCGTCTCCGCCGTGATTGCTGTGCCATCTGAGATAAAAAACACGCTGCGGTACGGTATGCCCATGAACTCAAAAGCCCCTTAAAAATGTCTACCCTAGCAGGCATCCATACAAATTACTGCCCGTTGATTGTATCGCCAGTGACTCATCATTTGAGCCTTCACACAACCAAATACCTATTTGCCTTGCAGTCTTGCCCCCATGTGAAGCCTCAATCTGCCTAAAGCCACTTGCGGAAATCAGTTCTGTTTAGCGGCGACATTTGACTCAGCTGCTCTGACTCTCAAGAGCTTTAGCTGCCCAGAGCCTTAAGTTTCTGAGAGCTAAGTTTCTGAAAGCTTAGGCACCGCGTACATCCAAGCCAAGGCCCAAACACAAGCCGCGAGGCCAAACCAAAAACTGGCGATCAAACTCAGCCCACTGTGTAGCAACTGCTCAGTCAACACGGGACCTGCGAGCTGCATGAGTGCATAGATCGTCACAAAAGCTGCGCCAATTCGAGGGCCTTGGTGCGGGTGCAGGGTGCGGGTGAGGCGAAGGGTCAACAGCACCGTACCCATAAAAGCACTGCCCATCAGTAGCGCACAGATCAGCAGCGGTGCTGGTCCCGCAGGCAGCACAAAAAACACGCCCATCGATACGATCTGCGCCGCGTAATTGATCTTCAGCGCAAAGATATCGCCGAAGCGCGCGCCCAGCCAATTCCAAAACCAGGTAGAGGGTATGGCGGCAATAGAGGCAATCAACCAAGGACTGGGGTGAAGCTCGACTTGCCAGCCGTGGGCCACCTCAGGCAAAAAGGTCATGGGCAACACATAACCCAAACCGCCGCCCGCGTAAGCCAAAAACAGAGGCGTGGTACTGCGATCAAAAATCGGTGTTTTGTCGTGTGAGTGCGGAAGCTGAAGTCCGTGCGTGTAGCGAGCAAAGTAGTAAGCCGCAGCGATAGCCACCGGCAAACTTAAGAGCGCCGGCATGAGCCAGCGCATAGCACCGGTAAGCTCAAAACTAAACCAATCCACGCTGAGCGCACTGGCGATGAGGCCAAAACCCACCCCAAGGTACAAAAGCCCGCTTAAATCGGTGCGGCCGCGCTTGGCCAACCACTCAAGGCTCAGCGCTGGCACCAATACAAACACAAGGCCATTTGAGATACCGTTTAACAGCCTGAGCACCACCAGTGACTCATAGCTCGTCCCCAGTGTCTGCGCCAAGGTGATCAGCGCGTTGGCAAGCAACCCATAAATCGCTGCACTTCTGCCCCGACCGCCGCCTGAGATTAAAAAGGCGACTACCGCGCCGATGAGATAACCCAAGTAATTCCAGCTGGCTAGGTTAGAGGCCTCTGGCAGTGTGATCAGGCCATCGCGAACCAGAAGCGGTAGCAGCGGCGTGTATAAAAACCGACCAAAGCCGTGTACCACGATCATCGCGCCGATGGCTGCTAGCAGCAGTTTAAGCGGAGTCGCCTGGCGTGTTTTGACTGCAGCGTTTAACTCGATATCAGCGATCACGACGTCACCATGGGTAAAAATGTCCACTTTAAAAGAGGTCTCGAGACTCACTACCCTATGCCTCTGAGGTGATTTGGGTAAGTTTTCAATTAAAATATGGGTATTTAGCTGATAAATACCTCAAGTGTTTGCACGATTGAGGTGCTTTTTGGGCAGACATTTTAGGTTAAGTCTTGTGCCATGATTAGCACCGCAAGCAAAGCCGCCCTATAATTTGGCTCATCGAACCATCTTCGATGCACCTTTTTGGGATCCCAACCTCAGGATCCGATCAGACCCAGGAGAGACGCATGACTCAGCAAGTGATCGCTTTAGACAAAGTTGGCAACACGGATGTTGAACTGGTTGGAGGCAAAAACGCGTCCCTAGGCGAGATGATCTCAAACCTGGCTGGCGCTGGCGTCTCAGTTCCTGGGGGTTTTGCAACCACCGCTGAAGCCTACCGCACCTTTTTAAAAGACAGCGGTTTGTTCGACAAGATCAACCAGACGCTTGAAAGCTTAGATGTAGACGACATCAGCGCGCTGACCAAAACTGGTGCAGCGATCCGCGGCTGGATCATCGATGCGAGCCTCCCTGAGTCTTTGGAGAACGAAATCCGCGCCGCCTTTGACACCATGAGCGGCGGCAAAGATATCTCAGTTGCGGTGCGCTCATCGGCCACGGCAGAGGATTTACCGGACGCTTCGTTTGCCGGTCAACAAGAGACATTTTTGAACATCCGCGGCATCGACAACATACTGATCGCGATCAAAGAGGTGTTTGCCTCACTCTACAACGACCGCGCGATCTCTTACCGCGTGCACCAAGGTTTCACTCACTCAGAAGTGGCTTTGTCGGCTGGCGTACAGCGCATGGTTCGCTCAGAAACGGGCGCATCTGGTGTTATGTTTACCCTCGATACTGAGTCTGGCTTCCGCGACGTGGTCTTCATCACCTCAAGCTACGGTTTGGGTGAGATGGTCGTCCAAGGCGCGGTCAACCCCGATGAGTTTTACCTGTCTAAAAAGCTGCTGGAAAAAGGCAACCACAGTGTGGTTCGCCGCACTTTGGGCTCTAAAAAGCAAAAGATGATTTATGGTGAAGCGGCTGATACTAAGCGCAGTGTACAGATCGTGCCCGTTGACCGTGAAGAGTCGATGCAATTTTCCTTAACCGATGCTGAGCTGACCAGCCTTGCCACTCAGGCGATGACGATTGAGAAACACTACGGCCACCCGATGGACATCGAGTGGGCTAAAGACGGTGACGACGGCGAGATCTACATCGTGCAGGCACGTCCTGAGACGGTTAAGAGCCGCGCCTCCTCCAACGTCATGGAGCGCTTCATCCTAAATGGCACTTCTAACATTTTGTGCGAAGGCCGCAGCATCGGGCAACGTATCGGTTCAGGACGTGTGCGCGTGGTTGACTCCATCCACGAGATGGACAAAGTACAAGACGGCGACGTACTGGTCTCCGACATGACTGATCCGGATTGGGAACCGGTCATGAAACGCGCTTCAGCGATCATCACCAACCGCGGCGGGCGCACCTGTCACGCTGCGATCATCGCGCGTGAGCTGGGTGTTCCTGCGATCGTGGGTTGTGGTAACGCAACCGACGTGCTGAGTGAAGATCAGGAAGTGACTGTGTCTTGTGCTGAAGGCGACACCGGATTTATCTACGAAGGTCTGCTCGACTTTGAGATCAAAACCAACTCGATCGACTCGATGCCCGATCTGCCTTTTAAGATCATGATGAACGTCGGCAACCCCGATCGCGCCTTTGACTTTGCCCAGATCCCTAACCGCGGCGTGGGCCTTGCGCGACTTGAGTTCATCATCAACAAGATGATCGGCGTGCACCCTAAAGCGCTTCTTAACATCGACACTCTGCCCCGCGACGTCAAGGAAAAAGCACTTGAGCGCGCCGCCGGCTACGACAACCCAGTCGACTTTTTTGTAGAAAAACTGGTTGAGGGTATCTCAACTCTGGCTGTCGCCTTTATGGATGAGCCAGTGATCGTGCGCATGTCCGATTTCAAATCCAACGAATACGCCAACCTGATCGGCGGGCAGCTTTACGAGCCTAACGAGGAAAACCCGATGCTGGGTTTCCGCGGCGCTTCTCGCTACGTGAGCGAAAACTTCCGTGACTGCTTTGAGCTTGAGTGCCGTGCGCTTAAAAAAGTTCGTGATGAGATGGGCTTGACCAACGTCAAAATCATGATTCCGTTTGTTCTGTCTCTTATACACATCTGACGCTGC
>OJBY01000775.1_pt1 | contig 14932 bp, 10 predicted proteins | sample 1591731 | NCBI WGS metagenome assembly OJBY01 (sample SAMN05416837, study PRJEB24817) | seawater metagenome | isolation source: Sea water | place: Canada:Atlantic | collected 2013-07
TTTATGATCGGTATGATTATTTTGAGGAGCGAAAAATAGCTCACCAGCGAGTAGCCAACGCCATAGAAGCCTTAATACACCTATGATGTACAGGTGTGTTTAGGCTGTATTTATTGACTATCGACAACCATAAGCCAAGACCCTGAACTACAACCTATACAAAGAATCGGGATTTTGATGGACTCGCTTGGACACCTCTGGACAATCAGCAGCCTGCATCACACAACAGCAAATGTGGCCACGAATCGCTGTCCTGCTACCCTGCGCCGCCCAATGGCTTATGCATAATCTTTTAACCTGATCCAGCTCCCTAGCGCCACAGGTTGTCGCTTCTGCCTCGGATTCATTTTTGCCAGCCAGGTTGTTTAGTCAATCTATAACCGCTCAAGATACTGGCCGCTTGCGAAAAGATGGCGCCGCTTATACGCAGGGAAATTTGTTGGAGCCTGTTGTGCTCGCCGCTGGGGGGGGGCGGCGGCGTTACACCAAATCGGCAGAAAGACAGCGACATCACTCGCATCGGTCGGGTCACGACTTGGATGCATGCGAATTATCAAAAGTCTTTCAAAGTCGGGGAGCTGACCGCTATGCCGAATATAAGCCCCGCGTTTTTCATCGGCATTTCAAGACCATCAGCCAGCTAACCCAGGTGCAGTTCCAGGAGCGGGTGCGTTTGCAGGAAGCCTGGCGGCTGCTATTCAGCGAGCAGGACGTGGCCAGCGTTGATTACCTGGTCGGTTATGAAAGCCCGTCCCAGTTCAGCCGCGACTACCACAAGCTTTTTGGTGCTCCGTCAGATCGAGACAAGGCGATGATGCGGTCTAGTTTGGCGATTGAGAGTGGGGTTTAGGTGCTCGTAGACATGGAGCTGGCCTACCCCCCTTTGGGGTACGAAATAAGAGATCTGGGAAGATATTGCATCATGCAGTAAAGCGCAGTGTCGAAAATGTAGTACTGCCTTAATTCATTGGCTAAGCTAATAACCCCTTCCTTAAATTGCCATCTAATCAGAACAATCCCCGCTTGCTACCGTGAATCCCATAGTCACTGACCAACCTAATGGATTCACAAGAGGGTAAGACCATGAAAGCTGTGAGCTTCAAGAACCGTAATGTCGATGTGGCCGCCAATCTGTACTTCCCGGAAGGCTTTGATGCGTCCCGGCAGTACCCCACGATTATCTGTGCGCACCCGATCAGTAGCTGCAAGGAGCAGACCTCCGGTGCGATCTATGCCGCCCGGCTGGCGAAAATGGGGTATGTGACGCTGGCGTTTGATGCGTCCTTCCAGGGGGAAAGTGGTGGCGAGCCACGTTTTCTGGAAGACCCGGCGACCCGGGTGGAGGACTTCCGCTGTGCGGTGGACTATCTGGTGACCCAGGATTTTGTGGATGAGAGCCGCATCGGGGTGCTGGGTATTTGTGGCGGTGGCGGTTATGCCGTGCATGCGGCCATGACGGAGCGTCGTATCAAGGCGGTGGGCACCGTGGTGGCGGCCAACTATGGGCGGCTGATGCGCGAGGGGGATATGTCCCCGAATGCAGCGATCCAGACCCTGGAGGCCATTGGCCAGCAGCGTACCGCCGAGGCCCGTGGGGCGGAGCCGCTGATCACCGGCTATATTCCCAACTCGAAAGACGAGTGTGAGCAGGCAGGCATTACCGATATTGATGTGGTGGAAGCGGTGGATTACTACACCACGCCGCGCGGGCAGCAGCCGGGTTCCCCCAACAAGCTGCGTTTCTCAGGGCTGGCACCGGCAGTGGCCTTCGATGCGTTCCATCTGGCTGAGCATCTGCTGACCCAGCCGCTGCAAGTCATCATCGGCAGCAAGACCGGGGCCTTCGGTTCTCACCGGGATGGCTACGAGCTGTATGGCCGTGCGGCGTCGAAAAACAAGGATCTGCTGGTGGTCGATGGTGCCAGCCATTATGACCTGTACGATCAGCCGCAAGCGGTGGATCAGGCGTTGGCAAAACTGCAGCAGTTTTATCAGGATCACTTGTAACACATCGCGACAGCATCAAGGGCGGCCAGGTTGGTCGCCCTTTTTTATATTCGGTCGATTGGTTTCGAGAGCTCTCAGGTAAGGCGCAAGGCATCAACCACCATGGCAAAGGCAGTGGAGGCCTTGCGGCGGCTGGTGTAATAGAGGTGATAGCCGGGAAAGGTGTGGCTATAGCGATCCAGCACGGAGATCAGGCTGCCGTCGTCCAGTCCCGGCTGGGCCAGGGCTTCTGGAAGGTAGGCCAGGCCCATGCCGTCTTTGGCCGCTTGCAGCACTTGCAGGATGCTGTTGAATACCAGTTGTCCTTCCGTGTGGGTTTTCACTTCTTTCTTGCGTACCTGAAACAGCCAGGGGAAGACGCCGCCCTGGGTGGGCAGGCGCAGGTTGATGGCGTTGTGTGCCACCAGGTCCTGGGGTTTTTGCGGTGGCGTGTGTCGGTTGAAGTAGTCCGGTGAGCCCACCACGACCATGCGGATCGGCGGGCAGATCGGTACTGCAATCATGTCCTTGGCAATCAGTCCGGCGCGGCGTACCCCGGCATCGAATCGTTCCTTGGCAATATCCACCAGTCCATAGTCCACGCTTAGTTCCACCTTGATATCCGGGTGGTCACGCAGCAGGGGCTGCAGGGCTGGCCACAGCACGGTGGAGACGGCAAATTCATCGGCGGTGATGCGTACGGTGCCGGCGGGTTTGCCCTTGAGCGAGTGCAGCTCCGCCAGCCCGGCGTCGATATCGTCCAGCGCCGGCCCTACCAGTTCCAGCAGCCGGTCGCCGGCTTCCGTGGTGGTGACGCTGCGGGTGGTGCGGTTGAGCAGCTTCAGGTCCAGCCGCTCCTCCAGGTTACGCAGGGTCTGACTGAGGGGACTGGGACACACCCAGCCCGGCGGCGGCGCGGGTAAAGCTCTGTTCCCGAGCCACGGCCATAAAGGCGATCAGATCGTTCAGGTTCTCTTTCATGACTAATTAGCTGCGCTAATGGCTGATTCGGTATTGATCATGAAAGCATGAAGCGCGGAGGGGTGCCAGATTTAGTGATTCATGCGTGTCACCGACGTCTATCACGGAAAGCAGAATCGTTCTACGGGCTCACTGAGGAAGCAATCCATGAAGGTGTAATCCACCCATTTTTCATCGCTCGTTTGAGTATAGAGTCACTGTAGCAATCGGGCCGGAGGCACTCCGCCAATGGCCGAATTGGGCCATCCGTTATTGTATTGCCACCGCCACTGTGTGGTTAATAGCTGGGCATGGGCAACGCAGGTGAACTCGTGGAGATCCAGCCACTCGCGCCATGTCGTTCGATTAAATCGTTGTCCCCGTTTCCACAAAACCTCAGGCCTGCATCTTCTTCAACAGTGCCTCACACACCGTCTGATTCATATAGCGCGGTACCGCATAACTGAAATGCGCTTCCTGCAATGCAGCCCTGGCAATGTCGGGAACATCTTCGCTGCGCAATGCGTCCAGCTTCTCGGGAATGCCAAGCTCCTGTTTCAGTTCGCGGACACGTTTGATGAATTTTCCTGCCAGCGCTTCATCGGTTTCACCGCCCTGCTCCAGGCCGCTGACGCGGGCCAGTTCGGCCAGGCGCTCAATGCAGGCGGGGGCGGAATATTCGAGTACGTGAGGCAGCACAATGGCATTCGCCAGGCCATGGGGCGTGTGATAGTGGGCGCCGAAGTTGTGGGCAATGCCGTGGGCGTAGCCAAGACCGGCGCGGTGAGAAGCTGGCCTTTACTACCTTGCTTTTACTTTTTGTCGTTACCGCATTCATCCCGGACCTCCTTAACAGGGAAGCCGGCCTGCGAACCGGCAGGCCGGCACCCTGTATGTGACAGTTCAGTCTTTACGGTACTCAGTCATTGCGATACATGGTTACCACACAGGCACCACCCAGACCGAGGTTATGCTGCAAGGCCACCCGTGCACCGTCTACCTGACGCTTGTCCGCCTGACCGCGCAACTGCCACACCAGCTCAGTACATTGCGCCAGCCCGGTGGCGCCCAACGGATGGCCCTTGGACAGCAGGCCACCGGATGGATTGGTCACATACTTGCCGCCATAGGTGTTGTCACCATCCCAGATGAATTGCTCCGCACCGCCTTCCGGGCACAGACCCAGGCCTTCATAAGTGAGCAGCTCATTGGCGGTAAAACAGTCATGCAACTCGACCACATTGATGTCTTGCGGACCAATGCCGGCCTGCTCGTACACACTCTCTGCAGCCGCGCGTGTCATGTCGTAGCCGACCATCTTGATCATGGATTTTTCGTCAAAGCTGCTGGCGAAATCCGTGGTCATGGCCTGGGCGGCGATATACACCGGATTCTCAATGCCATGCTTTTTCGCGAACTCGTCCGAGCACAGGATCGCCGCACCGGCACCACAGGTGGGAGGACAGCACTGGAAGCGGGTGAGCGGATCAAACACCTCGTCGGACGCCATGATTTCTTCCAGCGACAGCACCTGGTTGAACAGCGCGTAGGGGTTGTTGGCGGCATGGCGGCGCGCCTTCTCGGCGATCTTGCCGAAGGTTTCCCGTTTGGTGCCGTGCTGCCACCGGTACTCGCGGCCCGCGCCACCGAACATCTGTGCCGCCGGCGGCGCCTGGTTGAAACCCTGCGCATCCATCATCACCTGCGCATGCTGACTCATGGGGTTTTCGCGATCATTGAACTTGGAGCCCAGCGCCCCGCGTTCCATTTTCTCGAAACCGAGCGCAATCACACATTCGGCCAAGCCGCCCTCGATGGCCTGGCGGGCCAGGAACAGGGCCGACGACCCGGTGGAGCAGTTGTTGTTCACATTGACCACAGGAATACCGGTCAATCCCAGCTCATACACGGCGCGCTGACCACAAGTGGAATCGCCGTAGACATAACCGCAGAACGCCTGCTCCACATCGCTGTACTGGATGCCGGCATCCTTCATGGCGGCGAGGCCTGCAGCCTTTGCCATCACATGGTAATCATCGCTGGCACCGGGCTTGGCAAACTTGGTCATCCCGACACCGATTACATTCACTCTACGTTTCATTGTCGTTTCTCCGAATTCGGGTGTTACAGGATTTGTTCGAGTTTGCGTACCAGCGACAGATCACCGTCCACGCGCATGTCGCCTTTCTGGTACAAGGCCCGCAAGGCCACCTTGCCGGTAATCAGATCGGCCAGCTTGCCGTCGTCCAGTGTCATCACCGCCACGGCGTCTTTTTCGCCGCTGGAGACAGCAGGCGACGAATCGGACAGGTCGATAAACCAGGTACTGTCAGGGCGTTGTACCTTGATCTGCAATACACCGCCCTGCCCGCCGATGGCCGACAGTTTTTCCGCCAGCTGCTGCAGCACTTTTTCCGCCTGCGGTTCCTTCTGCTTTTTCGGTGGCGCGGCGGCGGTGTCCGGCTGGCCGGAGGCCAGTCTCTTGTCCCGCGCCTGTTCCACCAGCTTCGGGTCCATGTCCTGCAATACGGTGAGCTTGTTGGAGGCCATCACATTGCCACCGATCTTCAGCTCGCCACCGAAGAACAGTTTCTGCACGGCAGCAAGGTCACCGCCAAACAGTGTCGGTGCATGCCTGGTATCCAGTTCCAGCGTCACATCCGCCTTGTCCAGCTGGCCCGGACCGGCAGAACCCGGCGCGTTCTTCAAATCGATAAAGAAATCCTGATCCGGGTTGCTGAACGCAAACTGGAAGCTGGTGCCGGTCTTCTCGATCAGGTCCGGGTTATCGGCAATGAAGTGGCCGATGGCACTGAACACATCCGCCATGGTCGGTTCCTGCGATTCGGCCGGTGCTGCGGCAACCTGTGAACCACCACCGGCAGCCACACGCTTGTCGCGTTCCTGTTCGGCCAGTTTCGGGTCCATGTCCTGCAACACGGTCAACTTGTTGGAGGCCATCACGTTGCCGGAGATTTTCAGCTCACCACCGAAGAACAGTTTCTGCACGGCAGCGAGATCGCCACCAAACACGGTGGAAAGGTGCTCGCTGTCCAGTGCCAGGGTCACGTCCGGTTTATCAATCGTGCCCGGCCCTGCCGCGCCCGGTGCATTTTTCAGGTCAATAAAGAACTGCTGATCCGGATTGCTGAACTCGAACAGGAAACTGGTGCCGGTCTGGTCGACCAGTTCCGGCTTCTGCTCGATGTAGGTCGCCACTGCCGCGAACACATCGTCGGGCGTCACCGCCTGCTCCACCTGTGGTGCAGACACTTCCTCGGCGGACACCCGCTCCGGCACCGGCGCTTCTGCCGGAATCTCCGAGAACAACTCGATGGCGGCATTCTTCAGCACCACCTCGTTACGCTCTTTCACCCAGGTTTCGAAGATGATGCGGTTATCGGATTCCTTCCACATGCGTGTTTCCAGGGTTTCACCCGGGAACACCGTCTTGGCAAAGCGCACCTTGATGCTCTTGAAGTAACGGCCATCGTTATTGCTGAACGCCTTGATCACATGGCGGCCCGCGTAACCAAAGGTACAAAGCCCGTGCAGGATCGGTTTGTCATAGCCAAAGGCCTTGGCAAACGCCGGGTCCGCATGCAGCGGGTTCCAGTCACCGCACAGGCGGTACAGCAATGTCTGGTTGGCGTCGGTTTTTTCCTCGATCACCGCATCCGGTTCGCGGGCGGGCGGCACATTGATCTCGCCGGAATCGCCACGCTCACCGCCCCAGCCACCGGCACCTTTCACGAACGAGGTCATCTCGTTGTAGGCCACCTCGTTACCGTTCTCGTCGGTGGAAGTAATGGCGAAGGTGACGACTGCGTTCGGGTCCTTGTCCAGCGCCTTCTTGAATTTGAAGGTGTGTTTCAGCTTGGCATGCGGCGGCAGTGGCCGCTTGATCTCGGTGTACTGCTCACCATGCAGTAAGCGGTCAAAACCAAAGTTCATCCCCGGCAAGGTCAGCGCACCTTCCTTCGCCGCTTTCAGCATCGCGCCGATCTGCGGCATGACGCCATAGGTGGGCAACGCCTGGAAATTGCCGCCCAGCTCGTAGACGAATTTCAGTTCATCTTTATCGAGCGGGTCACGGGCGGCGCCAACACTCAGCGCGTACAGCGACAAATCATTTTCATCATAGGCCGATTCCAGCTCGACGCTTTCCTTGCTGGCCACATCCAGATCGATGAATTCGTTGCCACCCAAAGACGGATTATTGATGTTGTCGAGGATCGGCGAGAAGGATTCGTTGACGTTGGAGGGATGGTTCGCATCCGTAAAATCGGTGATCTTGTCCCAGCGACGGGCCACGTCATCAACGCTGAAGGCCTTGCCGAGCGGGAAGTTGTTGCCCTGGGTGCGCTCCCAGCGCAACTTACTGATGTAGCCGGCACCCACTTCGAAGATGCCCTTGGTCTCTTCGCAGTCTTCATGACACAACCAGGCCACCAGCGGACTGACCGCTTCCGGCTTCAGGTTTTCCAGCAGGTTCGGCGGCATGATGGTTTCTGTCAGCCGTGAAGCGGCGATCGGCGCAATGGTATTCACATGAATGTTCTTGCTGCGCCCTTCCTCGGCCAGACAGTTGGCCAGCCCGGCCAAACCAAGCTTGGCGGCACAGTAGTTGGCCTGGCCGAAGTTGCCGTACAGGCCCGCCGCCGAGGTGGTCATGATGATGCGGCCATAGCCCTTCTCGCGCATGATCGGCCAGGCCGCATGGGTGACGCTCATGGAGCCTTCAAGGTGGACTTTCAGCACCAGGTCCCAGTCCTTCTTCGTCATCTTGGCGAAGCTCACATCACGGAGGATGCCGGCATTGTTGATCACGATATCCACGGTGCCGAAGTGATCCAGCGCGGTCTGCACTATCGACTCGCCGTTTTCCACCGAGTCATAGTTGGCAACCGCTTCTCCCCCCATGGCCCGGATCTCTTCCACCACCTTGTCTGCGGCGGACGATGACTTGCCGTCACCGTGGGCACTACCACCCAGATCGTTAACCACCACCTTGCAGCCGCGCTCGGCCAGGGTCAGTGCATGCTGGCGGCCCAACCCGCCCCCGGCACCGGTAACGATGGCCACACGATCATCAAAACGACGTTCTGCCATGATGCTTTCCTCCTTTTATTCCCGGGCCCACTGCACGCGAGCCCGGAGGAATCTTTAGATAGAACGGGAAATGAGTTCTTTCATGATTTCGTTGGTGCCGCCGTAGATACGGTTGGCACGAGTGTCGATATAGGCGCGGGCGATGGGGTACTCGAGCATGTAGCCGTAACCACCGTGTAGCTGCACACAACGATCCACTACCTTGCTGAGCAAATCGGACACCCAGTACTTGGCCGCACAGGCCGCCTCGGGGGACAGGGCATTGCGCACCACCAGCTCCATACAGCGATCCACATAGACCCGCGCAATCTGGATTTCAGAACGCATCTCGGCCAGTTCAAAGCGGGTGTTCTGGAACGCCGCCACCGGCTTGCCAAACGCCTGGCGCTGTTTCACATATTCCACGGTGGTTGCCAGCGCATGCTCGGCAGCTGACGCACAGATGATGGCGATCATCATTCGTTCCCAGGCCAGCTCCTTCATCAAGGCAATAAAGCCCATGCCCTCGGCGCCCAGCAGGTTTTCCCTGGGCACCTTGACGTTGTCGAAGAACAACTCGCAGGTGTCCTGCCCGCGCATGCCTACTTTCTTCAGTGGCTTGCCCTTGGAGAAGCCCTCGCGATCCGCCTCAATAATCATCAGGGACACACTTTGTGCTCCCAACTCAGCCGGCCCGGTTCGCACCGCCACCACCGCCATGTCACAGAGGTAACCGTTGGTGATAAAGATTTTCGAGCCATTCACCACATAGTGATCACCCTCAAGGGTGGCAGTGGTCTTGATGCGCTGCAGATCGGAACCGGTACCCGGCTCGGTCATGGCCACGGCAGTGACCGCTTCACCGGTGGCCATTTTGGGCAACCACTGGCTTTTCTGTTCATGGGAGCCAAAGTTGTTGATGTAGTTGGCAACAATGTCCGAATGCAGCGCAAAGCCGCTGGCCGAATCACCCACCCGGGCCTGCTCTTCCATAAGAATCATCGAGTAGAGGCGGTCAACGCCGCAGCCACCGTATTCCTCGGGCATGGTGGCACACAGCAGCCCAAACTCACCCGCCTTGTTCCACAGCTCGCGATCGAGATGCTGCTGCTCTTCCCACTTCTCGTGATAAGGGGCAATTTCCGTCTCGAAGAAACGTCGAGCGGTGGCGCGAAACGCTTCATGGTCTTCATTGAACAGGGTACGGGGAATCATTGGCGACACATCCGCCGGTACATGCACGTCACTCATTACAGGTTTTCCACTGTTGATTCATAAACATGACAAGAACTCTATAACTTACAATACGTACGTTCAACTTGTTTTTAATCGTTCGCGCGCATAAGCTATATATCGTTTAGAATCAGCATCCTACGCCAGAGAAAGCAAACCCGACAACAGGCAGATAACGTCATGAAGGCACAGCGACGAACCCAGGAACAACGTAGCGATGCCATGCGAGAACGCATCATCCAGGCGGTACTCACGTGTCTTGAGAAGGACGGATTTGCAGGCACGACAGTGAGTCGCATCATCGAGGTCGCTGGCGTTTCCCGGGGAGCACCGCTACACCATTTCCACAGCAAAGCCGCCATGATTGCCGCTGCTGCCGAGCAACTGATTCGCCAGCAATATATTCAACTGGGCAAAGCCATTGCCAAGCTGCACGGCTCTGAGGACCGACTGGAAGAGCTGATCTTTGGCGCCTGGAAAAATGTCTTTGATCAACCGGAATACATCCCGTTGATGCAGCTACTGACCGCCAGCCAGCACGATCAGGAACTCGCCGCCATTTTGCAGCGCGTCTGGACATCCAGTTATTTCATCGTGGGTAACGCAGCCGATCACTACCTGGAGGCCACCAAGGAAGATACCGATGTGCGCTCGATGATGATGTTGACGCAATGGCTATTGCGCGGCATGGCACAGGACCTGCACATCGTTGCGGACAAGGCGCTGTTTGACCGTTATCTGAAGCTTTGGTGTGACACGCTTGCCCTTCACTTGCGAGCTAGGGCGGGCGTAACGACACCGCCCCCTTATCCACCCAGGTGGGATCTACCGCTGACTGATGTTTGACGGTAGCTATCTCAGCACGCCATGTTTATGTCAACGTATCGCTTATCCAATACTCGATATGTCACAGCATTTCGCCCCTGGCTAGCAGCGATAATGGCAGACAGGGGTATCCTCAGCTGAGCATACGCCAATAATACAAAGGTACCCGAGTATCACTACGACTGATGCACAGGTGTTTATGGGCAAAGTCAGTGGAATTTCCAAGACAGGGAAGAGGCTGGCTACACCAATTACTACACTTTCAGTACGGTTACAGAAGCCGGACTGAAATACAGCCTAACCAGCTGATTTAAATAAAAGTACAAAGTCGAAAAAGGTGTTGCCCAACACGGTTAGCCCATCAAAAATAACCTGAAGATGGGGCCCGAACCCCTAGCGAGTAGCAGTGTATCGCAGCCCTCACGACAAGTCATCGAACGATGGAAAATCGCCAGCACAGCCAGGATCGTCCCACTGAAGAGACTCCAACACTCTATAATATTTTCCTTTCCACACAGGCATCCACCTTAGGCCTCAATGAGTGATCGTACATTCAGATGTAGTGTCAAATTAACTATCTCACTACAATTTACCCAGCCGATGCTCTCAAGGAGGCCATGCCAGTGGATCCCTCCTTTAAACCGGAATCTCTATTGGGATACCACGAAAGGATGACCGGTTACTGATCGCACTTCGCATGCTTCAGATTAAAGACTTCAGCTCGATATCCGTATTACTCAATGCGTCAGCGCTAACGCTCTTGCGTTGCTGGACCAACTGCTTGCCCACCATGAAAGCAATGGGCAGATTGACCGCGTCAACAGCAATGACAGAGCCCTCGAGCAGATAGAACACCGCAAATCCCTTATCATTGGTGGTGCCGCGCAGCACCCGCTGATCATGATTTTGCGACAGCCCAACCATCTGTAAGCGGACGTCATATTGGTTCGACCAGAACCATGGTGCGCTATCGTAGGGCATCTCCTCGCCCATCAAGGTCGCCGCCGCCGTACGCGCTTGATCAACCGCGTTGGCAACAGACTCAAGCCGTTGCATCTTTTCGAAAAAAAGATTCCGGTGGCGGGTACAGTCACCGATTGCCAGGATGTCGCGATCATCAGTGCGGGTAAATTCATCCACAACAATACCGTCATCGCAGAGTAGGCCAGCGTTCTCGGCCAATGTAGTTTCCGGTATGACACCTATTGATACGAGCACGATATCAGCCGGAACATTGCCACCATCGGCCAAGGTCACGCCTGCCACACGCCCCTTATCACCCGCTTCGAAGCCAGTTACCGCCGTGCCAAGACGCACATCAACGCCAGCAGCAGTGTGCTTGGCGTAGAAAAACGTGGACATCTCTGGCCCCGTAACACGCTGCATCAAGCGTTCGGTGGCTTCCAGGACCGTGACATGAACACCTTTCTTGATAGCGCTGGCAGCCACTTCAAGGCCAATATAACCGCCGCCCACGATGACCAGACGTTTACCCGGCACTAATTGATTGCGCAGAGCATCGGTGTCAGCGATATCATGCAGATAGTGTATTCCTTTCAAATCTGATCCGGGCGCTTTAAGGCGACGAACATGTGACCCCGTCGCCAGAACCAGTCGATCGTATTTCAATGTGCTTTGATCCGACAACTTGATGCTTTTCGCGTATCGGTCGATCCCTTCGACGCGCACACCGAGCCGCAACTGCTGCCCCGCATTCTCATACACCGAACGCGGCTTCAGGTACAGAGACGACTGATCAACCTCTCCTGCAAGATAACTTTTGGACAAAGGTGGACGCTGGTAGGGAGGATGAGGCTCATCGCTCACCAGTACTACCTCATGCTGATATTTCTTTTGCAGCAAGGCTGTCAAGAGCGTACCGGCTGCATGTCCACCACCAACGATGACTGTCGTATCTTTCTTTTTGTTAACCATAGGTTGTCTCTTTTGTGCGCCTTGGAAGCGTATTTTCATATCCCAACACCGCAGGTGAGCAAGAGGCCGCGATATCGATCGCGCACGCACAGGATGCCTAACTGCTGAGCATCTCAGCATCCTCAAGGATCATCGCGGCTCCCTTCTCGCCGATCATGGTTGCCGGCTGGTTGGTGTTACCGCCGACCAGTGTCGGCATGATGGAGGCATCAACTACCCTCAAGGATCGCAGGCCGTGCACTCGCAGACGCGGATCGACCACCGCCATCGGATCCACACCCATCTTACAGGTGCCGACTGGATGGTAGGCGGACTCGCCGCTACGCCGCACCCATGCGGCCAGGTCCTCATCATTCTGCAGCTCCGACCCTGGCGACATCTCGACTTCGTGGTGCAAGCAGAATGCAGGCTGCGCCAAGATCTTACGCACCAGACGTACCCCGCGAACGAGCTGCTCGACGTCGGCGGATTCGGCCATGTAGTTGGGATCTATCAACGGGGCAGTGAACGGATCAGCACTGTGCAAACCAATCCGCCCACGCGACAATGGCCTAAGTCCGTAGATCATCACTATGTAGCCATAACCACTCATTGCGACCTTCATGTCCCTCCCGTGATCGGCGTACAGCATAGGGCCAAAGTGTAGTTGCAGGTCGGGTATCGCCTCCTCCGGCCGGGAGCGGATGAACCCGCCTGCCTCGGCGCCGTTGCTGGACAGCACACCGCGCCGACCGATCAGGTATTGCAGCAGTGCCCCCAGGCCCTTTAGCCAGTAGCTAGGATGCATCGAGATACTCTGGCGGCTGCGCGTTCTGGCGCGCACGAACACGTCGATATGGTCCTGTAGATTCTGTCCAACGCCCTCCAGGACATGACGCAATTTAATTCCGTGCCGGTACAGCTCCTCACGCGGACCGATGCCGGATAACATTAGCAATTGCGGCGAGTTGAACGTTCCGCCGCAGAGCACAACTTCGCGCCCGGCACTGACCTGCACCAGCCCCTTAGCGCTTCGGTACTCGACACCGGTGGCACGGGTGCCATCAAGCAGCACACGGGTAACATGCGCGCCGCTGCGAACCGTCAGGTTGGAACGCTCCTCGGCGGGTTCGAGATAGGCACGCGCATTACTGCACCGCATGCCGTCTTTCTGATAAGCGTAGTAGAACCCCACTCCCTCCTGCTCACTACCGTTGAAGTCCCTATTGAGCCGGTACCCTGCCTGCCTCGCTGCCTCAACGAAGGTCGCACTTAACGGGTTGGTGTAACGGCGCTCGGCAACATTGAGCGGACCTCCGAGGCCATGAAATTCAACCTCGGCCGAGTTCAGCTTCGGCTCGAAATGTTCGGATCTACGAAAGTAAGGTAGAACATCAGTGTATGACCACCCATCACAGCCCTGCCGCGCCCATTCGTCGTAGTCCCAGGCATGCCCGCGGATGTAGACCTGCGCGTTCATGCCACTAGAACCACCAAGCATTCTGCCCCGCGGCTGGAACAAGACACGGTCATGCATATGGGGCTGCGGTTCGGTATTGAACTGCCAATTGAATCGGCGGCTGAACATCAGCTGCAGGAAACCCAACGGCATGTTCACAAAAGGGTTACCGCGGCTCTCAGGTCCGGCTTCAAGCAGCAGCACCGAATAGCGGCCGCTCTCGGACAAACGGCTTGCAACCGCACACCCAGCAGAACCCGCGCCGACCACCACATAATCGAATGCTTCAGGCGCCACCCCGCTCAGACGTTTCATTAACTTTTTGCCGTCAGCTTGACCATCAATTTGGAATAGCCCCGCACGAAGTTAGACTGCACACGCTCGGGCTCGCCAACAACTTCAATATTCTCGAAGCGTTTCAGCAACTCTTCCCACAGAATGCGAAGTTGCAGCTCGGCCAAGCGGTTACCCATGCAACGGTGAATGCCGTAACCAAAAGAGATATGGTTTCGCGCGTCCTTGCGATCAATAATAAGTTGATCAGGGTTTTCGAACTTGCGTTCGTCCCGGTTTCCCGAGGCATACCACATTAACACCCGATCCCCTTTCTTGATGGTCTGACCACGAATCTCAACATCCTGGGTAGCAACCCTGCGCATATTCGCCAACGGGGTTTGCCAACGGATGATTTCCGAAACCATATTCGGAATCAACTCCGGTTTTGCCTTCAGTTTTCTAAATTCCTCGGGAAACTGATTCAAAGCCAGCACGCCACCACTCATCGAGTTGCGAGTGGTATCATTTCCACCAACAATAAGCAGCGCCAGATTCCCGATAAACTCCATCGGCCGATTGATCAGGTCTTTTGTATCTTCGTTGCTCTGCAGCATGCTGATCAAATCGAAACCCGGCTCTTCGCCAGCTGCGCGGCGAGCTTCCTTGTCACGCCACAATCTGGAGAAAGCCCTCGCCATGTCAGCGGCGTCATCAAACATGACATCTTCGTCGGTAAATTCCCCACCAGTGGCAGATGCCGCACCGGACAAGCGATCAGACCACTCGACTAGCTTGTGGCGCTCCTCATAAGGGAAATCCAGCAGCGTAGCCAACATGCGCCCGGTCAGCTCTTTTGATACTGCTGGCACCCAGTTAAAGGGTTTATTCAAGGGCAAGCTGTCCAGCACTTCGGCTGCACGAGAACGAATCAGTCCCTCCATTTCCTTTAGGTTTTTCGGCGCCACCACCCCTTGTACAGCCCGACGCTGTACATCATGCTTGGGCGGATCCATGGCGATGAACATTTCTACCGATAGTCCTTCAGGTGGATCACCCAGAATAATTTGCGGCTCTGAGGAGAACAATTCGTGACTCTTGTCCACGAACAAAATGTCTTCATAGCGAGTTATCGACCAGAAAGGACCGAATGGGCTCTTCTTCTGGTAGTGCACCGGGGCCTCATCACGC
>OJBY01000776.1_pt1 | contig 14900 bp, 18 predicted proteins | sample 1591731 | NCBI WGS metagenome assembly OJBY01 (sample SAMN05416837, study PRJEB24817) | seawater metagenome | isolation source: Sea water | place: Canada:Atlantic | collected 2013-07
GGGCTCGGAGATGTGTATAAGAGACAGGGGTTGCAAAAGACGCTGCCAACGGTGAGCTGGACATGGCCAGCCGAATGCTTGCTTCGCAAGCCGTGGCGCTCGATAGCATGTTTGCGGAACTGGCTCGCCGCGCTGCTCTGAACATGGGCGACCATATGGACGCATCTGAGCGATACGGGCGGCTGGCGCTCCGCGCGCAAACTAACTGCCGAACGACGCTAGAGGCGCTGGCAAAGCTTCACCAGCCTCGCGAGCAAACCGTTCGACACGTGCACGTCAACGAAGGCGCGCAAGCGGTCGTGGCCGATAATTTTCACAACCACACCGGGGGTAAAGCAAATGCCGAAACTGACAAACAATCCCATGCAACCGGAGCGGCTGGCAAATGCCCCGCGATGCTTGGCCAAGACGCGGAAGGGAACGGAGTGCCAATCTCCAGCCGTGAAGGGGCGGAGGCGGTGTAGGATGCATGGCGGGACCAATCCTGGCGCACCTAAGGGCAATCGGAATGCTTGGAAGCATGGGGCGAGATCGGGCGAAGCCATTATTGTTTTGAGATTCTTAAAGGAATTTACGCAATGCGCCGGTTTCGGTAACGAGAAGTGACCAACGAAGGTATAGAGGGCAGCGTCGAATGTTTTTGCGGCACCTAGCGTTTTTAGCAATTGCCTTGTGTTCTACGCAAACACCAGCGTTCGCTAGCAGCACAACTGGATTGCGATTTGCTTTTGCGAGTGATCCCGCGAGCCGGTTCGCGGAAGTTTCCACGCAAGGCTATCGCAATGTGTTTGTCACTGGCGAATTTCGCGAAGGCGATGCTTCACGCTTCGCAGATTTTGTTCGCCGCAATGAGCTTGAAATGGCGAATGTTGTGTTTGATTCGCCCGGCGGTTCGCTCATTGAGGGGATTAATCTGGGCCGCTTAATTCGAAGCCTACGCTTTAACACTGACATTGGTAGTGCGCTGAATATTTCGGGCCAAGACAGCAGCGCTATTTGCGCAAGTGCGTGCGCTTACGCTTTCGCGGGTGGGGAATTACGCTCGATGAGTGCAGGTGCAAGGCTCGGACTACACCAATTCCGGAGCGAACTCGACACGAGCGGAAGTGAAGCTGACACCCAAACCGTTAGCGCCATTCTCGTTTTTTACCTCTCGGAAATGGGTGTTGATGCGAATGCGTTTGCAATTGCCTCAGTCACGAGGCCCGACGAAATGATTTGGCTCACATACGATGATGCGATGCAGATAGGCTTTGTGAGTAGTGGGTTTTTTCCGACCACTGCCGAAGTTAAACTTATGGATATGCAACCATATTTGCGGCTTAATCAGAGGCAGCCATCTGCAGATTTGAGAGTATTGCTTATTTGCTGGGACCGTCGGATCACCATTCAAGCAGGCATCGTGACTGACCCAACCCAAAGTGCGAGTATAGTTGAACCGGGATGGGCTAAGAGGTCCTATCTGGAGCTAGATATTACAGAACTCCTCCCCCTTCCGGGTGTGAGCGGGGTGAAGGCCAATGACAGCACGGTTTGGGTCACGCGAGACTTGAGTGAATCGCAAGTGGAAGCCCTATCAATGTCTCAGGGTTTGGGGATTTGGCTCGACGGATATGGCATTGTCCGGTTCGGAGGCTCTATGGACCTAGACCCAGTGCGCACCGCCGTTCTCGATTACGCCAGGCAATGTTACGCGTCCTGAAACATTTCATAACATTTAACCGTAGCTGATTTGAAAGGCTATTTGACCAATGAAGTTGTTGCGTAAAATTAGATGGGGCGAAGCATTCCTGTGGGCCGGTTTTGTCATCTCAATAGCCTTCATTTCAGATGAGGGCATGGATGCCATAACCGCTATGGGTGTCTTCGCCATTGCCGCCATCGGCGTCCGCGCCACTCGTTCTTATCCTTCTTTGGATACGCTTGGAGGTGAATAAGCGAATTGGTGGATTGGCGGCGTGTTCCGCGCTCGCGGCTTGGCTCTTCGCAGCAAATTTGGTGCAAAATTTGGATGAACTCGCTTCAGATGCTCGCGAGATTAATTATATAGCGCAGGATGCGTACGATAAAGCCGAGCGAACAGATGATCGTATCGACGAGGTTTGCTGGCGGCTTAATTGCTAGCACGTGTTAATCTAAGCCGAAGGGAGGGAGTTTTGAAGGACTTAGACTTAGGTCGGGTGGGCTAGACCACGACCCTAATGGACAATACTCGCGGCGCGAGGTCGAAGCGCGCTTCAGAAAGTTGAAAACCGGTCCTGTAGCAATCTGTGGTCATCCGGAAACTTGAGCGCATTTGATTGCTCTTCGGTAGGGTAGAAGCGCTGCAGAATGCATGGCGGGACGAACGCTAATCAGTACAAATCATGTCGTGCCAGTTATCCGCGTAGGTTCTAGGAACCACCGGCTCCCAGCGCACGACGTCCGCAAACTGGTCCATCATTTTGCCATCAGCGTCATAATGGACAATCATTTCCCATCCCCATCGGTTCTCTAGGCAGTCAGCGTGAATGAGTTGAAGGCTTTCGCGATAAGGTACGGACGTATCTCTCCTATGATAGCCACGAACCCAAGCTTTGCGAAAGCGCCCCGAGGCATTCCAGAGATCCCCTGCCGCGACGCCATAATCAACTTCGTCACCGTAAAAATCGGAATTGAACCAAATCCGTCCATCTGGAGTAACGTCCATACCGTTCAAAGCCGCTCTTCGCTCAACCCAGTCCTTTGGATACTTGCTTATCTCTCTCTCAAACGGACTGAGTGCTGAGTGAGCTACAGGCGGAGAGCTGTCCAGCGGCGGAACTGGGGCATTCGGCGCTGATACCGCACCACTCTCGTTACTCAAAACCCGAAAAGAAATTCCAGATTCTTCCATTTTGCTCTCATCGAGCCAGAGAAAATCATTTGGTGGGGCGAGCGTCGCGAAGAGGATCGCGTTCGACGATAGACCCAATTGAGTCAGGTATCGGCCTACGAGCGCGTTTGCTGCACCGCTTTCCATAGCAACGCCGTTTTCATCTCGATATGATGCGTGGAACCCCAACTTTGCGTCACTGGATAGCCCCCTTACCGAACCGGCCAACCATATTAGAGCACACGCCGAGGTGCAGTAGCTTTCTCCTAAGACTACGGTCGCATATCCGCTCAAGTTTATCGCGCGACCAATCTCGAGCGCCGGGCCCACAGCACCACCCGGACTATCTAACACGATAACAGCTTCCTCGTGCTGTAATGCAAGGTTCCGAAACCTATCTTGGTCCCCTTCCTCAATCTCACCCAAAAGCATGATAAATGCCGGTCCGTCTTCATCGGCCGGAATGGCTTCGATCTCGGCTGCTACGACGTGAGTCGAAGTCAGCCCTAAGATTGGCAGAAGTAGCGCTATCCGAATTGCATCCAACATAAGCAGAGAGTTGAACCGACGAACTCACAAAGTGTCAAAGCATATTTCCGGCGCATCTCAAACGCAGTGCTTCGTTCGCTCGGATTCGCTGCCTATCGGGATTGTATTAAGGGCGCTTTTAGGGGAACTTTTGCGACCACCGTTTAATAACGGCGGAAAACCGGGCCTCGCTGGCGGACAGGGTGGACTTATCACGTCTCAACCTAATGAATTGAAATCATTTTTTACTTAAATGGCCGCCAAAACCGAACCCACATTTTAACCCACACACCTGCTCTATCGCGTGTCTAAAGCAAAGAATACTGCTCCATCTTACGCCACATTGTCCAGCTGTTTTCTGTAGCATTCCCAGTTGGGCGAAGAGGCTATCGCTCTCAATCGAACGACCGCAGCGCTTGCGAACCTTTCACAACTACTAGCTAATTTTGACGCATGCGAAGCTTCGCCGCGTTTTAGCCCAGACGTCGCTTCTCAAAGTTACGCGGAAACGGCGAGCGGTGTGATAGATGCCGGGGATGGTGTGCGGGATCGCTCCTTATCGTTCACAGCTATAACGGTGCCATGCAGACTTGATAGATTACCGCGCGATCGGCGTGTCAAAGGTTTGTCGCTGGTAGTTCTGCCAAGTTTCTGGCTCGAAATTTCGGGGAAGGCATCGTTGAGTCGTCGCAGACATTGGACAGGGGTGCCCCGTTGCCAAGGGAAGCTTGAAGCGGTAGGGCTACACCACCACTCCGAATCGAAGAAATGAAGGTGCAGGGCCAGTCTTATGCTAGCCCGAGGCGCTGGTATCATTCGCACATGCTCGATTGCAGCATCGTTTTCGAGCGCTCTTTGACTATTTTGATAGTTGAGGTGCCCTGTCGCTTAGAACCGAATCTAAACGACAGGGCTACACCATCTGGACGTTCGCATGGGGGCGTAAGGACGATGGTGCACCAGATGAACTCGCGCTCATGAATCTCGTTCCTAAGCATCTCGCGTGGAGCGCTGGTGCTCTGCCGCACTAAGGAGGCAGACACGATAGAGTGCACCATCGGACGGGTCGCATCGCAAAATGATGAAAGGCGATTGGGACAGCCCCACCAGCAGAAGTCTTAACAGCGATTGATCTGGTTCGTTCCTGAGTGGTCCTGCTGAGGGCGCTCAATGGCTGGAAATGGGGCCGTTTGCAGACATTCCGCATATGGGATCAGGAACGCGAAAAGCGGTCAGGCGGCTAGCGACCCCATTGCGGACATTCACATCTTAGCTATTTTGTCGGTGGACACTGACACGGTCGGCGTGGGCAGCATAGTCTATGATTAAGTTGTTTGGCGGGTTCGAGTCCCGCTCATGTGTTCTTTGTTCAGTCCGTTTCCAACATTCAATTCAGCTAAAGTGGACGATCGGGTAACGACCCCATCGCGGACATCCAGCGAACTGGATCAATGCCTGTAGCGGGAGCGTTCTTCCGCCCATGTCTCGTCATCGAGATTTTCACGCATGTTTGCATCGAAAACTTCGAACGAAACGTCAGCCGGATTCACCGTTGTTAGGCCGCTTTTGATTTTGAGCCTAACGAGTTCCATCAATGCTTGATGGAAAGACCATGCTCCTATGGCGAGCCAGTCATCCGCGGCAAACTTGGGCTCCAAGCTATCGTAGCAATGCATGACGCTCCAAACTGCGTCCCCCTCACCTGAACTAGCATCGCTCTTCAAAATGATGGAATGCGGCCATGAAGTGCGGACGCAATCAAACAGTTTCCGAGCTTCCATCGCCATACTCTAGAAGCTTAGATTGCTCTGTTCCAGCGGTCTACGACGAATGTCCGCAAACCACCCTAATCGGACATTCGCGGTACTCACTACCGGAGCAAAGCTGCCGGTCCGCTTTTAGGCTTCCGCAGAGAAAGCCTGAACGTCCAGAGTTAGGGCGCGTTTCAGACTGACAGAAAGTGGGCCAGTAACGGACCGGCAGGTGCCGAACCGAAGTTCGGCAGCGCGGTCTCGGTTAGCCTTGCGGATCAATATATATTCCCATTATTGCGATCAAACGGACTGACGCGGCGTAGAGGGGGCAGCGTTGATTGAAGGATTAAAAATTGCGGGATGCGCTAGCTACAGCGCGGAAGGCCAGAATCTTACCAAGCTGCGGAAGATTAACTTCATTTACGGCGCGAATGGTTCGGGCAAGACCAGCATCTCGCGCGTGATCGCCGCTCCGTCCGATCACCCCGCCTGTGAGATCCGTTGGGCCGACCAACGGCCTCTTGAGTGCCTCGTTTACAACGCCGATTTCGTGGAGCGGAATTTCCGATCCAGCCTCCCCGGCATCTTCACTCTAGGCGAGCGCGATGCTGCTGTGCTGGACCAGATCGAGCAAGCACGGAAGGACGTTTCGGACATCGAGCGTGATATCAGCGCACGCGATATCGTGTTGAACGGGAAGGATGACGCTCCCGGCAAGCTGGGTGAGCTAGCCGCCTTGCGCGAGAACATTGAGAACGAATGCTGGAAACTCAAGAACCGCCACGACGCTGATTTCCAGTCCGCCTTCGCGGGCGTGCGCGGCTCCAAGGCGAACTTCTGCGATAAAATCCTTAGCGAGTGGGCGTCCAACCAGGCCGCGATTCATTCGATCGATGATCTGAAAAAGCGTGCGGCCGTCATTTTCGAAAAGGGCCTGACGCGGGAAAGCGCGGTCCGGGTGCCCGACAGCGCCGAGCTGATGCGGTTGGAGGCGTTGCCGATCCTCGCGAAAAAGGTCGTCGGTCAAGGTGATGTCAATATTGCCGGTCTGATTGATCGGCTCAGCAACAGTGACTGGGTGAAGCAGGGTATCCGCTACTTCGAGCAAAGCACGCCGCAATGCCCGTTCTGCCAGCAGGATGTCGAAGCCGATCTCGCTAAACGCATCGGCGATTATTTCGATGAAGCCTATGATCGCGACATCGCGGATATCGGGCGTCTCGTTGCTGGATACGTAACGGCGGGCGCAGCTTATCTTCAGTCCCTCACCGGAATCGCGCAAGTTGGTTCACGCTATATAGACGCGGACGAGTTAACCGGACTGATCGAGCGTGTAACCGCGCGGCTGGCTCTCAACGGACAACACATCGCGCGGAAGCAGAAGGAGCCGAGCGCTGTCGTTACGCTCGAGGACAACACCGAGCTGTTCGCGGAGGTGCGGGATTTCCTTATGGCGGCGAACGCAGCCGTGGCAGAACACAACGGAGCCGTTGACGATATCGGCAATCAGCGAGCGAACCTTACGGCCGAAATTTGGAAGTATCTGCTGGAGGAGGCCAAAGGCGTCCTCGATGCCTACCATACCAGCAAGAAGGCGGTGGATGCCGCGATCAGCGGGATTGAGTCAAGCCTGACAACAAAGCGGGGCGACCTCACCGCGGCGCAACAGACGCTACGCCATCTTGAGAAGAGTATTACGAGCGTTCAGCCCACCGTGGCTGAGATAAATGCGTTGCTCGCCTCATTCGGCTTTCGCGGCTTTAAGCTCGCAATGGCAGGCGACCAAGGCAATCTATATGAGATAGTCCGCCTCGATGGAAGCAATGCCGTCAAGAGTTTGAGCGAGGGCGAGAGGACGTTCGTCACCTTCCTGTATTTCTACCACCTCATCCGAGGCAGCGTTTCTGAGTCTGGGATGACGAGCAACCGGGTCATTGTGTTCGACGATCCGGTTTCGAGCCTCGACAGCGATATACTGTTCATCGTTTCCAGCCTGATCAAGCGCGTGTTCGAGCTCAGCAACGCGCAGAACAGCCTTATTCGGCAGGTGTTCGTGCTCACCCACAACATCTATTTCCACAAGGAGGTGTCATTCGACCCCGACCGGAAAAGGGATCTTCGAGCGCACGAAACTTTCTGGATCGTGAAGAAAATCGATGATGTCTCGACACTGGAGTCCTTTGATCACAACCCGATCAGGACATCCTATGAACTGCTCTGGTCGGAGGTGCGTAACGAGAACCGGTCCAACCTTACCATTCAGAACACGCTGCGCCGCATTCTGGAGAACTATTTCAAAATCCTAGGTAACATGGACAAGGATAAGATCATCGAGAGATTTGACGGCCGCGAGAAGGTGATCTGTGCCTCGCTCTTTTCATGGGTGAACGACGGCTCACACAACGCGCACGACGATCTTTATATTTCCAACGATGCTGCCACGGTGGATGCCTATCTTGGGGTCTTCAGGCGCATCTTCGAGGAAACCGGGCACACGCAGCACTATCACATGATGTTGGGTACGGAGGCTATGCCAACGGCCGATGTGGCTCCGATTTAGATTGCATCTCCGATGCCGAATAATCGCTAACAAGCGGTATGAACGAACGGTCGCTTTCGTGGTCGCGGGGATTGTTCGCGAATGGCCGAAATTGGGGCGCAAAGCTGCCGTCCCGCAAAGAGACTAGGACCGCTGCGAAAGAGCGATCACAAGTCTGGCGGTTAGAGCCTCTTCCGCCTTCTCACGCCTCTCCTGCACTTTCGAGCCGAGCTGGCGTTTGGAGTGGTCCGGCATTTTGACGATGGCAGCAAGCACGACAGCTTGCAGAAGGTCAGGGTGCGCGGTTATCATATTGTGCTACTTGCCTGCTTGGCGTCGGGACTTCGCAGCCGTTCCACTAGGGACCGCAGGCTGGCGGTGAGGACGAGAGTGGCGGCTCCCATTTTGATAACTTCGATCTCACCTTTGCCGATAAGCACATAGAGCGTGCTGCGCCCGATCCCGAGATAGCGACAGGCGTCTGGTACCCGCATGACGATCGGTTCGATAGCCGGGCTCCCACGCTGCTCGCGAAGATGCTCTGTCGTGCCTGCAGTTGGCATACCGGTCGATCCTTTCATCTGTCGGGTGATGACGGACCGACCTGGGGAGCAGGGGAGGGGACAGACCGGCCCGCCATCGACACCGAGTATCGACCGAACAGGTAGTACAGCGCCACATGACGTTCCTACGCTGTCGTTGCCTTTCTTACGCTTCAGCGCCGAAGTCTGAGAGCGAGCTCGCCATTCGCATGCACTACAGTTCGAGCGAACGGCGAGGGACTTCCGAATTTAGGCGGATTGTCCAGCAAACATAACACCCCGAATTAAGGGCCGTCGCTAATATGTCTGAGAACAAACGCCTTTTCGAACAAAGCGCCGCGGTGCCAGTTCGAGTGCCGTCGCATATTGCTCAACGAAACCAACCACCTGCAGCATGGCCGACGGCGCTGCTTTTATCTCGCCATCCAAAATCACTAAGCATGTCAGACGTCTACGGACAATTGCTGTTATCGTAGAAGAAGAATACGCCAGACGCGCTGCCCCTGCAATTCGATTGCAACAGTGCTGCAAATTACACGTCATAAAGTGGCCCATGCTAGGGGCGATAACCTGCAACAATCTCGCACCGATATTGTCGCCCTGGCGACATTGGTGACACGGTCAAACCATTGACGGTCCCCTTTCCCAACATCACCAAACTGCGCTTGCGCGGGTGCCGAAATGGTTGAGACGTGTCTTCTCGACCAGCAGCGGAGCAGTGCATGAGCAACCAGAAGAAACGGTCCCGCTGCGTTCGCTTCGCGCGCGCCAAGATCTGAGCGACAGCAAACCAACTGTTATTGCGGTTGCTTTCGGAACCGTTCCAAAGTTGTTCGAATTTAGGAAATGGCGGGATTAAGCTGCCGTTTGAAAGCGAGCCCTGAAGCGACAGCTTTGCGCCCTAATTCTGGACGTTCAGGCGTTTCCAGCGGATGCTTGAAAGCGGAACGGCAGCTTTGCTCCGGTTTTGAGCACCTCGAATGTCTGATTATGGGGTGGTAAGCGGACATTGGAGGTGTAAGTTCAGCGTATGTCGGCTCGTCCCAAGTTCAAGCTTTCGAGGCTTCGCGAAATCGGCTGGGCGAAGTGGGACCCTATAGGATTGCATGGGACCGATAGCCAACCTGACGATGAATATGACAGCTATCTAATTCAAGCTGCCGGGCGCCTTTGGAACGGTGCAACCGAGGAAGAAGTAGCGGACTACTTGGTCAGTATCGAGAGCGAATACATGGGCCTGGGCGAGGCAGCGGGTGCTCACCAAAGAGCATGTGAAGTCGCTGACGCTCTGAGCAGATATGTTGCCGAGCTACGCGCCTAGTGACGGCAATGGGGTCGTTTGCGGACAGGCCGATTTTATCCTGCGTGCACCATTAGCGAACAGTCGGCTTTAAGTCGCTGTGCGAATAGCCGGGAAGGTCTGCACTTTGGCGTAGGAAGCGGTCACTTATGATCAAGCATGTTTGCATTGTGCCTCGCCTTGCGGCGCTCTGCCTCCCGCGATCTCTCACCATCCCAGAAATTTCGCTGGCGCCGCGCCCAACGCCAGTTGAGGAATGCGATCGGCCAAGGAGCCCAAAGGCCCAAAAAGACTACCCAGCCTTCAACTCCGCCATGCAAGAGGTAGGGGCTACAAGGATAGGCGAACAATATGGCAATAATTGTTGATCGTCGGGCGCTGTAGTCCTCCAAAGGAAAACCAGTACAGGCTTCGATATAGTCAGCGTTCAGAGCAGCTATAAGAACGCCGAGAAAGATCGCCGCTGCTGGCCACCATCGCGAGAACGGAATGCCCGATCCAATCTTTCTAAAGTGCTGTTCTTCGTCTGTTGAATTTCGCCGTCCCATGAGCGCTGTTCGCCTTCGATCATGATGTTCGCAATGGGGGCGGTAGCAGCCGACCGCCTTTGTCGCGCTTGCCCAATTATCGGACAGTCAGCCTTTAAGCGCTGCGACAACCGCTCGAAAGGTCTGCATTGGGGTGATGGGGTGGACGCCCCCCGGCGGCATCGATGTGCCATAGTGGAGGTGTTTGAACACCACTAGAGAGGAGGCGTCCATGTCGGAAGTTAGCATCATCGGGTTGGATATCGCAAAGTCCGTTTTCCAGGTTCACGGGGCCGATGCGTCGGGCCGTGCGGTGCTTCGCAAGAAGATCAGCAGGGCAAAGCTCTTGCCGTTCTTTGCCTCGCAGCCCTCCTGCCAGGTGGTGCTGGAAGCGTGCGGAGGCGCGCATCACTGGGCGCGTGAGCTGGCGAAGCTGGGTCATGAGGTCCGGTTGATCGCGCCAGCTTACGTAAAGCCGTTCGTGAAGCGCCAGAAGAACGATGCTGCGGATGCCGAAGCCATCTGCGAGGCAGCGCAGCGCCCGAGCATGCGGTTCGTGCCAGTAAAGACCGAAGCTCAGCAAGCAGCCGCGCTGGTGTTCCGGGCCCGCGACCTGCTGGTCAAGCAACGCACACAGATCAGCAACGCCGTTCGCGGTCACATGACCGAGCATGGCTGGATCGCGCCGCAAGGCCTGGCGCACATGAAGAAGCTGGCTGCGCTGCTTGAAGATCCAAGCGCAGTTCCCGAGAGCGCACGGCCGGTACTGGAGATAATGCTCGATCAGATGGCGGTGCTGAGCGAGCGCATTGCCGAACTTGATCGGGAGATCGCCCGGCGTGCCCGCGAAGACGATACCGCGCGGCGGCTGATGACCATCCCGGGCATCGGACCGATCACGGCAACCGCGATCACCGCACTTGCACCTCCGCCCGGCACCTTTGCCAAGGGCCGCTACTTTGCCGCATGGGTCGGGCTTACACCGCGCCAGCACTCTACCGGCGGCAAGCAAAGGCTCGGCGCGATCTCGAAGATGGGCGAGCGAACGCTGCGTCGGCTACTGATCATCGGCAGCAGTGCGGTGGTGCTCCAGGCAAGCAGGCGCGGCGCACCCGCGGGATCGTGGCTGGAACAGATGATGGCGCGCAAGCCGCGCATGCTGGTCACGGTGGCGCTCGCGAACAAGACCGCACGCATCGTCTGGGCAGTGCTGACGAAGAACGAGGATTACAGGGCTCCGGTCTCGGTCGCGGCGTAAGCCGGGCCGGACCAGAGGTCGCCGGAAGGACGTAGGCGGACGAAGGAGGGTATGGCAAAACAGTCGGCGAGACGGGACCGGAAGAACCAGGGCTTTCCACCGTGCTTCATCAGCACGCTGAGGGTGATGTGGTTCCGGTCCGCGAACTCCCATACGGGCCCGCAGCACGAAAAGCTGCACCAGGAGGCCGGACAGATGGCAGCATCCGACTACGTGCCATACCTCTCAAAATACCGCTTGCATCCTGCGGGGCGTCCACAGATGGGAAGCGGAAATTACCCGGTCCAGCAGGCTTCAGTCGGGAATGACGCGATTGAAGAACGTCTCGTGGTCTTTCACCAAACGTGCATTTATGGTGCGTCTGGCGCCATTTTTGAGGTGCAGCAAAACGTCTTTGGACCGGACCTCAATCCGCTCGACTTCTGAGATCGGTATGCGCCTAAATGGAACTACATACTCCTTTAGAACTCTACCGTCGTAGCTGATAGCAGGCCAACCGAGCCAAGCGCGGATCGCTGAAAGCAATACGATCAGACTGCCCACACAAAATATCGAGAAAACCATGACGCCTAAAATCGTGAACCCGTCTTCTGTCCGAACCGCTCGGCTCATTCTTCCGTAGGGGGAAGCGGGTAGAACATAGAATCCGACTGTTGCGGCAACCAACAAAAAGGCAAGAGTGGATACAAGCCCGGTCCGAAACCTCGCTTCTCGTCTGTCCATAGAACCTGTGTGGCATGACAACCAACTGTCAGCAATGGGGTCGTTTGCCGAACGGCGGCTTAGTGCGGATCGTTATTCATAAGCGGACAGTCCGGAAGCGGCCCAAAAACTGCCGGGGAGGTTAGGCCTGCTTCGAATGGGTGAAGTAGGTTTAGAGCAGGACCGCTTTACGCATGCCCGCCGCACAATCTGGCAAGTCTTTGCATCATAGATTACTGCTTGTCTGGTCTCGCCCGCGCTTCCGCCCCGAGCTTCTCGAGCCGCTCCGAACACACTTGGTGTACCACGCGACCAAGCTCCTCAACCTGCTCGCCCAGCCATTCAAGCTCTTCCTTGGTGATGCGATAATGTTTTGAGTAGCGCGCTTTGACGTAGGCTTCCCTGAGCTTCTCGAACCGCGCGCGATCCTTGCGATTGTCGCGCGGCCAGACGAAAGTCAGGCGATAATCAATTCGCTCGGCTTGCGTGCGTAGGAAGCCGAGATTGTGCACGTGAGGCGTATAGAAGGTGCAGACGAGAAGCACAGTATGATAGAGCCTTTCACATGCTTGGTGCAGGTCAAAAGCGGCTTTCTTTAGATCACCATCATTCACTGCATGGCCATAACCGCGCATGAAACTTTGAGCGCTCGGCAGCCAATCCTCAAAGTACTCCTGCGCCATGGCTAAAGCCTGTGTCGGCGTCTTGGGTTTGGGCGTGTGTAGTTCGGTGTCGTCGAACTGGTAGAGCGCAATCCCGTCCTGCTTCACATCCATGAAGAAGTAGCGGCCATGGGCAAGGCCGTCGTTCACTTCCTGCAATGTATGGACGATGAAGTTGACCGGCGTCTTCAGCGTTCCGGTCACACCATATTCGCGCATCAGCCTGTCATCGAGCCTGGACCAGTATTTGACCCTGTCCGCCAGCCGCTTGTCGTTGACGATGATGAGGAGATCGTAATCCGACTGATAGCCCTTGGCAGTATGCGGCTCGTCGACGTAGGTGCCCCGCGCATAGCTGCCGTAGAGGATGACCTTGAGTATCCGGCCAGCCTTCTTCCATTCGTGTTTGGCGAGCGCGAGGGCATCGTCGAACTCTTCGAAGATCAGTTGCACCACGCGTTCGATCTCGCGCTGCTTTTGCGGTGGTAGATGATCGAGATCGGTCTTCATCGATTAAACCTTAGCAAGCTGCTGCGCTGCGTGCACCTGCCGAGTGCAGCAGCGCGCGGCGACGGCGCCACCCATAGCGCTGAGGAGCCGCGCGCGGAGCGCTCCACGTTAGCAACAATCCGGTAAGGATTGTCGTTAGGATAGTTAAGGGAGGCTGGAGCCCAGCAGTCCTGCGGGTTTGCAGCCTGTTTCGGTTCCTAATAGTCCGAACTTTCGGTTCCTGATAGTCCGAACGCTGCGGTTCCTGATAGTCCGAACAATTCACAGGTTTATCCACAGGGACAAAACATGGCTATGCGGTGACGGGAGAGTGGAAAAGGCGGCCTGATCGAAGGCAATCTGGATGCCTCACGGTGCATGATTTTCTGCATTGGGCTACGTTTCATCGCTTTAGCTTCCCTTGCAGCAGTGGGCAGCCCAGTCTTCCATCAACAGTTTGCGCTTCTCCAGCAGATTACCGCGCCGGTAGGCCGCCTCGGTCTTGTCCTTCACCACATGCGCCAACGCTGCTTCTGCGACATCGCTCTGGTGACTGGTCTCCTCGCTCGCCCAGTCGCGGAACGCCGAGCGGAAGCCGTGAACCGTGCAACTCTCTTTCATCTCGCGCAGCAGCTTGGTCAGCGTCATATCGGACATCGCCTTCCTCCCTCGCATGCCGGGAAAGACGAGCTCGCAGTTTCTCACGCGCAGTTCCATGCAGCGCTCGATGATCAGTATTGCCCGATCGCACAGCGGCACGACATGCTCGCGATTGGCTTTCATCCGCTCCTTCGGGATGGTCCATAGCTTCTCATCGAGATCGAACTCGTCGAACACGGCATGGCGCACTTCGCCCGAGCGGGCCGCCGTCAGGATCGCAAACTCCAGCGCCAGCCTGCTGTAGCTTTCACGCTCGCGTAGACGCGGGATGAAATCGGGCACCTTGGCATAGGCCATGGCCGCGTAGTGGCCTTCCTTCTTCGGCTGGCGCGGCAGGCCCTTGCTGATCGCGCGCATGGGCGCCTCGCTGTCCCGGTATCCCGAAGCATAAGCCCAGTCGAGCACGGTCCCGATCCGCTGGCGCACCCGGCGCGCCGTCTCAGGCTTTGCCAGCCAGATCTCGGCCAGCACATTGCGGATCATCGGTCCCGTGATGTCATTGACCTGCACATTGCCAAGATGGGGGAAGGCATAGGCTTCCAGCGTCCTGATCCATTGCTGCTCGTGCTTCTCGTTGCGCCAGGTCGCGCGATGCTGGGCGAGTACCTTGGCGGCAGCTTCCCGGAATGTGGGAATGCCTTCCGCTTTCCGGCGCTCGAACAGCGGGTCTAAGCCAAGTTCGACCCAGGTCCTAACCTCGCGTGCCCGCTCGCGCGCAGTCGCCAGCGATATCTTCGATGCGCTTCCCAGACCGAAATCGCGGCGATTGCCGTTTTTCTGCACCCGGACCATCCAGCTCTTCGTGCCCGACGACTTCACCACGAGGTAAAGCCCATCGCCATCGCCTAATTTGCCGGGTCTCGAGGCGGCCTTTACCGCTGTTGCCGAAAGCTTACCCATGGCTTCAAATTCTCCCACATTTATTCCCACAAATCCAATCGGACAGCGATGGATGAGCAGGGACAGTGTGGGACCCGAATCACCTGATAAACCGCGCAAATGCTTGGCTTTTTCAGGTCATCGGCGGAAAATGAGGGAAAGGGTGGTGGCGGACAGGGTGGGATCTGTCTCTTATACACATCTGA
>OJBY01000781.1_pt1 | contig 14833 bp, 13 predicted proteins | sample 1591731 | NCBI WGS metagenome assembly OJBY01 (sample SAMN05416837, study PRJEB24817) | seawater metagenome | isolation source: Sea water | place: Canada:Atlantic | collected 2013-07
GGAATGGTGGGCCGATGCACTGGCCGATTTTGATTTTGAACCTCACCATCTCCGGTTGCTGCAAGCCGCCTGCGAGGCCTGGGATCGAATGCAGCAGGCGAGAACAGCGCTAGCCGATCACGGCGGTCTGACATTCACAGACGAGCGCGGCGTAATCCGCGCACACCCGGCGGTGGCGATGGAGCGCGATGCCCGAACAGCCTTTGCGCGGCTTGTGCGGGAACTTGATCTCGACACAGGCGCACCAAGCGAAGCGCCGCGTCCCCCTGCCATAAAATCGAACAAAGGATAACGGAACATGCCGAGGAAAAAGCGCGCGGGCAAAGCGCATCTCCTGGACGATAGCCAGCTCTATGAACTGCAATACGGGCCGGGCGAGTATCTCATCAACGGGACCGGGTATTTCTATACTCCAGAGGGCAGAATGTATCAGCATTGGCGTGACATCCCCCCAGCCGAGCAGGAAGCGATTCTAGATCGAATGCGCCACGATTGGCAGCGACACCACCGCAAGGTCTGCGCTGCATGGGAAATGCGCGACGACCACGGCCTCTGGGTGGCGCGGAAGCATTATGGCGACCCTGCTGTGCCGTGGGCGCAGCGAGAGTTTGGAGTGGTCAAATGACGACCAGGGCCGGACTAATCGCCACCATCGAAGGCATGGCCGGTGCCGAGCGACGCGGCGCGCTCATGGTGCTCGACATGCTTTCCGAGCCAATGAGCAAAAGGGAGATCGAAACCGCGATGGCCGGGCGCGGCGTGTCGCGTTCGCAGCGCAAGATTTTGGCGGCTGTTGTGCAGCCGTTTCACATCATCGCCCTTACTGGGCCGGAAAAGGAAAACTGATATGACGGACGAAATAAGAGAGGCGCAGCAAGTCCATGCCAGCACACGCCAGCTAATCGACACGCTTGGCTGCGCTGGCCTGCCTGAGCGCGTGATAGTGCCATCAATGCACTTGGCCGTGGTTGAGCGTCTGCTGGTGTCTCAGGGGCGCGAAGCTGCGCAGCGTTTCTTGCGAGATCAGGCCGATCAATTGGACGAATGGGGTGATCAGTTTCTGACGCTCTTGACTTCGCGGATTTAATATGCCAAGGCGGGACTGTCCTTGTCAGGGGGAGCCTGATGGGACCGCAGATTGCTTGCCTGCGAAATAAAGCAAGTCGCTGTAAAGCTTGCCCGGGGGAGCCGGGGGCGGTCGGTGACATAGCCTTGAAGCTGATTCCGGGGGGTCCCCGGCAGTGAATAGGCCCGATGGAAGCACGGCATGGCCGTTCGCTTTCGTATGTCGAGATCGCACGAGCTTACGGCCCAGCCTCCCCGCCCGTTGCGATCCTAGAGATTCACAGAACAACGGGATTACCAATAATGAACATGCAGACCAAAACAGTGGCAGAGACAGCCGCCCAAGTGAAGGCGAATATTGATCGCCAGTTTTCCAGCTTGGACGCTCGCCTTTCCGACGTCGAACAGAAGGGTGCTCGCAGGGGTGGCTCGAGCCATGAACCTAGCTGGGGTGCGCAGGTGGCAAACGCCGACGCGCTGAATCAGCTGCGGCACAAGACCGCCGACCGCGTTCGCATCGAGGTGAAGGATATCACCAGCGCTTCGGACAGTGGCGGTGGCGCCTATGCCCCGATGCGCGATCCGAACGTGAACGCATTGCCTGGCCGGCGACCTCGCATTCGCGACCTTTTGACTGTCGTGAACACGCGGCAAGGTTCCGTTGAATATCTGGACCAGACGACGCGCACGAACAATGCGGCACCGCAGGTCGAGGGCGCGCTAAAGGCGGAATCTGAATACGCCTGGGAACTTCGCAACTTGCCTATGCGCACCATTGCGCACTGGTCCCGCGCGACGATCCAAATTCTCGATGACAGTCCACAGCTTCAATCCATCATTGACGGTGAATTGCGCTACGGCCTTTCGATCGCGGAGGACGAGCAGTTGCTCAATGGCGATGGCACCGGGGTAAACCTCGACGGCCTTATCACCAATGCGACTGCTTTTGCCGATCCGCTTGCGCTGGTCGGGCCTACCATGCTCGACACCATCGGCGCGGCAATCCTGCAAGTGACCCTTGCCGACTATGAGCCGAACGGTGTTGCAGTTCACCCTTCCGACTGGATGCGCTTGAGGTTGCTGAAAGACGGCGACGGGAAGTATATTTTGGGCGATCCGCAGAGCAACCCGAACCCGCTTCTGTTTGGCCTGCCCGTCGTTGCAACGACGGGAATGGGCGTGGACAAGTTCCTTGTGGGTGACTTCGCCCGCGCTGCAACGCTCTATGACCGGCAGGAACCGACCATCGCGGTGTCAACCGAGGACCGGGACAACTTTGTCACCAACCGTGTGACGGTGAGAATTGAGGAACGGCTCGGCCTGGCGGTCAAGAATCCGCTGGCACTCTCGTACGGCGACTTCGGCAATGTCTAAAGGAATTGGCGCGGGTTTTGGTAGCGATCCGCGCCATTCATCCGCAGCGTTTTCCTTGGCGCTGCGGGTTTCCGGGTGGGGGGCTTTGGATTGTCCGGGGCCTCCCACTTTCAAGCGAGCGACCGGATGGCCGCGACGCTGGAAGCTGGAAAGCGCGCTAGCTTGGTGGTCTAGGCTTAGGCGAGTGTGACGGCGGTAACGAACCGTTCCGTGACCGGGCAGAATCACCGGCATGGAAAAAAGACATCGCCAAATCGCGGCATTCGTTTTCAGCCTGCTGCAGATCGCAGCGGCTATCGTGACCCTCTACACCTTCGCCATAGCCTATGCTAAAGGCATCAGCGCGGGATATGCCACGTATCGCTCTTGGCGAATCGTTCTCTGTTCGTTCACAAAGCAAATATGTCCGCAGATTTAGCCCACCGGGTCCAACAGGCTTTCGACCGCTGCAAGGCGTTCCCCGAGGTTGGCGTGGATCGTGGCAACTTCATTGTTCGGGGCGATGCCTACCTAGCGTTGATCGAACTGCGGAACCTATGCCCGGAAATTGTGCTGGCGCTCAGGGAGCGAGACTGAATGATCGATAAAGCCGGGCTGGTAGCGGAGCGGGCGCTATCTACAGAATGTCTTTTAATATGTTGAAAAACAGCGCCAGAGTAGCAACCAAGGCTGACATGGCTGAAACCAAGATGGCTTTATCCCCCCGTTTGGCTGCCCGCCTTTGAACCTCGAAATCGACTAATAGCTTAGTTCCCCGCGAACTTTCGGCCTGATGGTCTAGAAGGAGGACAGACAGATATTCGTCGCTCACGTCGCGCAGCAAGATTGCCTCGACGAATGGGTCTACTTCGTGTGCATGTTCAGAATAGATCTCGTCACCACGTGAAGGCTTATATTTAGGAAGCATGGATCATTTTCCCTTTATCAGCTTGTCACGTTAGGCCGTTGTTTCAGCCTGCCCCTCAAGGGCACTCGCAATCCGAACCTGAGCTTGCAGAGACTGGAGATACAGCGCATCGCGCTGAACCATACCACCTGCAGCGTAAGCCGATATCGCCAGATCGGCCTCGGAAACCTTCATCCCAAGAGATTGCAGAATCGCAGAAACTAGCTTCACCTGTGCGGTGCTGATTTCTTGATTCACCCTAGCCGTTGCATCCGGTAGGATCGGTGCGTCTTGGCCGGTGGCCCGTTTGTATTCCGAATAGGCCGAAATGACGGCGCTCTCATCATGAAATTCAACAGGGATCAAATTGACGGCAGTCGAGTAGTTAGGATCGCCTGGAAGGTGACGTGTTGCCATAAGCATCCGGGCCACAACCAAGCGCCTTTCGCGCTTCTCTCGTCGTGATTGGACAAGCAAAGTGATTGCAACCGCAATGATCGGGCCGAGGACAATCGCCACGAGCGTCAGCCAGTCGTTCAATGCCATGATGCGTGTGGGAACAAGTGTTGACCCCGCCTTTGTCGTCTCAGCTAAAATCGCATGATTTGAATAATTTAGCGAGAATTAGTGGCTCCCCGAGTTGGATTCGAACCAACGACCAAGTGATTAACAGTCACCTACTCTACCGCTGAGCTATCGGGGAGCAGCCCGTCAGGCAGGAGTGGGCCTATATGGGCCGCGATTCCGATTTGCAAGGCCAGATTTGCTCCACCCGCACCAAATCTTTACGTAACGAATTGTTCGGCCACGATCCGCTCGTCCAAGGCTCGGTGCGGATCGAACAGAAGGGTCATCTCCATGTCCCTCGCGACCTCTATATGGACCTCTGCCACATCACGCACTTCCTTGGAGTCGGCAACGGCAGCGACGGGCCGCTTGGCAGGCTCGTTCACGCGGAAGCGCACCTTGCTGCGGTCTGGCAGGATAGCCCCGCGCCAGCGACGTGGCCGAAAGGGGCTGATCGGGGTGAGAGCGAGCATGTGCGAATCGAGAGGCAGAATGGGTCCGTTTGCAGAAAGGTTATAGGCGGTGGAACCAACCGGGGTCGACAGCAGCACGCCGTCGCCTGCCAGTTCGGGTATCCGCACGCGGCCATTCACCGAAATTTCCACCTTGGCGGTTTGCCGTGTCTCGCGCAGCAGGCTGACTTCGTTGATCGCGCAGAAAGTATGCGTTTCGCCCATCTGCGTGGTCACATCCATGCGCAGCGGCAGGACGGACATCGGTTTTGCCTGCGCCAGCCGCTTAGTCAGGCCGCTCGCGCCGTGATAACGGTTCATCAGAAAGCCGACCGTCCCGAGGTTCAATCCGAAAACCGGACGAACGTTACCTCCGTCCAGCATCTTGTGCAGCGTATCCAGCATGGTGCCATCGCCGCCGAGTGCGATAACGGCATCGGCCTCGTCTTCCGGCACGAAGTCGTATCGTTCGCCCAGCTCCTTTGCAGCCCTTTGCGACCGATCGCCTTGCGAACAGGCCAGTGCCAACTTTTCGAACTTCGGCTGGTCGTCTGCCACGAAAACGTAGTCCCCCGATGCAATGGACCATCCCTATGAACCGGCGTCCCGATTTGCAACGAACCATTCTAGCTGGCTGACTCGATTGCAATTTCGCTACAGGGCAATGCCATGTCCGTTCCCATACAACTTCATGACCGCCGCCGCAGGGCTGATCGCCGCCGCAGCGAGCCGCACCCGATTACCGAGGATCTTTCGGCTGCACTGGCGGGCGATACCGTGCAGATCTTGCTCCAGCCGCAATACTGCTCTGCCGATGGGAAACTGGCAGGGGCAGAAGCGCTTGTGCGCTGGCAGCATCCCGAACACGGAGAGCTTGCCGGCGATGCGGTGGTCGCCATAGCGCAATCGGGCGGGATCAGCCGACGCCTTGCGCGCCACATCGCGCGCGCTGCGCTGGTTGCGGCGGCGCAATGGCCAGCGCACCTGCGTCTTTCCCTGAACGTCACCGCGATGGACCTGTTCGACCGCACTTTCGGTGAAGATTTGCTGGCAATGCTGGCGGATACGGATTTTCCGGCAGAGCGCCTGACGCTCGAAATTACCGAGCAGGCACTCGTCGCCGATCTGGATCGTTCAGCCCGGCGGTTGAACCGACTGGCCGACAGCGGAATTCGCATCGCGCTGGACGATTTCGGTGCCGGCTTCTGCAACTTTCGCTATCTCAAGGTGCTGCCGCTGCACTCACTGAAACTGGACCGTTCCATGATCGAAGGCATCACCAGTTGCGAGCGTGACCTTGCAGTCCTGCGCGGGATCGTGGCGATGGCAAGAGCGCTGGACATCGCGGTGATCGCCGAGGGCATCGAGACCGAAGCCCAGCGTGAAGCGATCCAACGCGAAGGTTGCGAGGTGTGGCAAGGCTATCTTGGTGGAAGGCCGGTGCCTATCGCTCGATTTGACGCGCAACCGAACAACTAGGCCGTCTGCTTCGCGGATTTCTTGACAATTCCGCTGAGGCCGCGGGTTAACTGGAGCAGGCCGTTAAGGCGACTTTGCGGATCGCCCCATGCGCGGTTGATGACCAGTTTCATATCCGGGCGCAGCTTTGCGGTTCCTTTCAGTCTGTCAACATAGGCGATCAGGCCCGCCGGGTCGGGGAAATTGTCCTGGTGGAATGTCACCAGTGTGCCGCGCGCGCCGACTTCGATCTTCGCGATACAGGCATCGATGGCCTGCGCCTTGATCTCGATCAGACGAATCAGGTTCTTGGTGGGCTGTGGCAGTTCACCGAAGCGGTCGATCATCTCGGCAGCAAGGCTTTCTATCTCTCCCTTGCCTTCGGCCTGGTTCAAACGCCGGTAGAGTGCCATGCGCACGGCGAGATCGGGGACGTAGTCCTCCGGGATCATGATCGGGGCATCGACTGTAATCTGGGGGGAAAGGCCGGTGCGATCCGCCTCCAGTCCCACATTGCCGGCCCTGGCCGCCATGATCGCGTCTTCCAGCATGGACTGGTAAAGCTCAAAGCCCACTTCGCGGATATGGCCCGATTGCTCGTCACCCAGCAGGTTGCCAGCGCCGCGAATATCCAGATCGTGGCTGGCCAGTTGGAAGCCCGCGCCGAGGCTGTCGAGATCGCCAAGCACCTTCAGGCGTTTCTGCGCCACTTCGGATAGCGCCATGTCCTTCTCCGTCGTAAGATAGGCATAGGCGCGGATCTTGGCGCGCCCTACGCGACCGCGAAGCTGGTAGAGCTGGGCCAGGCCGAAGCGGTCGGCGCGGTGAATGATGATGGTGTTCGCGCTGGGCAGGTCCAGCCCGCTTTCCACGATGGTGGTGGAAAGCAACACCTCATACTTGCCCTCGTAAAAGGCGCTCATGCGCTCCTCGATATCGCCTGCGCTCATCTGACCGTGTGCAGCAATCACCTTCACTTCCGGCACGGTTTCGCGCAGCCAATCTTCCAGCGGTGCCATGTCCGTAATGCGCGGCACGACGATGAAGCTCTGCCCGCCGCGGTGGTGTTCGCGCAGCAAGGCCTCGCGCACCACCATGTCATCCCATTCCATCACGTAAGTGCGCACGGCAAGACGGTCGACCGGCGGGGTTTTGATCGTGGACAGCTCTCGCAGACCCGTCATCGCCATCTGCAGCGTGCGCGGGATGGGTGTTGCGGTGAGCGTGAGGACGTGAACGTCGGCGCGAAGCTGCTTCAGTTTTTCCTTGTGGGTCACGCCGAACCGCTGTTCCTCGTCGACGATCACCAGACCCAGGTCCTTGAATTTGGTGTTCTTCGAAAGGATCGCATGGGTACCGATCACGATATCGATATCGCCGGATGCCAGTCCCTCGCGCGTGTCCTTCAATTCCTTTGTTGAGACGAGGCGCGACAGGCGTCCGATCTTCAGGGGAAAACCGTTGAAGCGATCGCAGAAGTTCTGGAAGTGCTGGCGCGCGAGCAGGGTGGTGGGCGCAACCATCGCCACCTGTTGTCCATTCATGGCAGCCACGAAGGCCGCGCGCAGGGCGACCTCTGTCTTGCCGAAACCCACGTCGCCGCAGACGAGGCGATCCATCGGCCTGCCGCTTTCCAGATCGCGAAGCACATCGGCGATGGCTTGCTCCTGATCCTCGGTTTCCTCGTACTGGAAACGGTCCAGGAACTGGTTGTAGCTAGCCTCTTCGGGCTCCAGCACGGGTGCCTTCCTCAGCGCACGGCGGGCGGCGACTTCCATCAATTCGCCGGCGATAGCCTGGATACGCTCCTTCAGGCGGGAGCGACGCTTCTGCCACGCCTCGCCGCCCAACCGATCCAGCGCGGCACCGTCTTCCGAAGAACCGTAGCGCGACAGAACATCGAGGTTCTCGACGGGAATGTAAAGTTTATCGCCGCCCGCATATTCCAGCATCACGCAATCGTGCTGGCTCTTTCCCACAGCGATGGGTTCCAGCCCAAGGTATTTGCCAATACCGTGATCCACATGCACCACCAGGTCGCCGCGCGACAGCGCTTGAAGCTCGGCCAGGAAAGCGTCGGCATCCTTCTTTCTCTTGCGGCGGCGGACAAGGCGATCGCCCAGCAAGTCCTGCTCGGTGATGACTTCCAGCTGCTCGTTGCCGAAGCCTGTGTCCAGCGGCAGGATGGTGGCGGTGGTTCGTCCCTTGGCGGCTGAACCCAGCGCTTCCTGCCAGGTCTCCGCCAGTCCAACGGGCGTGCCGGCTTCCTCTATGATCGAGGTGATGCGGCTGCGCGAGCCTTGCGAATAGGTCGCCAGGATCGGACGTTTGCCAGCCTTTGCCACATCCTTGAAATGTGAGGCCGCCGCTTCGTAAACGTTCTTTCCGGCAGAGCGTTCAGGAGTGAAATCACGCGCTGAACGGAATCCGAAATCCACGACCTTGTCGCTCTCTGGCTCTGCAAAGATAGAGGTGCGGTGGATTGGCCAATCCGCCATTGCAGTGCCGAATTCGTCCTGCTCCAGATAGAGTGATTCGGGCGGAAGCGGGCGGTAGCTGCCCTTGGCCTGCCCGGAAATGTCACCCCGCTGCCGGTGGTAATCGGCGATATCATTCAGCCGTTCCTCCGCTGCGGGCAGGGCGCCTGCGTCGATAACCAGTGCATCATCGCCAGAAAGGTGATCGAACAGCGTGGAAAGGCGTTCCTCGAACAAGGGTAGCCAGTGCTCCATGCCCGCCAGGCGCCGCCCGTCGCTCACTGCCTCGTAAAGCGGATCCTGCGTGGCATCGGCACCGAACATCTCACGATAGCGGCTGCGGAAGCGCTTGATGGAATCCTCGTCCAGCAGGGCTTCGCTGGCGGGTAGCAGCAAGTGACTGTCTATCGTGGCGGTGGTGCGCTGCGTGCTGGGATCGAACAGGCGCAGGCTTTCCAGCTCGTCCCCGAAGAAGTCCAGTCGCAACCCTGCTTCCAGTCCGCTGGGGTAGATATCGACGATGGAGCCGCGCATGGCGAATTCGCCTGTATCTACCACCGTGTCCACGCGGCTGTAACCTTGACGCCGCAGCAGCGCGGCAAGGCTCTGGTGCCCAATCTCGGTCCCCACCTTGAACTCGCGCACGGCCTCGCGGATGCGAAAAGGGGTGAGAACCCGTTGCAGCAGCGAGTTAATCGTGGTGACGACGAGCTGGTTGCCCCTGCCGCCCGATTGCAGCGCATGCAGCGCCGCCAGCCGCCGTGCGCTGACGGACAGGGCAGGGCTGGCGCGATCATACGGCAGGCAATCCCATGCCGGAAATTCGATGACCTGCAGTTCCGGCGCGAAGAATTGCGCCGCATCGGTAGCGGCTCGCATCGCTGCATCGTCCGGCGCGATGAAAACGGCGCGTTTGTTCGCAGCCCGTGCAAGGTCGGCCATCACCAGCGGCTGCGCACCGCGAACAACCGATGCTAAGGTGAGCGGCGACTTGGCTTTCAGGATGCGTTGCAGGTCGGACATTGGTCTTCTTAAACTTTCAATTGGCTGCCTGTTCCGGGCGGCGTGTTCCGGACACGGGAAAAATCCCCACGCCGCAGGCGAAGGGATTGCTGACATGCGCCTTAACGACAACGGCGCGCTGGCGCCAGCAGGGCAAATGGTCCGTGTTTTTCGGAAAAGGGATGCGGGTCAGCGCGGAATTTCAACGTAGTCCAGTTTTCGCATCGTATCCATCTGCGTGCCAACAAACTTCTCCGGAACAGGCGCTGTCCCCAGCGCCCACGCCATCACGTCGACGTCATCCTCCTCCAGCAGGGCTTCGAACCAGCCAAGCCCAGCTTCGTCCCATTCCGCATGATAGCGATCGAAGAAGCCGCCGAACATGTAGTCCGCCTCTCGTGTGCCACGATGCCAGGCGCGAAAGCGGGCGCGGGCGATACGGGTGGCGAAACTGTCTGCGTCGGTCATGAAAAACGGGGCCTCTCGAAGGAGAAGCCCCGTCTAGTCACTACGGCGTGTCGATCAAGGGTGCGTGTGGGTGTAAAGCGTCATGGATTTTTCCACGAGCGTGTCGCGTTCCTCGCCCAGAGCCTCCAAAGCAGCTTCTCCGCCGACCAGTTCGGTAAGAGCTTCCATATAGGCCACATGGCTTGCAGGTGCGTGACTGTCGAGATTGGCCATGCCACCCGGCATTTCAGCAACCACGACGATGTCATAGTCATCGGCGAGCATAACCCAGTGAATGGTTGCCTCAGACATACCTGCTGCGACGCGTGCGGGTTGGATATAATCGGTTTGTATCTCGAACCAGCGGTCATCCGCGCCGTCGGCAAGGTCGATAGCCGTAACGGCGTAGGTCGTACGTGGCTCTTCTTCCTCCTGTGCCACTGCCGGAGTAGCGGCGAGCGAAATTGCGGTCGCAATAGCAAGTAAAGGTGTATATTTCATAGGTTTGGTCCCCCCAATATTTCCAACTTAATGAAAGTATAGTGTGCGTGAAGCGACCCGCTTGAAGTAGTAACACAAGAAATTCATTTTTGCTATTGCGTTCGATGTCGGTCGCGCAAAGTTGACGGGTGACGCTTCGCAAGGCGCGATTGTGGCGCTATGCGATCAGGCGATGCGCCCCGATATTCTCAATCCCCTGTTTGCCGACACACAAACGCTGGAGGGCATCGGCCCCAAGCTGACAAAGCCGCTGGAAAAGCTTGGCCTGACGCGCGTGCGAGACGTGCTGTATCACGTGCCGGAACGTTTCGTGGTGCGGCGCGCGGTTGCCGATCTGGATGATGCGCAGGTGGGCGAGCAGGTTGTTATCGCGCTCGATGTGACGGAACATCGCGCCAGTCGCTCCCCGCGCGGACCATACCGCGTGATGGCCAGCGACGCGAAAGACAATATCTGCGCGCTGACCTTTTTCGGGCGCGCCAGTTACACCGCGAAAAAGCAGCTACCGGTAGGGGAGAAACGCTGGGTTGCGGGGCGTCTGGACCAGTATGACCAGATGCTGCAAATCGTTCATCCCGATCATGTTGCCGACAAGAGCGATAGCGCGATGGGCAAGATGGTGGAGCCGATCTATCGCCTGTCCGAAGGATTGACCCAGCCGCGTGTCGCCAGTCTCGTCTCCCAATCGCTGGATCGCGCGCCCGAATTGCCCGAATGGATCGAACCGTCGACGTTCAAGCGGGAAGGATGGCCCAACTGGCGCGATGCGATAGCGCTCGCGCATAAAGGCGAGAACGCGAAAGCGCGCGACAGGCTGGCTTACGACGAACTGTTCGCCAATGCGCTGGCGCTGATGCTGGTGCGGCAATCCAACCGGCAAAGGAAGGGTCAGCCGTTGCAAGGCGATGGGCACCTGCGCGACAAGCTGCAGCTGCCGTTTCCCCTCACCGGCGCGCAAACGCGCTCCATTGCCGAGATTGCGGGCGACATGGCACAATCATCTCCCATGCTGCGCCTGCTGCAAGGTGACGTGGGCGCGGGCAAAACGGTAGTAGCGCTGGAAGCGATGCTGGTTGCGGTAGAAGCCGGCGCGCAGGCTGCCATGCTGGCACCCACCGAACTCCTCGCTCGCCAGCATTTTGAGACGTTACGCGAAATGGCGCGGCCTACCGGCGTTGAAATCGCGTTGCTGACCGGCCGCGACAAGGGCAAGGCGCGCGAGAGTATCCTCATGGGTCTGCTTGATGGCAGCATAGACATCGTGGTCGGCACCCATGCGATTTTTCAGCAAAGCGTCGGTTACAAGAATCTTGGCCTCGTGGTGATTGACGAGCAGCACCGGTTCGGCGTCTCGCAGCGGCTGATGCTGTCGCAGAAAGGCCGCGTCACGCCGCACACGCTGGCGATGACGGCCACGCCGATCCCGCGCACACTGGTGCTGGCCAACCACGGCGAGATGGAAGTCAGTCGCCTTGATGAGTTGCCGCCCGGCAGGCAGGCGATCGACACCCGCGTGCTACCTCTGGACAGGTTGGCTGACATCGCCGCCGCCGTTGGGCGCCATGTAGAAAGCGGACAACAGGCCTATTGGGTTTGCCCGATGGTGCGCGGGACCGAAAGCGAGAACGACGATCTCGCCGCCGCCGAAGCGCGCTATGCGAGCCTGAAAGAGTTGTTCGGCGACGACGTGGTGCTGGTCCACGGGCAGCTTGCGCCTGAAATGAAGGATGCCGCCATGGCGCGCTTTTCCGCCGGGGAGGCGAAGGTACTGGTTGCCACCACGGTCATCGAAGTGGGCGTGGACGTACCCAATGCCACGCTGATGGTGATCGAACAGGCCGAACGCTTCGGCCTGGCCCAGCTACACCAGCTGCGCGGCCGGGTAGGGCGGGGCAGCGAAAAATCGACCTGTCTCCTGCTACGCTCGAACGAACTGAGCGAAACGGGCAAGAAACGGCTCGAACTGATGAAAAGTTCGCAGGACGGTTTCCTGCTGGCGGAGGAAGACCTGAAACTGCGCGGTGGCGGCGAATTGCTGGGCACCAAGCAGAGCGGGGAGGAAGGTTTCTCCATCGCCAGCCTGGAACAGGTGGCGCGCCTTATCGATACCGCCAATAGCGATGCAAAAATGCTGGTAGAAAACCAGGGCGGCCTTTCCAACCCTGAACGCGGAGAGGCGGCGCGCATGGTACTTTACCTGCTGGAACGCGACTGGGGCGTACAGACCTTGCGCGGCGGCTAGACATCCAGCCAATACTGCCTAGTCTCCTGCGCAACCAATTCTTCGCAGGAGTCTCCCCGCATATGAACCGCCTTCTCGCCGCTTCAGCCATCGCAATCGCCGTCGCCATGCCGCAGCCCGCCATCGCGCAGGATGCCGAGGCGGACTTCATCGAACTGCGCGAGGATGTGTGGCAGTGGACGCTCGACAATTCGCCGTGGCTGGCCACCGATATCGGTGATCCGCGCGGGGACGGGCAACTGGGCGATCCTTCGATGGAGGGTTACGACGAACGCCTGACCGATACGCAAGCCTACCTTGCCCGGCTTGAAGCAATCGACAAGGAAGCTCTGCCGCAAAACCTGGCTATCGATTATGCCCTGATGGCCCGCGACCTGCGCGATACGTTGGAAGCTGCCGAGCACGATCATAGCCGCTACATCACCTTTACCAATCGCGGTGGGCCGCAACAGGCCATATCGGGACTGCCCTATTCATCGCCCCTGTTCACGGTTGCCGATTACGATAGCTACCTTTCACGAATCGAAGCTTTTCCCGAATACGTACAGGCGTTTATCACACGCAATGAAGGCGGTATCGAGCGTGGTCTGACGCAGCCTTGCGAGCCGATGGAGGGTTACGAAAACACGATTACTGGCCTGATTGCAGAAGCGCCCGAAGACTCCATCTGGTGGCAGGCCTTTGAAACCCGGCCTTCTGCCATCTCCGAAAGCGATTGGGCCGATCTGCAGGTGCGCGCGCGCACTTCGATTAGCGAAGGCGCGTTTGAGGGGCTGGGTAATTTCTCGGAGTATTACACGCAGGAATATGCTCCGAATTGCCGGACCGAACCTTCTCCCGGTATCGGAGAAACGTCCGGCGGGCAGGATTATTATGCCTACCGCGTGCGCAGCTTCACCACCACCGACATGACGCCGCAGGAAGTCCACGATCTGGGGCTGTCCGAAGTCGCGCGCATTCGTGCCGAAATGGAAGGCGTGGCAGCAGAAGCAGGTTTTGACACGCGCGAGGCGTTTATCGAGCACCTGCGCACCGATCCGCAGTACTATCCGAAGGATGAGGAAAGCTACCTTGAATACGCCGCCGCGCTGGCGAAAGAGATCGACGGCTGGATGCCGCGCCTGTTCGGTACTCTGCCACGTCTTCCCTATACGGTGCAGCCAATCCCCGCCGCCAATGCACGGGGCAACACGACCGCCTATTACGAAAGCGGTTCCATCGCCACGGGGCAGCCAGGCATCTATCGCCTGAACCTGACGGATCTGGACCAGCGCCCCTTGTGGGAATTGCCCGCGCTTGGCGTGCACGAGGCCGTACCGGGGCATCATCACCAGATTGCGCTACAACAGGAACTGGATATCCATCCGCTGCGCGCCAACGGCACCTTCTTCACTGTGTTCGTCGAGGGATGGGGGCTTTATTCCGAACGTCTCGGCATTGAAATGGGGCTCTACGATACGCCCGCAAAACAGATGGGCCGCCTGTCGTACGAGATGTGGCGTGCGTCCCGCCTCGTCGTCGATACAGGGATCCATGCGCTGGGCTGGACACGGCAGGAAGCAGTTGATTTCATGCTGGAAAACACTGCCCTTTCGCCGGGCAATATCGATGCAGAGGTCAATCGCTACATCACCTGGCCGGGGCAGGCGCTGGCCTACAAACTGGGCGAGCTGAAAATCCGCGAACTGCGCACCCGTTCGGAGGAGGCATTGGGTGAGGACTTCGATCTGCGCGCCTTCCACGATACGGTGCTTGAGAACGGTTCCGTCCCGCTGGATGTGCTGGAAGCGCATGTGGACGGCTGGATTGCGGAGCAACTGGCCGACTGAGCGATAGAGAACGGCTTTCCTACGTCGCGCCCGGTTTGCAGGTTGGGTGCCATGCCATTTCGTCCACTCTCCACCCCGGTATTCCGCAGCTTTTAGACAAGCGCCTTTTTGCGACCAGGACAGTGTTCCATGTGTTCCACATTAGCGGGTGGATTGTGCATCGGTGGAAGTTATCGCCGGTTCAGCTTGCCTGCCCTATCGCGGGTGCCTAAACGGCTCAGCAAAGCTGCAAACAAGGCGTAACTTCTCCTCGTGATCCTCTCTCCTTTCGAATGGTCTATCGCCAAGCGCTACATGCTGCCGGGGCGCAGCGAGGCGGTTATCGCGCTGGTGGCGGGTATCTCCATCACCGTGGTCATGCTGTCGGTCGCCATGCTGGTGATCGTGATGAGCGTGATGAACGGCTTTCGCGCCGAATTGCTGGATCGCATCACCGGCCTGAATGGCCATGCGGTGGTGCAGATATTTGGTGGAAGGCTCGATAACCTGTCTCTTATACACATCTCCGAGCCCACGAGACTAGGCATGATCTC
>OJBY01000794.1_pt1 | contig 14573 bp, 6 predicted proteins | sample 1591731 | NCBI WGS metagenome assembly OJBY01 (sample SAMN05416837, study PRJEB24817) | seawater metagenome | isolation source: Sea water | place: Canada:Atlantic | collected 2013-07
GCATTTCTTCCGGCTGTACGGTGTAGTCTTTTTTCACCCAGTTACGGAAACCATCATGCACAGGCTCCAGTGGTTCGAACGACTCAATATCCGTCATCTCGTCGGTTGCATCGCCTCGGCCTGCGGTAAAGGGGACTGTGAGATCCACACCACCGGCTTTCGCGGCCGCTTCTACCGCTGCTGTACCGGCTAATACGATCAGGTCTGCCATACTTACTGGTTTCGCTAAACCGGCCTGAATGCCTTCAAGCACACTCAACACGCTTTGCAGACGAGCGGGTTCGTTACCTTCCCAGTCTTTCTGCGGCGCTAAGCGAATACGGGCACCATTAGCACCACCACGGTAATCCGAGGCGCGGAAGGTACGCGCGCTATCCCATGCCGTTGCGATCAAATCGGCACCACTCACACCTGAGGCCAAAATTTTCGCTTTCAGATCCGCGACTTCTGCGTCTGTTAAGGTGTAATCCACCGTCGGTACTGGATCTTGCCAGATCAAGTCTTCCGCCGGTACATCGCTGCCTAAGTAACGGCTTTTTGGCCCTAAATCACGGTGCGTTAATTTAAACCACGCGCGTGCAAACACGTCGGAGAAGTACGCTGGGTCTTTATGAAAACGCTCAGAAATTTTGCGGTATTCTGGGTCCATTTTCATCGCCATATCAGCGTCGGTCATCATGGGCATACAACGGATCGATGGATCTTCCACATCCACCGGCATGTGCTCTTCTTTGATACCGATGGGCTGCCATTGGCTTGCCCCGGCTGGGCTTGTGGTTAATTCCCAGTCGTACCCTAGCAACAAGTCGAAGTAGCCGTTATCCCACTGCGTTGGGTTAGTGGTCCAAGCGCCTTCAATGCCACTGGTGACTGTATCGCGCCCAATGCCACGGGTTTTGTGGTTGTTCCAACCCATGCCTTGCTCTTCAATGTCTGCGGCTTCTGGTTCTGGGCCTAAATTCGCCGCATCACCATTACCATGTGATTTACCCACAGTATGACCACCGGCAGTCAAAGCAACGGTTTCTTCATCGTTCATTGCCATACGAGCAAAGGTTTCGCGAATATCGTGCGCACTCTTCAATGGGTTAGATTTACCATCCGGGCCTTCTGGGTTGACGTAGATTAAGCCCATCATCACGGCGGCTAGCGGGTTTTCTAACTCACGCTCACCTTCGTACCTTGATCCTTCACCACCACTTGGCTGCAACCATTCTTTTTCAGAACCCCAGTACACGTCTTTTTCTGGGTGCCAAATGTCTTCTCGACCACCAGCAAAGCCAAAGGTTTTTAAGCCCATGGATTCATACGCCATGGTGCCAGCCAGGATCATCAAATCAGCCCAAGAAAGCTTGTTGCCGTATTTCTTTTTGATTGGCCACAACAAACGACGCGCTTTATCGAGGTTGGCGTTGTCCGGCCAGCTGTTAAGCGGTGCAAAACGCTGATTACCCGTGCCTGCGCCACCACGACCATCGGCGATACGGTAGCTACCCGCTGAGTGCCACGCCATACGAATCATCAAGCCACCGTAGTGACCCCAGTCCGCAGGCCACCACTCTTGGCTATCGGTCATCATGGCTTTTACATCATTTTTAACGGCGTCGAGATCCAGTTTTTTAAATTCTTCGGCGTAGTCAAAATCTTCACCCAACGGGTTCGTTTTGCTGTCGTGCTGATGCAATATGTCAAGGTTCAGTGCATTCGGCCACCACGCTGTATTGGAGCTACCGGTATCGGTATTTGCGCCGTGCATCACTGGGCACTTACCTGCTGACGATTGTTTGTTATCCATGGTAATTCCTCTGTTCTGTCCAATTTCTTGGTTGCGTGTTCTTGTGAAGTCAGGTGATATATTAGCGAAACCATTCCATATAAAAATTCAATTAAATTTATAGGGCTGATAGTTTTTATCATCAATCATGGCTTAACATGGCCTGATCAGAAAATCTCACCAATTACTTTAGTGTAACGATATTGCATTTGCACAATGACGATAGAAATCAATTAAGACTATCGCGGCTTATATTGGGTCGCGCAATAAGCCCGTAACACGTCAGGGCTGCGTAATTGCTTATGTTTTGTTTTACGTCCACCCATTCGCTGACGCCACATTTTGAAAGAGGATGGTTTCATTTCGCTGCGCATCAGCTTAATCACCGCCGACTCGTTGAGGCCGTAAAGGGTTTCAATCGCTTCAAAAGGAGTTCGATCCTCCCACGCCATTTCGATAATGCGGGAGATATCACTAGTAGGTAGGTCATGAGTGCAGACAGACGGCTTAAAAGTCATACATGCAATCTCTGTAGTTCAGGGGAATCATTTTAAGTAGCTATCGTGTGCATAACAACAGCTGACAACCTGCCTATAGCATCATTGTCACTTGGCGAGCCAGTTTGACTCACCTACCATAGCGCTATGCCTACCCCTTTATTTGAACCTTACCGTCGTGGCCCAGTCCACCGCTCTGAAGACGAGTACATTTCCTTTCGTGAAGTGCGTGACCGCTTTGGCTTTTATGGCGTCAAAATTGGGCGCTGGGTTACTCAAAATGAACAAGAGCACGCAGCCATTCACTTCTACGATGCCCTGTGTGATCTCATGCATATTTTGCAGGTCCCTGAAGACGTCATTTCATTGCGAGGCACATTGGGGCTGCATTACGGTACCGGAGGACGCCCTGGTGTGGCTGCACATTACAGTCCTACAGAAAAAATATTCGCACTAGCAAAAAACGCCGGGCCGGGCAGTATTGCCCATGAATGGTTTCATGCGTTTGATCATTACATCGCACCACGCGCATTCAACATCACCAATACTAAACGATTTGGCTCTTGCGCTTGGTTAAAACAAGACGACGCCGTGTTTCATCCACTCAATGAGTTACTGTTTGCTTGTTACCAAGCCATCTTGTTGGATTCATCAGGGAGTGGCGTCAGCGATTTATTCAAAGCGTCAGCAGCAGAGGATCGAGAGCGAGGTATTATTTATTACGCTTTACCTGAAGAGTTGAGCGCCCGCGCGTTTGAGGCCTTTATTCAAGATGCGACGATCAAGAACAGCTTTTTAGTCAAAGGGACAGTTAAATCTGAGGAGGCCAAACTAGGTTTGTATCCACAGGGGTCGCAGCGACAACTCATCAATCAAGCGTTTGCTCGTTATTTTTCGGCGCTAGGGGCTGCACTCAGGTAATATCTAACGATAAGAACAACGTTTTTTTATTTGTATTCAAGCATAGGCAGTTTATGAGCACTCCCGCTAAGGGCAGTCGTATTTGGCTTTATCTATCAGGGCTCACCCTACTCGTGGCTATCGCCGCCGGTGGTTATGCCGCGTTTTGGGTATGGAGCAATATTTCCGCGCACATCCCACTGCACGACCAACAAGCACGCATTAAAATTGCACACAGCTTCCCTGTAACTGTCGATATTCTTGACCCCTTGCAGGTCGAGATTGATACCGTCATTGCCTCCAGCGTGCCGATTGATCAAAAGATCACGATTCCACTGCGTGAGCAGTTAGATGTATCGGTCGACTTTAAAGGCAAAGTACCTGTCAAAATGACTATCCCGGTAAATGAAACCATCCATATTGATCAGATGATTCCGGTAAATGGAGAAGTCAGCGTTAAAATTTTAGGTTTCTGGGTGGATGTGCCTTTAAATGGTGAATTACCGGTTAAAACTGACATCCCGGTGAATCTCAATATCCCTATTGATCGCTCTGTAGATTTATCGTTCAGCACCCCCGCCAAAGTGAATGTAAATGATGACATTACGGTATCTCTCAAAACACTGATTACCTCAGACATCCCGATCCGTGCTGAGTTATCCGTACCCGTACTCAATTCGCTGAATGCGGATGTCACGCTCATCGAACAAACGAATATTGCGATTACTGAGATGAACCTTGATCTGCCATTAAAAGATTTGCGCTTTAGTACTACCTTATCTGAAAAATATAAAGCGGCTAAAAAACAAGAACAAGAACAAGAACAAGAACTCAAGCAAACTGAAGTACAGCCATGATCACGCTTCGCCAAACCATTATTACCGGTTGGTTACTGGTGCTGCTCTCCGTGATTGGCGCCGTAATTGGCTTTGTGTTGTACAGCAAACTGGTGATTGGCGTATCCATTGAGCGGCAATTAAGCTCTATTAAATTTGGTGATGCTTTTGTAATAGACACCGAAACCACCAATATTGCCAACTTTCGTTTTTCAGGCAGTGTGCCCATTGAGCTGCCTCTAAATGCGGTCGAGCTGCCATTAACGCTAAAGGGCACGTACACCGCCAATATCGATATTGATACGCACATTCCTATCGATATTGAAGCGCAATTTAGCGAGAAAATTCTGGTCGAAACTAACCTTGATGTTGATTCAGATATTAAATTGGTCAGCCGCTGGTTGCCTAGATTGCCCGTGACCGGGGAGATTCCTATCCGCTTTGAATTACCTGTGAGTTTTACCGTACCCATCAATACGACGATGCCGTTTAAGTACCATGGCCCGGTGACCTTCTCTCTGGATCAGATCATTACTCCCAACACCGACCACGTGATCTCAACTCAAATGGAATTAAATCACGCTACACGAGCGCCAATTAAAAATCATTTTAAAGTGAGTGTAGACGGTGAGCAGGCGCAGATTCCGATTTCGTTTGATGACGTTACCGTGCAGATCCCGCTGAGTACGATTAAATACGCGCCGTCGAAATAACGTCGACACTCTTCGTCTGACCTTCTTAAATAACAACCAATAAAAAGCGCCCTTAGATTTTCTCTAAGAGCGCTTTTTTATTTTTAGCGAGTCAGTATAAATAAGGTCATAACCTAGAAGTTATGACGATAGCCCACGCTGTAGAATCGAACGTCTTCTGCAAAGGACGTGAACATAAACTCCACGGCATCTGTGCCATTCACTTCGTAATCAGCACCCACCGCAAAGGTCAGTACATCCGCCGATTTGTTATCAATATTCAAGCCATCGGCCACGTCATAAAATACACGGTTCATACCTAACTTAAACTGGCCACGTAGCTTGCCGTAGCTGACTAGCTCAGGACGATACTGTAAGTAAAACGCGAGGCTGCTGTAATCGACCCAGCCGGTATTTACCCCCGCCTTGCCGAGTATGCCGTAGGTGGCTTCTGCAGCCAGTTCATCGGTGAGCTGATAACCCAAGCCAAACACGAAGCCCGCGCCGTTTTCATCCGTCAGTTCTAGCGAGTCGGCAAGATCGGTATCAAACTTAGTTAAGCCCACAGACGTCACAAAGCTGAAGTTAGATGATTGCGGCTCGCCATCTGCGGCTTCGCTATCTATCCCTTGGCTATCCGCCGCCTGAGAGTGCCCCGCCACGATAGCCAGTGGCATAGCCACCAGCAAACGTGTACGACGACGCATCAATATAAGCACGCCACCTAACAACATCAAAATCCCCAAGCTCATGCTTCCTTTGCTCGCTACTTTTACATCAACGCCAGTATTAACTGATGGGTCAACCGTATCGAGTACGCCATCGCCGTCGAGATCGTCGAGGGTGGCACCCGGAGCCAGATCAACCGGCAGTGCTATTTCAGTATCGATATCATCGCGGATGCCGTCGTTGTCGGCGTCGTCATCCAGATAATCAACAATGCCGTCACCATCGAGATCGGGTAATTCACGATCATCACGAACACCGTTGCCGTTAGCATCTACACCGTTCGCTACGCCATTGATTAGGGCGTCAAAGCCGTCGTCAATGCCGTCACCATCGGCGTCTTCGCCAGTAAAGAATTGAGCTAGTTCAGCGTTTTCGTCCACGTCAGAACGGTTGTCGTTGTCGTCATCTGGGTCAAGGTGATTCGGGATGCCATCGCCATCGAAGTCTTTGGCTGAACCAAAGGCACCAATCGCGTTATCCACCACATCCGCCAAGCCATCGAGGTCAACATCCGTCGTTACGTCAATCACGCCGTCCAGATCAAGATCGAGTGCGGCTAACACACCACCTAGGCTCAGGTCAGTGTCGGTGCCATTACTCTTCAACTGTAGGAAATCAGCAATACCATCCACATCGGTATCAGGCAGATCAGCGTAGTCAGTGATAATCGCGGTACCGGCATCCACCAGCGCGTTTTCATCAGCGTCAGGCAAGCCTGCTTCGATCAGGTCAAAGACACCATCACCATCCGCGTCGATATCCAACGAGTTGATAATGCCATCGCCGTCGGTATCGACTTCAGCTGTTTTCGCGGCGACAGTTGCTAGCGCGGCAGCACTAACAACAGGCGCGCTCACTACAGGGGTTGGTGCAAAGGCAGCGATAAAACCAGACAAGGTTTCAAACTCATCAATCACGCCGTTTAAGTTTGCGTCGGTGTAGCCTCTGAAGTCTGGGAACCCATCGCCATCTACATCAAAGTCGAACAGATTCACAATGCCATCGCTGTCATCGTCAGCCATATCAACCAGAGCGTCGATTTCGAGGTTATCGCGAATGCCGTCATTATCAGCATCGACGTCGTCCCTATCATCAATACCGTCACGATCTGTATCCGCTAAGCCATCGTCTTCCAGCATATTTGGCAAGCCGTCGAGGTCGTCATCCTGCCCCTCTAGAATCGCGTCAACGAGTGCTTCGAGTTCGCTGAGTTCATCAATGTCACCATCAGCAACTTGCTGATTCACTGCTCGATTCAGAATCGACAGTATTCGGGTGAGTTCGTCATCCGTCAGTTCGCTTAAGCCAACATTGCGGTAGTCATCAAAGGTTGGTGCGGCACTGATCGCGCCGACAGAGTCAGTGATGTTATTCCAAGCGTTCTGCTCGATACTGATCACCGTCGCGGTGGCTAAAGAAACCGCCGTTTCCGCAAAATTCGCATCATCGACATAGCTGACATCAACAGTCAGAGTATTACCAATATCCGATGTTTGAATAACGTAAGTTTCATCGCCGCCAACCACGGTGGCAGTCGCTCCAGTAGACGTCCACTGATACGTGATGGTGTTAGTGATGTTGTCCGGATCAACCACAATCGCAGTTAAGGTTTGACCTTCAACCGCAAAGCCATTGATAGACACACTACCCGAGGAGTTCGTCGTGACTGTTACCAGAGGCGATACCTCGTTCAGGTTGCCCACGGCATCTTCACTAACGCCAGCAGCAATCTCTAGCGTTACATCCGTTCCAGGTGCTGTTGGTGTCACGGTCGCCGTGTAGGTCGTGCCCGAACCAGCAAAGTCACTCACGGTTGCATTCGTCGCGGTAATTTCCGTGTCAACAAAGCCTGTGACCACTTCCGAGAACGTAATGGTTATAGGGAAGGCGTCCGGGGAATTAACCGGTGCTGTCACTGCAACGGTCGGTAAGGTGTTATCCACACTGAACGTCGCGGATGTTCCACCGGCCTCTGCTGGGTTGCTTACCGCATCTGCCGCAGTACCTGCAGGGACTGTGATACCCAAAGTACCGTCACCGGTAATACCGCTAAGCGTCACGGTGCGGGTCGCAGCACCAGAGCCTGTAACAGCAACCGTAGCATCTGCCGTTCCTGTTTTATTCAGAACGATATCGCTCGGCGTCAATGTAACGCTATCAGCATCGGCATACGTCACTGTGTAGGTCACATCGGCGGACGCTGTAGCGGTCACCGATGGTGCACTGACTGACGTCGTTGGTGCGGTGTTATCCAACGTGAAGGTTTCGTCCGTAGCCGGTTCTGCAATGGCCAGTACGTTACCCGCACTATCAGAAATTGCCGCAGCAGCACTTAGGTTCAAACCGACCACACCATTCAACGAAGCCAAATCACCACCGCTTGCTGTCACCTGATAGGTGCTTGCATTAACTGGCGCCATCGCTGACATGGCGGTAGTACCTGTCAGTGTAAAGCTAGCAGGCGTTACACCGCTTACCGCTTCACTAAAGGTCACCGTCCAGCTCACATTATCGGCCGCGGTATTTTCAGTGCTTGGTGAGAAGCGTGTAAAGGACACGAGAGTTGGCGCTGTACCGTCATAGGTTGCCGTCAGTTGTGGCGCGGCTATATTGCTGTTGTTGGCCACATCAAGAGCCACAGCAGCAGCGACATCAAGTGCAACTGGACCGTCTGCGGTTGGTGTAACCAGTACCGTATAGATAGAACCCGAGCCAGCAAATACACTTAACGTCGCGTTCGTAGCCGATATATCTGACACATCAAAGCCAGTAACATCTTCACTGAAGGTAATAGTCGCGGTAAAGGCGGCATTAATATCACCAGATGCACCAGATATCGCAACCGAAGGCGCTGTCGCATCATAAGTTGCCGTTAAAGGCGAAGCGGCGGTATTACTGTTATTCGCAACATCCACCGCAACCGCACCTAGAACATTCAACGCAACAGCACCATCGACGCTAGGCGTTACCAGAACTGTGTAGGTAGAACCAGAGCCAGCAAATGCACTTAATGTAGCGTTACTCGCAACGATGTCCGAAACATCGAAACCAGTGACTGCCTCACTAAAGGTAATCGTTGCAGTGAAGGCTGAGTTGATAAAGCCAGATGCGCCCGAAATTGCGACAGTAGGCACGGTTGCGTCAAAGTTAACAGCCAGCTGTGTTGCCGCCGTGTTGCTGTTGTTGGCAACATCAAGCGCAGCGGCAGCCGCCACATCCAACGTCACTGCGCCGTCTGCGGTTGGGGTAACAAAGACCGTATAAGTTGACCCCGTCCCTGTAAATCCACTTAACGTTGCATTCGTTACCGCGATATCTGAGACATCAAACCCCGTCACATCTTCACTAAAGGTAATGGTCGCAGTGAACGGTGTATTGATATTGCCCGATGCGCCGCTGATAGCGACGGTAGGCACAGTGCCATCGAAAGTAGCTGATAGTTGCGTTGCTGCTGTGTTGCTGTTGTTTGCAACATCTAGTGCAATCGCAGCAGCAACATCAAGCGTCACCTCACCATCTGCCGTTGGCGTCACCAGAACTGTATAACTGGAGCCAGTTCCAGCAAATCCACTCAACGTTGCATTGCCAGTAGTGATGTCTGTGACATCAAAGCCTGTTACGTCTTCGCTGAAGGTAATCGTTGCGGTAAATGGCGCATTGATGTTGCCCGACGCGCCAGAGATGACAACCGTTGGTACTTCTACATCATAAGTCGCGGTAAGTTGAGTCGCCGCCGTATTACCGTTATCCGCAATATCTACAGCCACGTCACTAGCGACGTCTAAGGTCACTGCACCGTCGGCTGTTGGAGTCACCAGAACAGTGTAACTAGAACCAGTTCCAGTAAATCCACTCAACGTCGCGTTGGATACTGCGATATCTGAAATATCAAAACCAGTCACATCTTCACTGAAGTTAATGGTTGCGGTAAACGCGGAGTTGATAAAGCCAGACGCTCCGGTGATCGCTACGGTTGGCAAACTGCCATCGAAGTTAGCCGTCAATTGCGAGGCCGCCGTGTTGCTATTGTTGGCCACATCAATCGCGACCGCACTAGCAACATCAAGGGTGACAGCACCGTCCGCAGATGGCGTGACCAGTACGCTGTAAACTGAGCCTGAGCCGGCAAAATTACTTAACGAAGCGTTCGTTGCAGCGATGTCAGAAACATCAAAGCCTGTGACATCTTCACTGAAAGTAATGGTCGCGGTGAAGGCTGCGTTAATATTGCCCGACGCGCCCGAGAGAGCAACCGTTGGCACTGTCGCATCATACGTCACAGCAAGTTCTGCTGCGGCAGTGTTACTGTTGTTTGCAACGTCTACGGCAACCGCACCGGCAACATTCAGTGCAACCGCACCGTCTGCGCTTGGAGTAACAAGTACTGTGTACGTTGAGCCAGAACCAGCAAATCCACTTAATGTAGCGTTACTCGCAACGATGTCAGAAACATCAAAGCCTGTGACGTCTTCACTAAAAGTAATGGTTGCAGTGAAGGCTGAATTGATGAAACCAGATGCACCCGTAATGGCAACTGTTGGAACAGAACCATCAAAATCAGCAGATAGCTGGGTAGCTGCGGTGTTACTGTTGCCGGCTAAATCCTCGGCCGTTGCACTCGCCACATCCAGTGTCACTGCACCGTCTGCAGTTGGGGTCACCAGAACGGTGTAACTAGAACCCGTCCCTGCAAATCCACTCAGCGTTGCATTCGCTGCCACAATGTCAGAGACATCAAATCCCGTCACATTTTCGCTAAAGGTAATGGTCGCGGTAAAGGCTGCGTTGATATTGCCCGAAGCGCCAGTAATAGCGACGGTAGGTTGCACACCATCCACCAGCACACCGGTGGTATTAGCCACACCGTTCAGGGCCATCACTATGGCATTGCCCGCAACGTCGGTAATGGCACCACTGTTCAAGCTTAACGAATCAATACTGATGCCATCGGTATCTTCGTCATTATTCTGCACGGTATAACTAAACGTTAAGGCATCGCTGCCAGTACCCGACAGATAAACAGCACTCACATTACTGCTACCGATCGTTAGATCTAACGCTGGCGTACCGCTTGCCGTATCAACCGTTAATACTTCATTTGCAGTCAGCGTGAAGCTCAACGTTTCGCCTGTCATATAGGTATCATCCGCCGGAGCGGTAACCTGAGTAACCGTTGGCGGAATCGCATCCAGCTGAATTTGGAAAGCGCTTAATGTCAACGCACTGCTGGCGTTACCGTTGGCATCCGTGACGGTGACAGTACAGTCACTGTAGGTGCCATCGACCAATGGTGTGCTGTTATCTGCTTGAGTCAAACTAAAGGTTAAGTTACCCGCAGCTACTGCGCCTTCGCTGGCACTGCCACAAGAGCCGCCAACCGCTAACGTACCCGCCTGACTGATATTAATCGTGACATCAGGAGTTGGATCGTTCGTTGGGCTGGTCACTGCCGTGACTTCCGAAAGACTCGGCGCCAAGGTATCAACCGTGATAGTAAAAGTCTTGAGCTGCGAAAGGTCATCACCGCCATTCGTCACGCCGCCACTATCACGCACTTGTGCTTGAATCGTGGCCACACCTTCAACGTTCGCTGCTGGGGTGTATGTCAGTGTGCCATTGCTCGCAATACTGACAGAAGAAACGACACCGCTTGGATCAGACACTTCGCTGACCACATAACCCAAAACGGTTTGCGTATTTTCATCCGCACCGCCGCCAGCACTCGACATCGACGCAAAGCCAGCCACCGTTTGAGCGCTTCCGCCCACACCGTTGAACGTCTGATTAGCTAGCGAGGAGATCGTAGGTTCGTCGTTAACCGGGGTAATCGTCACGTTCACCGTGCGGCTATCCGTATTGCTGCCATCGCTCACAATAACAGTGAAAGTATCACTTCCATTTAAGTTCGTCGTAGGCGTATAAGTGACGGAGCTTGGCGTACCGTTAGTCGTAGGAGTGGAAGCTGTTCCGGAAGCCTGTGGCGTGCCTTTTGTACCGCCAGAGGCGGACCAAGTTAACGTCTGGCCCGAGTCTGAATCAGACGTTGCAAAGTTAGAAGTACTTACCGCATTGCTGCCAGAATCTTCTAGTACGGTAATGGCAACGGCTGAGTTAGCCATCGACGGAACGGCACCGGTATTCACAAAAAAACTATCCGACGTCGAATTATTGTTCGCATCGGTTGCGGTAACCGTGATGTTAGCACCACCTTGGCCAACCACATTGGCAATCGTCAGATAAAATAAGTTACCTGGTGAAGTACCGGGGTCGCGAGTAACACTAATATCTGCATTACGAATTGCACTTTGATTGTCAGATGAGACGGTGACATTAATAACGTCTAAATAATTTGCGCCAGTAATCGGGGGATCTTCAATTTCAAAATCCAGCGTAATATTACCTCCCACGGCTAATGAAATATCCGTAAGAAATACGCCTGGGTTATCCTTAGGGAAGACCGGCGGTAAGTTATCGCCGTCTGTCCATGTGTATCCTAGAATCGTACAGATACTGTCACTGATAATTGGATCGCCCGTCGTATAATAAGCAGGCGCTCCGCCTGCAGTCACACAGCTCAAGAAGCTCTTACGACCGGCCCGTCCACTAATATCACCCGAGGTATCACCAACCACATTCTCGCCACCCGCAAGAAAGTTGTTTTCACTCAAAAAGGCAAGAGCCTCAGAGTCAACTTGTCGAGACGCTGGTTTGACATAATGACTATTCCCAAAAGCCCCAAATGCTTGGCTTTTTTGTCCTGTGTCCGCTTTCTCATACTGAGAAATCGCCGCTCGTGTATTTAGCCCATTACGGGAAATACTTGCGGGGCGTATCGACGCATTGGCGAGTGGTGCCGCCATCGCCATTATTGGCAGTACCGCTTTTAACGCATTCAGCGTTTTCGGGCGATGGGTTGGGAGTTTCTTATCCATGGAAAATCCTTCAGGTGGTGAGTCCTGGGTGGCAAAAATGATTCCGCATTCTCGGATGACTGGGTTCAATCACTTCGGGAAAGCAGGTGTTATTTAAAATGGCAATGTCATAAATTTGATCAACATTACCTTGGAAACTAATCTGACCAACCACCTCGTTATTTTCGAGATTAATCAGCCAAATGCCGGAGCAAGTTTCCCCTTCTTTTTCGTCAATAAGGGCAGGGGCTGATACATCGCTGTTACGACGACGCGATAAACCAACAAACATTAAACTGCCATAAATATCGATACCGCGAGTAAAGCCGGGTAATTCAGCAATAATTTCCGTTTCGCCAGTATCAGGGTGATAACAATTCACCTGACCAACACCTGAATGACAGAAATAGACTTTACCGTTATGCCAACGTGGCGAGTGCGGCATGGACAAACCACTGACAACAATTTCATTGCGTTTAACATCAATTAACGTGCCTGTACGTTTATCGCTGTCACGCCACTGTTTGGCATTCTCAAATTGAGAAAAGGTCGTCACATAAGCGGGCTCGCCGTCACGCAGAGTCATGCCGTTTAAATGGCAGCGATCTTCCGGAGTCAGCTTGTCAATAAAAGGCGGCTTCCACTGAGGGACAAAACTGTACGCTGGGTCAACCGTGGACAAACAAGAAAAACTGGAATTAACCACCCACAATCCAGCATTTCCCCATTCAATATCGTGAATGTTAATCATGCCGGTGTAATGTGAGGATCGAGTGATAAAACACGCATCCACACGTGCATCTACAGGCTGTAACTTACGTTGATATTCTTCGTCTTTAGTACGAATCTCAATGTCTTCCTGGTTTGCCTCATCATCGTTAAACACACGAGGGGCAGTGACATCTTTATGAATATCCGGAAGAGGATGTTTAATTTGAGTAAGTAATCTATCTTCACGCTGAAAATGAATAATCTGAGTAAAGGTTCCAAGAATCAGCCCCTGATCCGTCACGGTCAGGCCCATCGGACGTGGGAATTCTTTAAAATTAATTTCAAGCGATTCGCCGTCGGTACGCACTAGCATCAAGCGCCCAGCTTGATAGGAAGTGAACGCCAAAGATATATTCAGATGTTTAAAGACTGCCGGTAAATTATCCGAATAAGTATAAGAAAAATCGGCGAGTTCAACGTTATCAGTCATGGCTTACAAATCCCGCAAGTGAATAGGGGTAGAAGAAGGAATGACTTGAGACCCAAACTGGGCAATTTGTAACTGCGAAACGAGCTGATCGAGTGTAAGCGAGGGGGTAGCAGAAAGAAGTAACGCGAAATAACCTGAAGCAACAGCAGCCGACAATGACGTTCCTGAGAAATGCCCATACCCTCCCCCTGCCTTAATAGCTGGGCTGGGCTTTCCATAAATGTAGGCATCCACGGAGCTTCCATAATTACTGAACCTCGTCCTTTTTCCATATTCATCCGCTGCACCAACGACAACGGCGTCCAGCAGTGACGCCTCACTCGCGTCAGCTGTTAATTCCAACCCTGCATTGCCGGCTGAAAATACCACAGCAATACCTTTTCCAGCGCGGCCATTTTGCGCCAAGTCAGAAACGATATCAGCTAGTGGGTCTAATAGCCATTGAGAAGCCCAACTGGCGTTAATGATGTCAGCGTTTGACAGTTTAGCTAGGTAGAAACTGAGTAAAGTACGACTCGTCCATGTATCGGAGTTCCGTATTGCAATGAGTCCAGCCTCAGGGGCGATACCATCAATTCCTCGCTCATCGTGGGCTGCGAAAATAGTACCAACCACCTTAGTACCATGAATGTCGAGCTCGCTCTTTGGGCTAACATCCTGAACCTTTTGTTCGGCGTCGTAAGAAAACACAACATCGGTGAAACGTAACTCTTCATGGCTTAGCGCAAAGCCGTCATCAATCACTGCGACTTTCACCCCACGCCCCTTGGTTGTTTGCCAAAGGGTGGGAATATCTAATTGCGAAAAATAGGGGGCGGGATTTAGCGCCAGCTGTTGATCTTCAGTATTTGTACGACCAGTGTCAGTACGGATAGTCAGCTGTAATATATCCGGCTGCACCAAAGAAATATTAGAAGTGCTACTCAACACCTTCATCACGGCTGAAAGCTGATCACGGGTATTTAAAGTCACCAAGTAATAATTCTGTCTCTTATACACATCTGACGCTGCCGACGAAGAGGATAGTGTAGAT
>OJBY01000796.1_pt1 | contig 14545 bp, 2 predicted proteins | sample 1591731 | NCBI WGS metagenome assembly OJBY01 (sample SAMN05416837, study PRJEB24817) | seawater metagenome | isolation source: Sea water | place: Canada:Atlantic | collected 2013-07
ATAATATCCTTTGGGTTTACTATCTTCATAGGAATATTTTCTAACCCTGCTTGTTGTGCAGCCATTAGTCGTCTATTATCATAAGAAACCCATTTCCCGTCTTGTCTCATAATTCTTATTGGACCCGAACGATTCCAATCCCATTTTTTAGCAACCATGTCTTTTACATATTGTCTTACATTTCCACTAACTGTTCTCTGCGAAAATCTAACATTTTTTGGATTTTTGTAAACAATATTCTTTAGTTTTCCAATAATCGTCGTAATAACCACATACTGTTTTGTTGCTGTACTTTCTATAGTTTTTTCCGTAGCAGCAGCTAAACCTTGAGATTTTAACTTTGGACTTTTACCTGATGTTGAAGGTGAAAGCCTCCAAGTAAGAAGCATATTAGCCGGAGCCTCCCAATTTTTTAAATCTGCCAATACAGTTAGCCTGTCAACAAAAGGAGTATCTCTGTGATATTTATCTCTATCATGAAAGAATTTTTGAGCAGGAGCTATAATGTCTCTATGTAAATCATATTCTTTTTGACCAGATATCATCCAGTAAGAATTATTGATTAACCCACTTGAAGTATTGTAAAGATCTGCATATAGATTTGTTATAAAATAACTCCCGTTGACAATTCCATTATCTAATCTCGTAAGAAAAGAGCCAGAATCTTTTTTAAAAACAGGAAGGTATTCTGTTTTCTCCATGTATGGTGTTATCTTTTCTTCAAGACCTTCAAGTTCAATAAATTGTAGCACCTTATTTCCAGAAAATTGATATGGTGTATACCAAGGATATTTGGGAGAAAGTGGATCAATGGCAAAAAACCTTCCAATTCTAGGATCATGCATTCTAAACTTATAGTTCAAAGAATTCCCTTCACCTTTAAGTTCATCATCTTTTTCTTGTCCTTGGAAGCCATATCTGTAACTCTCGTCACTTGCATGTCTTCCTGGGGTGAGCATCCCATACGGATAGTAGTCATTATATGAAAGAACGTCTGCGAGGAAACCTTCTACATTTTGGGTTTCTTCAAGCGTAAATATAAGGAATTTTTCAATATAGAACGCCTGTACCGACTCATCTGCCGCATTTTGGTGCTGTTTTAAGTAGCGTACTTTGTAGGTTGCCGTTTGCGGAGCCGTGAATGTAAAGTAATTGTATCCAGATTGTGTTACACTATTGGTGTGGTATATGTTTCCAGTACCATCTTCTTCTACGACTACTTTTATGTTAGCCGCATACGTGTCTTTGTTTATTTCAGCACTTATTATATATTCTGTATTGGCTTGCATTGTTTGCTTAAAGAATGCTCCTGTATCATTGTAACGTGTAGCACATTGTAAGGTTGCACCATTGTCTACCATTGCTAAGCTTACTTCATTTCCATCTTCTTCAAAACCTGTTGCGCCGTTATGTATTTGGACAATTTGTGTTCCAAATGCTAAGATTTTTTTGTCAGATATTACACTTAATACATTTCCTAAGTGATTGGATAATTCATAAGCCTTGTCACCAATATAATTTTCATAATCTTGGTGCGTCAACGGACCATTTACCGCATTTTCATAATGTGTATTGTCCAAGTGATTTGAAATACCATCATTGTCATCATCTGCTTGTCCTTCCGCAGCAGTAAGCCATTCATCATTGTCATCGTCCTCATCCAAATAGTTTGGAATACCATCGTTATCAGTATCTCCCAATAGCTGCTCATGAGTTGTTAAAATTGTATCATTGTCATCATCGGTATCTAAATAATCGGAGATTCCATCTCCATCAGAATCATCATTGTCTAAATTCCCATCAGCGTTGATATCTTCCAAATAATCATCTACACCATCTGCATCACTATCTGTATAGAATATATTAGGAATAATATAGTCATCAGTTGTTAAAGGAACAGTAGTGATTAAACTCATTTCTTCTCCTAAATTATTCTTTAAGAAATCAGTGTCCAACATAGGGAAATTAATTGTTTGCGCATCACTTTCTGAAATATCAAAGCTATAGTTTAGATACGCTACATCTAGTGATTGTAAATTTGGACTTTTATATATAAAACCTTCATTTTTAGTATTGATACTTGTGATATCGCCAGAAGTTGGGTTTAATATTGTTATCCTATTTGTTGGATTATTTGGATTATAAGTTACTCCGTTGATTGTTATATTTATATTATCTCCAAAAAAGTTAAGATCTACTTTAAGTCCTACTGTAGCTAATAATTCTTCACTAAAGTCATATGTAGTTCTGTAGAATTTTTTAGTGTAATAACCTGTTCCATCATTTTTCTCACTTTCTCGTTCTTCACGAATAGAAAACTGTAAACAATATTTGTTTGTGGTAACATTTTTAATTACCTGTAAAGCAGGTTCGTAATACTGTTGAAACGCACCTTTTAAGTTACTTTGTCTGAGTATGGCAACTGAACTATAGGTGTCGTTAGTTACAATTTTGAATTGTGTTTGTAATTTAAGACCACTAAATTCACTAGACTCACTAGAATTTACAGCAGGATGATTCCAATGGAAATAGGAATCTGCAGTTGTGCGTAAACCACTTTTATTAAGACTCCCTAATATTATTGGTATACCCGATCCATCATTCGTGTATGAAATAGGAGCTGTTTGGAAATTTTCATCAATAATGGTTGTATTTCTATTTTCAATACCTAACCTAGAGCTTCCATATACATGATTTTCTTTTAAGGTCATTGTTAAATCAAACTCAGATGTGTTTTTAGAAAAGTCAGCATCATATACACCTAATACATTTCCTTGCGCATCACGGGCATAGTATGTAGTAATTTTGTCATTACTATTTCCAAGTTTATATTTAGATTTTCCAATTCGGTTACCTAATCCATCATATTCAAACGCAATAACATCAGGAATACCTTTACCTTGGAATGGTATTTTATGGACTTCTTTTACTTTTCCGTCCACTCTCCAAAATATTTTGAGTCCTTCTGTTTTATCTTCTATAAGTTGTCCTATATCATCATAGATATAGTTATGATTATCTGTGTTGTTAGGATCAGCATTATAATCATATCCTACACTTGCTAAGGTTGCTATTTGATCATCAATATCTGCGTCTGTTTCGTATTGATTAGTTTCTATAACGTCACTTACAATAGCCAACTTATTCGTAGGTTTATTGTTTTCAGTGATATACTTGTAACTAAAATTGTCCATTACTTTCAATACTCCATTTTCTGGGACATATCGATTTAATGTTTGTAAGTTTCCATTTCGATCAAATGTATAATTAGACGAATAACTGTTTTGCGAGTTCAACGAATTGTATGGCTTGTCAGTCACGGCTACAGAACTCATTGCTTTGATTCGGTTGAGTTGATCGTAGGTATAATTATTGACTTGCGTTGTTAATATTTTTTCATTTTGATCTCGTAAGGAAGTCGTCATCGTTTTGATGTTTCCGTTGTAGAGATTTTTAGGATTCGCAGCGACTGTTCCCGTATTCGATAATTTGAAGACAGAACTATTTACCGTAGCATTGGAAGCTTGATAGTCTCCACTAAAATAGTGTAATGCATATCCAAAGACATCTTTAGCCATGTTACTTCTATTTCCTTCTCCATCATGTCCTAAATCATTTGTAGTCGCAGCTAAACTTTCGCCATTCACAGTTTTTAACCAGCCTTGAAGTGTATAAGCATAATCAGATCCTTGTACTTTTTTATCTCCAATTTCGACTCTTGCTAATGGTCCATGTTCGTAATATTTGTAGTTCGCATCTTCCTCCCAAACATACCCGTTTTTAGAGGTAAAAGCAGAAACAATTCTATTGTCAGCATCATACTCATATTTGTGTATGAACTGATCTGGTTTTTGTGGTTGGAAGGTTACATTTTTTACATTCCCACTAATTAAATCGTATTCATAATGCACACGTTTTATATGCGCCTCACAGTCAAGCACATCTGGCTGTATGGTACAATCAGGAATTTTAAGTTCAGTAATATACGTTACCAATTCTTTTACATTTCCATGTACATCATAGTTATAGAATAATGCATTGTCAAAATAAGGAGCTTTACCAGCCTTAATTTCCTCATAATAGGTAACTGCGGTAACTCTATTTATACTATTAAACTCTGTATATGGAGCGGTAAATAAGTCTGAAGAGTATACAAAATTAGCAGCATCATTTTCTACTAGAATTCTATCATCATACGTCGTACGTGTCACTTCTCTTTTATTACATGAATCATAATGTGTATCAAAATTATTAACGCGATCATTTCCTAAGAATAATTTTCCTTCTTCTGATATGTAGTAGTTGTTTGAACTATCTTCTAATTCTCCAGCTTCAAGAATTCTTCCAAGTCCATCGTAACGCGTATAACTAAAGTCCTTGTATGGGTTTTCTTGTTGTTGTTTTTCATTTTGGGAAGCAATTATTCTCCCTAACTCATCATATGCAAATACTGTGATACCACCATCAGGCGTTTTTTGCCACACCAACTGATTTAACGAATTGTATTTGTATTCCGTTGTTAATTCGTGCGCAGGAAGTACTTCTGTGCCTAAGTTTGAACTTCTATGATTGTTAATAGTAGCCATTTCAGTTGGAGTGTGTGAAGCTCTTTTTACACCTTCCGGTGGAACCGTTTGCGTAAGGTTACCAGCTTGATCATAGTAATATAAAGTATATTGATATTCTTTATCATTGTAACTAAGGTTCAGCTTTTCTATAGCACTATTCATTGCCTGCTGCGTGTAGTTTATTCTAAATTCTTGCTTTACACGCTCTATGTATGTATTGTAATTATCGAGTCCGTATGCTTCTGCAATGTTGATCGCAAATTCTTGACAGTCACTTATGGTATCGTTTGTTTGTATGTCAATATTTGGAAACATTGGTTTTGGCGGACATACAGTAGGATGTTCGTCTAAAAATTTAATAACGAAATCTCTCCAATTTTTGTAATTTTCATCATTAGGAGTTAGGTATACCAAAGGTGAATTGCTTACAGTACTGTATAAAATATAAGCATCAATGACTCCTTGATAGTTATTAAAACCATAATTCAAAGGCGTTGCTCCAAATTCTGCAATTGTCATGAAATATGGCGCAGTTACATCAACATTTTGTATGTTGCCACCAGCAAACTCAGTAAGATAGTCAATATAACCTTGCGTGATATATTGATAATTCATGTCATCAAAATATTCTAAATTATAGTTACTTGGTACGTTATAGTTTGGAATGTCTCCAACAGCATTCGTGTATAGTGCCCACATTTCTTGTCTTAAAACAGGTTCAATCGTCTGCGGAATACAAGTAATACAAGGTTCGTATGCTATTGCCTTGCTGTTGATTCTTATTTGTGCTTCTGCATTCTTAAAAGCAGTATATTGTCCTCCACTTGCGAGTACTCCTTTGAGGTCACAAGTAAAGTTTAACGGAGAAGGTCTGTTTCTTCTCGCACTAAATTCAGATTGAAAAATAGTACTTACAGCAACAGCATTGCCACTAAACTGAGAAGCATAGCTAATTTCATACGCCATTGGTAATGTATTGGAAGGCAACCCTGAAGGATCTATGGATATAAAATTGGCATTGTTAGCAATTCCGTTTTGCATTAATGCATCCGTAAGTTGAATAACAACATAGTAGTTAGTCGTTGAATTAGAAAATGTAAGCTGCACTGCATTTGTAATTGCTTGATCAATTGCTACAGGAGCTTGCCACATTGTAGAGGAAAATGTAATACTTGAATCATTTAGTAAGATGCGTGCATTTTCTTCAAAGAAATTTAGTAAGTCATCACTTAGATATTGTATAACTTCTTGAGAGTTATAAAATCCATTTGTACTTAGGACACTGTTAAAAAGTTGTGTCATTCCTACATTAAAAAGCAGCTCATTATCTTTAATTTCATCTATACAATCAGCACTATTATTGTTGTCATCACAAACATCACCAATTCCATCACTGTCAGCATCAAGCTGATCAGGGTTTTGTGCAGATGGGCAGTTATCACATACATCGCCAATTCCGTCTCCATCAGTATCTATTTGACTTGGATTATATGTTTTTATACAATTGTCACAATCGTCAGGAATTCCGTCTGCATCATCATCATTTTCTGCCGTTGCTACGCCACAAGGAGTATCATCGCATAAATCGCCAATTCCATCTCCATCAGTATCTACTAGTCCACAATCATCAATAGTACTGCTGTTATCACCATCGACATATGAACAACAATCGTACGGAAGTGCTGTAACAGTTGCAGTAAATGTGTATGGAACAGCTATTGAACCTGTAGTGTAGTTTACAGAAGTTTGTATATTAATACTTGTATTTGAGTTAAAGCTGATGTTGCTAAAGACAATGATTCCATCCTGAGAAGGAACATTACCGCTTGCTAAAGAAGCGAAACTATGTGTTTCTCCATTGTATTGAAAATCTGAAAAATCAGAGAGTTCTAATACTGTAGTTCCATTAATTGTTATGGTATAGTTCCCGTTTGGATTACTATTCCAAATCCCCGTAGCATTGAGTGGCGTATCTCCTAGGAATTCTGGAAGAAAATTATCGTCATTATAAGCTTGTACAGATTGTAGGCTTATAGGTGAAGAACTAAGCGGTATTATTGCATTTAATACATTTTTTAAGCTTAGTGCAAAGTCGTCTTTATCCTCACATTCTGCTCCATCATTCATCACACCGCCATCACCTAAATCTTCTCCAATAGCGACTCCATTAGTATCCGTAGCAACATTGTCTTGACCATCTACACTACATTCACCAATTCTAGCAATTGTGTTTCCATTCATGATTACTTCGTCAATAACTTGTGTTGTTCCTGGAGCTACTATTTTCGCTGTCATGGTAAAACCAAATCTTCTTGGAGAAGCATTATCATATGTTGTGTAGTTGAACTGACTAATTTCACTAATCTCCCAACTTGTTCCGTAGGTACTCCAATTTAGAGCAGTATTTGTTAACGTTAAGTTTATTGGAAGAAATGTTGCTTGTGGTGTTCCAACATTGATTCTAATTGCTACGTTTTGATTCGTTGATGTCGCTGCTATTGTGATTCCAGAATTTGGCACTGAGTTACTCGTAGGATTTCCTCCTAAGTCATCAAATAGATCCATGCTTAAGTAATTCCCATTAAAATCAAAATTTGCAAACCCTGAATTATTAGCATTACTATCTGTGACAAGACCATTTAAGAACGTTTCTAAATCACGTCCCATTGGACATTGTCCAGATTGTACATAGTATTGATAGTCCGATAATTCTTCGAGCGCTTGTCCTGTTTGTGCAACACTTTGACTTGAATCATAGTTGACATCTTCTGATACAATACGTTTTACTTTATCAGTGTAAAGGTTCGTATTATCATTACAGATATTTACACTGGTACCATCTTGTGTTCCTGGCAAAACAAAACCTGCGTAATTACCTAAATTTAATAGTGGATCTCCAGGATTATCAGCATCTTCACCAATACAACCATTGTAAGTTCCTGTTGAATGTGCATACATGTTTGCAAGTACACTTTTTATACGATCTCTTACAGAAAGATATAAATTACTGTATATTAACCAAAGTTCTTCTTTTTCTTCTACAGTCATACTTGCGATCACAGAAAGTGGAACGTTACAAGTACTACTTATACTATTACACCTAACTGTAGCAAGTGCTGTATGTAACAATGGGTCACTTGTATTTTCATAATTATTACCTACGATGTCAATCATTGCTAACTTGTGAAAGTTAGAATCAGCGAAGTTCAAAGAACTAGGAAGGTTGTGGTAGAATAATGGATCGTGATTTACGATGTTTTCAAGAGAACCAGCGGTTAAATATCTAGCTTCTACTATGGACATTGGTAATTCTTCTAAATAATTTTTATACCCATCAATATTCACTTGAAAACTGCCTGAAGATCCCATAGTGAGTCCAACAGTTAATTGACAAAGTTCATTTGCAAAGTATGAATAACTATATTCTGGATGAAAGGCAACCAAAGATTCAGCCCATTGATCTTGCCAAAAGCTTAGAAAGTCGTCAAGGTTTAAATCCTGAGGTTCAATTTTAGCAAACCCAGCATTTAGTGGATCTTCGTCTGCTACTGTAAATCCATAGCTATTTCCTTCAATTGCAATTAATACTTTTACAATAGCACCATTATTATCATAATAATGATATGGATCGTCAAAATTGAGATTGAAAGGTGTTTTCCACGAATACGCAGCTTGAGATACTTCTCCATAACTTGTATAGATATCATCTATGAATGAGTTCTTTAAAAGGTTAGTTTCATTAAAAATACTAAGTTCACTAGCAATATTAACGAGTTCATATTCTCCTTCACCATTTAGTTGACTGACTTGCATTCCATATTGTCCAACTTTTTTCATATCGTTGACTAAGATTTGCTTCGTCACTGCACATGATATTGAGTTTGCTGGATTTAGAGGCATATTTAAATTTGCATTTATAATACCTCCATCCGTACAAGGTGCCATACATTCGGCTACTAATAAATCATATTCTCTTTCAAAACGACTTGTCAATGCTGCAATTGTATCATCGTCCTCAGGGCTACTTAAACCGTATGCATTTACCTTTGTTAATGTGTAATCATTTTTATCAGTTCCTAATGATGCAACACATTCATCGCAAGTAACAAAACAATCTTCAATTTGAGCTTGTACATTAAAATCATCAAGACTCAAAAGACAACCTGTAGCTTGAGCATCTGTTATATATTGATCTACATATTCATTTAAAGCAACTTCATTTACAATCAATGTTTTTTGAATAGCAAGATCTCCTAATGGTGGATTCACAGAAAATGTTTGATTAAAATCAGCATCAATGACTCTTTCTTCATTCAATAAAACATTTCCGCATTCATCTTTTAGTTCTATGTCTAAATCATATTTGAATGTGTATCCTGTAATATCGTCACAAAGTTCATCAACATATGTACTGTTGATTTTAATATCGTATTCAAGTTGGTGTTCTATTCCTGATTTAATAACTGTTCTAAAACCATTGTATCGCAATCCGTCGTTTACATTAAGATTTGCAAAGCGTCCAGTATTTATTAAAATGTTATTATCAAGAGTAGTATCTAGATCATCACTGTTTACTTTATTGAGTAAATCTTCAGTAGTTAAATTGTGAAGATTATTCGTTTCTTCATCTGGTAATCCATCTAAATTTTCAGGATTATCAGCAGCTAGTGCAGTAGCAATTGTTCTTCCTTGCGGATCTATGTAGCTTACACTCACTTGTCCATTAGGATCAACAACAGTATTTTTTTTATAATACATATCCCATCCTATGTCTGAACCAAAAAGACGATCTAATTCTTTTTGGAATGGTTTTCCATAAAAGTATTTCATTTCATGTTCATTACCCAATTGGTGTGTTACTCCAACACCGCCTTTTCGTTTGACACGACCTGTATTATCAGGTGTGTATTCAATTTGAGAGAAAGGATAATTTTGTGCATCTGGAACAGCATCATGAAATTCACTATTTCCATCATAATTTGCAGAGTAATATTTACTTGTTCCGGATGTGTTTTTCATTCCATCTGTAGGAACTTCGCAGTTTTCAGGATCATTCGTATTTTCATCCCAATCAAAGTCTAAATGCGAATACTTTTTATCACTCGTATTTATGTTATGATTTTGGTAATATTTTAATTCGTTACTAGTAGTAGGCGCTGGAAGAATTTCAATACCAGGACGCCCTTGATTGTCATAAATTACTTCTCCAATTATAGCATTATCGTCGGTATTAATTTTTGTAACAGTTTGTCTATTTCTAAGTGTTCCATCAAAATAACTTACGACTTCTTTCTTTTTACCTTCTTCGGCATAACTTGCTTGAAATTGCCAATTTTTATTTTCCTCATGACCGTTAACAATCGTATAGTTCCAATCACCCAAAGTTGAATTTTCAGTACCAGTTTGACTCCAAGCACCATAAAAGTTTGTATGATAGTCATCAGTAAAACGACCAACAGCTCTTACTCTGCATACAATATATCCTTTATCGTATATTTTTGGAATTTCATAGTGTAATTTCTTTGTATTTACACGTGTGTTATTTCTTTGAAATTGTTTCTCTGTAAGCGAAATTTCGTTTGGACTTTTAGAAGTTGTAAAAGTTTCTCCATAATTATCAACCCAAGTCCATTCAACATCATATGATACAGCTCCTTCAAAACTATCCCATGCTAATAAATATTCACCTGCATTATCAGGATTCATAGTCAATTCATATAGTGATGGAGTTTCTGTTGGAGCAAAATTATTAGAATATATTACTTCATTTGTACCTCCAACCTCGGTGATACTGAGATTATTTAAATAAAAGGTTAGTGGATTTGGGAAATCTACAGCATTAGGATGTCCAGGAATTGTAAGTCCACCAAAATATATTTGGTATACTCCATTACTATCTGGTGTAAAGCTATAACTATAGCTCGTATCTCCCATAATATTTGAACCACTATGATGTAACCAATTTGATCCATCGCCTATTTTTCTTGCCAATGCATAAAACCTTCTGTCAATATCCATATCTAAGTCAAAACTGACCTGGTATGTTTTTCCTGCTTCTAAAGTCGGCTGTAAAATAGCATAATTGTAGTTTTGATTGACAGTAACTTTTAGACGTTGATTTTCAATGGATATGTTTGTGACACCACTAGGAATAAAGTTGAAATTTTCTGTATTAATATTTGTACTAGATAGACCATTCACACGAATAGCATTAAATCCAATACTTAATTTGACATTTTCAGGAACTTCATTTATAACAGTATTTGTTGCTGCATACGTAGTAGTTATATTCTCAATTTCTACTTTAGCACCATATCGATTTTGTATGTTATGATATACTTGATCTAGACTATTACCAATGTTAGCAAATGGTTTTTGTTCAACTCTTAGTGTATGATTGTAACCAGTAGTTTCAAAAGTTCCATCTGACAATGCAGGATAAATTTTTACTTGTAATTCCAATGAATATTCAACAAATGGAGGCGAATCTGTATCAACCTGAAGTAATACATATGCTTCAGGATTATACGTAGTACTCCCAGCACTTCCAATTTCTACAAATGAAATGAAATTATTAGGTAAACCATTAATTAAATTACTATTAGCATCTTGGATTTGTTGCGGTGTATATTCACTATTTTCATGGACTCTCGGGATTTCCCCTTGCGCATGCCCTAAAGTAATAGAACATAAGATGCTTATCCATAGGATAGTTTTAAATAAATATGTTGATTTCATCACTTTCATTTGTTAATTTTTATATGTTGAATAGTCCAGACGGAACTTTATACGTTGTAAAATGATTTAGTATTGACTTATTTTGAATTCTTTATATGCTGTAGTAGGAATTATTTTTGTACCTTTTTTTTGGATGTAATAATCTATTTGAGCAATACTTTTTTCATTCTCAGATAATTTATTTTCAAAGTTTGAGAGTGTAATTTCCATTTTCGGATTCCCAGATTTCTCTTCTCCATCTTCATTTTTATATGGAACATTTGAAAGGAAATACAATATTTGTTTTTCAATCAGAGCTGTTTCTTTATTGATGAAAATTTCAACTTTTCCATACGGTAATTGTGTTATCACGTCTGTTGTTAGTACACAAATCCATTGATCACCATTATCCTTTACTTCTTTTGTTTTGAAAAACTTTATAAAGGTGTCTAATAATGCTATTGGAGATTGACTCTCTGTGGTATTTGTATTGTGTTGCACAACCAATGCTTTTTCTTCTTCATTACATTTAATAGAGGTCTTCGATTTTGTATCCGAAATGAAAAACGTATTGTTAATTTTCGAATACATAATTTTGTCAAATTTTATAAGATTCCCTTGATACGTAATAGACGAGCTTTTTTCTGTATACGTATTATACCATTTGTAATGCATATCAAAGCGCATATTTTCGTTCGCTTTCATTGTATTTTGCGTCTCCATAAGAATTTGATCTACTGTTTTGGTTTGTGCAAAACTGAGCCCTTGAAAACACAATAGAAATATGATAATTAACAATTGTATTTTACGATTTTCGTTATTTTTTCTAAGTATCATTATTGTGCTTGTTTTTTACTTTTTGATCGTGTTTCTTGAATGGTATATACTCCTTTTTCTGTTTCTTTTTTGACTCTGACCAATCCACCTTCTTGATCATACTCGTAGTAAGTTGCGTAGTTGTTTTCATCTAATTCAGCCATGAGACGCTGTGTATCTTTATCATACACAAAACTTTTCATACTTCCGTTGAAAGGGAAAACTCGAATATCATCAAAGTAGCAAGCAACATTTGTAGTGCTTATATTGTTTAATCGTATTCTAAGATCAATTGTATTTTCAGGAACTGTAAAAACTCCTATAATACGTTGCCAACCATCAATAATTTTACCAGTAGTAATAAAAGTAGGATCCCCTAATAACTCTTGATTCTCATTATAAAACAAAACTCTTAATTGACCATTTAAATATTTCTTCTGAGGAGTCGTATGACTTTCTTTTACCCAAGCACTAATGATGTATTTTTTATTGTTGCTCAAAGAAAAATTAAAACATGATGTTTCTTGGGAATATAGATTACATCCTGCCAACAGGATTAGCGCATATAATATGTATTTTTTCATGTGTTTGTATTTATTGTTTTTAATCAATCATATCTCGATTATGCTAAGTACAGATTAGCGCAGTCATACGATCAGTTCTTTTGTGAGATTATTTTTATTATTGATTTTTCCATTTCATTATTAAATATTTCCACCAGCTACAGTTATTATAAAGGAACATCTTGCACCATTCTCAAGTAAAATACCAATGCGATAAGTATTGAGGTAGTTGTTTGAATTAAGAGCATGTATCTCTAAGTTGAATCCATCTATTGAGGCTTCTACATAATCTGAATTATGATTTACACCCGATGAAGGATCAGGCACACCAGTTACACCTGTTACTGCGGTGATCGTATGACCATCAAGATAACTTTGTACTAAAAGTGGAATATCGAAAGACCCAGATACTTCATTATGATTTACAGTAACTGATCTATCTGGAATATCAGGACAAATAAATGGTGTCAAAGGTGGCGCGCAATCCAATTGCTCAATCTCTGCAATTCTATTACAAATTTCATTTTCCCCAAGTACTCCAACTTTTTGCCCAGAAAAAGTTCCTGGAGCAACTTTAATACTGTATCGTCCAGTGTGTGATTCTTCTTGAGTAATACTTACATTTTGAGGTTGAGAAAAATTAAAATGATTATTTCCTATTTCAAACCCTGTAACGCCCATTTCTCTGTGCTTACTATTAGAAGCCACTGCTAACGGAAGTTTGTAATCACTATCATATTGTGCTGCAGAATATCTTTCTAAAGCATCTTTATTTTCTAATTCTGCACCATAAGGAGAATATTGTGTGACTTCACTAGCGAATGTCCAATCATCTTCATTATTAGTATCAGTATTTCTAACCCATGTATCAGTAGTTACATCGTATCTATAGAAAGGAGAAAACTTTTCAAAGAACCCACTATTGCGTTTGGTATTTGTGGATGAACGTGTGGTTAAATATGCATACGATTTTACAGCACGCCAATCGCCCACTACATTATTAATAAATGGATTTTGATTAGAGCTATCGTCTAGATAATGATTTGGATAAGGAACCAAATGATGCTCATTGAGATTCTCTTCAGCAGCATAACGTACACCTTTTCTCCAATAGTCATTATACTCAACAGCAGATGCATTGATGATTCTTGGGTTTTCAGTCGGAGAATTAATACTACTATCAAAAGCAAAATCATCAGCATTGATAACCCCTACAGCTTCTCCAACCTCTTTAATCATTGGATTTTTCATACTTGTTACAGAAGCCATGGCAGCACTTTGAAAGTTTTGATAACTAGATTTAATGACTTTTATATTCTTTTTAGTTGTATCATCTCCACAAGAATTTACAATACGTCCATCCCTATCAATCAATATAATTGCACCTTGAGGAGATATTTCATTAATCCAATAATGACCTATAGGAACTCCATTTTCTGAATTATACATATATATTTCGTCTCCTTCTCTTAAGTAGTTATTAAGGTCGTATGAAACTGTATAATCAGAAGAACTACTTTTATACCATGCTAAAGCACCTTCTTCATCTCCTGCTGCATCAGGAACTCCAGTACCTTGAACAGGTTCTATCCAAAGCGACAAACCTAAGTTTTTAGCAGCTTGTCCCATTCCTTTATATGCCCAATGTGCTGGGTATGAGAAATTGTAATAGTTGTCTTTGAAGGAATTAGAAGTTTCCGTAAGTAAAACTTGACCACTTAAAGCATCCCATGCAAGATTTTTTGTACTTACAGAAGCACCTAAATCCTGAGCAACCTTTTCTACTAAAATTCCTGTTTTATGAACCACTTTTGTAGTAGTGGTCGTATGACTGTCTCTTATACACATCTGACGCTGCCGACGAAGAGGATAGTGTAGATC
>OJBY01000813.1_pt1 | contig 14373 bp, 7 predicted proteins | sample 1591731 | NCBI WGS metagenome assembly OJBY01 (sample SAMN05416837, study PRJEB24817) | seawater metagenome | isolation source: Sea water | place: Canada:Atlantic | collected 2013-07
ACGAGATCATGCCTAGTCTCGTGGGCTCGGAGATGTGTATAAGAGACAGCAATGGTGGCGCTGCCTTTGCCAACTTTTAATGTATGATTACCACTATCAACTTTTGTGGTTTGATTACCTTTAGCGACGGTCAGAGTGTCGTCGCCTTTACTGATGGTTGCCGTGCGGTTTTGTTCTACTGTCAGTGTCTGGTCGTTTTCGACCGTGCCGGTCTGGTCGTTATGAATGATCCAGTTGTGGTCTTTCCCGGCTTCCATATAAATCTCTTCGCTGCCTTTTTTGTCGTCGAAGCGAAGTTCATTAAATTTACTGTCTTTAATGGCTGTTTTCCAACCACTTTGAGTGGCGGTGTAGTTTGGCCCGTCGTTGGTGCCGTTATATACCGCGCCCGTGACTAATGGCCGATCTGGGTCGCCATTGATGTAGTTGATCACCACTTCTTGGCCTATACGCGGCACAAAGTTAGCGCCCCAGCCTTTGCCTGCAAACTGTTGTACCACACGCACCCAGCAAGAATTCTGCGCTGAGTTCCAGGGGAAGGTGACTTTTACTTGAGTCAGTGTATCGCTTGAGCTGTCACTGCCAGTGGCTTTTACTTCACTGACGGTAGCAACTTGTGGGGTGTGTATCTTTTTGGCAAAGTTATTATGCTTGGGCCTTACGACGACGCCATTGGGTACACAACTGAATCGATTAGAAAAGTGTGTGTCGCGGTCGTTACCGTCACGAGCAATAATGTGCACTTGCGTAATAAGGTATTTGCCGCTTTCTGAAGCGATGGAATGTTCAATTTCAAAGCGACCACCTGCGGATAGGATCACGACGTCGCTGGTGCCTTGTGCAACATCAAACCCAGATTCGTGTGCTTCCATCGCGCGTTCGCTCGCACTCTTACTTTGCGAGTCGATAAATTTGTGTTTGTTTTCACCGTCCACTTCAAAATGATAACTACCGTAATCATTACCCGTGAAGCTGGATACGCTATTTAGCGGCGATTTGGTTTTTACGGTTTGTTTATTATCTTTTGTGGTGGTGAATTCGCTGTAATCTTTAAATTCAAAGCCACCGGTGTGGTAATTAAAACTACGCTGCCAGCTGTGTATTGTATCTTTGCTTGGCTGGCTGCCACCGCCGTCATATTCGATGGTCTCTGTGGCAGCATCAAAATAATCTTGCGCATCATCAGCTAAGATCAGCTCGTGCTTCCCATCGTTGTGGGTAAAGTAATAGCTGATGCCTTCTTCGGCTAATAGGCGAGAGATAAACTCGAAATCGGTCTCATCAAATTGAACACAATATTCGCGCGTGGTGTAAGCACCGGTGGGTTTAAATTGATGTGAGACGACTTTGGAGTAATCCCCAAGTACTTCGTTGACGATGTCTTTCACGCTTTTCTTGTGGAAGATACGGTTCTTCGACCCTAGTTTGGTAAACCATAAACCCGGAACCATTTCTAAGCGATAACGGCGAAGCCCTTCGTCATTTACATCCAGCATGGCTAAGTGATTGACGTAGCCATTGATATAACGGGTTTCTGATTCGCCATCAGACATTAAGGAGACGGTAATGTCTTTTCCTACGATGTCTTTTTGATCAATATCATGGCGGTCAGAGAATAATTCGAGTGTGTACCGGAAGAGATCGGATATGTACTCGTCGCCGACTAATTCAGACACAATGAATACATCTTTTCCTACTGGTGTATCAATTTGAATGAGGCGTTTCTTTTGATTGAGTACAGACATGACCTTGTCACCACGTTCTATGTGATTGTTATCGCATCAGCGCGGGCGCGCTTTTCCAGATGCCACTTCCTGAAACAAATCAGGGGACAACTCCGTTTTATGCCGAAGTGCCCCCTGAGAAAATAAGAAAAAAGCTCTCTTATTTATAGCGGCTTAGCCGTTGTTAGGTCGTAACCGACCTTCATGTTCTTGGTGTTCTTGTTGGTCTTGTCTGCGTGAGTCAGATCCGCTTCAATCTTAGCAAAGCTCAAAGAGATAGACTCTTGCGGTGCACCGCCAGCAGAAGCGCTCAGGCTGTAAGAAGACATGATGACGTCTTCTAGTTTGTAAACTGCGTACTTTTCAACTTTGTCAGCGCCAGTCTGAACAACGTGAATTTCAACAACTACGCCAGAATCACCAGTAACAGAAGCTTTGAACAAACCGCCAGAAGCAGCGTCAAGTGGCTTAGTTACGGTAACTTCGCTGATGCTAGGACGTGAAGCTTCACGGTTAGACATTGCGCCAGCTTGCATAGTGATAGAACGGCCTACGCCGAAGCTCATGCTGTCAACTTCGATCCAATCTTCATAGCCAGCAGCAGTTACGTTACCCGCTGGGGCTTTTGAGTTGAAGTTCATGTAAATCGCCATTGAATAATTCCTCAGTGTTATTTAAAAGATTACGTCCAATATTTCCTTCGGCGCGCTCTCTGAAAACTGTGTTTAGTTTGGAGAGCGTTCCACTGCCATGTGGCAAGTGACTGCAGTAAAACAGAAAAAAATGCGCTGTTAAACCCTTGTTTCTAATGTTTTAAATCGACTCTGGCACGATTAAATTTGATGGGCTACCTGATGTTAAATACTGACTCTGGCACCATTAAGGTCTATTTCTTAACATATTGAAGAAACAGGCTGTCATTGTGGGGGTGCTTGGTATTTTATCAATCGATGGTCGTTTTTATTGACGCCAAAATGACTCTGACACCTTTTTAATGAAAATAATTTTAAGACATTAATATTATGTTAAGTGTTGAGGATAGGTGTTGATTTTAAATAGGTACTCAGGCGCTGGCCGGCATTTTGACTAAGGCGACGTGGGTTCGGTCGATTTTTTCTTTTTAGGGCGGCCACGTTTTAATGGGCGCACTCTGTGATTGGCAATTTGCTCAATTTTTTCGGTGAATTGATCGCCGCCGAGAACTTGCCCGAGCTTGATTGTCTCGGCAATATAGTCGAGTAGCATACGGTCAAATCGAAAACGAAACAGGGCGCTGTATTCGTTTCCGCGTTCCTCTTTGGTTTCTCCGAGGTCCATGTATAAGCGATGATCGACAATGATGTCGCTTTTCTTTCTGCAGGTATGATAATTGAAGCTGGACCAAGGATATAACTCAGGGCCATCAACAATACCTTCGTACATAGGTTTGAGTTCTACATACCGATAACAGGTGAGCAAATACGCATCAGAATCAATAACGCTTGATTTATAACGTCCCGCCCAGAGTGTGCCTGAGCGTTGATAGCGGTGGTTCACATATTGAACATACCGACGCCCCAGCGATTGCATCATGGATGAAATGCCTTGGGGGATACTGGGTGTCGCGATTATTTGAACGGCGTTGGGAAGTAGTACGTACGCGTGAATATCTACGTCATACTGCTCCGCTGATTTTTTCAACGAAGCGAGATAAAATTCGTAATCCTCATCGTCAAAAAAACAGTTCAGGTTATTGTGCCCGATCTGGACGATGTGTTGTGGAATGTTGGCTATATTAATCCGCGGCAGTCTTGCCATAACCTCGATCGCATCCCTACTTGTGAGTGTAACTACTGACAGCATGGTCAGTGCTTCCAGTGCCCGGGCATTATGCAAAACCGCCCTTGTAAAAGCAACCGGATGAATTTTCTTTTGCTGATTAGGCACAACGGCCTACCAGAGAGCGGAGAATTTTGTTTTAATTTTCGACATCCCGTATTGAGCCACTGCAGCCTTGTGCTTGCATCTATCATTGTTGTGGTTGCTCGTTTGGTCAAACTGAGACATGGATTAACGATGAGCAATAGTAGTGGTGTTCGGCTGACGGTTAATGGCCGAACCGATATCGGGCAGGTTCGAGATGAAAACGAAGATTCCATTCGCTGGCGTGCTGATCCCAATCATCCTTTTGCTTACGTTGTTATTGCTGATGGTATGGGGGGATATAGCGGCGGAGCATTGGCGAGTCGAATTACCGTGGATACGCTCAGTCAGTCGTTCGATCGTTTGCTAACTCCTACTTTTTTAGCCTGCACTCCCGATCAGCAAAATTTAATGATTCATGCTTCACTTCGTTCCACCATTAAACAGGCAAATCAGTCGATTATTGATGCAAAGCTCGAGAACCCTCAGTTTGCACACATGGGTACAACGTTGGTGTTGGCTTTAATTTGGCAGTCTCAAATGACGGTGGCACACATTGGTGATTCTCGGGCTTACCTATGGAGCTTGGGTGGTATCGCGCCTTTGACTAAAGACCATAGCGTGGTGCAAGAAATGATAGATGCAGGCTCTTTAACAGAAGAGCAAGCAAGGGTGAGCGAGGTTCGAAATCATATAACCCGCGCGATGGGGGTTGCTGAAGATGTCGAACCTGTTATCCGAACCATGAATTTAAACGCTAATTCTGTGATCTTGTTATGCAGTGACGGCTTGAGTGAATATTTTGATGATGCGACGCTAGAGCAAGTTTTGGCAACGCACCGCCCTGTGTCTGATTGTTGCTCTCGGTTTATAGCTGAAGCCAATGAGCTGGGTGGAAAAGACAATATCAGTGTGGGCTTGATTGAATTCTCGATGGCTGTTCAGCCACAGTCGCACTTTCCCGGTAGTATTCCTGCGTCCGATGGCGAAGATACAACGATCCGCCAGGGGCGTTTTCATCGTTAGGGCTTGGTTTCTCCGTACATGTTGTGTGCCGTAGCCTAGTGTGTATGTAAGTCAAAGATATGTGGGCTGCCTAAACTGACTCTTTGATATATCTGTATTTTCACCGGTTTCTCCAAATATCTAAATAACGTAAGGTGAACAAATGTTCATGCGTTTTTTTGGGGGGGGCGGATTTGCGAGTATTTAGTCAGGTGTCTGGCTATTATTCCAGTATCCATGTTGCTATACTGCGCGCGTAATTTTCTGCACGACCTGCCTACTGTGAAATTATCTGGCTGGTTGCGTGGTGTGTATGACGATTTACTTGAATCGTTAATGGAAATTCTCGGGGCACGGATGTCTTCTACTTCTTAGTATAGAACTCATTTCTGAAAACGCCTCAATTTCTGAGGTGTCGATGCCACTTTTTGCTTTGGTTTTGCATATCGCCCCCTCTGACAGACAGAATTAAGGAATATGATGTTGACCAGTGACGTAAAAATTAAGCCTTCGCTACTCGTTCCGCGCAAAGCACTCTTTTGGCTGAGCGTGGCGCTGATCTCATCTGTTTCGCATTTGGCGGCTGCTGAAGTTAACTCTTTGCGTGAGGTTTATGGCATTGATGCTCCAGGCTCAAGTTCAGACCTAGCGGATGATTACGAAGAACGAATGAAACAGGATGACTTAGCACCAAAGTTGAATGCTGACATTCCCGAAACGGCCGCCCGAGACTCAGGCCCGCGTATTCTTGTAAAGCGGTTCGTGTTTCAAAATATTCGAGAATATCCCGAGCTGGGCATCACTGCTGAGGGTGTTAATGCCGAGGCAGAACGACTTCGTTCGCAATACATGAAGGAAGAGCAGTTACTGGATGGCGGCTTCACCATTGATGAATCTGCCGAAGTGATTGAATACCTGCAAGAAGTGGGTCGTGAAGGTGAAGTTGAGAATATCACCTATGAAGACATGCAAAATTTAGTGGGTATTGTGCGTCAGCATAATAGAAATCGTGGGTTAAGTTTTGCCGACCTTGAAGAAGTCACTACCCAGTTAAGTTTGTATTACCGTCAACGTGGTCTTTTTTTGGCGAGAGTTCAACTGCCTGCGCAAGAAATTAAAAATGGCATTGTTTTTCTAACCGTGATGGAAGGTGTACTAGGACAAGTGGAAGCGCTGAATAGTAAAAAATACAGCGAATCTACATTGCGATCTCCTCTCGAGGATGAGATTGGTCGTGCCGTGAGCGGGGGCGACATTGAAGAGTCTCTCTATATTTTGAACGACCTTCCTGGCCTTAATATTACTGGCGCTTTCACTGCTGGGGATAACCCGGGCGAAACAAAATTAAAACTGACTGTTCGTGAAGAAGAAGCGTTTAAATTTTTGTTTCGTGTTGATAACCATGGTTCAGAACTCACCGGCGACACTCGCTTCTTTACCAGTATGGAGTGGTATAACCCGATCGGTTTTGGTGACAGCTTAAGACTGGGGTACTTACGCTCTGAAGATTTAGAGGGTAATAATGAAGCGGGTGAGGAAGCGCATGCTGATTTGGGTCAGTTCTCTTACTCGTTTCCAGTATTCGGTTTAAGAACGCGCCTAGGTTTATCTGCTGATTTTAATAAGTACTCTATTGTCGATGAAAATGGCGGCATTATTAATGAGCTTGATCTAGAGGGTGAGAGCAGCAATTATGCCATCAACTTAAATCATCAATTTATTCGTAGCCTCGAATTCAACTTTTCCAGTGGGTTAGCGTTAACCGATAAGAAGACAGCGATTGATAGTGAGCTTGTTCCTGCGGGCGATCATGTGATCGGCGGTGAGTTGAACTTCTATGTTGATGGCTTAAACCGAACTGGCCTACGTATGCTGAATATTGCCAACGTAACACTGCAATATGGCGAACACCAAAACGAAGTGATTGAAGGACGAGACGATACCTTCTTTATTCTTGGGGTTGATACTAATTCTTTATTCTTTTTACCTATTCCATTTACCAGCAAATACAGTCGATTAATCACCACATTAAAAATGCAGCATTCCGAAGCGTCTCTGCCATCTTTTGAGCAATTCAGTATGGGTGGCCCGAGCGGTGTTCGTTCATTTTCTAATGGCGAGTTTTCTGCAGATCAATCTGTGTACTTGGGCAATGAATGGTATTTCGACCTACCTCAGTGGTCATTTTTTGGCGGACGTTATTTTAACGAAGTATTTCAAGCAGGTTTACTGCTCGACTTTGCTTACGGAACACAGAATGGTGGTTTCGTAACAGACAGTGGCGCGTTAGCGGATGATGAATGGGCACAAATGAGCGCAGCGGGTTTAGTGTTTAAAGCAGCGTGGGGCGATACATTTAATGCCAAGTTGTCCATCGCGACTCCTCTTGAAGCAAGCTCAAGCCTTGATCCAGACAGTGATAACAACTCGGCAACACCACTGAATAACAAACCAGACGCGATTGAAGTGTATGCAGATATCAATTTCGTCTTTTAGTACACGACGTACTGGGCTTTGAAAAAAGCCGACAGGAATTTTTTCACGCGACTTGTGAATGATTGGATGAATTTTGGGTAACTCCCAACGATGTTAAGAGTAATGACATGACTAAATATACAACGAACAGCCGCACAGTAATGGAAGCTACTGGTCTGATCTTTAAAATGAAAAGATTGGCCCGTGCAATAAAAGACGCCGGCGTATTTTCCGCCAGCGTGAGAGGTTGTGTATTTGGTAGCTTGATTGCTGGGCAGATTGTTCTGCCAGTGGCGGCAGTGGCTGCGCCTATGGGCTTTGATGCTCCAAACGGCGGAGCATCAATATCGGGAGAAGGCACGGCAGTAACAACGATAAATCAGTCTGATGCTCGGGTGGCTATTGAATGGAATTCGTTTGAGTTGGGCAGTGCTGAGTCAGTGACTTTTTTTCAGCCTGACGTCGACTCAGTTGCAATCAATAATATTTTATCGAACAGTGGTTCAAATATTGCCGGTATGATTAACGCTAATGGTCATATTGTGCTGGTGAATCCAAATGGGATTGTATTTGCAGGTACGGCCAAAATTGACGTGGGGGGCATTATTGCGTCGGGGTTGGCGGTAAGTAACTTAGACGGTTTTGTAAATGATAATGCAGCTATTCTTACGTTCTCGAGAGCAGCGGACGAGAATGGAAATGCTGGCGCTGTCACTAATAACGGTCTGATTGCAGCCTCATCTATTGCGTTGATTGGTGAGCAAGTAACAAACTCAGGCACACTTGCTGGCGATATAGATTTTTCTGATGGCTCAATTAATTTTCCTGCTGGATTGACGTATTTGGGATCGGGGGATTCTGGGTTTGTCACTTTTGGTGGAAGTGAATTTGTTGGTTTTGAAATGGATGCCGATATTACAGAGGCTTTGTCCGGCGATGCTGTGCTGAACACTGGAACTATTAATAGTTACAGTGTGAAAATAGAGGCGAGTATGCTTGATTCGCTAATTACCGCAGCAGTAAACAACTCAGGTGCCATCACCGCCAATAGTTTAATTGTGACGGGCGATACGATTACCTTAGGCTCAGGCACCAATCTTACTAGTGATACTATAAATACGACTTCTGATTCACTAACGTTAGAAAGTGGAATCACTATTGATGCTAGCAACGGATTTACGGCAAGCACTGAAGCGCTAGAGTTAGGGACCGCTGACTCAAATTACAACACGCTTGAGTTGAACGGCAATGCAAGCGAGCTCATCGTTGGTGATTCGGGCGACTCGAACTCTCAGTTGACGGTTAGTGATCTATCTACCGTCAATGGTTCCAATGCGAGTCTTACGAGCCTTAAAGGCTCCAACACCGACAGCGAAACGTTCAGCATTAGCACGACAGACAATGCGGTGAACGTGAACGCAATCGACTTCACCTCAGTGGCGGCAATTAACGCCGGTACCAGCACGGGCGATGCAGTGACTACAACAGAAACTGTTAATGCAGACCTCACTGCTAACGGTAATGAACTCGTTGCTTCAACGATCAACTTCAGCAACATCAATGACGCTGATTTAAGTGGTGGTGCATTAACCGGCACTGACACCAACGACGAGACGTTCGAGATTGATACTACAGACAACGCGGTTAACGTGAACGCAATCGACTTCACCTCGGTTGCTTCGATCAACGCAGGCACGAGTACAGGCGATGCGATCACTACAACAGAAGCTGTTGATGCAACCCTAACGGGGGCTAATAACGCCGTTGATGCGTCAGGCATTAACTTCACCAATATCAATACGGCAGACCTAACTGGTGGCGCATTATCGGGTAGCGACAACGCGGATACGTTTGTGTTGGATGCGGCCGGTCTTAAGGCGAATGAAATTCTATTCACTGCGATCAACAGCCTGGTAAACGCTGAAGGTGGGCTTGATGACGTGACGGGCATGGCGGGTATTGATTGGACGCTGACAGCAAATGCCGGTGAGCTATCTTCAACGCCTTACCAGTTCACAGGTATTGAAACTGCGGACCTCGTTAGCCAGGCATTAACCGGCACTGACACCAACAACGAAACGTTCGAGATCAGCACGACAGCCAACGTGGTGAACGTAAACGACATTGATTTCACTTCGGTGGCTTCGATCAATGCCGGCACAAGCACTGGCGATGCAGTGACTACAACAGAAACTGTTGATGCAGATCTCACTGCTAACGGTAATGAGCTGGTTGCTTCAACGATCAACTTCAGCAACATCAATGATGCTGATTTAAGCGGTGGAGAATTAACCGGCACCAACACAAATGATGAAGTGTTTGAAATTGATACTACGGCGAACGCTGTTAATGTGAACGCGATCGACTTCACTTCTGTTGCTTCAATAAATGCTGGAACCAGTGCTAACGATGCAATTATTACGACAACGCTTGTTGATGCTGCTCTTGTCTTAAGTGATAACGGATTAACGGCGTCGAGTATGACGTTCAGTAATATCAATAATGTTGATTTGAGCTTGGGTGCATTGACGGGAACGGATGGTCGTAGTGAGACGTTCAACATTACAACGGCCAGTCAGTCTGTGAATGTAAATGGTATGGATTTCACTCAAGTGTCGACGGTGAGCGCTGGGACAAGTGGCAGTGATGCAGTTATTGCTGATGGTATAGCCGTCAATGCCGATTTGACGGACAGTAACAATGGCCTCGTGGCATCAGATATTGCGTTCACTAACATCAATCAAGCCAACTTGAACGATGGTGCTTTAACTGGCACTGACGCCAATAATGAAACCTTCACTATTGGGGTGGATGCAAACGCAGTGACTGTGAATGCAATCGACTTTACTCAAGTGTCAGCGGTTGACGCAGGTTCGAGTGCGAACGACTCCATTGTAGCCAGTGGTGCCGCCGTCAATGCAGACCTAACTGCTAGCAATAACGGTCTTGTTGCATCAGGTATTGCGTTTAGCAATATTGAGAGAGCGGCATTAAATAATGGTGCCCTTACCGGGACGGATGCGATTGATGAAATATTTACCGTCAGTACGGTTGATAATTTTGTGAACGTTAATGCGATCGACTTTACTCAGGTCTCTGCTGTCAATGCAGGATCGAGTGTGGCGGACAGTATTGCAACTGATAGTGCCGTTGATGCAGAGTTAAGTGGAGATCAGAACGGACTGATCGCATCGGATATTTCTTTTTCTAATATCAACAGCGCTAACCTAAGTGGCGGCAGCTTAACGGGCAGTAATAATGTCGATACATTATCTCTGACGGTTCTCGGCTTAGTGGCTAACAATATTGATTTCACCTTTATCGATAGTTTTGTCGATCTTGCCGGTGGCTATGATGAAATCACAGGTCTCGCTGGTGTTGATTGGACATTAACGGGAGCAGACGGAGAAATAAACTCGACCCGTTACGAGTTTGCGAATATTGAAGAGATTAACGTAGTAGGCGAGTCAGTCACTGGATCATCAAGTGCTGAAACCTTTGAAATTGGAACCTCAACTCAGGGTGTTATCGTCAATGGATTACAGCTTAACGATGTGGCCAGTGTGAATGCAGGCGCGAGCGATACTCTTCAGGGAACCAGTGGTGATGACGTCTTTGATGTTACTTCTGATACTGTCGTTGAAGCTAACTCAACGACTTTCAGTGGAATGAAAAACCTCAATGGCTCTGGTGGTCAAGATACGCTTATCAGTAATACAGATGGTCTTGCTTGGATCATTAACGATGGCAAAGAGGGGCTGAATACACTGGGTAGTTACTCCTTCACGTTATTTGAACTGCTGGATAATAATGTGGGTGATCTAACCTTAACCACGGCGCTGCAGAGTGCGTTCTCTGGTGATGGTGTTTCACTGAATGTGAGTGGATCAACTACAACCCAGAGTGCTGCATTTGGCGGTATGTTCATGAACTTCAACAGTGCTAATAATGTATCGTTGATCTCCACGTTAACTGGCTCAAATGCGGTTACCGGCAACATTACTGCCAATCAATTGAGCATTCTTGCTTCGGGTGATATCAACATTGATACAGATATTAATCAGGTTGATATTGGAGTGAATGATGGCCGCTCGATTGGAGTCGTGATGGTTCAGGATGGTGACTTAGTTGTTGGCTTAATTGATTCTGGTGAAAACGGCAGCATCATCCTTGATAGCGCGGTCTCAGGAACTGGCAAACTAACCTCCGCAGAACGTAACAGTGTAAACTTTAGTGGCAATACCGCACAAATTGGTACGGGCAATTCAGGTCGCTCGGGAAGTGGTACTTGGTTTGCTGCAGGTGACGCGGCAACAGGGAGCCAGTTGACCTTTGATATAACTACAGAGCTAACGCTGGAAGCTTTCTCTTACGTAACACCGTTCTTCCCGAACGGATCGCCGTTAAATATCTTACTGGAAGGTATTGAAACAGAGTCCTTGATCAGTTCGCAGCAACCAGCACTTATCGTGACTGGTGGTGTTGAAAACTTTGACCAAGTAGATCAAGGGGTATTTGAATCTTTGACGCCTTATGTGGCTGATGCTAATGCGGTGGCTGGATCAGATAATTACTATGCGAGCTCTGATGTTCCTTCTAGCTTAGATACGTCACAACTGGCCGTATTACTCGAGGCTTACCAGCCAACGGCTGCAGGCTTGAGCTACGGTGAATACACCATTAACGATGGTGAGTCTGAAGAGGAAGAAGATAAGGATGAAGAGCAGCAGGAACAGCAGTCTAATACGGTAGTCGCTGATGGTGATATCCGTGTTGCTTACAACGATTCAGGAGAAATTCTTGGTGTTGTTAAGGAATACGTATTTCAGGCTGGTGATTCATTGTGGAGTTTATCGTCTCGTTTCCTTGGTGACGGTTTTGCTTGGAGAGAACTACTAAGCCGCAACCCAACAATTAAAGACCCTGCCTCAATCGTTGATGGTCAGGTGATTAATGTTGTTGAGAAGGTTAGTGATGAGATCTCTCAGAAGCTTAAAGGTGCGATTGATGCAGGCTTTGCCTCACAAGATAGCGGTGGCGTTGTATTGCCTGCCGCGTTACGTGATGAACTAGCCTTGCCTTGATACGGCAATAAATAAAAAAACGTGCACAGGCTTAGCCTCTGCACGTTTTTTTCTATTCTGAGTTAGCGGATAGAGCTATAAACTTCGTATCAGTTTTCTTTTTTGCTGTAGATAGTGATGGCCATGACCTCTGAACTAAGTATCAACATTCACCAACATTAACAGTGTCCCTAAATTTTACTGTGGGTTTATCGGTGCCCTTTTATTGATATTGACTCACCCTTTATCCAGGCGTCTCTATCAGTCGAACCCACCGGTTAAATATATTTAATCGGGCTGCAGCAAGTTTTAAGCAAACCAATAAAGGGACAGCAATTAGTACTCCAACAGCTCCCCATATCCACGCCCATAATATCAACCAAAGAATCAGAACGAGTGGGTTTAGGCGCATATTACGGCCTAAGACGGTCGGGGTGATAAACTGTGCTTCAAGAGTATTAATGGCGAAAAATATTAATACAGGCGTTAACGCTGCCCACTCTGCGCCGTATTGTATGATGCCTGCTAAGTAGAGAATCAACATCGCGGCGACTGGCCCAACGTAAGGCGCAAAATTAAGCAACCCTACCATTACCCCCCAGAGTAAAGCATCTTCCACTCCTGCCGCCCACAGCGCTATGCCTGTGACTACTCCCAGTCCTGTGTTAATGACACTGACGGTGAGGATGTAGCGGGATAATTCTCGTTGCACTTCATCTAGTAGTGAATTGGCGGCGTGTTTATCACGTTCTTTAGGGAAGCCACTAATAAAATTGGCGTATAGCAGAGGCCCGAATACCAGCATAAAAATAACGAGAATAAGAAATGTAAAAAACTGCGCAAGTAGCACGGGTGTGGCCCCTAAAATCTGTGCTGCTAATTCTATTCCTCCTTGTTTGAAGCGATCTGAGACCGGGTTTTCGGTCGGCTCGGGGGGTGAATTGTCTACTTCATCTTCATCACTACGAAACCAACCAAATAACCGAAAACCTTTATCTTTTTCTGTTGGTTGAACCGTTTCTGCTTGTGAAACTGCATCGGTTGGGGATAATTTTTGACTGAGTTCATTAAATTCTGTTGTTAATTGTGTTGATAATTCGGGGATTCTTTTTCCCCACTTTTCAGCCGGTTCAACCAACTGCATTCCTAATAGTGTGAAGGGGACGCCAATCATTGCAAGGAGCATCAATGCTGAAAACGCACGCGGTAGATAAAAACGTTGGAGTAGACTAACAACAGGACTGAGTAATAGAGCAAAAAGCGCTGCAACGGCGATGGGTAGAAACAGAGTTTGAGCGAAATAGAGTGTATAAAATACAGCAATAGCTAAAAGCCAGTACACTGCTATTTGAACGGGAGTTAAATGTACACGTTTTTGGTTAGCATCGTATTCTTTCGGCTGACATGGGGAACTGTCTGATTCCGTTTTTGTGGAGGGGTTCATTCACCGACTCCAATTTGCTGCCCCATAGAGAAAGCATGACGTGCCATAGGAAATAGCCGACTTCCGGCGATACCAGCAGAATACATGTTGGTCGCTCCTATATAGCCAGCCAGTGTTCCAGCAAGCACTCCTGAACCAATTAGCCAAATGGGAGGAACTTTTTTAAAAGTACTATGCGTATTTTTTGCTAGAACATTCACAACTTCGGTTCTTAAAGTTAGTTGTTGATCAAGAGCATCAATCTGATCAATTAGCTTTTGTCGTGTCATCAATGATCTCCTTTAAAAGTCGTTTAGCGTGTGCTTTAGTCCGTCTAAAACCTAACCCGCTACGGAATCGTTTTCGAAGAAGGAGGAGTGTTGTACACAGTAAAATCTGTAATAGCGTGAAGGCTGATAGTGCTAAAGTGACGGAGCTTGATATGTCGTAAACAATCCAAGCAATTAGAGCACCTGTCGAAACCCATGCCAAGATAACAGCAGGGAGTAAGGCCAGCCAAGTCAGGAGCAAGCGGCGCGCCTCTCCGATTGATAGCTGTAGTTCGAGCCTGAGCAGCTCGCTCAGTTCTTTGACCACTAAAGCTGTTTGACCTGATAACCCCATCAACTGATCTGCTAGCGTGTTAGCTAACCGTTCTTCTTCATTATTACTCTGATTTTCATGAATCGTTTCTGAGGTGTCCGGCACGTCGAGCTGATCCGAAGTACCGGTCTCACTTCTGTCTCTTATACACATCTGACGCTGCCGACGAAGAGGATAG
>OJBY01000814.1_pt1 | contig 14360 bp, 12 predicted proteins | sample 1591731 | NCBI WGS metagenome assembly OJBY01 (sample SAMN05416837, study PRJEB24817) | seawater metagenome | isolation source: Sea water | place: Canada:Atlantic | collected 2013-07
TACGAGATCATGCCTAGTCTCGTGGGCTCGGAGATGTGTATAAGAGACAGGCACACCGTAGAACATACGGCAGCTCCAGTCATTGATACACAAGTTCCGCCTGTAACTGGTTTCATGGATCCAAACGACGCCTTCGCAGACGCAGCTTTCATGGACGCTGAAGGCTTTGATGATTACTCGGCTGCTGGAGGCGGCTCACAGGCAATCCATGAGTTACTTGGCAAATTGGGTAACTCGGCCAAAACCCACGGGGTTGGTGCAGATCAATCCGACCGCCCACGCACGGCAGATCTGGACGTCGAGCAAACTCTTGAAGAGCCCACTAAAACCAAAGTCAGTCAGCGAGTAGAGTGGCTCAGTTTTTGTTATGGCGGTTATCTCGTGGTGGCAGACGCAGCTACGATCAGTTTTGAGGAGCAGCAATTACTTGGCAATATTGCGCAAGCTTGTTGTCGCGCAAATCTGCTGCCAATCAGTTTCCCGCTCAATCAAGACGATCAATTACCGGCTTATTTTAGTGATCAACAGGCATTTAACGCCTTTATCAAAGGTCGATTGGCGCAATCTGGGACGCAAAGCTTGATCTGTCTGGGCCAACTCAACTCACCTTGGGGGTTGAGCTTAAGAGTTCATCAGACGCCATCGCTACAAGCGTGTTTAGACAATCCCATGCTCAAAGCTGATCTGTGGCGAGGACTCAATCCGATCTAGATCTGTGGCTATTAAAAAAATATGTCTCTCATGAGATGCGTCTCAGAGCTGGACCAATACAACTTAACGCCGCACAGCAAAAGAAAAAATAACCAAAGTTCAATCCAGTTATCGGCCGAGGTGGTTTACAATTTGCGTCATTAAAAAGACTAATGAGTTTGCCATGAGTGTTGCTTCTGATTTTCGCGCCGATAATTTCAGTGCAGGCCCAGCCTCTTTGCCCACGGCTGTTTTAGAGCGAGCTCGTGCTGAGCTACTCAATTGGGATGGACGCGGGGTCTCGGTCATGGAGATCTCACACCGCTCAAAGCCCTTTATAGAGGTTGCTGCGCGAGCTGAGCAAAACCTGCGTACGCTCATGAACATACCCGATGATTACGCCGTACTTTTTTTGCAGGGCGGAGCAAGTCTGCAGTTTTCATCGGTCGTACTCAACCTGACTCAGGCTGATCAAAGTGCAGCCTATGTTGACACCGGCATCTGGTCAGCCAAGGCAGTTAAAGAGGCGAAAAAGTACCTGAGCGTTAACCTGGTCGCCTCAACCAAAGAGGCGGGCTACCACTCGGTGCCCACTCAAGCGCAGATCGCTGCCAATCTCTCAAGCGATGATCAGTTTTTGCACTACTGCCCGAACGAGACCATCAACGGAGTGGCATTTGACTATGTGCCCAAAGCGGACATGCCGCTTGTCGCTGACTTCTCCTCGGTGATCTTGGCTGAGCCGATTCAGGTGAGTGACTTTGGCGTGATTTACGCAGGCGCTCAGAAAAATGTCGGCCCAGCTGGCCTCACCTTGGTGATCGTCAAGCGCGACCTGTTAGATAAAGCTCGAGATAACTGCCCAGCAGTGATGAACTATGGGCTGCAAGCAGCAGCTGATTCGATGCTCAACACGCCAGCGACTTACAGCTGGTACTTATCAGGTCTGGTGTTTGAGTGGCTGATAGAACAGGGCGGTGTCGATGCAATTGCCAAGATCAATCACCAAAAATCTCAGATGCTCTATAGCGCGATTGACTCATCTAAGCTTTACAGCAATCCAGTTGCGATCGCTAATCGCTCCATCATGAATGTGCCGTTTTATTTGGCAGATGAGTCGCTAAACGCGGAGTTTTTACGCCAGTCCGAAGAGACGGGTTTACTTCACCTCAAGGGTCACCGTACGGTGGGCGGTATGCGCGCCAGTATTTATAACGCCGTTCCGCTTGAAGCGGTTGAGCGTCTGGTACAGTTCATGCATGAGTTTGAACTTAAGCATGCCTAATTACTTTTTGCCATCAAATATCTTAAGGGTTAATTAATGGCCATCAAGCCGATCAGCTCCATCAAGCGCTTTCTAAAGACCAACTCAGCCGGGGGAGTCGTACTGGCTTTGGCCGCGATTGCTGCCCTGATAGTCGCTAATTCACCACTATCGGGGGCTTATCAGGATTTTTTGCATGCGACGGTAAATTTTCAAATTGAAAACTTTAAGATCGAAAAGGATCTGCGCCACTGGGTTAACGATGGCCTCATGGCGATCTTCTTTTTCTTGGTGGGGCTTGAGCTCAAGCGTGAGTTTGTTGCGGGGGAGCTCTCCAAAATATCTCAAGTCGTCTTGCCAGGTATCGCCGCAATTGGCGGTGTGTTGATCCCGGCTGCGATCTATGTGGCGATTACCAAATCCTCGGGTGAACCTTCTTACCTAGATGGTTGGGCCATACCAGCAGCAACCGACATCGCCTTTGCTGTTGGGGTGTTAAGCCTACTGATCGACCGGATACCGACTGCACTCAAGATCTTTTTGCTGACCGTTGCGATCTTTGATGACATCGGTGCAATCGTGATCATCGCTCTGTTCTATAGCGGTGACATATCGTACACCGCTTTAGGTTTTGCTGGTATCGGCATCATCGCGTTGGCACTGATTAACCGGCTTAAGGTGTCAGGCCATACGGTTTATCTCATCATAGGTCTGTTGATCTGGGTAGCGGTTCTCAAATCTGGTGTCCACGCCACCTTGGCTGGTGTGATCACCGCACTGTTTATCCCGTATACCGATCCCAAAAATCCAGACTTCTCTCCGGTCAAAACCCTAGAGCATGATCTGCATAATTCAGTGGCATTTATCATCCTTCCGTTATTTGCCTTTGTAAACGCCGGTATCAGCTTTGAGGGGATGGGAATTGGTGATGTATTACACCCAGTCCCGCTTGGCGTGATGCTAGGCCTCGTAATCGGTAAACCGATAGGCATACTGTTGTTCAGCTGGCTGACCATCAAGTTGGGCTTAGCAGAGCTACCCAAACACGTGAACTGGTCGCATATCTTAGGCGCGTCTTTACTTTGCGGAATCGGCTTTACCATGAGTTTGTTTATCGGCGGGCTGGCCTACCCACAAACTCAAGTATTCGATGAGCGTATTGGCATCTTACTTGGATCGCTCATCTCAGGATTACTGGGTTACTTCTACCTGCGACATGTGACCAAAAACACAGCTTATGTTGAGGAATAACACGCTTTAAATACAGGATTAACTTGAGGGGGGAGGGGTTATATAACCCCTCCCTTTTTTTGGACATGGATTTAGTGTTTGAGTTTGCGGGTGAGCGTGTTGCGACCCCAACCCAACAAGTCAGCAGCAGCGCCTTTTTTGCCTCCGCTGATCTCTAACGCGGTATTGATCAGCTCCTGCTCTATCTGTTCCTGTATGGCGATCAGGTTTTTCATATCGCCTTTTTCGTGCTGTTCAATCAAGAGATGATGCAGCTTTTGCTGCCAAGTGGTGGGTGCTGGATTGGGTGAATCATCCAAAACCTCGGCTTCTGATTCACTACTAAGTAACTGATCGCTAGGTACACGGCCAGCAGTTATCTTTTGCTCTGAACCATGCTCGAGCAGTTTAGCCGGCAGATCTTCAAGCGCGATTTGAGCGCTAGGCGCCATAACCATCAGCCACCGGCAGGTGTTTTGAAGTTCTCGAACGTTACCTGGCCAAGGGTAATCGACAATTCGCTTGAGCGCTTGATCACTCAGAGACTTTGGCTCAATGTCCATCTGCTTGGCTGATTCACTCAGAAAAAACTCAGTCAGTTTGGGTATATCGCCGCTGCGCTCTTTTAAAGCTGGCAAGTTAAGCCGAATCACGTTTAATCGATAAAATAAATCCTCACGAAACTTGCCGTCTTCTACCCGCTGCTCCAAATTCTGGTGAGTCGCTGCGATGATCCTTACATCAACACGTATGGGTGTATGTCCACCTACTCGGTAAAACTCACCGTCCGCCAAAACCCTGAGCAATCGGGTCTGAGTCGCAAAAGGCATATCACCGATCTCATCTAAAAACAGTGTTCCTCCATTGGCTTGCTCAAAGCGACCTGAGCGCTTAGCAGTTGCGCCGGTAAACGCCCCTTTTTCATGGCCAAACAACTCCGCCTCAATCAAATCACTGGGGATTGCCGCCATGTTGAGTGCGATGAAGGGGTTGTTCTTACGAGGAGAGTGTTCATGAAGTGCGGCCGCCACCAGCTCTTTGCCGGTCCCTGATTGACCATTGATGAGGACGGTGATGTTGGAGTGCGACAGCCTTCCGATGGCCCGATACAACTCTTGCATCGCGGGAGATTCACCAATGATTTTAGAGCCACTTGGATTGACATTTAGCTCAATCTTGTCCTGCTGTTGCACTTGGTGATCAAAGGCACGTTGCACCAATTTAACCGCATCATCGATATCAAAAGGCTTGGGCAGGTACTCAAAAGCGCCGGTTTGATAGCTTGATACCGCCGAGTCGAGATCAGAGTGAGCCGTCATCACGATGATCGGCATGTTGGGGTGCTGCTCATGCACCTTTTTCAAAAATGTCAGCCCATCCATACCCGGCATGCGGATGTCGGTGAGCAGAACTTGCGGTGCTTCGCCTTCTTCAAGTGCCTCTAAAGCTTCATAAGCATCCTCAAAACAGCGAACCTGCATGGATGCTGACTCGAAGGTTTTCCCCAAAACCCACCTGAGCGACTGGTCGTCTTCGACGACCCATATTTGTGGAAGGGGGCTGAGTTTATTATTGTCTGACGTCATGATTGCTCTGTATTTGATAGGGACTGGTTTGAGTCACTTTGCTGATCAGTTGGCAGGTAGATGGTAAATTCAGTACCGGTGTTCTTTGGCTTGCTGGAAGCATGACGGGTATTGAACTCTATATAACCGCCATGCTGAAAGATAAGGTCTTGGGCGATTGACAACCCAAGGCCACTGCCCTGAGCGCGCCCAGTCACCATAGGGTAGAAGAGGGTATCGCACAGTTTTTTCGGGATGCCCGGTCCGTTGTCTTCGATATTGATGCACAGCATCTGACGGTGTACCTGCCCATGAGCAGTCACATGGTGCTTGATGCGGGTTTTTAGCTTGAGTACCGGCTCACTTGTTTCACTCTCCACCATGGCGTTGATCGCATTGATGCAAATGTTGAGCAGCACTTGGATGATCCGGTTTTTATCCATCTCGATTTCAGGAATCGACAAATCATAATCCCTGACCAGCTCGATTTGTTGATGCTGGGCTTTGAGTAACTTATGGATGTGCTCAATCGGTTCATGGATGTTGATCCGCTCAAGCTTGAGCGGTTTGTTAGAGCCCAGCATGCTGTCGGCCAAGGTCTTGAGGCGATCTGATTCAGTGATGATCACCTCAGCAAACTCACTGACGTCATCGGTCGTGCCTGAACCCCTAAGCAACAGCTGCGCTGCTCCGCGGATCCCAGCTAATGGGTTTTTGATTTCATGGGCCACCCCGCGAATCAACTGACGAGTCAGCTTATGCTGCTTAGCAATCATCTCTTCGCGCAAGATCTTTGATTGGCGATCCTTGGCATGCAGCTCAAATATAAATTCAACGGGGGCTAAATCAACTGGCGTGGCCGTAAAATCCACTAGGGTTGAGCGCTGTCCAACCGAAATCCTGAGGTTGCGCTGAGCAAAAGACTGCACGTTGCGTTTGGAGCGTTCGCACATCGCACCCAAGTCAAAGTCGCTGCCGTTAAACAAATTCACGATCGCGCTACCGAGCAGACGCCGCTCCGAGAGCTGGAGCAATACTTCAACTGCCGAGTTGATCTTTAAGATGTTGAGGTCTTTATCGACCAGTATCACCCCGGTCAGCATGTGGTCGAGCAGGTGCATTGCCTCCGCGCCCATCACACTGGGTCGGCTGGCTTCAAACATCTTGCGGACAGAGCGAATTGGCATGGATTAGGCCTTAAGGTCTTACCATACAGCTAGCAATATTCAGGCCACAATTGGGTGCAGGCAAACGTGAAAATTTGGCTAAGCTGGGACAGGTATCAAATGTCCCCGTAGATTAGCACCAAATTGGTGCATAATTGATGCTATTTTTTGGTGCATTTTAGGAAAAGTGATTGAATTAATTCAATATCAATAAACTGGCGAGTCCCAAGAAAGACAAAAAGCCAACCACATCGGTCACCGTGGTTAGGATCACAGAGGCGGATAGAGCAGGGTCAATGTTCATCTCTTTAAGTGTGAGCGGGATCGCGATACCGGCGACATTTGCCACGGTCATGTTGATCACGATGGCGCAACCAATCACGATGGCGATGGCGCCTGAGTCAAACCAAAGGTAGGAGACGATGGCGACCACTATCGCCCAAATCGCCCCATTGATGGCACCAACCCAAAGCTCCTTATTGAACAGCCAACTGCGGTTGGAACCCCCAATCTGGTTCATCGCTAGTCCACGGATCACGACGGTTAAGGTCTGTGAACCGGCGATGCCGCCCATACTTGCCACCACGGGCATGAGCACCGCCAAAGCCACCACCTGAGAGAGGACCAGCTCAAAGCGGCCGATAACAAAAGCAGCTAAAAAAGCGGTCAAGAGGTTAATTCCCAACCAAAAACTACGGCTTTTGGCACTGCGAAGGATCGGTGCAAACAGCTCTTCATCGTCGCTGACCCCCGATAAGTGCTTTAAGGTTGAATCAGCATCATCGCGCACGATACTTAAGATATCTTCAGCGTTAAGCTGACCCACCAACGTGCCTTCGCTGGTCACAACCGGGGCAAAACGAAAGTCCTCGGCGCGGATCAAAGCAGCAGCGTCCCGGATCGGCATGGTGTCGAGTACCTTGATCGCGGTATCGATGTGCTCTGATACCAGCATGCTCTGATCAAACTTGATGATATCGACCAGTGACAGCAATCCCAACAGCTGGCCGGTTTCATCGATGACGAGCAGCTCTTGCGCCTGATCATCGAGCAGGTCTTCGTCACTGCGCATCAGCAGTTGCACCTGCTCAAGGGTCAATGACTGATCGACAAATACGACCTCCGGATCCATGTAGCTACCAACGACGTCGGCGTCGTAAGAGGCAAGCTTACTGACCTGCATGCGCGTGGCATGATCCAGCCCGTCGATGACCGCAGCGCGAACTTCACTGGTGGCGTTATCGAGGATCTCAGCAATATCCTGAGCATCCAGATCCTCAGCCATAACCCCGATCTCATCGGCTGGTATGTCGGCCATGAGGGCGCTTCGGATATCGGCATCAACCTCAGCCAGTACCTCACCCTTGAGCTCTAAAGGTACCAATGCCCAGAGCTCAAGTCGCTCTGGTTTGGGAAATGACTCTAGTAGGCTGGCAATCTCGTACTCTGACTGGTCAGAGAAAAAATCGATCAGCTCCTGATGCTGCTCAGTTTTAAGCAGCTCCTGCACCAGCAGCAGCTTAGCGCCAGAATCAATCACATCTGTGGCTTTCTCTGCCATCTGCAGACCCCTTGAGCTGGTTATATCATCGAAATTAGAGGCATTAGCCTAGCATGTAACCCCTTAGATTTGATCGAAAATTTCTTAAAAACGCCGCGTGAAAAAACCGCTGAACCTGCTGTGTTAACCACTCGAGATCTAATTGACACCAAACTGCCTAGGGCGATTAAAGCGATAAAAACCTGAGCGCTCCTCAGCAGCAATCGTTGGAGCGGAAGACCCAAAAGTTGCGCTTTGCAAATTACTTAGCTCTTGCTCATATCTTGATCCGGTGTACTGCTCAGACAGTGATTGTTTGGCTGCTTGGTATTGATAACCCGTGTCCCATTTTTGTTGATTAATCTGATCGCGCTGAGCTAACTGAGTGATGACTTCTTCAGGGTAACCCACCTTTTTGCGAAGCTCCTTAATTTGATCAACTCGACTTTGCGGGTCAAGCGCAGCCAGATCTGCCTGCACCGAATCCAGCGCAAAAACCGCCTGACCCAGATCGTTTGGTGTGAGCAGGGCAGCAGCTGTAGAACCAGCATAAATTTCATCTATCTTATCCAGGAGTTGATCGGCGATGCTGCTGGCCGATTGATCGTTAATTTGCGAAAGTCGATCCATCTCTGCTTGGATTTGCAATTGCTTAACATCTCCGCCCAAAGTTGATTCAGCCCAAAGCAGATCGGCGTCAGCTCCAAACAACTCATAGCGTTTTTCCCATAGCTTCGCTAGGCGTTCAACTGATTCTAAACGGTTCAGTCGGCCACTATTTGTGTCCACCCAGTCCTCATACTCAATCAGTAAATCGATGAGTCTTAAGATCTGTGCGGCTTGATTGGGAAATGCCATCTTTACCGCCTCATCAAACAAGAGGCGACTTTGATTAGGGTGGGTGCTTTGAAGCCGGTCAAGCTCACTGAGCAAACCGGCCTGAGTTACCACCGACCCGATTGATGCGCCGTAGCGCCGCTGAAAGCGGCTGGCTATCTGATTCACCAACGTATCCTTAGGTTGTTCAACCAAATCCTCAGAGACGCTTGAGTGCGGTTGATCAGAGGCTTGAGCGGTTTTCAGTACCACTTTTTTATGATCGAGTCTGACCAGCGTCGCAATCAATGCTGCCAATAAAACGAGTGATAGTCCTGCCCAAACTTTTTTCATCTCTAACCCCCAAAAAAACCGGGATAACCCGGTTTTTATTTAACAATCCAGCTTTACAAATCGTCTTTCAAGCCCGCTTCCCAGATCGCGTTACCGATCTTGATTGAGCCCGAAGTTTTGGGGTGAATTCCATCCCACTTGATATCCTCATCATTGATGAAAGAGCGGGTATCAACAAAGGTGCAATCGGCAGTTGAGTTAGCGCAGACATTTGAAAAAGCTTCAGCCCCATAATCTACGGCTTGCTCCAAAGCGTCGAGTTTGAAAAAAGCGTCTTTTACGTAGTAGTAGCCCATCAAATAGGCTTTGTCGACGCCGCGATCCGCTGTTGAGTTCATCAGATCAACGCCCTGAACATAAAGGTTATCGATCAAATCCTTGCACTTCTGGCTCAAGTCTTTGCGGTACCAGCGTGTTTTACACTGATTGGGGTCAAGGGCGATCGCAGGAATCAAGATATCGTTGCCGCCCGCATCGACCACCGCCAAGCGGATGTTAGGATCATCGCTAAAGGCTTTATCGAGTTGATCTGGAACCGAATCAGCTATGCTTCCTTCGACCAATTGGGCACCTGAGATCGCATAGTTTCTAAACGTGGTTTGCGCGTTTTCTTCAATTTGCGCCTGGATCTCCCCAGATAGCGCAAAGATAGAATCACCCACAAAAACCACATCGTTGGTTTGTGCGTCGCTGACTTCAGGCACACTCAATAAGGGGCCCAATTGCCCGCAACCCACCATACCCATGCTCAGTACCGCAGTACTGAGCAGAGTTGCCCATCGGTTTATTGATTTCAAAATTATCATCCTTGATATAGAGGGGTTTTTTTAAAACCCTTTTGATAGCCGCTTATCCATAGCAGCAAGAACCAACATCACAACATGTCTTTAATGAACATATATCGAGCTCATCAATTAGTCAAAGGCGCTCATCGGAGTGATATCATGTGCGCTGACATTTTGATGGTTTTTTTATGACGGCAAAAATCGGTTTTGTATCTCTTGGCTGCCCCAAAGCTTTGGTTGATTCTGAGCGCATCATGACTCAGCTCAAGCAAGAAGGTTATGAGCTGGGGGCAGATTATGCGGGCGCTGATCTGGTTGTCGTCAACACCTGCGGGTTTATCGAGTCGGCTGTTCAAGAATCACTCGATGCGATTGGTGAAGCGATTGATCAAAATGGCAAAGTGATCGTGACCGGTTGCTTGGGCAAAGACGCCGATAAGATCATGGGTATGCACCCCAGTGTGCTCGCGGTCACCGGTCCTCAGGCATACGAAGATGTCATGGGCGCGGTTCACTTGCACTTGCCAAAGCCGCCCAAAACTCACAATCCCTTTATCGATCTGGTGCCAGAGCAGGGGATTAAGCTTACGCCCAAGCACTACGCCTACCTTAAGATTTCCGAGGGCTGCAATCACCGCTGCCGCTTTTGTATCATCCCATCCTTGCGCGGCGATCTGGTGTCACGTCCGATTGACCAGGTTATGGCAGAGGCCGCCGCGCTCAAACGTGCTGGCGTCAAAGAGCTGCTGATCATCTCCCAAGACACCTCAGCCTATGGTCTGGATTTAAAGTTCCAAACCTGTTTTTGGGAAGGCCAGCCGCTTAAAACCAAGTTTTTTGATCTGTGTCAGGCACTGGGCCAGCTGGGTATCTGGGTGCGTCTGCACTACGTTTATCCTTATCCGCATGTGGATCAGGTGGTTGAGCTCATGGCCGGCGGCAAGATCTTGCCTTATTTAGACATCCCGTTTCAGCACGCTGCACCAAATGTCTTAAAGTCGATGAAACGACCAGCCGCTTCGCACAACACGCTTGAGCGGATCCGACGCTGGCGTGAGATTTGCCCTGAGATCGCCATCCGCTCCACCTTTGTGGTGGGCTTTCCGGGGGAAACCGAGGAGGATTTTGAGTACTTGCTGGGCTGGCTCACTGAAGCTCAGCTCGATCGCGTGGGTTGCTTTACTTACTCAGCGATTGTAGGCGCAGCGGCAAACGATTTGCCCAATCACGTCGATGAAGCGGTGAAAGAAGCGCGCAAAGATCGCCTCATGCAGCACCAACAAGCGATCTCTGAGGCGAAGCTTCAAGCCAAAGTAGGCAAAGTGTTAAATGTCCTCATCGATGAGATCGACGAAGAGGAAGGCGTTGCGATCGCTCGAAGCTACCTAAGTGCCCCTGAGATCGATGCCAATGTCTTTGTGGACTCGCTCCCTGAAGGGGTCAAGGTGGGCGATATGATTCAGGTGATGATTGATGAGGCGGGTGAGTACGATTTGTTTGGTCAGGCGGTAAGCTCTTAAAAGAGACCGAGCTGGATAGATAAGTTTTCACTATCTGGCTCTGATTGGCGTCATGACAGCCATAGCAAAGCGATCGACGATCTAAGCGTTGGCTAGCCCAATGAAGTTTGCTAACATGCCAACACTCAAAAAAGCGTGCTGCTGCTATGTCTTCCCCGCAAAAAACCCCCAAATACGGACGCATTTTACTTAAGCTCTCAGGCGAGGCTTTAGCCGCCGGTAAAGGCATGGGTATCGATGCCGAAGTACTGGATCACATGAGTTTGTCGGTTGCGCACCTCGTGGGCTTGGGCGTTCAAGTGGGTATCGTGGTTGGCGGCGGTAACATCTACCGAGGCTCAACCCTTCAGCAGCAAGGCTTGGTTGGACGGGTAACTGGCGATCAGATGGGTATGCTGGCAACCGTCATGAACGGGCTGGCGCTTCGAGACGCACTTGAGCGCCGCAACATGAAGGTTCGCCTCATGAGCGCCATGAAGATCGGTGCAATCACCGAGGAGTACAGCTCACGCAACGCGATCCGCCACCTCTCAAGCTCTGAGGTTTGTGTATTTGTGGCAGGAACCGGTAATCCCTTTTTCACCACCGACACAGCAGCTTGCTTGCGCGGCATTGAGATCGAAGCGGACCTGATCTTAAAAGCCACTAAAGTAGACGGTGTATTTGATAAAGATCCAGTCAAACACCCCGACGCCAAAAAACACGATTTTTTAAGTTTTGATGAAGTGCTTGATAACAAGCTCGGCATCATGGATCTGACCGCGATTGCACTGTGCCGCGAGCATGACGTGCCGCTTCAAGTGTTTGATATGAGCAAGCCCTCCGCGTTACTCAGCGTGGTGATGGGCGAAAAAGAAGGAACGCTGGTTTTTCACAACAAAGGCCAGTGAACAGGAAAATCTTATGATCAAAGAAATATTAAGTGAAGGCGAAGCGCAGATGCAGCGCTCCATTGAGGCGCTCGAGTCGGCTTTTGCCAAGGTGCGCACCGGACGTGCCCACCCCGGTATGCTGGGCTCGGTCATGGTGCCGTACTACGGCTCTGACGTGCCGCTGAATCAGGTGGCGAGTGTCAACGTCGAAGATTCGCGCACGCTTTTGGTTCAGCCCTTTGAGCGCGACATGGTGTCTACTGTCGATAAAGCCATCCGCGAGAGTGATCTGGGTTTAAACCCGATGTCTGCTGAAGTGATCCGCGTGCCTTTGCCAGCCCTGACTGAAGAAACCCGCAAAGACATGCAAAAATTGGCTCGCACTGAAGCTGAAAACGCCAAGATCTCCCTGCGTAACGCACGCCGAGACATGATGGGCGATATCAAAGAGCTACTCAAAGAAAAAGAGATCTCAGAAGACGACGAGCGCCGCGCCTCAGATCAAATTCAAAAACTCACCGATCGCTTCGTTGCCGAGGTGGACAAACACCTTGACAAAAAAGAAGCTGAGCTCATGCAAGTCTGAGTTTTGAGCGACCCCTTAAAGCACCTTGCCATCATCATGGATGGCAACAACCGCTACGGTAAAAAGCACAGCCTTCCAGCAGGCCAAGGCCACTCCTTAGGCTCAGATCGGCTAGAACCAGTGTTAACTTGGTGCCGTGATCACGCGATTGAAGTGCTGAGCGTCTTTGCCTTTTCCAGTGAAAATTGGCAGCGCTCCGCTCAGGAAGTCAACTTTCTCATGGATCTGTTTAAAACCAGCATGATCCAGCGCTTGCCCGATATGATCAAAAATGGCATCAAGGTAATCTTTACCGGAGATCGCACTCGCTTATCTGAATCAGTTATGCGTGTCGTCGATCAGGTCGAATCAGACACAGCTTCAGGAAAGCGTCTTATCCTAAATGTCGCCTTTAGTTACGGCGGCCGCTGGGATATTACCCAAGCTGCTAGAAAACTCTGCGAGCAAGTGAGTTCAGGTAAGCTTGAGATAGAAGCAATCGACGAGGGACATTTTGAATCTGCTTTAAGTACAGCTGGGCTTCCTGCTGTTGATTTGCTGATTCGCACCGGCGGAGAGTTCCGGATTTCCAACTTCTTGCTCTGGCAAGCAGCGTATGCTGAGCTTTACTTTACCGATCGACTTTGGCCGGATTTTGGCCATGAAGATCTTGATCAAGCACTCAACTTTTTCAATCAGCGGGTACGACGGTATGGCAGATAAGCAACGTGCGTTTTGGCTAAAGATTTCGGAGCGGTCATGCTGACCCGGTCAATCACAGCACTACTGCTGCTCGTGGTGGTTGCCATCGGTGTGTTTAGCACCGCGTTTCAACCCTATCTGATCGTCCTGCTTTTGCTGGCAGGGGCCTATGCGGCAGCTCGTGAGTGGGCGCAGATGATGCCGGTTAAATTATCCGCACCTGCTTTTGCACTGGGCGTGACTGCAGTCAGCGCGTTGTGCCTTTACTTTAACGAGGTTTGGCTTGGGGTCAGCCTGATTGGCGCACTGATCTGGATACCCGCCAGTTACTGGGTGAAGCGCTACCCGCTGCACCCCAAACAGTGGTTTAACTCCCGTCTGGTTTTGATCGGCGCTGCCCTGATTGTCGCGAGCGCCACTTCAGCTTACGCCCTTTGGCAAAGCTCAGCTTGGTGGCTGATTTACGCCATGGCCTTGGTCTGGGTCACTGACACTGGCGCCTACCTTTTTGGGCGTAAGTGGGGAAAACATAAATTAGCCCCAAATGTCAGCCCGAACAAAACTTACGAGGGTATGTGGGGCGGACTTTTTTTAAGCGCTCTGTATGTTTTATCGATTGGTTTGTATGCGCTTGAGCTCAGTGGTTTACTGCTGATTGAGTTCTTTATGTTGTCGATATTTTGCGCTTATATCTCCGTCGCCGGCGATTTGTTTGAGAGCATGATTAAGCGTGAGGCAGGGGTTAAGGACTCAGGCACAATGCTGCCAGGTCACGGGGGAGTGTTAGATAGGATCGATGCTCAGCTGGCTACTTTGCCCATTTTTTATGCTGGGATCACCTTGCTGATGAACCCTTTGATCAGTGGGTTTTAGATGCAGAAACTTTGTGTGCTTGGCGCAACGGGTTCAATCGGTGATAGCACCTTTAAAGTGATCCGAGGGTCCTTAAGTGATTATCAGGTAACAGCGCTCAGTGCGTTTAGTCAGATTGATAAGTGTGCAAACCTTTGTGCTGAGTTTGGCGTTTTATACGCATGGGTTCCCGAAGATCGCTCGGACCAACTCACAAACCGTCTAAAAACCTTGGGCGCAGAAACTCAGGTGCTCTCGAGCGCAGCAGATTTGCAGCGCCTTGCTGCGCTTAAGTGCGTCGATACGGTTATGGCGGCTATCGTGGGCTCGGCTGGATTACCGCCTACCTTGGCCGCAGTCAACGCCGGCAAAAAAGTACTCTTAGCCAACAAAGAAGCCTTGGTAATGGCTGTCTCTTATACACATCTGACGCTGCCGA
>OJBY01000816.1_pt1 | contig 14330 bp, 12 predicted proteins | sample 1591731 | NCBI WGS metagenome assembly OJBY01 (sample SAMN05416837, study PRJEB24817) | seawater metagenome | isolation source: Sea water | place: Canada:Atlantic | collected 2013-07
CTATCCTCTTCGTCGGCAGCGTCAGATGTGTATAAGAGACAGCAGCCAACATCGAGAACTTGTAAGCCGCTTTGCTGAGTGAACTGCGCTAAGTCACTTTTCAATACCTTAAGACGAATCTGACCCTTCAGTGAGCCGTAGATCTTTTGGGTAAAGTGCTCAGCAACGGCCTCAAAACTGCGATCTGCCAAAGGTTTTAGGCTTTGTTGTCTAACGAGCGAGCAGTGATGCCCATGAGTTTATGAGTCAGCAGGGCAGCAGAGAAATCATAAGCGTGAAAACCTTCGATCGGTGCGAACTCCATGATGTCAAAACCGATGATCTCGCGTTGATTAGCCACGCTTTCAAACAGCCCAAGGCTCTGGTGCCATAAGAGGCCACCTGGAACCGGCGTGCCGGTAGAAGGGAAGACGCTAGGATCGAGGCCATCAACATCAACGGTAAAGAAGACCTGTTTGGGGAAGTCCTCGGGTAGCGTGATCTGATTGATCAGCTTTGGCACCAACTCATCGGCGTCTTGAAAGTAGATATTGGGGTTGGATTCGCGGGTGTTTTTTTCTTCTTCACAGTAAGCGCGGATGCCAAGTTGATAAAGCGGTATGCCCTCGTCAACCACGCGCTTCATCACCGATGCGTGAGAGTAGGGGTTGTCTTCATAGGCGTCGCGCAGATCAGCGTGAGCGTCGATCTGCACTACCCCAAAATCACGGAAACCTGCTGCTAAGTATCCTTTGATTACCCCGTAGGTCACGGTGTGTTCACCGCCCAGTACCACCGGCATGCTGCCTGCTTCTAGCAGCTGCTGAGTTTTGGCTGCGATCCGGTTCACCACTTCCTCTGGTGACCCACTGCAGTCGATAGCTTCGGCGGTGTGTATACCATGCTCGCTCGGCTTTGAGTAGCCATCCCAAACCTCTAGCTGATCAGAAGCCCGGATGATGGCTTCTGGACCATGCTTGGTGCCGCCGCCATAGGAGACGGACTCTTCGTAAGGAACCGCAAGTACGCTAAAGCGAGCTTTGTCGGCTGGGGTATTTTCAATTTCCGATGATAAAAAGTGGTTCATCTGCCTCTCCAGTTGCTGCTATCAGCTGCATTTAATTTCAGGATAACCGCGTTTTAAAGTCTTCATAGCCAAATTGGCGCACCACTCTAAGCTCGCCGGTTTCAGAGTTCCACAGCGCCAGCGCAGGCAGCAAAGTGCCGTTAAAGGTTGAGGTCTTGACCATGGTGTAGTGACTCATGTCACTGAACATGATCCGATCACCAATCGAAAGTGGCTCGTCAAAACTGTAGTCACCCATGACGTCCCCTGCTAAGCAGGTCAGCCCGCCAAGTCGGTAGGTGTGCGCTTTTTCATCGCGCTCGCCTGCGCCCCAGATCTCAGCGCGGTAGGGCATCTCGAGTGTATCGGGCATGTGACAGGTGGCTGAGGAGTCAAGGATTGCTTGAGGCAGCTGATTGAAGGTCAGATCGAGCACCTCTGTTACCAGCACCCCGGTTCCAATCGCCACCGCTTCACCTGGCTCTAAGTAAACTTGAAGTCCGGTTTGCTCACGCAGTTTTTGAATTCGCGCGATCAGTGCCTCGCGGTCATAATCACTAGCGGTGATGTGGTGACCGCCGCCAAAGTTTACCCAATCAAGGTCAGTCAGCAGATCGCAAAACTTTTTAAACACCGCATCGATGGTTCGATCCAGCGGCCCAAAGCCTTGCTCGCAAAGCGTATGAAAATGTAGCCCGCTGATCAGCTCAGCAAACAATTGCGAGAACTCAGGCTTAGCTAAGTACTGATCCAAGTGAGCGCGCGTGCAGCCCAAACGTGACCCCGGCGCACAGGGGTTATAGATCGCCTGTGACCCTTCAGAGTGCTCAGGGTTGATCCTGAGGCCAAACTGTAGCTCAGCTCGTCCGCGTCGCGCCTCAAGACACATACCCCCGAAGCGCTCGATCTGACCGGGTGAGTTGAACACGATGTGATCGGCAAATTTGAGTAACTCGGCAAGATCGCTCTTCGTGAAGCCCGCAGCAAACACATGGATCTCGCCGTGACCAGTCTCCTCGCTTTGGTAAAACTCTTGCGCCAAGCGCGCCTCGTGCAGGCCACTTGAACAAGTTCCGCTCAAGTACTGGTTAGTCAGCGGGCTCAGCTCGAACATGCTGAAGGCTTTAAGCGCGTGCAGGATCTTGGCGCCAGAGCGCGCTTGCACGTCGGCCAGCACTTTTAGGTTTTGCTCCACCGCCCACTCGTCCACCACAAAACAGGGCGAGGGCAGCTGAGTCAGATCGATCTGGGTAAAGTCACTGAGCATGATTCATCCAAGGATTATCAAGAGTTGGCATTTTAGCGGCTAGCTGGCACAAAGTGAGTTCGACTTATGTTGATCAATGTCAACGCTAGCCAAGCCCCAAGCGATCACAGCTTTGCGCCCAAACCGGGCGCAAAACCTGATCAAACTAGATCGACTGAGGATCGCTCTGGTTGTGCTCTGAGTCAGTTTGCAGGGCGTCCTTGGCTGGTTTGCCAGCTCCGCGCGGATCGTTTGAGGCGCGAGGGGCTGCGATAGGTTCAGGTGCTGGCGATGAACCGGCTGGCTTATCAGCCTGAGCAATCACGGCGGTTTGCTGTTTCCAAACACTCCAGCTCTCCTCGCTCAGCTCAGCATAGGCAACAAACTGCTCGCGGACATCGTTACTGGCGCGCTGGCCTATCGGTACGCGCTGAGCAGGAGCTTCAGCCGAAGGCTGGAAAGAGACAGCGCTGGTTTCAGTGGTATCAGCTTGTTGAGCTGACTGACTTTCTGTAGGAGCCTCAATCAAAGTGTCTGATTCAGTGGAGTCTGCTTCTAGTGCATCAACTGATTCTGTCTCGGTTGTCACTGAATCCGCTTTAAGGGCTTGAGCGGTATCTGCTGGAACTTCAGGGGCAGCTGCTACAGCTTCAGGCTGCTCAGGTTCAACTGTTTCAGCGACTTGTTGAGTGGCCTCACTGCTCAGCGATGGCTGCTCTGAGCTCGACTCTGTCACTGGCTCGGCGTCGGCTGTAGCTGCTGGCTGCTTCTCAGAAACCGGCTCTGCAGGTGACTCATCGCTAGTAGTGGAAACATGATCCGGAGCTGGCGCGGCTTTGGCTTCGAGTTCTGCTTGATCAGTTGGCACTTCTGGTTCAGCACTCAGGCTTTGCTTAGCGGCCTGGCTGTCTGATTCAGCATCAGGTTGGGCTTCTGGATCAGCTTTAGCTTCCGAGAGTGGCTCAGTCACTTGAGCCGTTTCATGAGGCTCTTTGGTGGAGTCCGCAGTCGGCTGCTGATGTGATTGCTGGCTTGATTGATGATTTGACTCGGCCCCAGGCGCTTGAGTCTTCGCTTGATCGGGCGAGCTGCTTTGGGTATCGACAGATGATTCGCTTTTGAAACCCAGATCCAAGCTGATCAGCTCATGTTTGAGCTCTTGAGTGGGGTTCTCAATTACCTGCATCTTCAGCAGCTCGGGCGCGTCTGCAGACGAGTTGCTAGTGCTTTTAACAGCTCGATCTTGAGTGCTGGTTTGAGCAGAGTCTTCAGCACCCTTGTTGCGGTTACGCGGGCCACGGCTAGGGCGTCTGGAGTTCTTGTCCCTCTGCGGCGCTTTTTCGTTGTCATCTGCCGTTGCGCTAGTGTCAGCTACGTTGGCATTTGACTGGTTTCTGGTGGATTGATCATCTGAATCAGTTTTTTCAGCAGAATTTAGCTGACTCACACCCTGTTGATTGGGCTGATCTTTTTTGTCCCCGCGACGGCCGCGACGACGGTTACCACGTTTGGCAGTTTTCTCGCCCGAGGTAGTTTGATCTGAATCACTGCCAGCTTGCTTTTGCTCGCCCTGATCGGCTGCTTTGGCTGGCGCGTCGTCTGCAGATTTAACTGGTTTAGGCTTAGCGTTAGTCGTGCTAGTTTCTGAGTTTTTGGCGGTAACCGAAGGATCTTCAATCACCGGGGTCAACATGACCGACTTAAACTTGTTCCACGACTTGTTTAGCCAAGAGTACTGAGCCACCGGCTCGCCTTGGGTTTCTGTCTTGGGCTTAGCTTGAGCCTTGGCTGGGCTTTTAGTTGCTGGCTCAGGCTCGCCGCTAACTTTAGCGCTGCTTGGCGCTGGGCTGGCACTGCTTGGCGCTGGCTTGGCCTTAGCAGTTGAGTTGTAGCTGGGGATCGCTGGGATCTGGGTAGGTTGATCCAGCCAATCGGTGTCATAGCCAAGCTCTGCAGACTCTTGGGCGCTGCGGTTGCTGACGCGCTCGTAGCTAGTCGGGCCATAGCCGCCAGGCTTGAAGCGCACGTCGTAGTGCGGAGTTTCCATGTTGGCATTTGGCAGGACAGTGATCCGAACCCCGGAGTCCTGTTCCATCGTGAGCAGGCTCTCACGCTTCTCGTTGAGCAAAAATGCCCCAATTTCAAGCGGCACTTCAGCCTGAACTTCGCCGCGACCTTCTTTGATCGCGATCTTCTCGATATCGCGCATGATGGTCAAGGACAAAGAGCGAATATCGCGCACCATGCCGGTGCCGTGGCAGCGCGGGCAGGTCAGACCCGTAGTTTCCTCAAGGGACGGGCGCAGACGCTGGCGGCTCATCTCCATCAGGCCGAAGCGCGAGATCGAGGCAAATTGCAGACGCGCGCGATCCTGAGAGGTTGAGTCTTTGAGGCGCTGCTCAACCTTGCGCTGGTTAGCCTCGTTGCTCATGTCGATAAAGTCGATGACAACTAGGCCGCCCATGTCGCGGATGCGCAGTTGGCGCGCGATCTCAACAGCAGCCTCGAGATTGGTTTGAGTTGCTGTCGACTCGATGTCGGTGCCACGAGTAGCTTTGGCGGAGTTGATGTCGATACTGACCAGTGCTTCAGTCTGATCGATCACGATCGAGCCACCCGAGGGCAGCTTCACTTCACGCGCGTAGGCGGTTTCGATCTGGGTATCGACTCTGAAGTGGCTAAATATCGGCGCTTGGCCGACATAGCGCTTCACTTTAGAGATCTGGTGCGGCATCACCGCCTCAACGAACTGATAAACCTCTTCAAAAGCAGCAGGGTGATCGATCCACACCTCAGCGATGTCTTCACGCAGGTAGTCACGCACCGCGCGCGTCACCATGCCGGCTTCTTGATAAGCCAAGCAAGGTGACTTTTTAGAGTCACACAAGGACTTGATGTTTTTCCAAGTGTGCAGCAGCTGATCCAAATCCGCCTGAAGTTCCTCTTCACTGCGGCCAACCCCTGCAGTGCGAATGATCACACTCATAGATTTGGGGAGTTTAAGCTTCGATAGCAGGCGCTTAAGCTCGTCGCGAGTCTGACCGGTGATCTGACGTGAGATCCCGCCGCCACTGCTGTTCGTGGGCATGAGCACGAGGTATCGACCAGCCAGTGATACAAAGGTAGAAAGGGCTGCGCCTTTGTTGCCGCGCTCTTCTTTTTCTACCTGGACGATGACTTCATCGCCTTCTTTGATCAGCTCGCGAATATTGCCTTTTTTGCCTTCACGCAGAAACTCAGCACCGATCTCACGAACAGGCAAAAACCCCTGACGCTCAGAGCCGTACTCGACAAAAACCGATTCAAGTGAAGGTTCCACGCGGGTCACGTGACCCTTGTAGATGTTGGATTTTTTCTGTTCGCGGGTGCGATTTTCTAAATCAAAATCGTAAAGCGTGTTGTTGTCACAAAGAGCAACCCTAACCTCTTCGAGGTGGGCGGCGTTTATCAATATGCGTTTCATCGTTGCATTTCCGTCAGGTCATGCACCGCAAAACAGAATTTTCCTAAGCTCAGGACACAGCCTGCTCAGAGAAATGTCACCGGGTCACAGAACCGTTAGTTTCTCGGGCTCTGCGTCGGGAGTTAGCGTGAAGTTTGGCAAGCTTTAATCACTGTTATCGGTTTGCTATCTCTTCTCGTTTCGTCAAATTTACCGTGCACAGCGCACGGTATCTCAGGATATATTCTGTTTAGCGATGGATGATTAAGTTAAATCCTCAGTGCGTTATCGCGACTGGGACATCGATCCACCAAGTGCGGCTCTTTCACAGCCGCATGGATGCGCTTACAGGGCGCAACCACTTGAAAAGGGGTTGAAGTCAGCCGATTAACAGATTGGTCAGTCCAATTGCGACCACAGATGTCAAGGGTTTGAGTCTTCTGCCACAAAATATAGCAAATAAGTGCTTTAGTAGCTACCATAGCCAGCCGCAAACTCAAGTTTGTTTTGTCTATTTTATGAAAAATCCCATCGATCCCTCCGCCCAAATCGCCCGCGAGCAAGAGTCACTCAAGCAGCGCGACTTTGCGCAGGTGAACTATTTTGAAATCAGTCGCGATCAAGCCGATCAGCGTCTGGATAACTTTATCCTGGCGCGCTACAAGGGCCTGCCCAAGTCCAACGTCTATAAATTGATCCGAAAGGGTGAGGTGCGGATCAACAAAAAGCGCTGCAAGCCGGAGCAAAAACTCTCAAATGGCGACATTTTGCGTATCGCGCCGGTGCAGCTCTCCACCCGTGAAGCACCGGTGATCTCTGCTGACTTTGCTAAGGGTTTGCTGGATCGACTGATCTATGAGGATGATCGCCTGATCGTGATCGATAAGCCTTCGGGGCTCGCGGTTCACGGCGGTAGCGGGATCAGTTTTGGTTTGATCGAAGCGATGCGCGAGTCCTTTGGGGTGCCTTACCTTGAGCTGGTGCACCGCATCGATAAGGACACCTCAGGAGTGCTGCTCGTGGCTAAGCGCCGCAGTGAGCTTAGGATCTTGCAGGAGCTGTTTCGTGAGAAACAAGTCAAAAAGACTTATATGGCGATCCTCTCCGGTGAGCTTGACTCTGACTTTGCCAAGGTGAACCAAGGGCTTGAGCGCTTTACTCTGCCAAGCGGCGAGCAGCGGGTCAGGATCAGTAGCGAGGGCAAGCCGAGCGAGACGCACTTTCGCTTGCAGCAGCGTCTTCGCGGCGCGACCCTGGTGGCAGCGACTCCCTTAACCGGACGCACCCACCAGATCCGCGTGCACGCACAGTTTTTGGGTCACTCGCTTTTGGGCGACGACAAATACGGCGCGGGCAGCACTTCGACCGCCCACCGACTTTGCCTGCACGCGCATAAACTCGAGTTGCCAGACGGCCGCGTGTTTGAAGCGCCGATCCCTGCTGACTTCGCAAAGTTTATAAAAAAGCTCAGCTAATCATGGTGACTTCAAACCAGCTGCCGGGCGCGCCTGATCTAAGCCACAAACAGCTGATCATCTTTGATTGGGACGGCACCCTCATGGACTCGGTCGGCCTGATCGTGCGCGTGCTGCTCAAGGTTGCAGACGCGCATAACCTCGCCCTCACTCCCGAGGCGGCCAAAAGTATCATCGGGTTGTCTTTGCATACCGCCATGCAGGAGTTGTTTCCTCATGAAGGTGACAAATGGAACCAGTTAGTGACTGATTACCAAGAGCAGTACCGCGCGCACTTAGGTGATGAGCAGCTGTTTGACGGGGTGATCCCGATGCTGGTTCAGCTCAAACAGGCGGGTTATACGCTCGCGGTCGCCACAGGTAAGTCCCGCGCTGGGCTAGATCGGGTGCTTAAGCTTTTTGCGCTTGAGGAGCTGTTTGCTGCGACTCGTACTGCGGACGAGGCGCGATCAAAACCTGACCCCGACATGCTGGAGCAAATCCTCAGCGAGCTTCACTTTACTGCTGAGCAGTCAGTCATGATCGGTGACTCAAGTCTCGATATACACATGGCAAACGCCGCGGGTATCGACGCGCTTGGGGTTGCGAGTGGGGTGCTTGGTTTTGATCAGCTAGAGAAGCTGGATACGGTGGCCAATGCGATGACAGTGACTGACTTTGCCAAGAGCTTTAAATCGTCCCAGCTTCAATAGGCACTTTTAAAGTTACTGTGCACATAGAGAGTAGGCCTTAGTGGCTTGTGAAAGGTACGCCGAAGAACTCAAGGTTGATGCCGACAAAAGGGTAACCGTAAACAATCACACGATAGCTGATGTCATCCAAGATTTCGGTGTCACGATAAAGAGGATGTGCAGCTGGCGTGGTTATTACGGTATGAGTGCCGAAAGATACCGAGTCAACCAGACGTCTTGGGGGTTAGACCCTTGGTAGGGTTATGGCAGGAGTTATAGATCTTCTTTATATCTAAATATAACAAATATAATCATCAAGCGGTGATCTAAACAACTTTTAATAGCGTGACGTTGAAATATTTCAGCCAGTTAGGTTTGATTTTGTTGAGTTTTATATATTTAAGTTCGCTAGGATGAGGAGAAGCTCATTCACTACTAGTTAGGTCGTCGTGTTTTTTAAAATGAAAATTGAATGTGCTCTGAGGTATGTAGAATGGGATCTTTTTAATGTCTAATCTTCAACGGCTTAGAGAATCTAGAGGCTATAGCACACACGACTTGGCAAAAAAGATCGATGTTGATGTTGAGAGGTTGATTGCGTGGGAAGAGGCTGCGGAAAATATCTCAAATCAAGAACTCAGTTCATTAGCCTATTTCTTTGGCGTAAGTTCAGAGGACCTGCGAGATTCTTTAAAAGAGCAAGAGGTAACGCTCACTTCAAATGATCACTATATATCTGCTAATAGATCAAATAACGATGGTTTCTGGGGTCACTTCGGCATACTTCTCAAAGGGCAAGAATTTTCTAAGTGGTTTCCAATTACACTTGGCGCTGCAAATCAAGTGTCAAGTGTCATGAGGAGTATAAGTTTTAAAGAAGAGTGGATGGTTGTTGAAACACTAAACAATCGAGTACTTGTTTTGAAGCCCGCTTCAATAGCAAGGCTTTGGTTGCTAGATGACGGTCAAGATCAACCTGAAGAGGATTGGAATATCCCAATAGATGGTTATTCGGGACAGCCAGGCGAGTTTTACAAGGGGTTGGAGGAATATTGTGATGATTCATGCGAGTGGGGTGAGGATGGAGTTTCAGAATATGTAATGGATAAGGTTGACGAATTTACAGATGCTCATGATCTTGGTGAAGTCGAGGTAAAAAAGATGGTGCTCGAAACCCATATTTACAATTTACAAGGCGTAGAGTTCTCTCATTATGTTAATGAGCTTAATTTGGCAGAAATTGTAAGTGGGATCGAATTAGGGATTCCGGATTTGATTTTTGATATGAGTAATGATAGCTACGACCTATATATTCCATCTGATGAAATATGTTTGATTAATATGCCCTAAAGAAGCCTCAATAATGGAAATAAGGAGCTTTTCAAGGATTTGGAGGTTCTTGATGAGGAATGAAAATATTGACTCACTAAATCAGTACCTAAATATTATCGAGGATGTAAATTATTGCCGTTTTGAAGATTCCAAAAAGCATAGTGTTAAGCAGGAGGGTGATCTATTATTTAGAGGACAAAATCAAGACCTCCCACTACTGCCTAAAATCGCTAGAATTGAAAATAAAAAGTTGAACCTTTTAGATAAAGAATCGGCGATGTTATCTGAACTAAAAATTAGAGGGGGAGTGCATAGGGACCTTTCATTACTTGATACATGGGGGCTGCTAACTCTGGCTCAACACTACGGCCTGGCGACTAGACTACTGGATTGGACCCGAAACCCTCTTGTGGCTATTTGGTTCGCGTGTAAAGAACTATCTGACGACAATTCTCCACACGTTTATATTCTATTACCTCATTGGGATATAGGTTTTCTGGATCGTAAAGATCTTACCAACCCTAAAGATCACGTTGGCTTTTCTATCTTAAGGCCGCAAATGGAAGATGCTAGAGTCATAGCTCAAGACGGTTGGTTTACTGTGCACTCTGTTTCAAGGAAGTATGGAAAATTTGTACCTTTAGGAGAACTTGATCATCATGCTAAAGGAATGGTGAAAATCAAAATTAACCCTAACTCCAAGGCGACGATATTAAGGGACTTGGATAAGTTAGGTATTAGCTATCAGACAGTATTTCCCGATCTAGAAGGTGTGTGCAAATATATCAATTGGCAATCTGATAATTTGTAGTTGGTAATAGTTAATAGCGGCGATGAGGATGAAAGCCTAACAAGAAGTAGTTGTCAGGCTATTTCTCGGCTACGCTCCATACCAGCCGCTAATGTGGACGTTAAGCGCAGGGAGCATTAAGAGTGATTCAGTTATCTCACATTGGAGAAGTTCTCATATCCAGAATGCTTGAGAGTTCAAGCGAGGTCAGGAATCTAGTTTTAGGAGATGTTAAAGGTTTTGATTTTTTTCCAGAGATTAGATTGAATAAATGTGGCTCATTAATTTTTGATGGTGTTCATAAAGTAGACGTTTCTGCATTAAGTTCTGAGTCATATACATGTATTGCAATTGAAGTAAAGCTTGGGCTTGACCGTCTTTCAAAGAATGAATTCAATAAGCGCTTTATATCCAACTGCGGCACATCCCACTTAGAAACAAGAGTTAAAGGGAGTATGATTTCGATTCTTGAGGGTCGCCTACCAGAACAATGTACAGGAAATTTATCAGTCACATATTCATTTAAAGCTTATGAATTAAGAGAATCATGGGTGTTAATTTGCCGAGAGAAAGTTATTAAAAACTGGGATGAAAGAGGTTATCCTAATTTATCAAAAAATTGCAAAATTGTCTGTTTTGAGAGTCTTGTAGAGCTTTATGGCGGCAAAGAGCGATTCAATCTATTAGTGTCGGATCTGTTAGATCATGACTACTATAATGAATGGATGGGTATTCATGATTAAGCAGCTGCATTCTTACTCCAAAACCCGTCAATTTATATGCAAAACCGCCAGTTTGTCCCCCAGTTATCACGGCCTTTCAAATGCCTAGTTTTTGTGGGTAACACCGATCGCCAATACATGCAATTAAGACATTGATCAAAAAACTTATTAACCGCTCTTTCGTCCTGCAACTTCAACTACCTCAAAATCCTGCTCCAAAGTCTGAAGTTTTATGTTTTGGCTGCAGGGTTCTGTTTGTTGAGGGTTGATTTAAGCCACCACCTCACCCGTCGCCACTACCTTAGCAAACGCGCCACTTATCCCTGCTAAGTAAGCTGTTTGTGCATCGGCAGCAGATACTTTGTTCCCGCCAAACTCAAGATCAAGCGTAGCGCAGGCATCGTGAGCGAGGGTGCAGTCAAAACCTAAGTCAGCTGCAGCTCGGGTGGTGGTGTCGACACACAGTTGGGTCATCATGCCGACGATCAAAAGCGAGTCGACATCTAGCTCGCGCAAGTGCTGGAGCAGGTCAGTTTCACGAAACCCGTTTGGGTAGTTTTTTTTCACCACGATCTCACTTGCTAGCGGCTTCACGCTCTCGTGTATCTCAGCGCCTTTGGTGTCGGGCCTAAAAAAAGTGGCGTCAGAGTCCAGCGCGATATGCTGAAGGTGGACGATCGGGTGGCTATGTTCTCTAAATTGAGCGATCAGCTTAGCTGCGTTAGCTGCTGCGGCTTCAGTGCCGACCAGCTCCATCGCGCCGCCGGGGAAGTAGTCACACTGGATATCGATGATGAGTAGCGCTTGTTTCATGAGCCGTGCCTGTTGAATGGTAAAACCTGTGATCAACTATAGCTGTGCGTCGCCTCATGCCTTGTAGTGGTTTATTAATGGAGTGGCGCTTTAGGTTAATTGGCTAGTGCCGCACGCCCCAAAGATCGGTTATAAACCTGCCACTTGATTGAGCCTGTAAGCGGTGACATTTGACTTAGGCTCTTGATCTTAAAACTAACCCTTAACCTAAGTTTGCTCTTAGCTAGCCTGCGCGCCGTCAGGTTCTGCTGACTGCAAAGGCTGCTCCAAAAACTCAGTCAACTTGTGCTGTAGATCGCTTACCCCGTCGCCGTTTAAGGAGGAAAACAGCTGAACCGAACACTTGAGCCCCAAAGCCTGCATGCGCTGCTCGGTTTCTCTGAGTAGTTTGCGAGCAGGATCGCGCTTGAACTTGTCGCACTTGGTCAGGATCACATGCGTCTGTAGCTCAGCCTGATTGGCCCACTGCAACATCTGCTGATCAAACTCGGTGAGCGGGCGGCGCGCGTCCATGACCAGCACCAGCGCGACGAGGGACTGACGGGCAACCAAGTACTTCTCCAGCTCCTTTTGCCAGATCAGTTTCATCTTCTCCGGCACCTGCGCGTAGCCGTAACCGGGCAGATCGACTAAGCGTTGATCCTCGCGCCCCATGGTGAAGTAGTTGATCATCTGGGTGCGGCCGGGGGTTTTCGAGGCGCGAGCGAGCTGGCGCTGCTGGGTGATCTTGTTGATCGCGCTCGACTTACCGGCGTTAGAGCGGCCAGCAAAGGCAACTTCCAGCCCCATGTCTGGCGGGCAGCCCTTGAAGGTCGGGGAGCTGGTCAAAAACTTGGCTTGCTGAAGCCAGCTGGCGGCAGTTTTGGGCAGTGAAGTTTTGATGGGCTGAGCGTCGGTTGCAGCTGTGTCGGTTAGAGCTGTGTCGGTTAGAGCTGTGTCGGTCGGTAGTTCGTCGGTCATGTCAGATTCGTTTGGTTAAATTGGTGCCAATCGGTGAGTTAGCCAGTGGGTTTGGCGATCGGGGCAGCTAGGGTTAACGCTAGCACGAACCGCTTAAGTTTTATATGAGTCAGCTTATCGGGGCGCATGACACTTTGCCCAGACTTTCACAGCGACTATCTAAAATTACGGAGTGGCGGGCTTTATCGTGCATAATTAATCTAAGTAGTTTATCTGAGCATCACGCTAAGGAGTGATATGTTTCAGCATCATATGAGAGGTTATCTGCACGCTGCGCTGTTGGCAGTGCTGGCGCTAAGCGGCGTAACAGCTTATGCCGCGACCGCGGATATCGAGAAAAAGTACAACCAATCTTGCGCGACTTGCCATGAGATCGGCGTGCTAGGCGCGCCCAAAACCGGCAACGTCGCCGCGTGGAAGCCACTACTCGCCAAGGGTGAGCAGGTGCTGGTTTCTCACACCAAGCAAGGCTACAAAAACATGCCGGCTCGCGGACTTTGCGACAGCTGTACTGATGAAGATTATCTGGCGCTGATCAAGTTCATGAGTTCGCCTAATTAAGTAGCGCGCAATTACCCCGTCGTTAGTCCTTCGCTCTGCAAATCGATCCTTTTACCTAAGTTAACCCAATCAATCTCAGTGCTAAAAAATCGGCTGGGACTAAACTTGGCTGAGGTTTTAAGGTAAAATGCCCACTCGATCAGCGATAAGCCTGATCAACTCCTTATCTCCCGTGTCAACACGAGACTTTATATGAAGCGTTTTTTACTGGGTTTAGCCCTCATGGCTCCTTTGGGTTTGGTACATGCAGCAGGCGCAGCGCACGCGCCCACCAGCAACATCAAGCCCTATGACACTGCCGCTGGCAAAGAAGCGGCAACGCCTTGCGGCGCTTGTCACGGAGCAGATGGCAACTCTACTGATCCTCAGTACCCGCGTCTGGCGGGTCAAAACCCGATGTATATCTACAAGCAGTTGAAAGAGTTCAAGTCGGGCGCTCGCAAAAACGCAATCATGATGGCGCAGGCGCAAACCCTGAGCGATCAAGACATGCTGAACATCGCTTACTACTTCGCTAAGCAGCCAGCGGCGGTCTCACTAGCTAAGCCTGAAGGCTTCTTGGCGGGTCAAAAACTGTTTCGCGGCGGTGCTTCAGAGCGCGGCGTGATCCCTTGTGCGGGTTGTCATGGTCCTACGGGTGCGGGTAACAACGCAGCTGGCTTTCCCAAGATCGGCGGTCAGCACCCTGAGTACATCCGCTCTCAGCTCATGGCTTTTCGCTCAGCTGGACGTGAAGACGAAGGCGGTGTTAAGCGCATGAACGACACCAAACCAGGTGACAAAGGCCCCATGCAGATGGTGGCGGCTCACTTGTCCGACGAAGATATCGCGTTGCTGTCTAACTACGTTAGCGGCTTGCACGGCAAGTAACAGCATCGATTAGTGTCTCTACCCCAGCTTGCTGGGGTTTTTATTATTTGAGTGGGAGACTTATGAGTACGATTAAACGCATCAGCCCCTATGCCATGACCGTCGCGGTCACACTGGTTTTCTACTGGGTTGTCTCTACCTTGATCTTGCCAAGCACGCTGAGCAACCTGAGTTTTTGGGGTTTGTGGTTTGGCGGTATGTTGCTGGGTGTTTTGCCGCTCATGTACCTGGAGGTCGCTTACGCTAAGCGCGCAAAAGCTCTACCGATCACCGCGATGAGCGAACTCACGCGTCAGTCTGACAGTCCAAAGTTTTACCGCATCGCTGCCTGGCTGGGTTTTTTTGCGCTCAGCGCTGGCATGATCGGTTTGATCAACGAGGCGCAGCTGCTGAGCGAGTCGCT
>OJBY01000822.1_pt1 | contig 14244 bp, 15 predicted proteins | sample 1591731 | NCBI WGS metagenome assembly OJBY01 (sample SAMN05416837, study PRJEB24817) | seawater metagenome | isolation source: Sea water | place: Canada:Atlantic | collected 2013-07
AACATTCACTGAAAACATCACGGCGGGCGCGATTCCGCCGAAGGGGGGAATTTTGCCCAAGATCACCGAACGATTGCTGCGCTTCGACTGCCGGTTTCCGAACTGGCCCTGCGCCCTGGTCGCCGCCCTTGCGATCACCGCGATCATCGAAACCCTTGTCGAGATTGCCGCGCGATGAACCTGGAAGCCGAAGTCATTAAAGCGCTGAAGGCGCAGTTCAATTTCAAGAAAACGCGCGGCAGCTGGATGCAGGAAGGCACTTGCCCGCAATGCAACAAGCGCGAAGCCTATTGTGCCGCGAAGGAACCGAAAATCGTTCGATGCGGTCGGGCCGAGCGCTGCGGCTGGGAAGACACCGTCCGCAACCTGCTGCCCGACCTGTTCGAAAACTGGTCCGATCGGTTCCCCACCACTGAAACCAATCCCGACGCCGCCGCCGAAGCCTATCTGACCCATGAACGCGGACTAGATATGCGCTTTCTGCGCGGCAAGTTCAGCCAGGAACTGTTTCGCGATCGCGACACCGGCCAGACCGCCGCAACTGTCCGCTTCCCTGTTGGCGAAAGCTATTGGGAACGCATCATCGACAAGCCTGGCCGGTTCGGAAAGAAAGCCCACTTCAAAGCCGGCGGCAGCTGGTCGGGCCATTGCTGGACGCCGAACGGGCTGGACATCCCCGCCCTGGCCAAAGCCGAAACGATCTGGATCGCTGAAGGCATCTTCGACGCGGTCGCGCTTCACCAGGGCGCGAAAGTCGCCGCTGTGTCGAACATGTCGGTCAATCCTTATCCCGAACACTTCCTGAAGGCGGTCGGCGACTATCTGCAGGCCGAAGGCATCGCCACCAGGCCGAAGCTGGTTTTCGCTTTCGATGTCGGCGCCGCCGGCGTCTTTTACACGAAAAAACACATCAAGCGCGCGCGCCGCGAAGGCTGGCAGGCCACCGCCGCCCAGGTTCGGCCCGATGGTGAGGGCACCAAACTGGATTGGAACGACCTGCTGCTGCGCCAGCAGGGCTTCAGCGGCCCAGCTGACAAAGCCCCGCTGGGCCAGGATAAGATCGAAGAATATCTGCACAACGGCGCCATCACGATCGCCGAAAACGAAGTGCAAAAGGCGCGCCTGATAGTCGACCGCGCACGGCGCCAGGCGAAGGCGATGACCAGCTTCCCGATGCGCCACGATAACCGCCAGTTCTGGGTGCATGTGAAAACCGACGATGATGGCGAGGTCGGCCAGATCGCCGCGATCGAAATCGCCAACTGCGCCTTTCGCCTACTCTATCGCGAACGCGACGAAACCGCCGATGAAACGACCTATTTCGTCAAGATCGACTTTCCCGATCGCGCCGCCGAAGTGAAGGCGCGCTTTTCATCGGCTGCCTGCGCCAACGCTGGCGAATTCAAGAAACGGCTGATGGCCTTTGCCGGCACCTGGACCGGCAGCGGCGAACAGCTTGACCGGCTGATGAAGCAACAGACCCGCCGGCTAAAGGTTGTCGAGCCCATCAGTTTCACCGGCTATTCGGCGCCACATCAAGCCTGGGTTTTCGGCGATCTGGCCATCCACCAGGGCCGCGTTCTGAAGGTCAACGCGGAAAACTATTTCGATGTCGGCAAGCATGCCGTGAAGCTGCGTACCGCCGAGCGCATGCTCGCCATCGATTATGACGCCGACCAGCTGCGCTTCGACTGGATCGATGACATCTGGACCGCCTACGGTCCGCGCGGCCTGATCGCCCTGTCGTTCTGGGTCATGTCGGTTTTCGCTGTCCAGATACGCAAGCGGCACAAGTCGCTGGGCTTTCTGGAAATCACCGGCCCGCCAGGGTCGGGCAAGTCGACCCTGATTGAATTCCTGTGGAAGCTGATGGGCCGCGAATCCTACGAAGGTTTCGACCCGAACAAGGCCACCCGCGCCGCCCTGGCGCGCAACATGGTGAAGGTTTCGAACCTGCCGGTCGGCCTGATCGAAAGCGGGCGCGACGATGGCGGCAGGTCGCATTCGCGTCAGTTCGACCCGAACGAACTGCTGGTTCTTTACAACGGGCGATCGCCGCGATCGCTGGGCAAGAAAACCGGCGGCAACGAAACCGAAGAACCGCCCTTCCTGGGCTCCATCTACCTGGTCCAGAACGAGCGCATCGACGCGATCCCCGCTGTGCTGGAACGCCTGATGTCGATGGCCATCGACAAGTCGCTTTGGGGGACAGGAACGAAAGAGGCAGCCCAGCGCCTGGAAGCCTGGCCGATCGAAGATTGCAGCGGGACGATCGTTCACATCGCGAAGGCGGAAAAGGACTTCCTGGAATTCTTCTTCGACCGCTTCAACTATCACGACAGCCACATGGGCAAGCGCATCGAAGGGCTTAACAACGCCCGCCCGATCAAGTGCCATTCGCAGCTGGCTGCAGCGCTGGAAGCCTTGCCCAAGCTGTTCCCGAACTGCCGCCAGGAATGGGTCGCCGAAGCGATCGCCGAAACCGACAAGATGGCACTGGACCGCCAGAATTCTGCCGGCGGCGATCATCCGCTGGTCGCCGACTTCTGGGAGAAGGTCGACTATCTGATCGGGCGCGAAGGTCTGGCCGATCACGACGAAGGCAAAAGCCTAAACCGGCACCGCAAGGCCGAAGATGTCCTGGCGATCAACCTGCCCGATTTCGAGGCCCGATGCCGATCGGCCGGAATTTTCCCGCCGCCGCTGGACCAGCTGAAAAAGCTGCTGCGCAGTTCGAAGTCACGCCGCTGGCTGGCGACAAAGGCAGTCAATCCACCAGGCGAGAATTCGAAGGCGCAGCAATGCTGGATCTTCGAACAGCCCAAAGACGCGAAGGCGCCGATCATATGATGGACGAAGTCACCTATCGCAAGCGCGCCTGGCACGGCATCGAAACGATCGACCCGCCTGGCATGGCGAACGATTTCGCCGGCCTGCTAATGATGGCGAAACAGATGCTGGCAGCGCGCCGAAGCGGTTTCCCCGCCCAGGTCGCCGCCGGCAATCGGTCGCAGGCCGACGCCGACGCCGAAATTGCCCTGTTCGAAGACCTGGTCGCCGATTGGCAGTTCATCGCCGGCAGGGGCGCAGGCAAGCCTGGCAACCCGCGTTCGCGCGAAGCCCTTGCCGATGTCCTGGACATATCGATCGCCACCATCGCCGATCTTGCCCGATCGCGCGGCGGTTTCACCAAAGCCCTGGAAAGCCAGGCCGAAGCGGTCATCGCCCTTCGCTGGCATCTTGAGCCTGGGCGCGATCAAGTCGCGCTGGCCAGGCTGACCCACCTGCTGTTCCCCGCAATGCCTGAAGGCGCGGCGACAGCCCCATCGCAGGAGCCTGCACAATGAAAACTGTCATCCACCCCGCAAGCTGCAGCTGCCGGCTGTGCCATTCACCGCGCCGCTCGCAGCGTATCGAATTCCATAGCCAGCGCGACATCCGCTTCATCGGCAAGATCGCCTTCGCAGTCCTGGCGATCGTTCTGATCGTCGCTTCGATCTGGGGGGCGAACTGATGGACCATATCGCGACCTATACCTGCGCCGATTGCGAAGCCATCCACAAGAGGCCGGCGGGCGACTTTCCGACCGGATGGACAGTCTACAAAGGCAAGCTGCTTTGCGGGGACTGCCGGTTCGGCATGTCGATCGTGGAACCGCCGGTCAATGCCGAGCGCGGCGAACGATGTGAAACCGCGATCGGCCTGCTGTCCGGTTCCTATCTGGATCTGGCCGATCCCGATTGCCGCGTCATCCAGCCCATCGATGTCGCTGCTGGCTTGCGCCAGCCCCGCTTCAGCGGTCAGACCCGCCAGTTCTACACCATCGCCCAACATTCGCTTTTGGTGCTGAAGCTGGTCGCGCCGATCGCGCGGCAGCTGGGCGGCAGCAAAGGGCTGCAGCTGAAGCGCTGCGCCCTGATGCACGATGCAGCCGAAGCCTTCCTGCATGACATCACCCGCCCGCTGAAGATCCAGCTGCCCGACTATCGCCGCATCGAAGCCCGCTTCGAAACGCGCCTGGCCGAAAGATTCGGATGGGATTGGACAACCTACCGCCGCGAAACCGTCAAGCGCGCCGACCTGCAGGCGCTGGCGATCGAACAGCGCGATCTGACCGGCGGCGCCGGCGACCGCTGGCCGGTCCTGGACAGCATCGATCGCGACCAGCTGGCCGGCGTGACCATCAGCCGCGCCTGGCATCCCGACGAAGCGCAGGATCGCTTTCTGCAGGCCTTCGCCGAACTGTTCCCGATCGAAGAAAGGCAGGCCGCCTGATGGCCACCACCTACGCAAACGAGGCGAGAGCGAAAGCGAATGCCCGCCGCCTGGACCAGCTGGTCCAGCTGCGCCTGCAACGTCCGCTGACCGAAGCCGAACAGGCCGAGGAATCGACCCTGGAACGACGCCTGGCGCATCGCGTCTGGCGCCAGCAGCAGGCCGACGAGGCCAGGCGCCTGCAGGAAAAGATCAACACAATGGCGGCCCAGCCCCGAATTGAGGAATTCGCATAATGGACACCACCACCACGCAAAAGCGCCTGCGCCTTATCCGCAACCCGCGCCCGATCGACAGCATGCCGGCGGTCACGAACCTTGCCGTTCGCGTCACCGACCGGAGCGCCTGGCTGGGCGCCATCCACGCCCGCGAAGGCAACATCGAAGGCAAGCGACCCATCCCTTTCCTGAAGTCGGCCCAGGCCGCGCATGCCGCCGGCTTCGCCCTGTCGGCGCAGGAAGCCCTGGTCGGCGATGAACCGAACACCGACGCCGCGATCGAACACCTGGAAACATCGATCGCCCTGGCGATCGGCCTGCTGACCCAGCTGAAGGGGGCGAAGTAATGGCGCGCGATGTAAGCAGCTGGCTGAAATCTATCGAAGACTGCCGCGTTCTGCGCGTCCGCTTCGATGATGACGCTCTGATCTGCGCGATCGATCTGGGCCTGGTCGATGCGGCACCGGTCAATGGCGATGATGATGCGCTGGATTGCCGCTTGACCGCCGCCGGCGCGTTGGCGTCGAAACAGCAGATTCCTGAAAAGGCGGCAGCATGACCCGCGCCCAGATCATCGGCGTCGATCGGGCGCGGCCTGGCAGCGACATCGGCGCTGTTACCATCACGCGCGGCGGCGAAACCATCGCTACGCTTTACCAGGGCGATGCCTATGCCATCCGCCCGACCCTGGGCTTTGTCGACGCTGAAGTCATCGATCCGCCCTATATCGTGGACACCAGCGGCGGCGGACGATTTCGCAAGGGCCGCAAGGTCTGGGATGAACTGCGCAGCCAGGGGCTAGACCAGGGTTTCGACCTGTCGATCATCAATCCGCTACTGGCGGGCGGCGTTGTCTGCTTTTGCAGCAATGACCAGCTGGCGCAGCTGCTGCCCACTATGGCCGGTCAGTTCCATCGCCATGTTCTGCTGTCCTGGGTAAAGCCTGCGCCGCCGCCGGTCGCTAACAAACACTATCGGCCCGATCGCGAATTCTATGTTCACGCTTGGAATCGCGGATTCCACCCGCAAGGCGATCTGGTCGACAAAGCGCGATCGATCACGGCCCACCACTCGCCCGCGCTGAAAAAACGCTTTGGCCATCCCACCATCAAGCCGCCGATTGTAATGGAAAAGATCATGCGCAACATCGCCGGCGAAACAGTCTGCGACAGTTTCATGGGAACAGGGTCGACCGGCGTTGCCGCCATCCAGGCCGGCAAGCGCTTCATCGGCATCGAACGCGATGCCCGCTGGTTCAAAGCCGCTGTGACCCGCATCAGCGAAGCGGTCGACGGGCTGGCCTGATGACTGACCAGCCCTTCGATCGATTCTGGTTCTGGCGGTCGAACTTGCCAGAGCGGAAAGGCCAACCTTGCCGCATCCTAGCGCGCGGAACCATGAACAGCTGCCAGATCGAATTCGAGGATGGCACCCGCCATGTCTGTTCGCGCTTCGCCATAAGGAAGCGCCAAGCGTGAGCCCGCCCGCCCGCATCACGCAAAGCGACATCGATCGAACAATGAAAGGCATCGCGCGCGCGGGCATCGATCGGGCGCGCGTTGTCTTAGACTTGGAGAATCGGACAATCGAAGTCATCATCGGCGAATCGGCTGCAGCTGCCGATCGCGATAAAAGAAACTGGATCGATGAAGATTGACCTGCCGGCGAATGTGCGCCCCGTCAAAGACCGCCACGGAAAAACCCGCTACCGCTTCCGCCGCAAAGGCTGGCCCAGCGCTTACCTGCAGGGCGAACCTGGCAGCGCGGAATTTCATCGATCCTATGCCGAAATAATTGAAGGCGGCGCAAAAGACCCCGCGCCGATCGAAAGCCGCCTAGAGGTCACGCCGCGTTCGCTGGATGATCTGTTTCGCCGGCACAAGGCCAGCGCGCGCTGGAAAAAGAAAGCCGCTTCGACCCTGCTGGTGCAGACTCGAGTTCTGCAGCGTTTCTTCGACCGCATTGATCGCAAGGGCCGGCGATTCGGCGAAAGGCCGGTTTCGTGCGTGACTTTCGGATGGTTCGATCGGCTGCTGGGCGAAATGCACGAAACGCCAGGCGCCGCGAACAATCTGCGCAAGTTCTTCGCACCAATGATGGACGAAGCGATTCGACTTGGTTGGCGGTCAGACAACCCCATTCGCTTGACCGACAAATATGGCAGCGGCGAAGGCTTTCACGATTGGACCGACGCGGAAATCGACACCTATCGCGCAGCCCATCCGCTGGGAACAATGGCGAGGCTGACCCTGGAACTGGCGCTGAACACCGCCGCCAGGCGCTGCAACGTCAATAAGATCGAACGCGATCATATCCGCGAGGGGCGGATACTAGTCGCGCATGTCAAAGACAACAATCCAACAGCGGTGCGCATGATGGCCACCACGCGCGCGGCGATCGATGCCCTACCGGCGCAGCCCATTCGCTTCCTGATAACCACTGTTCACGGCAAGCCCTTCAGCGATGCTGGGATGGGCAATCGCATGCGCAAATGGTGCGATGCCGCCGGCCTGCCGCATTGCTCAATGCACGGGCTACGCAAGGCGATGTCGCGACAACTGGCCGAATCGGGCGCGACCGATGCCGAGGGCATGGCAGTAACCGGCCACAAGAAGGCTTCGACGTTCGCTTACTACCGGAAAGCTGCCAACCAATCGCAGCTGGCCGACCGCACGATGTCCAACCTAGAAGCCCGCAGCGTTGTCCAACCTTCGAAAAAACCTGATAAAACAAAAGATTGACGCAAGGAATGGTGGGCCCGGCAGGATTCGAACCCGCGACCTAGCCGTTATGAGCGGCCAGCTCTAACCACTGAGCTACAGGCCCAAACCGAACCTTGCGTGCGAAATCGCCCCTAGCTTCCACATGACGGAGCCGCAAGCGTGCGAATGCCTATTCACCCGTCTTGATGCTGCCCGCCTCGTTGGCAAGAATGCCGACAACCTGCGTCCACACCGCCACGTTCTGGCGCAACTGCAAGGGGTCCACCTTGTCCAGCGTATCATCTGGCGTGTGATGCAGTTCGAAATAGCGCGTGCCATCCTGCTGCAGATCGATGATCGCTCCGCTCTGATCGCGCGAGATATTGATATCCGCGCCGCCGGTGGCGATGATCGTCGAATTGGCGACGCCGAAACGCGCCACGGACTGCGCAAGGCGACTGTGCAGATCGGGATTGCTTTCGCGGAAATTGCTTTCGAAACGCCAGATGCGGTCCGCGCCGAAATCGCTTTCCAGCCCGACACCGATAGGCTCGTCCAGGTGTGCAGCACTGTAGGCTTCACTACCCCAAAGGCCGGTTTCCTCCGCGCCTGCCATCAGCACGCGGATAGTACGCAGCGGCTGTCCTGCCTCGCCAACATTCAATGCTGCGGCGGCCACGATGCCGCAGCCAGCGGCATCGTCGATCGCGCCTGTGCCCAGATCCCAGCTATCGAGGTGACAGGCCACGAGCACCGGCGGTAGCGCAGGATTGCTGCCGGTAATTTCGCCCACGACATTGCCGCTGGTGGTATCACCCAGCCAGCGCGGAGTGAGCGTAAGATGCATCGTCACAGGTCGATCGCCGGCGCGCGCAAACATGCGTTCAAGGTTGTCGGCATCGGGGTTGGACAATGCGCCCGCCGGTGTCGGCTCCACCCCGTCGGGGAAACTGGTACCGCCCGTGTGCGGCGTGCGATGATTTTCCGTGCCGATGGAACGGATGACAGTGGCAACCGCCCCCTTGCTGGCCGCAACGCCCGGCCCGGTCCAGCGCGCTGGACCAGCAAAGCCGTAACCTGAGCCGTCCTGTGTCGGGTGCATGTCGTGACTGATGAAAGCTATCTTGCCGGCAAGGCTGCCAGCAGGCGCCGCCACCAGATCGGCATAGCTTGGAAAATAGACGACCTCGGCCTCGATCCCCTCAGCCCCGGTGGATGCCGTGTTGCCCAGCGCGGCTATTTGCATGGGCTGCGGGAATGGCGCCGTAACGCGCACATCTTCCTCGCCGCGAACCCAGGTGCGCATGGTGAAAGGCTCGTCCGCCACATTGGCGAAACCGCGCGCGTTCATCCAGTCCATCGCCCATGCGCGCCCGCGTGCCTCTGCCGGGGTGCCGGGTTGGCGGGGACCGACTTCGGTGGTGATCCCTTCTAGGAAATCCCAGGCGGCGTCATCGGATTCCAGGGCGCGATCGGCCTGCGATGCTACTGGGTCCGAATGATGATCTGCCTGCGCGGTTGCAGGAAGGACGAGCGATACGGCTGCGACGGCCGTGAGAAGCTGTTTGTGCATGGTCATGCTCGCTAACGCTAGATGCCCCGATTGCCAAGGACAAGTCGGCGCATTCCTACCAGAACCGACTGCCGGGTGCGCCCTTGAACGGACCTGCTACCTTGCTGGTTATCCACCCGCCGTAGAATTCTCCCGGTTGTTGAACCACCGTTTCGCCATCGACAAGGCAAGTATCGAACGGTGCGGCATAGAAGGCGACGAAATTGGTGAGAATAGCAAAGCGGGGGGTGGATTGGGGTAAGACCACCCGATGCATGGCAACACTTCGTCGCCCACCACGACGTCCCAATATCTCGCCGACCCTTTCCACTCGCACATGGAACTGCCTCGCGCGCGGCGCAGCACACCTTCTGCAATGTCGGCGGGAGGGAGGTAGTAGTTGGGCGGATGGCTTGTTTCCAAGACGCGCACCGCATTGCGGGTATCGACAATGCGCAGTCCGCCATGTTCGATCACGATATGCGCACCGGTCGGTTCCGCGACGGCGGGACGCGGATAATTCCACACGCTTTCCTGGCCCGGCCCTGCGGGATCGGGCTTGGGGAGCATCATGAGGAAGTCGTTCCTGCGATCAACCTTTGCAAGTACGGGCGCACGATAAGAAAACGGCGGTACGACCATTCCAGAATCTGAAGGACCAGTGGAATCCGTGCCAGTTCAGCCAGCGGCCTTAGCAGGGGAATCGCTCTCCACATCGCGGCAAAGGCAGCCGCGCCGCTCAGCAAGCGGCCATTCTCGCGCGCATAAAATCGGACCAGCAGTTCTTTGTGGCTAATGGAGCAAAAGCGCGGTCTTTCCTCGCTGACATCGTGAACTGGATCGCTTCGCGTCGATCCAACCTGCTCAGCCCGTCAATTTCCCGACGACATAAAGGGCAAGCGCCATCGTACCAGACTGTCACGTCAGTCATTATCGATCATCATTTGCGCCAGCTTCCAACCGGAAAGAAAGGCGTTCTCCACACGCGGACCGTGCAGCCAGTCCCCGCAAGCGCCAAGGCCGGTGTGTGCGCTCCAAATGGCACCTTCTCCAGCATCGCCGCACATGGCATAGCGCCAGCGATGCGCGCTGGCATGGCGCACCGGGGGAAGCGTGCCGTTCGCCTGATTTCGCAATTGATCCAGCAACAGGGCTTCCACCGCAGCGGCATCGTCCTCCAGATGTTCACGAGACCATTCTGCCGAGCCTTGCACCACCCAGCATTCTGTATCGCCGCGTCCGGGTTTGGATGTGTTGCGCGCGGCCCAGCCGATTGGTCCGGCATTACGGATCGTCTCTGGAAGATCGGGGCGTTCGTCAAACGCCAGCATCAGCGTCCAGCAAGGATCGGAAACGGTGGCATCGGCCAGCGAGGCAATCTCGGGCGCTTGCGAACCAAGCAGTGGTGCCACCTGCTCGGCAGGTACGGCGGATATCACGGCGTCGAAAATTTCGGCAGGCGCGCCCTCGCCCAACAGCTTCCATCCCGTACCCACCTTGCGGATGGATTCAATCCGCAGGCCGAATGTCACGTCAGCCTCTGCCGCCATCGCCTTGACGGGCGCGTTCATCGCAGGCGTTCCTACCCAGACATCGTTCCCGGCCTCGGGCCAGCGAGCGATGATACCGTCAGCCTCCCATTCCTGCGTCCTGCGCACGAACCGTTCGTCGCGCGCAGTAAAGTATTGCGCTCCGTGATCGAAATGCAGAGTATCGCCAGCAACCTGCGTATGGCGAGCGGACATGCGCCCGCCCGGCCCCCGCCCCTTGTCGAACAATCGTACCGAGTGGCCGCTGCTGGAAAGTCGCTGACCGCAGGTGAGCCCTGCCATACCGGCACCGATAATCGCTATATCCATGCGTGCCTCATCATCGATACAGCACAGCGGCGCCAGACGGCCAAACGTCTGCGTTTAGACGAATTCCACCTCTACGCCTTGCGAAACAGCATCCGCCAATGCTCTTGCATCCCAGTTGGTAAGCCGCACGCAGCCGTGACTGGTAGTCTTGCCGATAAGTTGCGGATCGGAGGAACCGTGAATGCCGTAGCCATCTTTGCCAAGATCGATCCATACCCCGCCAATAGGATTGTTGGGGCCGGGCGGAATGACAAAGGTCTTGTCCGGTCCCCACCTCTGGTCATCGGGATCGAACGTGTAGTTCGCTTCGGGCGCGATGGCGTTCACCGTCATGCGGCCGCTGGGGCTGGGGAATTCCCCGCTGCCGATGGTGGCGGGATAGGTGGCCAGTTCGTGGCCATCCGCATCCAGCGCGGCAACTTCGCCAGCGTCCTTGCGCACCTCTATACGGGCTACCTCGCCCGAAAAGCTCTTGTCACCGCGTGCAATCACGACGATTTCCTGTCCCGCCCGGTTCAAGTCGGCATCGGGATTGAGAGCATCGAAAAAGCCCTGATCCATGTGAAAACGCTCGGCCAGCATTTCCTGCGGGTTCTTGTAGCCGACGCGTTCCAGATCGGCCTGCTCAGCAAAATCCGATGGCACATCGTAAAACGGTCCACTCACGTCGTCTTCGGCGAGGGTATAGGTACGGAACATCTCGCCACTTTGTGTATCCAGCAGGGACCGCAGTAGCGCGCTATCGATACTATCGCCCGACGGCAGATCATTGTTGCGGCGATAAGCCTCTATCGCGCGGCGCGTGTTGCCGCCCATGAAACCGTCGATCACGCCGGGCGAATGGTTCGTGCGGTCCAGCATGATCTGCACGGCCAGCACCTGCATGTCGCGCTGTCCCAACTGGGATTTGGTCACGCCTTCGGGCAGGGTTACGGAAAGCCCCGGCCCATCCTGCCCGGTGACTGGCGGCGCGGCGATGGCAAGAGGGATGGCGATAAGAGCGGCGAGGATCGGTGTATATTTCATGCGGGTAGAACCGACTTCCCGCGTGGCCGTTCCCCAACCCATCAGATGGGCGCTTGCCCCGGCAGAGCCGAAGCCCTATCTGCGCGGGCAAACTCACATCAAACTCACATACCGTTTACCCAAGGACGCTCGATGGCTGCCCAGTACGCATATGTCATGAAGAACATGACCAAGACTTTCCCCGGCGCGCAAAAGCCGGTGCTTTCCGATATCAACCTGCAATTCTATCGCGGGGCGAAGATCGGCATCGTCGGGCCGAACGGCGCGGGCAAATCCACCCTGATGAAGATCATGGCCGGAATCGACACCGATTTCACGGGCGAGGCATGGCCGGGCGAGAACATCACCGTTGGCTATCTGGCCCAGGAACCGCAGCTGGACGAAAGCAAGACCGTTCTGGAAAACGTGAAGGACGGCGCGCGCGAGACGGCAGACCTGGTTGAACGCTACAACGCCGTGGCCGCGCAAATGGCCGAACCCGATGCCGATTACGAGAAGCTGGGCGATGAAATGGCCGAGCTGCAAACGAAGATCGATACCGTCGACGGCTGGACATTGGACAACCAGCTGGAAATCGCGATGGAGGCCCTGCGCTGCCCGCCGTCCGACGCAGACGTGGCAAACCTTTCAGGCGGCGAAAAGCGCCGTGTCGCCCTCACCCGCCTGCTGATCCAGAAGCCCGATATCCTGCTGCTGGACGAGCCGACCAACCATCTCGATGCAGAATCCGTGCAGTGGCTGGAAAACCACCTGAAGGAATATGCCGGCGCCGTTCTGATGATCACCCACGATCGCTACTTTCTGGATAACGTGGTGGGCTGGATCCTCGAACTCGACCGCGGCTCCTACTACCCCTACGAAGGCAACTACTCCACCTACCTGGAGAAGAAGGCCAAGCGTCTGGAGCAGGAGAACCGCGAGGAATCGGGCCGCCAGAAGGCACTGTCGCGAGAGCTGGAATGGATTCGCCAGACGCCTGCCGCACGCCAGACCAAGTCAAAAGCGCGTATCCGCAAGTTCGACCAGTTGCAGGACGAGATGAGCAGCCGCAAACCCGGCAAGGCGCAGATCGTCATCCAGGTGCCGGAACGCCTTGGTGGCAAGGTTATCGAGGCGAACAACATCACCAAGTCCTATGGCGACAAGCTGTTGTTCGAAGACCTGTCCTTCATGCTGCCGCCGGGCGGCATCGTGGGCGTCATCGGGCCGAACGGCGCGGGCAAGTCCACCCTGTTCAAGATCATCACCGGACAGGAAGAGCCGGACAGCGGCACCATTGATATCGGGGAGACCGTGCACCTTGGCTATGTCGACCAGAGCCGCGACGACCTGAACCCGAAGAACAACGTGTGGCAGGAAATCTCCGACGGGCTGGATTACATGACCGTCAACAAGCACGAAACGTCCACCCGCGCCTATGTCGGCGCCTTCAATTTCAAGGGGCAGGACCAGCAAAAGAACGTCGGCAAGCTGTCGGGCGGTGAGCGTAACCGCGTGCACATGGCCAAGATGCTGAAGCAGGGCGGCAACGTGCTGCTGCTGGACGAACCGACCAACGACCTCGACGTGGAAACACTGGGCGCGCTGGAAGAAGCCATCGAAAACTTTGCCGGCTGCGCCGTGGTGATCTCGCACGACCGCTTCTTCCTCGATCGCCTGGCGACGCACATCCTGGCGTTCGAAGGCGACAGCCACGTGGAATGGTTCGAAGGCAACTTCGAGGCTTACGAAGAGGACAAACGCCGCCGCCTCGGCGATGCAGCGGACCGGCCTACGCGGGTGGCTTACAAGAAGTTGACTCGGTGAGATGAGACTAGCTGACTTAATACCCGAACCAGAGTTGCTTGTCGCGTTGCCTGCGGAGGCGGTTGGCAAACAGCTTCTTAGGTTAGCAAGTGAGCGAACCGATACGAACTTCCATAAGGACGGTCTCACGGGACATGACGAATTATTCAATGGAAGCTTCAATCCGACGCGCGCTGGAGCGGTCTATTCCAACTTAGATCGAAAAGAGATTCTGCTAGCGGTAGCTGAGGGTTGGCAATGGTTGGAGAACGCAGGGCTGATAATGCCAGCAGCTTCGCCCAATGAAAGCTTTTCGAGGTTAACACGCGCTGGAAAAAAGCTGGCGGATAATGAGGGGTCATTTGATAATTTTGCTGCGGCTTCAAACTTCCCGAAACGCCTGATTCATCCGACCATCGCAGATGAAGTATGGGTGCAATTGTCGCAGGGCAAACTCGATGTTGCGGTTTTCATTGCATTCAGATCAGTCGAAGAAGCGGTCCGGGAAGCTGCCAATTTCGAAGAGGATGCATATGGCGTGCCTATGGTTCGTAAGGCTTTTCACAAGGATCGCGGACCATTAACTAAAATGTCTGACCCAGAAGCAGAAAGAGAAGCATTGCTCGGTTTATTTGCAGGCGCAGTAGGCTCCTACAAAAACCCACATTCTCATCGTACAGTGGGATTGACTGACGTTACTGAAGCTCAAGAGATGATCGTAATTGCATCTCATCTTTTGCGGATCGTCGAAGCTCGATCAGCGGAGCTTTGTTGACCCCCACCCACCTCATCATCCACGGCCGCGTGCAAGGCGTGTTCTACCGCGA
>OJBY01000837.1_pt1 | contig 14085 bp, 10 predicted proteins | sample 1591731 | NCBI WGS metagenome assembly OJBY01 (sample SAMN05416837, study PRJEB24817) | seawater metagenome | isolation source: Sea water | place: Canada:Atlantic | collected 2013-07
CGTCAGATGTGTATAAGAGACAGGACCATGGTTGAAGGACTCAAGCTCTGTGCGCAAACGTTCACCAAGGATGTAAAACAGTTGTCATGCTGTGCCGGATAAATCATTTGAACGCGGCTCTGGGGTTTCTTGACCGAGATCACAATCTGATTCGGTTTAAGCCGGTGATTCATTTTGGATTCAGGTAGATATGCTCTGATGATCTGGATGGCGCTTATGCTGGGTGTTCTTCTGCCTGATAAAAGCTCCGGTTGGCCAATTAAGGAAAGGGGACCAAGGAATGAAAAATACCGTCGTGGAGATCCGCGGCTTGCTATCGGCACTGAGTGCCCGGGGCGTAGAGAAACAGTTATTGAGGTTGCCCGGCATCAAGAAAGCCGAGGTCAATTATGTGACCGGCAGCGCGACCGTCACCTATGACGAAGCGACGGTGGATATTGATGCTATCGATGCCAGGATACACGAGTGCGGCTACCACTGTTCTGGAGAATGGTTACCAAGGCACGTTTGCGACCAGGAAGGCCCACAGGGCAAAGTAGGAATTGTGTCCCGGTCCGCACACGATGGCCACTCCTTTCATACCGACCGCAACGATGCGGTCGCTCCTGCTGAGCACGCCGAACATGCTGGCGCAAAGGACGAGATGGCTCACGAGATGGGCCACGGCGGCAGCATGGACATGCAGGCAATGGTGCGCGACATGCGCAACCGTTTCTGGGTCTGCCTGATCTTCAGCCTCCCGATTTTCATTTATTCGCCCATGGGTGGGCTGTTCGAACCGCCAGCACCGCCCTTCGGGCTGCGGCTAGACCTGTGGTTGCTATTACTGGCAAGCATCGCGGTGCTCTGGCCAAGCTGGCCGTTCTTTGTTGCCGCCTGGCGCGCGCTGAAAAACGGCGTGCTCAACATGGCTGTGCTGGTCGTTCTCTCGGTGGGTACTGGCTACCTGTTCAGCGTCGGTTCCACGCTCTTTTTCCCGGGGGTGCAGTTTTTCGAGGCGGTGGCGGTGTTGCTGGTGTTCATCCTGCTCGGCCATTGGCTGGAGATGCGCGCCCGTGCCGGTGCCTCGGACGCCATCCGCTCGCTGATGGATCTCGCGCCGCCCAAGGCCACTGTGTTGCGTGATGGCCAGGAACGGGAGGTTCCCACCGCTGAGGTTCTGAAGGACGACATCGTCGTGATCCGCCCCGGCAATAAGATTCCGGTGGACGGTGAGGTCTTGGAGGGCGAGTCCCTGGTGGATGAGTCCATGCTCACTGGCGAGTCCATGCCGGTGGAAAAAAAGCCCGGCGATAAGGTGATCGGGGCCACCATTAACAAGAGCGGCAGCTTCAGGTATCGCGCCACCAAGGTAGGTTCCGACACCGCGTTAGCGCAGATCGTCAAGCTGGTGCAGGAGGCGCAGAACTCCAAGGCCCCGGCGCAGCTGCTGGCGGACAAAGCGTCACAGTGGCTGGTGGTGATTGCCATCGTAATCGGCCTGCTCACCTTCGCCGTCTGGTTCTGGTGGATTGGCCAAAGCCTGCTGCTTGCCGTGACCCTGACTATCACCGTGTTCGTGATCGCCTGCCCGGACGCCCTGGGCCTTGCAACGCCCATGGCGGTGATGGTGGGCACCGGCCTCGGCGCCAGGAACGGCATCTTGTTCAAGAATGCCTCTGCACTTGAGGATGCCACCCGGCTGGATATTGTGGTCTTCGACAAGACCGGCACCCTGACCATGGGCGAGCCGCAGGTGGTCGAGGTGGTCGTGGTGGCGGGCAGCACCGAGGAGGCGGTCCTCGCACTGGCGGGGACGGTGGAGCAGGGCTCGGACCATCCTCTGGCCAAGGCGATACAAAGTAAGGCCGAAGGCTTGCAGCTCGATCCGCTGACCGGCTTCACCAACATCGAGGGCAAGGGCGCGCGGGCGGAGATTGGCAGCAAGACCGTGCTGCTCGGCAACCGCCGGCTGATGGACGAAGAGAAGGTCGACATGGCGAGCCTGAAGGACGAGGCCGCGCGTCTGCAGAGCGCGGGTCAGACCGTGGTGCACGTCGCCCAGGACGGGAAGCTGGTCGGCCTTATCGCCATTGCCGATGCGCCGCGCCCCACCGCTACTGCAATGGTCAAAAAGATGCGTGAACGCGGGGTGGAGGTGGCGATGCTCACCGGCGACAACCAGGCCACCGCCGAGCGCATCGCCCGGGAACTCGGCATTGAGATGGTGATCGCCGATGTCCTTCCGGGGCAGAAAGCAGACAAGATCAAGGAGCTCCAGGCTCAGGGCAAGAAGGTTGGCATGGTGGGCGACGGTGTCAATGACGCCCCGGCACTGACCCAGGCGGAGGTGGGTTTCGCCATCGGTGCCGGCACCGATGTGGCCATTGAGAGCGCTGACGTGGTGCTGATGAAGAGCGACCCCTACGATGTGCTGGGAGCCATCGAGCTGTCGCGCGCTACCCTGCGCAAGATGCACCAGAACCTGTTCTGGGCGGTGGGCTATAACGTCATCGCCTTTCCCGCGGCGGCAGGCGTGTTCTATCCGTTGGTGATAAGCCCAGAAGTAGCGGCGCTCGCAATGTCTGGAAGCTCCGCTCTTGTTGCGGTAAATGCACTCCTGTTAAAGCGCACCCAACTGGACGGCTTAGGGTAGACGAACACTTCCAATTGGAAAAATTGATGTTCATCAAGCCCACGCTATTGAGCGACTCTTTTTGCATCTTTTGTTGGGGTTTTTCAGTGTGAATTCAGGCTTATGAGTTTAAGTGGTAGGTAATTGCTGTTTGCTGACATGATTAATGACAACAAGGGGGAACGGGTAAATGGACATCAAAACCTTTGGAGAACTTATTAGCTGGACACGGGATTTGCATGCTCACCTTGCAAGGTGTATGTCACATTGCGCTACGAAGAATGAAGAGGAGCGAGCACGGGCGCTGCTGGACTATCTGGCGACCCATGAATCGGAAATGGAACGTATCGTGAATGAATTCAAGTCGCAGGGCGATTTCAAAGCATTGGAGACAAGGGTCTACGACTACCTGTCTCACCATCCCATTAAGACCCACAGAACCTGCGATGAGCCCTACGCACAGCTGGATTTTGAGGGCATATGCAGAGAAGTATTCGATTTCCATGATCAGATAGAGGACCTTTATCGCACCATGGCCGACAAAGCCGAGATTCCCGAGGCGAAAGAATTACTGCAATCGTTGCTAACCATGGAAGAGAACGAAGCTATGCGATTGGCCAGGCAGATAGGGCGTATGAACGACCTCTGATCAGAACACTGAAATTATTCTTCGACGCAGAAAAGGATGTTGATACATGGTGGCGTCTTCCAGTCAGTTACGGGTTTTCAAGATGGGTATCAATACTCATCAGGAGCCTGTCGTCTACATGCGTGGTGATTGTGATGTGTGCCTTTCAGAAGGATTCGCCGCCAGTTCCAGGGTGGGAATTTCCTCGCAGGGACGTTCCATCATCGCAACTCTCAATATTTCGTCTGATGAAACGGTTCCCAAAGGGTATGCGGGGCTTTCAGATATCGCCATAGAGCGGCTCGGGGTGGCTCAGTCTGACCTGGTTTCAGTACATCATGCGCCCTATATCGAATCCTTGAGTCTGGTTCGTCGGAAAGTATTCGGACACAGCTTGCTTCCGGCTGAGATGGCCCGCATTGTCTCCGATATCTCCGCACACAAATACAGCGATGTCGAAATAGCCTGTTTCCTGAGCGCTTGTGCGGGTGGCAGATTAGGTTTCGATGAGATTGTTGCTTTGACCCAGGCGATGGTGAATTGCGGACAACAGCTCGATTGGCCAGGCGTGGATCGTGTGTTCGACAAACACTGTGTTGGAGGCCTGCCGGGCAACCGGACCACGCCGCTGGTTGTGTCGATCGTCAGCGCAGCAGGCTTAGTAATGCCTAAAACCTCCTCCCGTGCCATCACCTCACCGGCGGGAACAGCGGACACCATGGAAGCGCTGACCAATGTGAGGCTTGGGCTGAACGAGATTCGCCGTGTGGTCAGAGAAACCGGTGCCTGTCTCGCCTGGGGTGGGGCGATGAACCTCAGCCCGGCTGATGACCTGTTGATTCGCATCGAGAGAGCGCTGGACCTTGATGGTGAGGGCCAGCTCGTGGCCTCGGTGCTGTCCAAGAAGATTGCTGCCGGTTCCACCCATGCGGTGATTGATATTCCGGTGGGGGAGACGGCCAAGGTTCGAACGCCCGGCGATGCCGACCGGCTGGCCTCTCTTTTCACAAGCGTTGGGGCGGCCTGTGGGCTGAAGGTACGCTGCATCGCGACAGACGGCAGCAAGCCGGTTGGTGCAGGGATCGGGCCGACAGAGGAGGCCCGTGATGTTTTGGCCGTGTTGCAGGGAAAGCGGGGTGCGCCGGAGGATCTACGGAGCCGCGCCATCATGCTGGCTGGCCATTTGTTCGATCTGGCTGATGGTCGTGGCGTGAAAGAGGGGATGGTCAAAGCAGAACGACTACTTCAAAACGGCTCTGCCTGGGGGCAGTTCAAGCGTATAACAGAGGCTCAGGGAGGGCAGAGGAGCTTAGGTGAAGCCCGTTTTAGGCGCCCAGTTCTGTGCTCGGAATCCGGAACAATCGTGTCTATCGACAACCGTCGGCTTGCCCGTGTCGCCAAGCTGGCAGGTGCACCTGCCAGCTCTACCGCAGGGCTGCGGCTACTGGCGACCGTCGGTGATAGAGTCACTAAGGGAGAGCCTCTCTATGAATTGCTCAGTGACAGTCCGGGGCAGCAGGATTATGCGCTGGCGTTTAACGATATGGGGCCGGCAATCTTCACTGTAAAGCGAGAGGAATGATTGTGGGCATTACTGAAAAAAGTGTGTTGTTCAGCCTTGCTCCCCATCCATTACGGGAAAAACTTTGTGATCGGCTCAATCTGGAGCCGGGAAGTTTGGAGGTGCGGAGGTTCCCTGATGGTGAGTCCTACTTACGTGTGCTCACATCAGTCAAAGGTGCGAACTGCGTAATATTGGCCGACCTAACGCATCCAGACACCAAATACCTTGCTCTCCTGTTTCTCTTTGAAACTCTCCGGGAACTCGGTGCCAGGTCGATTGGGTTGGTGGCGCCCTATCTTTGCTATATGCGCCAGGATCGACGCTTCGAAGAAGGGGAGGCGGTCACTTCCAGGGTGTTTGCCCAGTCTTTGTCTTTACATATCGACTGGCTGATCACCGTTGATCCACATTTGCACAGGTACCAGTCTCTTGACGAAATCTACAGCATACCCACGCAAGTTGTTCAGGGAGCACCGGCGCTGGCGGATTGGCTACGGGGGCAAAACGGTCTGTTGCTGGTAGGTCCGGACGCGGAAAGTGAGCAATGGGTATCAAGTATCGCGCAGGCCAGTAACCATCCTTATGTCATTGGCACCAAGCAGCGTCTGGGTGACCGGCGCGTTGAAGTCACCTTGCCGGATATCTCGGCGTATAACGGCCGGAAAGCCGTCATCATTGATGACGTTATTTCCAGCGGCCGCACCATTGGCGAGTGTGTCAGGGCACTTAAGGCACAAGGCACGGAGGCCATCCTGTGTGCGGCGGTGCATGGCATTTTTGCGGAGGCCTCGGACACCTACCTTCTGGGTACCGGCCTGCAGACGCTGGTGACCACCAACACGGTTCCACACAGCAGCAATGAGATCGATGTCAGCGAGTTGCTGGTGCCGCCGGTCAGGCATTTTCTCAATCAGGTGGAGGATGAGCGCCGATGAACATTACATTTCTGGGTGGCACGGAAACCGTGACCGGCTCCAAGTTCCTGGTTGAAACCGGCCAGACACGTGTATTGGTCGATTGCGGCCTGTTTCAGGGGTACAAGTGGCTGAGAAAGCGCAACCGGCAACCGTTGCCGCTCGATATTGCCTCGCTGGATGCCGTGCTTCTGACCCATGCCCATCTGGATCATTCAGGCTACATCCCCGTGTTGTACAAGCAGGGCTTCCGGGGGGCGGTTTATACCCATCATGCCACCCGAGAGCTATGCAGCATATTGCTGGCCGATAGCGGCCATCTTCAGGAAGAGGAGGCACATTACCTCGGCCGCCATAAGCTGAGCAGGCATGAGAATCCGGAGCCCCTGTATGATCAGGAGGATGCAGAAGCCTGCATGGAGCTGTTTCAGTCGGTGGACTTTCACCAAGTGATCCAGCTCGGTGATATACGCTTTCATCTGCGACCGGTCGGGCACATTCTCGGGGCGGCCTGTGTCATCATCGAGGCGGAAGGTAAACGCGTCGGTTTTTCCGGCGATGTGGGCCGCCTCAATGATATTTTCATGAGGCCACCTGCGCCTCTGCCAGCTCTGGACATGCTGATGCTGGAGTCAACGTATGGCAATCGTCGCCACGACGATGCGGACCCGTTGTCGCAGTTGGCAGACATCGTTAATGAAACCGTCGACAAAGGGGGCAATATACTGATTCCGGCCTTTGCCGTGGGCAGAGCGCAGGTCTTGCAACATATGCTCACCGACCTGATGAAGGCGGGACGAATTCCAAGGTTGCCAGTTTATCTGGATAGCCCCATGGCGATTGATGTTTCTGAGATTTACTGCCGCTACGAAGATCAGCATCGGTTGAGCAGTTCAGAATGCCACGAAATGTGCAGCACCGTTCATTATAGCCGCAGCGTCCAGGACTCCAAGGCGCTGGCTGATCAGGCCTACCCGCACGTAATTATTGCAGGCAGCGGTATGGCAACGGGCGGTCGCATTCTTCATCACTTCAAACGTCTCCTCGGCCAGCACCGTACAACCGTTATCTTTGCCGGTTATCAGGCAGGGGGGACACGAGGCGCCAAAATGGTTGATGGAGCGGAAAGGATCAAGATCCACGGCGACTGGATTCCGGTCAAGGCCCGGCTGGAGGTGTTGAGTGGGCTTTCCGGACATGGAGATTTCACAGAGATTGAACAGTGGCTGGCTCAAAGTGACTTAGCCCCCGAAACGCCGATCAACTTGATTCATGGAGACCCTGATGCGCTGGAGGCCATGAAGGATCACTTGCGTCAGAACACCCGGTTTGAGGTGGATGTGGCAGGCTACCAATCCATTTTGCGTCTTTGACGATGCCCTGACGGCCATCTTCGAGGGCGACCTGAATGAGCCGCTTAAGATCCGGCAACGACCTTGGTCGCGGCGGCTGCCGAGTGCTAGAGTGGGCGATCTCATTGGCTGGAGTGAGAGGCAGTGGCCCTGATCCCGGCTCCAACCTGAACAGTAATGTCATAAGGAGTGTTTGGTGAAATCCCAATCCTGGCTCTGGTCTCTGATAGCGGTGTTGGTGCTCGCCGGCGGTTCTTATGGGGTTTTTGTTCTGTTTGGGGAAGAGCCCTTGCCGCAGGGAATCGTCTATGGCAATGGCCATATCGAGGGGCGGGAAGTGCGGATCGCGGCCGAAGTGGCCGGTCGGGTCATCGAGCACCATCTCGCGGAAGGCAGCAAGGTTTCGGCTGGCGACACGGTAGCCGTGATCGACCCCGCCGATGCCAGAGACCGCCTGCGCTCGGCACAGGCCGAGCTGGCCTCGGCGCGGGAAGTCCGTGACGGCTTCGACAGCCAAATCACCACCTGGCGTCATCATCTCAAGAATGCCGAGAAACAACGGCAGCGGATCCGGGACTTGCGGTCCCGCAATCTGGCCAGCTCGAGTGATCTGGATCAGGCGGAAAATGCCGTCAGTGAGGCCCGGGGCCGACTTGAGTCTCTCCAGCGGCAGAAGGATGCCGCCGAAGAACAGGTGGCTGCAAGGGCGGCGCAGGTGGCACTGGCTGAATCGCAACTGGACAAAGCGGAGGTTGCCGCGCCGCTCTCCGGAACCATCCTGATCCGGGCGGTGGAGACGGGAGAGGTTGTCGATACCGGCCAGCCGCTGGCCACGATGGTGAATCTGCAGCAGCTCGAACTCAAGGTCTATGTCCCCGGTGATATCCTCAACCGGATCAGCTTGGGGGATCCCGCCAGAATCCGCGTGGACGGTTTGCCCGGGGACTTTTCCGCCAAAGTCGGCAGGATTGACGATTTCGCCCAGTTCACCCCCCGCGATGTCCACATGCCCGACGAGAGAGTTCGGATGGTCTATGGCGTTACCCTGGTGCTGGATAATCCGGCCGATGCTCTGAAACCGGGTATGCCGGCAGATGCCTGGATTCGCTGGGATCCGGACGCCGAGTGGCCAGCGACCCTCTCGGTTCCGGCGCGCTGAGCCGTCATGTCTTCCCCGGAACCCATCGTCGCCAAAGGCCTTGGCCGCCAATTCGGAGACAATGTTGTCATCGAGCCACTGGATGTTTCCGTTGATCGCGGCCAACGAGTGGGCATTGTCGGTGCTGATGGCGCTGGCAAGACGACGCTGTTACAGATGTTGGCTGGCATCCTGGACCCCACTGTGGGGGAATGCCGGGTCCTGGGCTTCGATACCCGTCGTGAGGCCAAGCAGGTTGCTGCCCAGATTGGCTATATGTCCCAGGGATTTACGCTTTACGATCGACTCAGCGTCAAGGAAAACCTGAGCTTTGCCGCTCGCATCCGGGATGTGCCCGACGAACTCTATCGGGAGCGTTCAGAAAGGTTGCTATCCATGTCGGGGCTTGGCCGCTTTACTGACAGGCCCGCCGCCAAACTGTCCGGTGGCATGCGGAAAAAGTTGTCGCTATGTACCAATCTGGTCCATGAACCGGAGCTGCTGATCCTTGACGAACCGGGGCTCGGCGTCGACCCCCTGTCCCGGCGCCATCTCTGGACCATGCTCGACCGCTTCCGGTCGCAGGGCCTGACCATGGTTGTGGCTACCTCCTACATGGACGAGGCGGAGCGCTGCGACAGGATACTGCTGCTGGAACAGGGCCGCGTTCTTGCGGATGGGTCGCTGGAAGAGCTGCTGAGGCCCGCCGCCGGAAGGGTGTTCACTGTAAATGCTGGAGATACCGGACGAGGCTTGCGGGAGTTGTCCGGCATCCTGGCTCAAATTGACAGCGTCCATTCAGTGCAGTGGTTGCCGGATCACCTGCGACTGGTGATGAACGCGGACATCGCTGAAAACCAGCTCGCCGAGTTATTGCCCGAGGGAACCCACCTGGCGGCGGCCGAGCCCCGGCTCGAGGACCTGTTTGTGCTGCGGACGGAGAAGAGGACCGGAGAGCAGCAGTTTCCGGAATTGGCCCGGCAAGACAGGGGAAAAGAGGAAGGGCTGGTGGCCACCGGCCTGAGCGTCCGCTTCGGACATTTCAAGGCCGTTGACCGGGTGAGTTTCGAGGCGCCATCTGGCGAACTGCTTGCGTTGCTGGGGCCCAACGGGGCGGGCAAGACAACCCTGATCAGGGCCTTGTGCGGGCTGGTGGCCATCGATGAGGGCAACGCCCGGGTGGCCGGGGTGAGCTCCGGCGGGGGTAGCACCGCATTGCGCCGGCAAATTGGTTATATGTCACAACGGTTTTCACTCTATCTGGAACTGACCCCCTGGGAGAATCTCCGCTTCTTTGCCAATGCCTACGGCCTGGCCGGAGGCGCGGCGCGGGCTGCGATCGACTGGGCCAGGGAAGTAACGGGGCTGACAGATATTCCCGACAAGCTCACCGGTGATCTTTCAAGTGCCTTGCGCCAGCGTCTGGCGCTGGCCTGCAGCCTGCTTCACCGGCCCCGGGTCTTGTTCCTTGATGAGCCCACCTCGGGTGTCGATCCCGTCGCCCGGTACCTTTTCTGGCGGGTTATCCGTGAGCTGGCCGCCAGCGGTATGACCGTGCTGGTCACTACCCACTACCTGGAGGAAGCGGCCTATTGTGATCGTTTGGCGTTAATGCTGGACGGGCGGCTGCTTGCACACGGTAGCCGATCATCGCTGAATCATTCGCTCGGCCTCGAAGCCGACGCCACGGTGGAGATGCTCTTCACGGCGGCCATAGAACAGGCGGGAACGGCCAATTCCCGGGCGTTGGGACCATGAAGGCTCATCGGCTTGGAGCCCTCATCGTCAAGGAAAGTCGCGAGCTGATTCGCGACCCGGTTACCATTGCGTTGGCCGTGATCATGCCGCTGATCATGCTTTTTCTGTTCGGCTATGCGGTCAATCTGGATGTGGAACAGGTTGCCGTGGGCATTTACGATCTGGACAACACGCCGGCAAGCCGCGACCTGTCAGCCCGTTTCGACAGCTCGCGGTATTTTCAATTAGAGCAGAAAACGACCGATCTCCGCGATCTGGAGTCGGCACTGCAAAGCTCGACCATCAGCATGGGCGTGGTGATTCCAGCCGGCTTGGCCCGGCAACTGCTCAGAGGCGACGAGGCGCCTGTCCAGGTGATCGTGGACGGCGGCTATCCTGTTCTGGGTCGATTGGCATCGGCCTATGCCGAGGCGGTAATCGCAAATTTCCCCGCCCCGCGTCAGAGCGCCGTCCGGGTCCAGGCCAGGGTCTGGTTCAATCCCTCCCTGCGCAGCGTCAATTTCGTCATCCCCGGGTTATTTGCCGTGATCCTGATGGCGTTCCCACCCCTGCTGACCGCCCTGGCGATCGTGCGTGAGAAAGAGACCGGTACGATTGAGCAGATCTATGCATCGCCGGTCACCTCAACCGAGTTTGTTGTCGGCAAGCTGGTGCCCTACGGTCTGGTGGCTTTCCTGGAGATTCTTATGGTCATGGTGGTGGGGTTTGCCTGGTTTCAGGTCCCCATTGCCGGCAGCCCGATACTGCTGCTGACGTCCGCTTTCGTTTATGTGCTGACCACGGTGGGTATCGGCCTGTTGGTCTCATCCCTGGTCCGTACCCAGTTGGCGGCCATGTTGATAACGCTGATTGTCACCTTGATGCCGTCGTTTTTGTTTTCCGGTTTTCTGTTCCCTCTGTTCACCATGCCTCTTGCCCTGCAACTGTATAGCTGGCTTTTCCCTGCCGGTTATTTTATGGAAATCTCCCGGGGCATCGTACTGAAATCAGCCGGCCTTGAAGCCGTTCTGCCAAATCTGATGATGTTGATCGTCTATACGGTCCTGGTATTTGTCTTCGCGGCCTGGCGAATGAAGCAGAAGGTGGCCTGATGGGAATTGCCTTATTTGGTTTGTTGCGCAAGGAGCTCGTGCAGTTCTTTCGTGACCGGTTGATACTGACCCTGATACTTTGGCTTTACACCATTGAAGTCGTCATTTGTGCCGTTGCGCTCAGTTTTGATGTAAGCCACCTGCCCCTGGCGGTGGTGGACGAGGATCGCAGCGCCTTGAGTCGCTCGTTGATCCAGAAATTTGCGGTGAGCGAAACCTTCGACCTGAAATTTCAGGAAACCCGTGTGGCAACCGCCACTGACCTCCTGGAGAAAGGCGATGCCACCATGGTGTTGGTCGTTCCCGCCGGGTTCGAAGGTGCTCTTCTCGCTGGCAAGAGTGCTCAGCTCCAGTTGCTCCAGGACGGCACCAATTCCAACATTGCCGCCAATGCCGTCAATGATGCTCTGCAGATCGTCCAGCGCCAGGAGCGCGAAGCGCTCCCTGCTGCCGGGAAGAAGGGGGTCGCGGTACCCCTGATCCGTATCTGGTATAACCCCGATCTGACAACATCGGGTTTTATCGTGTTATCGATGATTGCTCTGGCCGGTATGATGGTGGGCGTTATTCACCCGGCCGCCTCTATTGTCCGGGAAAAGGAGCGAGGCACTATCGAGCAGCTGCTGGTGACGCCCATTTCCACCCTGGAACTGTTCCTGGCCAAGGTCACACCCACGCTGATCATGGGCGTACTGTCCATCTTTCCGAGTTTGGTGATTGTCAGAGTCTTTGATGTGCCCCTTCAGGGCAGTCTGCTTTTATTTCTGGTGCTGACCGCCATCTTTTTGCTCAGTGCGATTGCGCTGGGCGTACTGATTGCCGCCTACAGCCGGACCCTTCAGCAGGCGTTGCTGCTCTCCTTTTTCGGACTTTTCCCGCTGATGTTCCTGTCGGGCAGTTTGACGCCGGTAGAAGCCATGCCGCCTTTCCTGCAAAGCCTCTCCCTGCTGAGTCCACTGCGTTATTACATGGATATCATCGTCGGTATTTTCCTCAAAGGCGCCGGCCTGGCGGTTCTCTGGGATGAGGCTCTCGCCTTGCTGGTAATCGGTGTCACGCTGTTTATTTTCTCCCTTTGGGTCTTTCGACGCCGGGTACAATGAGATCGGTTGGGTGAGTGCCTGACGTTTGTCGCTACACGGCCAAGAGGATACGGCGCATAGGCATCAGGATTACCGTGATTATTCATTTTCATCAGTAACCTGAATCATTGCCAGCCGCCAGGACCCGAAGGGCGACATCTTCTTCCAACTTCCGGGCGATCTTTCGTGATGAAAACACGCCGGTCGCGTACGCATAGATCAACACCTTCAACATCATCCGCGGATCGAAAGGCGAGTTGCGCCGACCGCTCCCTTCATACCGGGCGTAGAAGGCACTCAGATCCAGTTCCTCGACCACGTCACTGATGAAATAGGCCAGATGCCCTTCGGGCAGCCACTCGTTCAGGCTCGGGGGAAGAAGCAGTTCCTGATCAGGTGAATAGGGGCGGAAGGTGGTTCCCATCGGATTCTCCGGTGCTGAAGAATTGCCAAAGTGGAAAGTTTGATGCGTATCAATTCCTCATTATAGAGAGGCTCTTTTTTCATCTTTTGTTGGATTTTTTCAGCATGAATTCAGGCTCATGAGTTTTAGTAGTAGGTAATGGCTGTCTGCTGGCGTAATTGGCAAAACGAAACAACATAAGGGAAAGGGAAGACGGATATTAAAACCTTCGGAGAACTTATTAACTGGACACGGGACCTGCATGCTCATCTTGCAAGATGCCTGTCCCACTGCGCCACTAAGAATGATGTGAGACCGGGCAAATACCCGGGGTAATCCGGATATTTACGGCGAGGATTTCTAGTAGGCCACCATTAACGTCAGTAGAGTTATCAGGGAGAGATCATGAACGGCTATTCCATTGAGGATTCACATCGAATCCAGCAGCGTGCTGCCCAATACCGGCAGCGTTACCCCCAGTTTGCCAACTGGGCAAAAGGGCGCGGGGTGATCGAACATACCGATTTGACCCAGGTGCGCGTGTTCGACCTGTGCCAGGAACTCGTTTGTGCCGGGCGTTATGACTCGCTCGACGATGCCCTGATTATTTTCGAGGCTGCAGACACCCTCACCAACGCGGCCATGTGGCTGGTAGCCCACATGACTTATGCCAGCAGAGTGGACCTGTCCGGACAGCCGCTGGCGGCGGATGACTTCAAGGAAAATCCTCAGGGGCATACCGGTGGTTCGCTGAACATGGTGCCTGCCTATCTTGGCTACACGGCCGCCAACGCGTTGGCGGGGCTGACCCGTAGCTGGCTGATGGGGCAGGGGCACTGTGTGGCGGCTATCGAAAGCGTCAACATACTGCTCGGCAATCTGCATCCAGAACAGCAGGCTCGGTACACGCTCGACGAGGCGGGGCTGTCCCGGCTGGTGAGTGACTTTTACAGCTACGCCGTCACTCCGGATGGCACACCGGGGGTTCCCCTGGGCAGTCACGTCAACCCCCACACTGCCGGCGGGCTGATCGAGGGCGGATACCTGGGCTTTGCGGAACTGCAATACACCCATATGCCGCTGCCGGGGGAGCGTCTGGTCGCGTTTCTCAGTGATGGGGCATTTGAGGAGCAGCGGGGCAGCGACTGGGCAAGCCGCTGGTGGCGAGCTGAGGACTGTGGCCTGGTGACCCCGGTGATGATTGCCAACGGCCGCCGCATCGATCAACGGTCAACCATTTTTCTGCAAGGGGGGGCGGACTGGTTCCGGCAACACCTGGAACTCAATGGCTTTTACCCCATACTCATTGATGGCCGCGATCCTGCGGCCTTTATCTGGGGCATCTTCGAGGCCGAATCGAGGCTTCAGGCGTGCAGCGAACAGGTCAGCGCCGGCCACATGAGGTACCCTGTAAAGCTCCCCTATCTGATTGCCGAGACGGTCAAAGGCTATGGTTTCTATGGTGCTGGTTCAAACGCGGCGCATGGTACCCCTGTCTCTTATACACATCTCCGAGCCCACGAGACTAGGCATGATCTCGT
>OJBY01000845.1_pt1 | contig 13988 bp, 10 predicted proteins | sample 1591731 | NCBI WGS metagenome assembly OJBY01 (sample SAMN05416837, study PRJEB24817) | seawater metagenome | isolation source: Sea water | place: Canada:Atlantic | collected 2013-07
GTGATGGCAACAGGAGTGTCGCTGGGCGTAAAGGTGTCAGGGGTGCCATCACCGTTCACGTCCACACTGAACTCTTTAACGCTCAAGAGATCCTGATTGGGATCGGTGTCGTTAACGAGGACATTTTGGGTGATGGGTGTATCTTCAATCACCGTGATGGGGTCGTTGACGGCGATAGGCGACAAGGACACTGCAGTCACGGTCACGCGCACCGCCGCCGTGTCGGAAAGCGACCCGTCAGACAAAGTGTAAGTGATCGGCGGCACATTGCCGATGAAGGCGGGATCTGGAGTAAAAGTGAAGTCGCCGCTGGCGTTTAGGAGAAATGTCCCAACACCAGCGATCGTAGCAGTGTTACCGACAGCGAAAGTTTCAAGTGTGCCGTTGCCGTCTGTGTCTACACGGAAACTAGTGACGCTCAGGGTATCGCCCTCAGGGTCGATGTCGCTACCGTTGCCATTGTCCAGCAGCACGTTACCGCTAATCGCGGTGGCGCTGTCGGTTGTAATGCTGTCATCTGCTGCAATAGGAGCGGTGTTTGAAGCGGTTACCGTCACGGTGACTTGGCCGACGTCAGTTTTACCCACTTGGTTACTGACGGTGTAAGAGAACTGCGCATCGCCAACAAAGTTAGGCGCTGAGGTGAAGATCAGCTGGCCGTTTGAGAGCTGAACTGTGCCTGAGCCGTCATTTAGCGTCAGTGTTTGACCTTCGATGATCGGGCGGCCGTCGACGGCAACAATGGTGAGCTGGTTGTCACCCATCGCGTTGTCGTTTGCTAGGACGTCGATAACGACCGGCACCCCGCTTTGATCAACAGCGACATCGTTGCTGACCTGAGGAGCTGGCGGTAAGGTAGATTCGTTATCACGGGTTAAAAAGTAGGCTGCCGCCCCCACGACTGGCAGCGCTGCTAAGAAAAACCCGAGTGTTGGAAAGTCCCAAGCCGCGATCCACAAAGCTGAAGGCAAAGCTTCTCCGCCCAATGCGTGCCCTTCAGCCTGAAGCTCTTTTAAATTGTTGACGAAATCAAACTGTGAACCCGTGTCTGGTATGTATGGGTAATAAACCCCATCTTCAGCTAAGCCAACAAAGTAGTTTTCATCGAAGTCGTAGTAGTCCTCGATGATGAGATCTGGCTCAGCGCTGTCCTCATCAAAGCGGACCTCCAGATCCTGCCCCACTCGCTTCATGACGATGTGGTCTGGACCCACCCCAGTTTCTGGATTTAACAGCTCATAAGCAGTTTTGCCCTTTGCCTTGATCTTCAGCACCGCTTGGGTGTCAACCTCTGCCAAATTGTAGGTTTCGGTTTTGTTGCTGGATTTAACGATCAGGATTGACATAGACACAATTCCATAAAGAGGGGGAGTACAGATATGATGATTGAAATATAGTTACTAAGAAGTATCAATAGTTAAGTTCTGAACCGGGCTATTCACCAGACAGAGAAAATTTAGAGTTAATCGGTATCTTGCCTTAATTCTTTTTGTAAGTGGGGCTGAAAAGTAAAACGGGTGCATCTATAAATTGTATCGATATATGTCAACTCAACTAACATACAAATGACCAAAACAAAAAACCCCCAGATGATTCCAGAGGTTTTTTTATTAAGTGGTCAATTAATCAATCAAACTTGCGCCCTTTACTGGCCGCGATCGCGAGCCTCAGGGCATTTAGCCTAATAAAGCCAGCAGCGTCTTTTTGATCGTAAGCACCGGCGTCGTCTTCAAAGGTCGCAATGGACTCATCGAAGAGTGAAAACTCACTCTTACGGCCAACCACGATCACGTTACCCTTATAAAGCTTGAGGCGAACCACACCTGAGACCATGGTTTGCGACTCATCGATCAAGGCTTGGAGCATCTTGCGCTCAGGTGACCACCAAAACCCGTTGTAGATCACTTTGGCGTAGCGCGGCATGAGCTCGTCTTTTAGGTGAGCGGACTCACGGTCGAGCGTGATCGACTCAATCGCGCGGTGAGCGCGCAGCATGATCGTACCAGCCGGAGTTTCGTAGCAACCGCGCGACTTCATGCCAACAAAGCGGTTTTCTACGATATCTAAGCGGCCGATACCGTGTTTCCCGCCGAGGGTATTTAGGTCCTCAAGCACTTCATGGGCTTTTTTAGGAGCACCGTCGATCGCGACCACGTCACCCTTTTCATAGGTCAGCTCCACGTACTCTGCGGTGTCAGGTGCGGCCTCAGGCGACACACTCCAGCGCCAGATATCCTCTTCAGGCTCCCAAAAGGGGTCCTCAAGATTGCCGCCCTCATAAGAGATGTGCAGCAGGTTGGCGTCCATGCTGTAAGGCGACTTTTTACCGGCCTTGGCATAATCAATCGGGATGTCGTGCTCGCGCGCGTACTCCATGAGGGTTTCACGCGAGGTCAAATCCCACTCACGCCAAGGCGCGATGGTTTTAAGCTCTGGCGCCAGGGCCTGCGCGCCGAGCTCAAAGCGAACCTGATCGTTGCCTTTACCGGTCGCACCGTGCGATATCGCAACCGCGCCCTCGCGCTTAGCGATCTCAACCAAGCGCTTTGCAATCAGCGGGCGAGCGATAGAGGTGCCGAGCAAGTACTCACCCTCATAGATCGCGTTCGCACGGAACATGGGGAACACGTAGTCACGGGCGAACTCTTCACGCAAGTCCTCGATATAGATCGACTTAACGCCCATCGCCTCAGCCTTGGCGCGCGCCGGTTCCACTTCCTCGCCCTGCCCTAAATCAGCGGTAAATGTCACCACTTCAGCATCGTAAGTTTCTTGCAACCAGCGCACGATCACCGAAGTGTCGAGGCCGCCAGAGTACGCCAGTACGATCTTGTCTTTTTTCTCGCTCATGAGGAACACCCCTAATTAATCAATGCGCGCAAGTGTACTAAATCTGCATCGGGGCGGCTATGGGGGCGGTGTTTGGGCTTTGTGATTATCTGAGCCTAAACGGCATTGGCCAGAGTCAACCTTTTGGATACAAGCACTGGGTGAGATCAAGCGCCCATCAAAGCTTTATGAGTCAAATGTCAGTCGATCTGAGTGTTTTCAGGTAGCGAGCGCAACATCGCCTCAAGGATAATCGGTCAGCCAAAGAGCAAGCGAGTTACCAGCCAAGGTAGCTCTCAGGATAAAACCTACTTCTATCCTTATATAGGCCGCACTCTTTATAACAGCAAAACCCTGAGAGCTTAGAGCCGACCTAACAGAGCCTATGCTCATATGAGCTCGGAGTAGACACTTGGGATAGGCTGCCAAGCGGCGGCATTTTACTGAGCACTGGGCTTTGCCGCACAACTTGCGCAGATGCGCCGTCCCGCCCCATCAGGTATGATGCGCGCATGCAACTTTTGTGGAGCCTGCGGTGAACGAGCTGACCCTGATTCAACCAGACGACTGGCATATTCACCTAAGAGACGGCGATGCGCTCAAGACCACCGTGCCGCATGTGGCTCAGCACTTTGCCCGTGCGATCGTCATGCCGAACTTGACCCCGCCGGTGACCACCGTGGCGGGCGCTGAGGCTTATCGGCAGAGGATACTGGAGCAAGTGCCAAGTGGGGTTAATTTTGAGCCGCTCATGGTGCTCTACTTAACCGATCACACTGATCCGGCGGAGATTCACTTAGCTGCTGAGTCCACTTTTGTGCATGCGGTTAAGCTCTACCCCGCTGGCGCCACCACCAACTCAGCTTCTGGCTTGACTGACATCGCCAACGCTTACTCGGTGCTAGAGGTCATGCAGGAAGTGGGTTTGCCGCTGCTCATCCACGGCGAAGTGACTGATAGCGATATCGATGTGTTTGATCGCGAGGCCACTTTTATCGAGCGCACTTTGCGTCCACTGGTTGAGAAGTTTCCCAAGCTGCGTGTCGTATTTGAGCACATCACCACGCGTGAGGCGACCGAGTTTGTCACCGCTGCACCGGATCACATCGCGGCTACCATCACCCCGCAGCACCTGATTTATAACCGCTCAGACTTACTGGTTGGCGGGATCAAGCCGCACCGCTACTGCCTGCCCGTACTCAAGCGTGAAACTCACCGACTGGCTTTGGTTGAAGCGGCCACCAGCGGCAACCCCAAGTTTTTTCTGGGCACCGACAGCGCGCCTCACGCCAAGCACACCAAAGAGTCCTCCTGCGGCTGTGCGGGCTGCTATACCGCACCCCACGCCATGGCGCTTTACGCTCAGGTGTTTGAAGCGCAAGGTGCGCTTGATCAGCTGGAAGCTTTTGCTTCACTAAACGGCCCTAAATTTTACAACCTTAAGCCAAATGCCCACCAAATCCGCCTCACCAAGGCCGATCAGCTCATTGATCAAAGTTTTGACTTTCTAGGCGATCAAAAGCTGGACCCGCTGATGCTGGGTGAGACGTTAAGCTGGCATGCCGAGCTGATCTCTTGAGCTCAAAAAACCCAAACACCCCAAAAGTTGGCAGTTTGCTGGGCGACGCGCTAGAAGAACTCAAGCGTGAACTGAGCGGCAGTCACTCAGCAAACCCTAACCACTCTGCAAATTCTCATCCACCAGCTGATCACACCGAGCAGTCTGTGAATACCCCGGCGCAATCTATTGCCAGCGCGCCAGACGACCCAGCCGCACAGTTAACCAGAGGGGCAGCTCTGTCTTTAATTGGCAGTGAGGCCGCTGCGCAAGGGGAGACTGAGCAGCTAAGCCCAAAAGCACCCACGGTTTTTAAAGATGCGCCCACGCCAACCAAGATCGCCGATCGCTTTCGCGGCTATTTGCCAGTAGTAGTAGATGTGGAAACCGCTGGTTTCGATGCGGCAACTGACGCGCTACTTGAGATCGCCTGCCAGCCCATCCTCATGGATGAGCACGGCAACCTCTACCCTGGCGCGCCAGTACACGCTCACCTGACCCCTTTTGAAGGCGCAGTGATCAACAAGGCTTCGCTTGAGTTCACCGGGATTGATCTGGAGTCAGCGCTGCGTGCAGAGATCGCAGAGGACGAGAAAACCGCGCTCAAGCGTTTGTTTAAAGAACTTAACCTCACCCGCCGCGCCCAGCAGTGCAAAAAGTGCATCTTGATCGGCCATAACGCTCACTTCGACTTGGGCTTCCTAAACGCAGCGATCGCGCGCACCAGCACCAAAAACCAAAACCCCTTTCACTCCTTTAGCGTGCTCGATACCGTAACCTTAAGCGCACTCGCCTTTGGTCAAACCGTGCTAGCTCGAACCTGCAAGCGCGCCGGGATCGAGTTCAACGGAGAGGAGGCGCACTCTGCGCTCTACGACACTCAAAAAACCGCCGAGTTGTTCTGTCATGTCCTCAACCACTCCCCACTCCTTCGGGTTGCTGACACCAGTGAGCCAAAAACTTAAAATGCCCCCGCTTGCAGGCTGCCTCAGACGGCTGGATCATCTCAAACTCGAGTCTTCTTAAGTTTGATCCAAATACTTACACGCTTAGCTGCCGGCCAACCTAAAATCCAAACTTAGGTTGCATAAAGACGAGTGCCTACGGTTGATCTGACACCTCAAAACAAAAAAACCGCGCAGATAACCTGCGCGGTTTTTTTGTGGGTGGACATTTAAGTCAAATTACTTGGCGCGCAAACGAGAGGGTTTTTTCTTACCACCTTTGATCATCGCCTTGATGTTGCCTTTGACGTAGTGAAACAAAACTTTGTAAGGCGACAGTTTAGGGTTGGGCGCCTTGCCCTGACCCATATCCTTGAACTGAGCGGCGTACCAAAAGATCTCAAGCAAGCCAGCGTTATCGACTGGTGGCAGGTGAGTTTTGATCGGCTTGATCTCATGCTTAGGGGTTTTGCCCTCAAGCCAGCGATCAGCTACGTCCGGCTCAATCGCGAGCGGACGCGCCACGCCGATCAAATCAAGCGCGCCTGAGGCGAGCGCTGCATCCATAGCAGGCTGGGTACGAAAACCGCCAGTGACCATGAGCTTGATCTTGGTTTGCGCGCGCAGTTTTTCAGCAAACTCTAAAAAGTAAGCCTCACGCGCTTTGGTTGAAGATTTGACTCCGGTCATCGCAGGCGCCTCATAGGTGCCGCCAGACACCTCAACAAAGTCGACGCCCATCGACTCAAGTTTCTGGATCACCGTGGTTGAGTCTTCCTCACTGAAGCCGCCGCGCTGAAAGTCAGCAGAGTTGAGCTTCACGCCGAGCACAAACCCCTCCTCAGTTTTAGCGCGTATCGCAGTCACGATCTCGGTCAAAAAGCGCATGCGGTTCTCGATACTGCCGCCGTAGTTGTCTTCTCGGATGTTGTGCTTGGGCGATAAAAAAGCGCTAACCAAGTAGCCGTGCGCGCCGTGAATCTGCACCCCATCAAAACCACCAGCCTCACATCTGGCCGCGGTATCGGCAAAGCGCTCAACTAACACAGCGATCTCATCGACACTCAGCTCTTTAGGGGTTGCAAAAAAGGCCTGCATCTCTTTACTAAAAGGCACGGCCGAGGGGCCCACGGTTTGCTTATTCAATCCCTTTGGTGCTTGCTTGCCCGGGTGTGAGATCTGCACCACACAAGCAGAGCCTGCAGATTTTGCCGCTGCTGACCACGCCTTGATCGGCTCAAGCGGCGTATCCGCCTCGATCACGCAGTTGCCCGGCTCACCTAGCGCCGCGGGGTCCACCATGACATTTCCGGTGATTAGCATGCCCATGCTGGAGTCTGCCCAAGTTTTATAGAGCTGGATTAATTCAGCATTGGGTAGTCCATCACGGCCGCACAGCGCCTCGCTCATGGCGGCCTTCACCAGACGGTTGGGTAGTTTGGCGCCCGCAAGGGTAATCGGATCATGGATAGTGGTCATGCAACTGATCTCAAAATGTCATTTGTAGTGGCATATTAACCGAGCCAAGATCTGTGTATGGTTAATTGACGACACTCAGACGATAAGCTCCGTCAGCGGCGGCATTTTTTAAATAATTTAAAGAGTAGAGGTTGCCAAAAAACAATTTAGCGATTAAGATACGCGCACTTCTAAACGTCCCTATCGTCTAGAGGCCTAGGACACTGCCCTTTCACGGCGGCAACCGGGGTTCGAATCCCCGTAGGGACGCCATCTATCATCAGCTCTGATGATTGACTTCGTTACACAAGACACTCACAATTGCCACGTTTCATGAAAACATCTTTCATGACCTAGATCCCGTTGGTAATTGGAATATGCCCAGTTCTCGCTTGAACGCAAAACAATATAAAACCATGGCGCTTGCCTCTCTAGGCGGTGCGTTAGAGTTTTATGATTTCATCATTTATGTGTTTTTCGCCACCATCTTATCTGAGCTGTTTTTTCCAGCTGATATGCCCTTTTGGCTCAAGCAGCTGCAAGTGTTTGGGATTTTCTCAGCAGGCTACCTCGCCCGCCCCATTGGCGGGATCATCATCGCGCACTTTGGCGATCTGATCGGCCGTAAGCGCATGTTCATGATCAGTATCTTGCTCATGACCCTACCCACGCTTGCGATAGGCCTCATGCCGACTTACGCCCAAATTGGCCTTGCTGCGCCGCTGCTTCTCTTGCTGTTTCGCGTCCTGCAAGGCGCCGCTGTGGGCGGAGAAGTTCCCGGGGCTTGGGTTTTTGTGTCCGAGCACGTCAGCAGCCGTCACGTGGGCTTCGCCTGCGGCGTGCTCACCGCAGGGCTGACTTTAGGTATATTTTTGGGCTCCTTGGTTGCCGTGGTCATGCGCGAGCTGTTTAGCGAGGAGGAGCTGCTCAGCTACGCTTGGCGCCTACCCTTTATCTTGGGCGGTGTGTTTGGCCTGATCGCCATCTGGATGAGACGCTTTTTAGATGAAACCCCGCTGTTTAAAAAGATGAAAGAAGCCGGAGATCTGAGCACCAGAGCCCCCATCAAGCAGGTACTGCGCAACCACAAAAAATCAGTGATCGTCACTGTGCTGCTTACTTGGCTGATTTCAGCTGCGGTGATCGTCATGATCCTCATGACCCCCGCCATCATGATTGGCTCATCTTACTTTCAAATTGACGCTCTGACCCTGCAAAAAGCCAACTTGGTCTCAACCGTAACCCTGACCTTTGGCTGTGTGATGTACGGCTATCTGAGCGACAAGCTCAACCCGAGTCTGGTGATTGGTTTTGGCTCACTGATCATGGCGTCAACCTCCCTGCTGCTTTATGTCTGGCTGCCGCTAAACCCTCACCTGGTTTACTGGCTGTTTGCCCTAGCCGGTCTGGGCGTGAGCGTGATTGGCGCGGTGCCCGCGGTTTGTGTGAGCGCGTTTCCCACGCAGCTTAGGTTCAGCGGCATGTCATTTTCTTACAACATTGCCTACGCGATCTTTGGCGGGGTCACACCGATACTGGTTGCTCTGTTGGCCGCTAAAAGTCAGCTCGGGCCCGCTTGGTATGTCAGCGCCATCGGTGTTGGCGCGGTCTTTGTCAGTCTGTATCTGATGAACTCAGACGACGAGCTGATTTATCTCAGGCAGCAAAAAACACGCTGATTGGGTTTAGCAGTTTTCAAAATGGCTTCCATCGACAGTCAATCGCAGGGGCCAGCCAATCGGCCTTGAGTTGATCTACTGACATTTGGCTATAAAGCTTTTGATCTGGTTTGATGCTGAGTCTTTTGTACCACTGCCGATTCAACTTCAAATGGTACAAATATGGCGCAATAGATTGGCTTGTGTCAGTTTATAGAGGCGACTCTTGGAGCGCTTGCCAAAGATCAGATGTCCGCAAAAACACCGATAGGATGAGGGATAGAGCTTAGTGATCGAGATTATGCAGGACAAGCGCGTGAGCCTTGCCCCGATGATGGACTGGACCACGCCAGAATTTAGATTTTTCGCGCGGCTGTTCAATCGTCATATCTGGCTATACAGCGAGATGGTCTCAACCTCCGCCATCTTGCACGGTGATCGCGAGCGATTGCTCAAGCTTGATCCGAGCGAACACCCAGCGGTGCTGCAGCTTGGCGGCAGTGATCCTGCACAGTTGGCTCAGGCTTCGCGGTTTGGGGAGCAAGCCGGGTTTGATGAGATAAACCTCAACGTCGGCTGCCCCTCTGATCGCGTGCAGCATAACCGCATCGGCGCCTGTCTCATGGCGGAGCCTGAATTGGTGGCTGAGCTGTATCTGGCGATGCAAGGCGCCATCGACATACCGGTGACGATAAAACACCGCATCGGCATCGATGATTTGCAAAGTTATGAAGACCTTGCCCGCTTTGTGCAGATCGTGAGTGAAGCCGGTTGTCAGCACTTCATCGTTCATGCTCGTATCGCCCTACTTGACGGCCTCTCGCCTAAGCAAAATCGCGAAGTGCCGCCACTGCGTTATGATGACGTCTACCGACTCAAAGCCGATTTTCCTGAGTTGTTTATCGAGATCAACGGCGGCATCAACCAGTTTGAAGCAGCTAAAGAACACCTAGAGCACCTCGATGGAGTGATGATTGGCCGCGCTTTCTACCATCAACCCGAACTCATGGGCCAGCTCTGCACGTTATGGGGCGAACCCACGCCCAAAGCCTCAGAGGTGCTAGAGGCGCTCTACCCTTATCTAGATAGTTGGCAGAAAACCACTTCCGTGCCACTGGCCGTGATCTGTCGACATTTTTTAGGGCTGTTTGCTGGTCAGCCGGGCTCGCGTAAGTGGCGTCAAGACTTAAGCGGCAAAAAGCAGATAACCATCGATGACATCCGTGCGGCGGCAGATCACGTGCTGTTAAACGAGCCCTCAAACGTGTCCTCAAACGGTGCGTGACACGCTCTTAAGCGCCAGCGGCCATCGATTAGTCACCGGCGAGCTGGATCTGGGTCACTGGGTGATTTTGGGTACCGATTGCTGCACCTTGTGTGACGTGGCAAGTAGTATGCTAAACAGCCTGCAGATGGCCCGCCCAGTGCGGATCACCCAGATCGACATCATGGAGCTACCCCCTGAAATCTATACCCAATACTACTTTAGGATTCCAGTCTTGATCACTCACACCAGCGAGCTGAATTGGCCGTTTAATCTGGTCGAGCTGATCGGGCGCTACGATGGGGAGTCTTTGGCATGGTAGATCGACCAACATCAAACAGCACTGATACCGAGGCGCAAAATCCGGGTTACACCCAACCTTTGGATAAAACTGCATCAGATAGCCAAATGCCCACGGCTGAGGCATCTGCTCCCCCTATGGGTGTTGAACCGGTTACTCAATCGCTAATCAGTGCAGACTCCTCCAATTCTCAAGATCTTAAGCCCATCTCAGATCCTCACTCAGACGAATTCACCTCCGGCTCGGGGCAAGAAAACTCCAAAGTCGATAGCAAAATCCAGCTACCGAGCAGCTTTGAGCCCATACGCTTAAAAATCGGCACGATCTTGCTACTGGCCAGCCTGCTGGTGATCCCCGGGATATTGCTTAGCCGCGGCTCTAACCCGTTTGACATCGGCCCGTTTGACGCGATCAACTTTGGTGCCAATCTGGCTCCCATGGTTCTGGCCGGCGAGCCGTGGCGTATGCTGAGCAGCCTGTTCATGCACTTCGGTATCGCTCATCTGGCACTCAACTTTCTGGGGCTGGCTTTGTTTGGGTACGAGCTTGAGAAGCGCACCGGCGCGCTGGGGCTGATCGCGGTGTTTATCTTGACTGGCATCGCCGGATCAGCGGCCCATGTCGCCTGGTATGCGCTTGGACTGGGGCAAGTTTCTCTAGCCGCTGGCGCCTCTGGCGGCATACTGGGCCTAAATGGCCTCTTGCTCGTACTCAGCGCCGCTAAACCCAACCCTCGCGCACTGTTCAACACTAAGGCTCTGCTGTGGCTTGGCGCCATCAATCTGGGGTATGGGTTTGTCACCCCAGGCATCGATAACGCCGCTCACATCGGCGGGTTCTTAGCTGGAGCGCTCTTGGGGGCGATGTACCTGCTTTACCGCCTAGTGAGGCGCTGAGCGGCACTGATGACACTTAACCATGCGGTTAAGCAGTTCGCGGGTCTAAGTCGGCTTCGACAGCCCTTTAGCGGTGACATTTTATTAGTCTTCTGGGCATGACTCATCCACTCGCTGAGCACTGGTAGATCTAGTTTATTTACTCACCTCGCACTCATAAAAAAACCGCCCAACAGGGCGGTTTTTTTGGCGAAGCTCGATCACATGTTTTGTGCGATCTTCTCACCTTTTTTCACGCGCGCGGTGTGCAGCGCTGTAGGCACATGGTCACCCAACTTGGTGAACAGCGCGTCATGGTTTTTCAGTTCCTTTAACCAATCATCTTTAGACAGATCAGTGACGAATTGGAACTCTTCTTTTGAGAAGTCGCTGCCCTGCCAGTGCAGATCGTCGTACTTGGGCACATAACCGATCGCGGTTTCAATCGCCTCAGCCTGACCTTCGCAGCGACCAATGATCCAATCCAGAACACGCATGTTCTGACCAAAGCCTGGCCACACAAACTTGCCGTTTTCGTCTTTACGGAACCAGTTGACCTTAAAGATCTTGGGTAGCTCGTTACCAGCCGCTTTGGCTTTGGCTTCAGTGGCTTCGCCGACGTTCAACCAGTGTTGGAAGTAGTCGCCCATGTTGTATCCACAAAAGGGGATCATGGCAAACGGATCGCGGCGAACCTCGCCCTGCACGCCTTCGGCTGCGGCGGTTTTCTCAGAGCCCATGGTGGCGGCCTTATAGACGCCGTCAGTCCAATCAAAGCTCTCAACCACAAGTGGCAAAGTGTCCGCACGGCGACCACCAAACATAAACGCTGAAATCGGCACGCCCTCTGGGTTTTCCCAATCCGGGTCGATACTGGGGCACTGAGCTGCAGACACGGTGAAGCGAGCGTTCGGGTGAGCGGCTTTTTTGCCCGCTTCCCCGTCGCTTGGCGTCCAGTCGTTGCCCTGCCAATCGATCAGGTGCGCAGGTGGCTGCTTGGAGAGACCTTCCCACCAAACATCGCCGTCGTCGGTCAGTGCGACGTTGGTGAAGATGGTGTTCTTCTCCATGGTTTTTAAGCAGTTGGGGTTGGTTTTTTCAGACGTACCCGGTGCCACACCAAAGAAACCCGCTTCAGGGTTGATCGCGTACATGCGGCCGTCATCACCTGGCTTGATCCAAGCAATATCGTCACCCACGGTTTCTACTTTCCAGCCCTCATAACCCGCTGGTGGGATCAACATCGCAAAGTTGGTTTTACCGCACGCGCTTGGGAACGCCGCTGCGATGAAGTGTTTCTTGCCTTCAGGGTTGGTTACCCCGAGTACCAGCATGTGCTCAGCCAACCAACCTTGGTCACGGCCCATAACAGAGGCGATACGCAGTGCCAAGCACTTTTTACCCAAAAGCGCGTTGCCGCCGTAGCCCGAACCGTATGACCAGATCTCACGAGTTTCAGGATAGTGCACGATGTATTTTTCATCGTTACACGGCCAAGCGACGTCTTTCTCACCCTCGGCCAGCGGAGCGCCAACGGTATGCACGCAAGGCACAAACTCACCGTCTTCGCCCAGTACGTCGTACACCGCTTTGCCCATGCGAGCCATCATGCGCATGTTGACGACTACATACGGAGAGTCAGTGATCTCAATCCCGATATGAGCGATGTGCGATCCCAAAGGACCCATGGAAAATGGCACCACGTACATGGTGCGGCCGCGCATGCAGCCCTCAAACAAATCGGCTAACGTCTCGCGCATCTCGCTTGGATCAGCCCAGTTGTTGGTAGGACCTGCGTCTGATTCTTTTTCCGAGCAGATAAAGGTGCGGCCCTCGACTCGCGCCACATCCGATGGATCAGAGCAAGCAAGGTAGGAGTCAGGACGCAGCTCAGGGTTCAGCTTGGTCATGGTGCCAGCGTCGCACATCATCTTGAGCAGACGGGCATTTTCCTCATCGCTTCCGTCGCACCACTCGATTGAATCAGGTTGTGTGATCTTGGCGATATCGCTTACCCACTGAACGATCTGAGCGTGTTTGACAAAATCCGGCTTAACGAGGCATGAGGTCATGTAATCGGTCCTTTGACGGCGGGAGAACCCGTCTTTTTTAAAGGCGATATTAAATCACAAAATCCTTGCTTAATCACCGATTAACTGGATCTATTTGCGCTTTGTGTGCGCGCCGCTTTGCCCAAAAAGCCCTCTGAGTTTGAAGTGGGTTGCTTGTTACAGCCTCAATTTGACTCTACCGAACCTACTTTTAAGCCAAGAAGCAGTGCCCACATCAAATGCCCACCATCGCTGGCATTTGTAAATTTTTAGCGCACTGGCCTTGAATTAAACCTAACTGCCCCAAATAAGCGTGTTGGGAGACGCTGATTTAGCGCTCCCCCTCATTTAAAACGAAAAATGCTCAATCTAAGGAGTTTTTCCATGAACATACGTCCTCTCCATGATCGCTTAGTGGTTCGCCGCTTAGAGGAAGAAACCAAGACGGCTGGCGGGATCATCTTGCCCGGTTCGGCTAAAGAGAAGCCGCAGCAAGGTGAAGTCATCGCGGTGGGTAACGGCCAAATCACCGATAGCGGCGTGCGCGCACTAGATGTGAAAGTCGGCGACAAAGTGCTGTTTGGTCAGTACGGTTTTCAAGAAGTCAAAATCGACGGCGAAGAGCTGCTGATCCTAAAAGAATCCGACGTGTTTGCCGTCCTCGAAGGTTAAGGCACTACCCCATTTCAACTAATTAGGAGATAAAACTATGTCAGCAAAAGACGTAAAATTCGGAATTGATGCTCGCTCCAAGATGATCGACGGCGTGAACACGTTAGCCAACGCGGTGCGCGTCACCTTGGGTCCTAAAGGGCGAAATGTCGTGATCGACAAATCTTACGGCGCCCCAACCATCACCAAAGACGGCGTGTCAGTTGCCAAAGAGATCGAACTTAAAGACAAGTTTGAAAACATGGGCGCGCAGTTAGTTCGTGAAGTTGCCAGCAAAACCAACGACATCGCCGGTGACGGCACCACCACCGCTACTGTACTTGCCCAATCAATCTTGGTCGAAGGCATGAAATCTGTCTCTTATACACATCTGACGCT
>OJBY01000850.1_pt1 | contig 13915 bp, 16 predicted proteins | sample 1591731 | NCBI WGS metagenome assembly OJBY01 (sample SAMN05416837, study PRJEB24817) | seawater metagenome | isolation source: Sea water | place: Canada:Atlantic | collected 2013-07
CGAGATCATGCCTAGTCTCGTGGGCTCGGAGATGTGTATAAGAGACAGGGAAATAGCTGGGCCGCAGGCGCAGCACGATGTCCTCGGTCTCGAAAAAGGCCTTGAGGAATGTCTCCAGCGTCCATTTCAGGTGCCCGAGGTGGACACCCTTGTCGATGACCAGGCCTTCCACCTGGTGAAACATCGGCGTGTGGGTCGCATCGCTATCGCTGCGATAGACGCGGCCCGGCGCGATGATGCGCAGTGGCGCGCCATCCGCCAGCATGGTGCGCACCTGCACGGGGCTGGTGTGGGTACGCAAAAGCATCTTGCCACCTTTCGGGGCAGTATCGGGAAAATAGAATGTATCATGCATCGCCCGCGCCGGATGGCTTTCGGGCATGTTGAGCGCTGTGAAATTGTACCAGTCGTCCTCGATCTCCGGACCGGTCGCCACGGCAAAGCCAAGGTCGGCGAAAATCTCCGCCAGTTCATCCATCACCTGGCTTACCGGGTGCACGCTGCCCTTCGGCTCGTGAGGCGCAGGCAGGGTAAGGTCCAGTGTCTCGGTAGCGAGCCGCGCTTCCAGTTCCGCAGTTTCCAGCTCCGCCTTGCGGGCGGTGATGGCATCGGCCACCGACTGGCGCAACGCCTGGATTGCGGGTGCCTTCTCCTGCCGTTCCTCCGGGGTCATCTTGCCCAGGGTCTTCAGCAGACCGGAAACGCTGCCCTGCTTGCCGAGATATTCGATGCGCAGGGCTTCCAGCGCATTCAGATCTTCGGCAGCATTAATGCGAGACTGGGCCTCTTGGCCGGTTTGATCGTGGTCGGACATGGGTTGCTTTGGAACACTTCGCTTTTTTCACGGACAGGCCGCGCCTGTTAGCCGCCCTGCCGCTCGCGCCCAAGTCCTAATTCTCAGGAATCCCGACTGCGCTTTGTATGGGCAGCCTGTTCAGCGAGCCTGCGGTTGAATGTGGTTTCCAGAAAGGGGTGGGGTATCTGCGCATATCCGCTGGGTGTCATCCCCATGAAGGCGCGAAATTCGCGCACGAAATGCGCCTGGTCGACATAGTGCCCATCCAGCGATGCACTCCAGCTTCGCTCCGGATCAGCGAGGAACTTGCCAAGGCTTCGCACGAACCGCTGGCGGCGCAGCAGGGTTTTGGGAGGAAAGCCGAAGAACCGCGCGGACAGGCGTTCCAGCGTGCGACGACTGTAGCCGAGCTGCGCGGAAAGTGTCTCCACGTCGCCAACTTCCGGATTGCGCAGCGCCTCGTGCACGGTGACGACCTTTTCCTCATGCGGACTGGACGCAGGACAGATATCGCGCAGAAAGCGATCGATCCGCCGGGCCGTTCCTTCGTCATCGCCGGGCGTGGCACGCACGATATCCAGGATTGGCGCAAACATCGCGAACTGCGGATGGTTCGACCCATCAACGACACAGTTGGCTACGCCGGATGCAGCCCCCTGCCCAAACCGGGCCCAGCCGACGGGATTGAACACGAAGCTCCAACCGTGTGACTTGTAGAATCGTATAGGCAACGCGCGGCTGGTAGGTCCCTTGGCAGAGAACGGGCCGCTTTGCTTCATGGGCTCATCGCCCACGCCGACCTTCAGTTGCTCTCCCTCGGCCAGAAAATGAAAGCCCGTCCAGTCGGGATAATGGCAATACAGCACGGGCGCTGCGTCCACCTGCCTTACCTCGAGTTTATAGAGCGCGCCGAAGTAGGGCCTCAATTCGGAAGACAGTTGATATGTCTTCACGTCGATCATCCCGGTCTTACTATGACTGCTGGAAATTTGCGCCCCCCAGAAGTGCCTGGTGCGCATCGCATCAGGAACAGAGTGCAGGGTTTAGACAGCTATCATGGTTAATAACAATGACTTTCGATGTAAATTGACCAGTTCTCGTTAGAAAAGGGTCCAATATGGAGCAATCGAACCTGGAAAGGCATCCCGTCCAGCCAAAGAAAAGGGCACGGATGGAACAAACCATCCGTGCCCTTTATAATCGGCAGAACCGAGAATAGCTTTACGCGGGAAGCGCATCCTTCGCCTGCTTGATGATCGAGCCGAAAGCGTCGGCCTCGTTCATCGCCAGATCGGCCATTACCTTCCGGTCCAGTTCGATACCGGCCAGCTTCACGCCGTGCATGAACTGGGAATAGGTGAGACCTTCGGCGCGAACGGCCGCGTTGATACGCTGGATCCACAGGGCGCGGAAGTTACGCTTTTTGACCTTGCGGTCACGATAGGCGTACTGGCCGGCCTTTTCGACCGCCTGACGGGCGACGCGGATCGTATTCTTGCGACGGCCGCGATAGCCCTTCGCCTGATCGAGGAGCCGCTTGTGCTTCTGGCGCGTGGTGACGCCGCGTTTAATGCGTGGCATGTTCTATATCCTCCCGATCACTTGAGCCCGTAAGGGGCCCATTTCTTGACGGCATCCCAATCGGCCTTTGAAAGAACCTTGGTGCCGCGCTGTTGGCGGATATACTTCGCGTTATGGCTGATCAGGCGGTGACGCTTGCCGGCGACACCATGCTTGACCTTGCCCGTGGCGGTGAGCTTGAAGCGCTTCTTGACGCCGCTCTTGGTCTTCAGCTTGGGCATTTTTATCTCCTTTGCAGAGACACGTCCAACCGGCCCTGGCAGCCCTTGTGAGCCAGACCGGCGATGAATCACGTGTCGGTGAAGGGGGCGCACATACCGATTCTGCAACGGAATGCAAGCTGCAACGCGCTAATGTGGAACACATGGAACACTGTCCCAAGGCAAAATATGGCTCCCGTTCGGAGGGCGGGTGGCGGCGAGTATTGCTGCGGGTTTCGACACGGTCAAAGAGCAGCGAGAGCGGTATTCTGACCGCGCCGATATAGGAAAGGGCAGTTGTTAGCGCTTTCGACTACGAGGCTATCCTGTAAAGCATCTTCAAAACCTGCCCCAAGCGCCCATCCGCTCAGAGTATCGACGGCAATCGGGCTGTCGAAGACTGATTAACCGGCAGGGACCGTGCTTTCGAAATTGGTGCCGCGATAGGAAATGATCGTTTCGCTGCCGAGCTGGTAAGCGATGGCGTAGAAGCCAGCGGCTTGAGCAAAGCCGGAAATATCGTCGGCAATGATACTCGCGTGGCCAATTTTCCGACCGATCTCGTCTTGTCCTTGGGTGCTATCGCCTTTGTTGGTCAGTAAATTCTGCCCATAACCGAGATTATATGAGTCGAGAGCGAGAAGGGAGAGAAGTACGTCACGGTTCATAGGGGTCACTCTTTCAAAAAATCAATTTTTGACAGATTGTTGGCCAAGCGATTTGACGCTTCAATCGTACGGATACGATGTCCATCGAGCATCTTGTCATAGTAGTCACCCAACCACCCCAACCGCTCCTCGATGCCAGTCGTCACCGGATCATCGGTCATCTGTACCGTGATGGGCTTCAGGCTCACGCCTTCGCCGAAGCTGGCGGCGAAATCATCCGGATCGACCCGCTCCACGCTGGTCGGATCGTCGAGATCGCCGAAGGTCACCAGCATCGGCCATGCGGGGACGTTGGTGAGATGGCCCTCGTTGCGGAAATAGCGCGGCAAGACGCGCGGCTCGCGCATGCGCAGCATGGCATTGTAGCGTTGCAGGAATCCGTCGCGACCAGTCTTGTAGCTGCGCGGGGCGAGGCGGAACATCAGGTTGCCTGCCCAGTCCGCGTCGGCGGCTGACCGAAGCAGCGCGAACAGCGTCTGGCCATTGCCCAGGTCCACCGTAACCGCTTCCCCCCGTGCGCGGAAATGGACTGCGCCAGGGGTTGGAATGGAATACTCGCTGGCGACCGAAGTGCTGACTTCGATCACGCTAGAGCCAGTCCGCAACCCCTCGGGCGTCTCGACCTCCACCGTCAGGCGATAGCGGTAGTCGGGAAGCTCATCCGCCGAACCACACCCCGCGAGCGACAGCGCCGCCAGCAACAACCCGATCATCCCGCCAATGCGCATCACAAACCCCGCTCAAAACCGAACGAGACACGCAATCGCATGACTTGCTTACTTTTTGGTCAGCGCGCGCAGGGGAAACCAGCCTACTGCCCGCCCATCGCCGCCAGCACGTCCTCCAGCCGCGCGGGATCGCCCAGCGCCAGCACCGTGCCGTCGGAACCCGCATGCAGCGGCTCGCCCGCCCAGTCGCACATCATTCCGCCTGCGCCTTCGACAACCGGCACCAGTGCGGCGTAGTCGTGCAGCTTCAGCCCCGCTTCGCACACAACGTCGATCTGGCCGGAGGCGAGGCAGGCGTAGTTGTAGCAATCGCCGCCCATCACCATGCGCTTGTGATCGGTCTTCGCGGCCAGAGCCATGAACACATCGCCTTGGCTTTGGCTGAAGTAATGCGGACCGGTGGTGGCGAGGCTGGCGGCGGACAATTCGCGGCAGCGGCGGGTTTCCACCTGGCTACCATTGAAGGTCGTCTGCTCTCCCGCCACGCCCAGCCATCGCTCACCCGCTATCGGCTGGTCGATCATGCCCAGCACGGGGAAGCCTTCCACCAGCAGCGCGATCAGGGTGCCGAAGATCGGGCGGCCCGCCAGGAATGCGGTCGTGCCGTCGATGGGATCGAGCACCCATTGGCGGCCCGAGATACCATCTTTCACGCCGAACTCCTCACCGTGAATGCCGTCGCCGGAAAACTCCGCTTCGATCAGCTTGCGCATAGCCTCCTCGGCGTTGCGGTCGGCTATCGTCACAGGGGAGGCATCGTCCTTCACCTCGCTCTGGACGCCGGAGCGGAACAGCGGACGGATTTCGTCGCGCGCCACATCGGCAAGGCGGTGCGAAAGGGCAATTTCGGCTTTGAGGTTCACGTCAGTCGAACAGGCTGGAAACGGAGCTTTCATCAGCGATCCGGCGGATTGCCTCGCCCAGCAGCGGCGCGATGGGCAGGATACGGATTCGGTCCGAATCCTTGGCCGCATCGGTCGGCTGGATGGAATCGGAGATCACCAGTTCCTTCAGTGCCGACTTGTCGATCCGCGCAACCGCGCCGCCCGACAGCACGCCGTGGGTAATATAGGCTGCGACACTCTTCGCGCCCTGATCCAGCAGCGCCTGGGCGGCGTTGCACAGCGTTCCGCCTGAATCGACGATATCGTCTATCAGCACGCAGGAGCGACCCTGCACGTCGCCGATGATGTTCATCACCTCGCTCTCGCCAGGGCGATCGCGGCGTTTATCGACGATGGCCAGCGGCGCGTTGTCGAGTCGCTTGGCCAATGCACGAGCGCGCACCACGCCGCCGACATCGGGGGAGACGACCATCAGTTCCTGGTCGCCATAGTGCGCCTGGATATCGGCAGCCATGGTGGGCGCAGCGTAGAGGTTGTCTGTCGGGATATCGAAGAAACCCTGGATCTGGCCTGCGTGCAGGTCCACCGCCAGCACGCGGTCGGCACCTGCCTCGGTAATCAGGTTCGCCACCAGCTTGGCCGAAATGGGCGTGCGCGGGCCGGGTTTGCGATCCTGCCTGGCATAGCCGAAATAGGGCACCACGGCGGTAATCCGCTTGGCCGAGGCGCGGCGCAGCGCGTCGATGCCGATCAGCAGTTCCATGAGATTGTCATTCGCCGGAAAGCTGGTCGACTGGACGATGAACACGTCTTCCCCGCGCACGTTCTCGTGAATCTCAATGAACACTTCCTCGTCGGCGAAGCGGCGGACGCTGGCATCGGTGAGGGGGACTTCGAGATAGCCGGCAATGGCGCGGGCAAGCGGCAGGTTGGAATTGCCGGACATGATTTTCATGGATGCGAATCCCCCATGGGTTTCAAACGGGTTGGTGCTGGAAGGTCTCGCCCTAGCCGAGCGTCATGGAATTGCAACGGAGGGGGTGGCGGTTGTCATCGAAAGCGGAGCAAATGAGACTTTGCGGGAGGAAGTCTGGGGTCGAGCGAACGCGACAACATCCAGCTATGGTGCGGACGGTCCGACCGAGCAATGGAAACAATACAGACCTCTTGCGTTGACTGGCTAATGGAGCGAGCAGCATGCCAAATGGTCTACGAAATGTCGCGCAGTTTGCTGTAGCGGCTTTGTTGGGTGTTACATTGGCAAGCTGTGATATGCCGCATGACCCCGAAATGACGACGTCCCTCGTACGCGAAACGCACACTATTCGTCTTGGCTGGATCGAAGGGGCCGAGCGCGATGAACACGTGACCGATGTACTTTCCAGACTTCGACGTAAGACGGACGCGAATGTCGAAGTGACGCGCGGCGATAGCGAGAACCTTCTCCCCGATCTTGCAACCGGTAAGCTCGATCTTGTCTACGGTACCCTGCCGAAGGATAGCCCTTGGAGCAAGGAAGTCTACTTCGGACGCGCGCTAGGATGGCGTGCTAGCCCTCCAAGCCATGAGCCGGTCAGTCGTTTCGTGATGCGCAACGGCGAAAACGAATGGATCATGCTGGTTGAGAATGCGGCACGCCCATGACCAAGCTACCGAAAGAAATCCGCAACGATATGCGCGAGGCCAAGCGTTTGGAATGGTGGACGCTTGCGGGCATAACAAGCGTGGCTATCGTAATGTACTTCGCGATGGGTGGCAGTCAGGCGATGAAAACCGCCTTTCTCGAAGACCTGCTCAGTCTCATTCCGGCAATGACTTTCCTAATTGCAGCGCAACTTGAACCGAAAGGTCCAACCGAGAGATTTCCCTTTGGTTTCGTACGCGTCAACAGCCTCGCTTTTCTTGCGTCGGCGGTGGTATTGACCACAATGGGGTTCTGGCTGCTTTACGACGGTATGACCGCCCTTCTGAAGCAGGAGCATCCATCGATAGGTCCTGTGACGATCTCTGGTCATACGTTCTGGATGGGCTGGTTGATGATGGCGGCGCTTGCCTATTCTATCGTTATTCCAACAATCCTCGGAAGGCTGAAGAAACCTGTTGCGGAAAAGCTGCGTGACAAGGTTCTGCACACTGACGCCCAGATGCAGAAAGCAGACTGGCAAACTGGTGTGGCCGGTATCCTTGGTCTCTCAGGAATTGGCATTGGGTTCTGGTGGGCAGATTCGGCGGCGGCCGCTCTCATATCCCTGTCGATTATTTTCGACGGCGTGAAGAACATTCGCATTGCCTCGGCGGAACTGCTCGATGGTACGCCTCGAAAACTCACCGACTCTGGCCTTTCTCCGGAGGCGGTTCGCTTACAGGCGCGATTGGCTGGATTGTGGCCCCAGGCCCAAGTCCGCGTGCGTGAATCGGGGCGCTATATGATCGCGAATGTTCGCGGAATCGCGGTGCCCAGCAACATTCCTTCACTAGACGAGCTTATGAGCAGTGATCCAGGATGGCGCCTAGCGGAGCTCACCTTCACGCCTCCCAATTGTGCACAGCAGGAGCTGGAGGGCTGACAAGGCTGATTTCCTGTCTGCTAGGCTCGCATTGACCTCAACTAATCCGATGTTCGCCTTTTACCCAGCGCACGGTGCCCGAACTGGCGCGCATCACTACGCTCTCGGTGGTCATGATCCGTTCGCCATTGGGTCGGCGGATGCGCTTTACGCCGTCCAGCAGCGAGCCGTCGGTCACGCCGGTAGCGGCGAAGATGCAGTCGCCGCTTGCCAGATCGTGCAGCTTGTAGATGCGATCGAGGTCCTCGATGCCCCACTTGGCGGCGCGCTTGCGTTCATCGTCGTTGCGGAACAGCAGCCGACCGTTGAACTGTCCGCCCACGCAGCGCAGTGCAGCGGCGGCAAGCACGCCTTCTGGCGCGCCGCCTGAACCCATGTAGATGTCGATGGTGGTGTCCTGATCTGTGGTGGCGATCACACCTGCCACGTCACCATCGCCGATCAGCACCACACCGCAGCCGATACCGCGCAGTTCGGCAATCAGTCCTGCATGGCGGGGGCGGTCTAGCACGCATACGATGATATCCTTGGGCTCCACACCCTTCGCCGCGGCAACAGCCTCGACGTTTTCGGTGACGCTTTTTTCCAGGCTGATCACGTCTTCGGGATAGCCCGGACCCACGGCGATCTTGTCCATATAAACGTCGGGCGCGTTCAGCAGGCAGCCCTTCTCGGCAGCCGCCAGCACGGCCAGTGCATTGGGACCGGCCTTGGCCGTGATGGTGGTGCCTTCCAGCGGATCCAATGCGATATCGATCTTGGGTCCCTTGCCGGGCGCCCCGCCCACCTTCTCTCCGATATAGAGCATGGGCGCCTCGTCACGCTCGCCCTCGCCGATCACCACGGTGCCATCGATGTAGAGCGTGTCGAAGCACTTGCGCATGGCCTCCACGGCAGCGGCATCGGCGGCCTTTTCATCGCCCCGCCCCACCAGATCGGCAGCGGCAACGGCTGCTGCTTCGGTGACGCGCACCATTTCCATCACGAGGACGCGGTCGAGAATGCTGTTTGCGGAGTTATCGGAGTTCATAGGTAATTCAGGCTCCCATCTGAAGCTGGCCGGGCAGTTATCAGTCGCTTAGGTTGAGGGGGCAGGAATGTCGAGGCGGTCAACCGTAATTTTCGTTCCTGTGCTTTTATTGGTCGTCCCGGCGATTCCGGTCAATGCGCAGGAGGTATATGGACCTGCCGATCTCGCCAGCGAACCGGATACCGACGCTCCCGTCCCGCTGCAGGAGCCGAAGCGTTGCGACCAGGAGGTTCGCGAGGATGGCGCGATTGTCGTGTGCCGCGAACTGCCAGAAGCGGAGCGGTACATGTCGCCGCTGCCCCGCCCCGTCGAGGTTCACGTGAACGATGTAGGCGGGCTGCGCGAACCGCCGTGCTGGGTAACGGGCAAGACCCCGTGCACGCGGTTCGGCTCGGTTCCGCCTTATCCGCCGATGATCGACACCACGGCCTTTGCCGAACAGTTGAGCGAGCAGGATGCTGCGGCTGTATATGCCATCGAAGCCGATGCATCCGCCGTCCCGGTGAGCGGAGAGCGGCTGCCGATCGACCTGTCGGGCGACGACTAGGCGGTAAATACCATCAGCCGATAAGGCGCATGACCAGCGGTTCTTCCACCAGACTGGCAGAGCCTTCCAGCAGTTTCAGCGCGCTGGAAACTCCGCTTTCCGGGCCCTCGTGAGTAACGATGGCCACCAGCACCGGCTCTTCACCGCTTTCGTCGGGCTGACCGTGCTGGATCATGCTCTCGATGGAAACGCCCGCATCGCGCATGGCGGCGGTAATCTCCGCCAGCACGCCGGGCCGGTCGGCCACGGTAAAGCGGACATAGGCACGGTTGCGGCGGTTGCCCGGATCGGCAGGCGTGCTGGCCTGCAACGTATCCACGCGCTGCGAAAAGGGTGCAATTCGGTTGCCGCGAGCGATATCGACAAGATCTGCTACAACGGCGCTGGCCGTGGGGCCATCGCCTGCGCCCGCGCCCTGGAACAGCAGTCGGCCAACATGGTTACCCTCCACCACGACAGCATTGGTAGGTCCGTCCACCGCTGCCAGCGGATGGCGCACGGGCACCAGATAGGGGGCGACACGCTGAAACAGGTGACGCTTGCCATCACTGTCGGCGCTATCGGCACTGTCGGCACAGTCGGAAAGGCCGATCAAACGGATGACGTAGCCCAGCGCGCGGGCCTGCGCGATGTCGGCAGCACGGATGCGGCTGATGCCGGAGGTGTCGACCGCTGCAAAATCAAGCTGTGTTCCGTAGGCATTGCTGGCCAGGATTGCCAACTTGTGAGCCGCGTCCACACCCTCGATATCGAAAGTAGGATCGGCCTCGGCATAGCCCAGCGCCTGCGCATCGGCGAGAACGTCGGAGAAATCGCGGCCGGTCGTCTCCATTTCGGAGAGGATGTAATTGCAGGTGCCGTTGAGAATTCCGTAAATTCGCTCGATACGATTGGCAGCGGCGCCTTCGGCCAAACCCTTCACGACAGGAATGCCACCGGCAACCGCTGCCTCGTAACGCAGGGGCACATCGTTGCCTTCGGCCAACCGCGCCAGTTCCAGTCCGTGATGCGCGATCATAGCCTTGTTCGCGGTGACAAGGCCCTTGCCGCCGCCCAGCGCCTTGCGCGCCAATGCCAGGGCAGGACCATCGGAACCGCCTACCAGTTCCACCACCACATCGACGTCATCGCGCGCGGCCAGCACGGTCATGTCGTCCTCCCAAGCGTAGGAAGACAAGTCCACGCCGCGATCCTTGCCGCGGTCGCGGGCCGAAACCGCCACCACTTCGATACCGCGCCCGGCGCGGCCCGCAATCAGCTCTGCGTTTTCCGCCAGCAAACGAAGCACGCCCGCGCCCACCGTGCCCAAACCCGCCAATGCGATACGCAAATTCTCAGCCATCGAAATCCCTGCCAACCTTGTAACCTGCTTTGTGCGGCGCAGGCGTTAGGCAAGGCTGAAGCTCTTGGCCAGAGGCGTCATGCAGGAAACGACCGCTCAGTCAGGTAAAGCGTCGCTCGCAAGGGCCAAGTTCGGACAGGATGAAGGCATAGTCCGCCCGCGCCTGATCCTGCGAGGCACGATCCCGCTGCAAGAACGAGCCGGCCGGTAATTCTCGTGGGAGGAAGCAGGCGAGACGGTACCAGGTCAGTGTGCCGGGCTGTGCCGCCTCGGCCGAGGCGTCCACCAGTTCACCCAGTGACACGCCCCATTGCGGCGCCATGCCGGGGCGACGAATCACCGAAAGCGAAACCGGTGCGCCTGTATCCGTCTCCACGAACATTTGCGTTTCCGATTCGCCAGCCAGATTGCCCGGTACCGAGATCACATCGCGCAGACCGGTAACGGCGGGAGGCATGTCGGCAGCGGCAAGCTGGGTAAGCACCTGGCGAACGCGCGCCTCGATGCGGGGGCCGGCAGGCAGCATCGAATCGGACGACAAAAGCTGCAGCGCACCCGGCTGACTCTGCGACAGATCGCCGAAGACAAGGAACTGCCGACCCTCCAGATTAGGAACATCGCCATTAGCATCCCGGCGCTGGTCGACGACGTAGGCGAGCTGCGCCCCCACCGCCTGCGGTCCGGCCAGCAGGCCTTGCGTGAGCGATTCGATATAAAGCCGAACGTGCGAAGGCGGAACGTCGGGGGCGCGTTCGTCGGGGAAGGCGATCTGGTCCTCCACCGCAACCATGGCGACCGTGTCCGCTGCCATCGCCATCGTCACGAGGTCGGCATAGGTTGGTGCCTGCGTCTCGGGCAATTCTGCGGTGGGAACATCCTGCGACATGGCGGTGCCCGTGCTGGCGCATGCCCCTAGGGCAAAGGCCAGCGCAACGGGCAGGACCGCGCGCAAGTTCGGCGAAAAGGAGGGTGTCGACATGGCAATCCTTATGCTCGTGGGTGTCCCTTGGGGCAATGCGCAACATCGTCCTATGGGTCCGGAGATCCGCGCACTTCCGCCAATCAGTACTGAATCGCGACTTAAGCAACAAAGGGTTTGCCCCAACCCTTCCAGCCCGTTAAGAGCCGCCCAAGTCTGTCCGGGAGAGTATAGAAAGTTTCCCGCTGTGATCTTTTCGGCACATTTTTTGGTTGTGTCGGGGCGATATCACAGGGCATCATGCGGTAGGCATACATTTGAGGCTGGATTATCCGGAAGTTTTCCGGATTGTCCTTGGAGAGAGCCGGATTTCGGTCCGGCTAACGATGAACGGAGTGAAGGGACTGGATGGCTTACGCTGACCAAGAGATGAGCGGCAGTCGAGTTATCTCGATTGTCATCGTTGCCCTCATCCACGTGGCCGTGGGCTACCTGCTCATTTCCGGGCTCGCCGTATCGGCGGTGCAGGAAATAGCAGAGCGGGTCACCACCGTGGATATTGAGGAAGAGGTGCCACCGGAGCCGGAGGAGGAGCCACCGCCCCCGCCCGAACAGGAAGTAGCACCACCGCCGCCGGTTGCACCGCCACCTCCGATCAATGTGAGCGTAGCACCGCCACCAATTCGGACACAGGCGAACATCCCGCCGCCGGCACCCCCGGCGCTGAGGATTCCGCCGCCGGCACCGCCAGCCCCGCCCCCAGCACCGCCACCACCGCCATCGCAGGCACGTCCGGCGCAGCCGGAAGGTCAGGCTCGCTGGCAGCGCCGGATCATCGAGAACTACCCTTCACGCGCCCTGCGTCGAGAAATCGAGGGTACCGTCGGTGTTTCCGTGACCGTGGGCGCTAACGGCCGCGTGTCATCCTGCCGCATCACCCGGTCGGCCGATCCTATTCTGGACCAGGCTGCTTGTGACGACATGGAGCGTTACGCGCGCTTCGAGCCTGCACTGGATGCCGCCGGCAACCCGACAACGGGCTCTTGGGCGACCAACATCGTTTACCAGATCAACTGATCGAACAGATTTTCTCTAGGAAGAGGACTTAATCGCATGCTTATCGAAATTCTTGCCGCAGCCGGGGAAGCCCCCGTCAACGAGTTTGGCTTCTGGAAAGCCATGGAAGAAGGCGGCCCAGTCGCCTGGACCATCCTCGCCATCATGATCATCATGTCCGTCGGATCGTTCTACATCCTGTTCACGAAGATCTTCGAACAGAACAAGGTCATGAAGGAATACCGCAGCAACCGTGCCGCTTTCTGGCGTGCCGGTTCCCTGAAAGAAGGTGCTTCCAAGTTCGACAAGAACAGCGCATGGCGCCAGCTGGTCGACGACGGCATCCGTGCCGGCGACGAATCGGCCAAGATGGACGACAGTCTCGAATCGCACGACTGGTTGCACGGCACGCTGCAGCGTTCGGAAAGCTCCATCATGGCTCGCCTCAACGGCGGTCTGCCGTTCCTCGCAACGGTTGGTGCTACGGCCCCGTTCGTCGGTCTGCTCGGTACCGTTATCGGTATCTACCGCGCCCTCATCAATATCGGCATGTCCGGTTCGGCCTCGATCGACAAGGTTGCCGGCCCGGTTGGTGAGGCCCTGATCATGACCGCCATCGGCCTGATCGTGGCTGTGCCGGCGGTGTTCGCGTACAACTACCTCATGAGCCGCAACCGTAAGATCCAGGCGATGCTTTCGGGCTTCTCCACCGATCTGCAGGCCAACATCACCTCCAGCGGTGCTGTGAAGCCCGCGCTGCTCCCGGCCAAGTCGACCTCGACGACCGCCAAGCCTGCTACTGCTGCTGCTGCCAAGCCCGCGACTACCAAGATGGGCGCAACCACCACTTCGACCTCGCCGAACGCCCCGAAGCGCTAAGCGTTAGACCAATACCGATTGGCGGGCGCTGTCGCATGCGGGCGCCCGCCACCAGATGCAAGTAACCTGAGATAGGACAAGAGACATGGCCATAGCGATGGGAGATGGCGCCGGCGGAACGCCGATGTCAGAGATCAACACCACGCCGCTGGTGGATGTCATGCTGGTGCTGTTGATCATCTTCCTGATCGCAGTTCCCGTTGCCATCCAAACCGTCGAGGAACTCGAGATCCCGATTTTCGAATCGCTCGAGTCCGACAACAAGGTCGAGAACCTGCTGATCACGGTAACCACAACCGATGCGGCTGGTCGGACGCCAAGCACGATCAACACGGCATTCGAAGGCGCGACCCGCGACGGCGAGTGTCGGATTTTCCTGAACAACACCACGCTGGTGGATTCCGGCGAGCTTTACGACCGCGCATTCGAACGTCTCGATGCCATCGTTCAGCGCGCCGGTGGACCGGAGGCGATCATGGCCGATCCGGAACTGATCCCGCAGGTGCACATCCGTGGCGATGTCAACGCGCCGTGGCGCTGTGTTGCAGGCACGATCTTCAACGTCCAGGCGGCCGGCTATCCGACCATCGGATTTATTTCCAACCCCGTCGACCCCAACGGTTGATCGGCGCGGTAGAGAGTTTCAAGGAGTAAGAACCTATGGCAATGTCAGGCGGCGGCGATGATGGCGAACCGATGATGGAAATGAACATGACGCCGTTGATCGACGTCCTGCTCGTGCTTCTCATCATGTTCA
>OJBY01000863.1_pt1 | contig 13766 bp, 8 predicted proteins | sample 1591731 | NCBI WGS metagenome assembly OJBY01 (sample SAMN05416837, study PRJEB24817) | seawater metagenome | isolation source: Sea water | place: Canada:Atlantic | collected 2013-07
CACTATCCTCTTCGTCGGCAGCGTCAGATGTGTATAAGAGACAGGCACTCACCTCAGCACACACTGCATTTGCAGAATACGTCAAAGGCGTGCGCGAGGGTAAAGACACCTCTGCCAATTCGGAAATCCGTTGGGAAGGTGAGGGCGGCCAGCCTGAACCCCGCGACATTCCCGGGGACGAAGGCAACCACAAACGTGGCTACGTCCAGACCGAAGATGGCAACTATCAACTGCATGATGGCTCGATCGTCATTGCGTCGATTACATCCTGCACCAACACCTCCAACCCTTATGTGATGATCGGTGCCGGTCTGGTTGCACGTAAGGCACGCGCCTTGGGTCTGACCCGCAAGCCTTGGGTTAAAACTTCGCTCGCCCCCGGTAGCCAAGTGGTGTCCGCCTACCTTGAGGCCGCAAACCTGCAAGAGGATCTGGATGCGATCGGTTTTAACCTTGTCGGCTATGGTTGCACCACCTGTATCGGGAACTCCGGACCGCTTGAGGCTCCGATCAGCAAGGCGATCAACGATTACGATCTGATCGGGACGTCGGTCTTGTCGGGTAACCGGAACTTCGAAGGCCGGATTTCGCCTGACGTACGTGCCAACTATCTGGCGTCGCCTCCCCTGGTTGTGGCCTACGCGCTGGTCGGTGACATGAACGTCGATCTGGCCAACAGCCCGTTGGGGCAGGACAAGGACGGCAATGACGTCTACCTGAAAGACATCTGGCCAACGTCCAAGGAAGTCGCTGATCTGGTCGAGCAGACCGTGACCCGCGCAGCGTTCCAAGAAAAGTACGCAGACGTCTTTAAGGGCGATGAAAAGTGGCAGTCCGTCGAAACCACCGACGCCAAGACCTACGACTGGCCACCGCAATCGACCTACGTTCAGAACCCGCCTTACTTTCAGGGCATGTCGCCAGAGCCAGGCGTGATCACAAACATCGAAAACGCCAAAGTTCTGGCCGTTCTGGGTGACATGATCACAACCGACCACATCTCGCCTGCTGGTTCCTTCAAGGAAACCACACCTGCGGGTCAGTATCTGGTTGAACGTCAGGTGCCTGTACGTGAATTCAACTCGTACGGTAGCCGTCGCGGTAACCACGAAGTCATGATGCGCGGCACTTTTGCCAACATCCGGATCAAGAACGAGATGCTGGATGGCGTCGAAGGTGGTTATACCAAAGGCCCCGATGGCGAACAGACGTCGATCTTTGATGCAGCGATGGCGCATCAGGAAAACGGCACGCCGCTGGTGATCTTCGGTGGCGAGCAATACGGTGCAGGTTCGTCACGTGATTGGGCGGCCAAGGGTACGGCTCTGCTGGGCGTCAAAGCTGTTATCGCAGAGAACTTTGAACGTATTCACCGGTCTAACCTTGTTGGCATGGGTGTCATCCCGTTCGAATTCACCAACGGTGACACGCGCAAAAGCTTGGGTCTGACGGGCGAAGAAACCGTATCAATCAGCGGTCTCGACACCATCAAGCCACTGCAAGAAGTGCCGTGCACGATCACCATAGCAGACGGTTCGGTCAAAGAGATCATGATCAAGTGCCGCATCGATACCGCGATCGAGATCGAATACATCGAACATGGTGGCGTTCTGCATTACGTACTGCGCAACCTCGCGAAATCGGCCTGATCGCAGGCCACGGGCCGCCGCGTGCGACCCTAGAAAAACGCCCGCCAAGTTTCAGCTTGGCGGGCGTTTTGCGTATCAAGCCCACGCCATCACGGCAAAGTTCCGCTGTCATGCGTGAAATGACGCACTTCGACGCGTTTTGCGGTTCACAATCCTGATTTTGCCCAACAGACTGTTTGCCGAAAGCAGGCGATTTCCGCTATGCATAAGCTAATAATAAACTCGTTTTCTGACGTTGCGGTCGCGCGCTCTAAGTCTCACCCAACGACACGTCGTACCATGAGTACAGGGAGCACCGCATGGCGCATTTTCATTCAGACAATTTTAAGACGTTCCTGCGCGCCTCTACGGCTGCGGCGGCTTTGGTCTGGGGAGGATACACGGCCGGCTTCGCCGCGACGCTTGATATCACGGGCATCGACGCGGCCTCCGACCTCTACGAGACGGTCTCAGGCGGATCACTGCTGCGCGAGGAAACTGCCGAAGACGCTGATCCGACCACCCAAGAACTGCTGGCTGCCGCTCAGGCTGATTACGCTCGGTTGCTGGCTGTGCTTTACGACAAAGGGTATTTCGCAGCTGTCATCAAGATTACCCTCGACGGTGTAGATGCTTCTGCCATTGCGCCGGTGACACCGCCGAAACAGATCAACCGTGCTGTGATCGATATCGAGACGGGGCGAAAGTTCAGCTTTTCAAAGGCAGAGATCGCTCCTGTGGCACCGGAAACTGAACTGCCGGAACAGTTTGCAGCGGGAGAAACTGCAAGTCTGGGCGTGATGAAGGAAGCCGTTGCCGCTGGCATAGAGGGGTGGCGCGATCAAGGTCATGCCAAGGCCGAGCTGGCAGAGCAACAGCTGACAGCCCGTGTTCCTGACGCGACTTTGGCCGCAACGCTTCGACTGCGCCCGGGCCCACGGCTTCGGTTTGGTGAGCTGGCCGTAAAGGGCCAAAGCGACGTGACCCTGCGCCGGATCAAAAAGATCGCAGGCTTACCAACGGGAGAGGTGTATTCGCAAGAGCAGCTTGATCTCGCGGCAACGCGGCTGCGGCGCACGGGTGCTTTCAGCTCAGTCGCCATGATCGAGGCCGATCAGATTACAGCGCCAGACGTGCTGCCGATCACCGTGCAGGTGACTGACGCACCCAAGCGTCGCTTTGGTTTCGGCGCCGAACTTTCATCGCTCGATGGTCTAAGCGTTAGCTCCTATTGGCTGCATCGCAACTTGCTTGGCGGGGCCGAAAGGCTGCGCGTCGAGGGGGAGGTATCCGGTATCGGTGGCGATTCAGGCGGTACCGATTATCGCCTCGGTACGCGTTTTGAACGCCCCGCGACATTTAACGCCGACACAAATTTCTACGCGCTGGCTGAAATCGAACAACTGGACGAGGTGAATTATTTCTCGCGTCAACTCGACCTCGAGGCCGGCGTCGAACGCATCGCCAGCGAGGAACGGACCTACAGCCTAGGTGTCGGCCTACGCACCGCGCAAACCCGTGATGCCTTTGGCGAGAACGAATATACGTTGCTGACCCTGCCGCTAAGCGCGGAGCATGATTATCGCGATAACCGGCTGGATGCCAAAGACGGATATTATGCCAAAGCCAGCGTGACGCCATTTGTTGCGCTGGCCGGGTCGGATAACGGCGTGCGCAGCTATATCGATGTGCGCGGCTATAAAACCTTTGGCACCACTCGGCCGGTCACCTTCGCGCTGCGCGGTCAGTTGGGGTCGGTCTACGGCCCGACGCTGTCGGAATCGCCGGCAGACTACCTGTTCTATTCGGGCGGCGGGGGCACAGTGCGGGGGCAACCTTATCAATCGCTCGGCGTGGATTTGGCCAGTGGTGACACCGTGGGCGGGCGCAGCTTTGCGGGCCTATCCGCAGAGGCACGCTGGCAGGTCCGCGACAAAATCGGCGTCGTTGCATTTGCCGATGCGGGCTATATCGGCGCGGAAGAGTTCTATGACGGGTCAGGGACATGGCAGTCTGGGGCAGGCCTTGGCCTGCGCTATGCGACAGGCATCGGTCCGATCCGCGTCGACCTCGCGGTACCCGTTTCAGGTCCCGAGACAGATGAGAATTTTCAAGTTTATATCGGTATTGGACAATCGTTTTGATCCACTTCATGCGCCACTTTTTAGTTTCCGCCCTGATCTTTGTCAGCACTGTCGCCACGGCACAGGAGGATGACAAAGGGTTCCTGACTCGCACCATCCAAGACGCCCTGAGCGGGGCAGGGCGCACGGTCAGCATCGACGGTTTTGCCGGTGCGCTGAGTTCGCGTGCGCGTTTTGACCGGATGACGATCGCTGATGAACAAGGGGTCTGGCTGACACTGGAAGAGGTCGAACTGGACTGGAATCGCTCTGCCTTGCTGCGCGGGCGGTTAGAGGTGCAGGCACTGACGGCAAAGCGGTTGAACGTGCCGCGGCTGCCTGTCTCGGAGGAAGAAGCGCTTCCCGATCCGGAAGCCAAGCCCTTTAGCTTTCCTGCAATTCCTGATCTGCCCGTCGCCATCAACGTGGCGGATTTTTCAGTCGACGAGATCAACTTGGGCGCGCCGATTTTGGGCGAACCGGCACAGCTGACTGTGCAGGCGACCGCGCTGTTGAACGATGATACCGCGAATGTCGATATTCTTGCTGCACGGACCGATGGCAAGAAGGGTGAGTTCAAGATTACCGCGGACCTTGACCGCAACGATAGCTTGCTGGAAATGGCCGTGACCCTCTCTGAGGAAGCCAAGGGCATTATCTCGCGCACGCTGAAGCTGCCGGATGAACCCTCGGTTGATCTTGTTATCGCGGGTCGGGGGCCATTGTCGGACTTTGAAACGGATATTGACCTTTCTACCGATGGCGAACAGCGTCTGGCCGGTCAGGTTATCGTGGCGGCACAAGGGGATAACACCACGCCGGACCGCCGCATTCGGGCCGATCTGAGGGGCGACGTGACCGCGTTGATCCTGTCGCAATACCGCGAATTCTTTGGCACCGATGTGGCGTTGACCCTCGACGCGCTGGTTCGCGCCGAGGGTGGGGTCGATGTCAGCGACTTCGCTCTCAAGGCGCAGTCAGCCGAGCTGCAAGGCAAGATCACGCTGAACAGTGACAATTGGCCCAGTCTGATCGACATCACCGGGACCGTCGCCAGCGCCGACGGGAGCCTTGTTCTGCTGCCTGTTGCAGGCGGCAATACTTATGTGCGCCGTGTTGCGCTGGACGTGAACTATGACGTGCAAGATGGCGACGCGATCAATGCTATGTTCGACGTGAGCGAGCTTGCCACCGAAGCGCTCGCTGCGGAATCGACCCAAGTGACATTGGATGGCACCCTGCAAGGCGATGCGGGATCGGTCGGCGAATTCATGGGCGACCTCGGGTTTTCGGCGCAGGGGCTGTCGCTGACCAATGGTGCCGTCTCCGAAGCTGTCGGCAAGTCCTTGAGCGGACGCACGACAATCGCCTACACCGAAGGCACACCGGTTCAGATTTCCGATCTTGATCTGTCGGGCACAAACTACGGTCTGACGGGGGACGTAACGATCAGCGGCCCAGGCGAAAGCTTTTTGACCCAGTTGAACGCACGGCTGGAAGCCACTGACATTAGTCGATTTTCCGCTCTTGCCGGACGCGAGATGGACGGTGCGGCGAATGTCGACATCGTCGGCCAGATCACGCCTCTGGATGGGACGTTTGATCTGAATATCTCTGGTCTGACACAGGATTTGAAGGTCGGCATCGAACAGGCCGATGCCTTGCTTGTTGGGGATACAACGCTCAGCCTTGGCGCGTCGCGGGATGAGACGGGTACATTTGTCCGCGATTTGACGCTTGAGAACGACGCGCTGACCGCCAGCGGAGGTGTCGAATTGCGAAGCGATAATTCGCAGGCACGCATTGAGGCAAAGCTGACTGATATCGCGGTTGTGCTGCCGCAATATTCCGGCCCGATCACGATCAAGGCCGAGGCCGACCAAGACAGCCGCGGCTGGACAGTCGATGCAGTGACAGACGGCCCTTACGGAGCGCAACTAACAGCAAAGGGGCTCGCGACAGGCGAAAATGCTTTGCTCAATTTCACAGCCGATGTACCCGAGCTGCGCGATTTTGTACCCGAAGCCCCCGTGGAAGGTCCGGTTTCCTTGGCCGGTGTGCTGCGCCAAACGCCGGACGGGTGGCAAGTGGACACCAAAGCGACTGCGCCCGAGGATGTTACCGCCACGGTCGAGGGGTTACTGACGCCGCTTGATCTAGACTTCACCGCGTCAATCCCGCGGGTAGAGGCGTTTACCCCTCAGGTGACAGGCGCGGTCGAGGCATCGGGGACGCTCAAGCAATTAGACGAAGGCTTCCAGATCAATGCCAAAGCCAGCGGTCCTTACGCGGCGAAGGTCGCCGTTCAAGGTATGTTAACACCTATGGTTGATATCTCTTTCGACGCATCGGTCCCGAATCTTCAAGCGGTGGTACCGCAAGTGAACGGGCCACTTGCTGCGACCGGGACCGTGCGCCAGACGGAAAAGGGGTTTTTTGTCGATACCAGCGCGACCGGCCCATATGGTGCGCGCGCCATGGTTGAAGGATTGGCTACAGGCCCCGAGATGTCACTGACCTTTGACGTGTCGGTGCCAAATGTGCAGCCCTTGGTGCCGGGCGTGTCCGGCCCGCTTGCGGCGAAGGGAACGGTACGGCAAACGCCGGCCGGCATCGTCGTGAACACCAATGCGACCGGTCCCTATGCCGCACGTGCGTCGGTGCGGGGGGTGGTCACGGGGGATGCGCCCGCGTTGACCTACGATGTCACGATCCCCAATCTTGGGGCGGTGGTGCCGAAACTCTCCGGTCCGCTGAATGTGACAGGCACCGCCGAACAGGAAAACGCAGGCTGGCGGGTAAATACCAATGCCGCCGGTCCCGCTGGCACCCGCGCCACAATTGCCGGGCTCGTTGGGAATGACGGAAACCTGAACCTTGATGTGAACGGGAACGTGCCACTTGGGCTGTCGGCCCCCTTCATCGCACCACGCATCTTGCAGGGCCAAGCCCGGTTTGATCTGACGGTAAACGGTCCTCCTGCGCTTGCGTCTGTCACGGGGACATTGCAAACCTCTGACGCGTCACTATCGGCACCCAACCTTCGGGTGTCATTGCAAAATATTGCTGCGGATGTTCGTTTGGCCAATAACCGTGCGCAAATCGATCTGACCGCTCGCGGTGCCGATGGTGGGCAGGTCAAGGTCGGAGGGGCGGTGACCCTGACGGGCTCGCTGCCAGCTGACATCCAAATCGGTCTGAATAGTCTCGTGCTGATCGACCCGTCGCTCTACCGAACGTCGCTAGATGGCAATCTTCGACTGTCAGGTCCCCTCGCGGGCGGGGCAAGTATCAGCGGCCGAATTGACGTGGGCGAGACCGAAGTGAGCGTGCCGTCGACCGGTATGACGAGCATCGGGGATATTCCGCAGATCGACTTTATTGGTGCACCTGCCGATGTCATCGCTACCCGTCGCAAGGCCGGGCTGACCGGTGCAGATGCTGGAACGGATCCGGCGGCCAGCGACGACAGTGGGCCTGGGTTCGGCCTGAATATCCAAATTAACGCGCCGCGCCGTATCTTTGTGCGGGGCCGCGGGCTGGATGCTGAATTGGGGGGCAGCCTGTTGTTGACGGGATCGACCAACCAAATCATCTCGGCCGGTCGGTTTGATCTGATCCGTGGGCGGCTTGATATTCTTGGCAAGCGGTTCGAGCTGGACGAGGGGTCCGTGCGCTTTCAAGGCGATTTGGTTCCCTATCTTCGGTTTGCCACATCGACCTCCACCAACACCGGAGAGGTCCGCATTATCATCGAGGGAAAAGCCACATCGCCCAAGGTGTCGTTTGAATCGACCCCTGATTCACCCCAAGATGAGGTGCTGGCGCAGTTGCTGTTTGGGCGCAACATTTCGGAGATTTCGGCGTTTCAAGCTCTGCAATTGGCCAGTGCCGTTGCGACACTGGCCGGACGGGGAGGCGCAGGGATCGTTGCTAACTTGCGCACAGGCTTCGGGCTAGATGATCTGGATGTGACCACCACTGACAGCGGGGCCACGGCCGTGCGCGCAGGGAAATACATCTCGGAAAATGTCTATACGGATGTCACCGCCGCCTCGGATGGGACGGCTGATGTGTCTATTAACCTCGATCTAACCAAAAACTTGACGGCCAAGGGAACGGTGGGGTCCGACGGGAATACCGGGATCGGTATTTTCTTTGAAAAAGATTATTGAACTGATCCGCGAGGCTGCAAAGACAGGGATAACGCCGAAGGGGGCCAGCCCCCGCCTCGGCGTGGCCGAGGCACCCCCGGGATTTGATCCATCTGGAAGAGCTTAGCCTGCTACCCGACGCGCGGCGTGAAGCGGCCGTAGCGGCCCTGATCGTACATCAAGCCAGAAGCGTCTTCGTCGGTTTCATACGCAGCGTGGGTGACTTGGCCAAGGATGATCGAATGGTCGCCCGCCGGGTGGACGGCGTAGGTGTCGCAGTGAAAGCTTGCAAGACAGCCTGACAGCGTGGGGGCACCGTTGGGGCCTGTTGACCAGTCGAATGCGCCAAAGGCATCGCCGGACACAGCAAAAGCATCCGCAAGAGCGCGTTGGCCTGCGTCCAAGATATGCACGGCGAACTGCGCAGCCTGTGCAAACGCGTCATGGCGTTTGGAGCTGAGCGCGGGGGACCATTGCACCAACGGTGGGTCAAGCGAAACTGAGGAGAATGAATTCGCGGTCATCCCCAAGGGGCCATCGGCGGTCTGAGCCGTGATGATCGTCACACCTGTGCCAAACCGGCCAAAAGCGCGGCGCAGTTCGACTGTTGCGTCGGGCAGGGGAATGAAGTGATGCATATTGTCAGCCATATCGCAGCGGTGCCACGCGACGCTGGATTTGTCCAGACGGCAAACCCCCGTGCCTCGGCCGCCGATAATAGCGGTTTGGTGGAACCGAACCGCCCCCAACGTGTTGTCCCTTCACTGAGAGGCGTGACCGTAACATACCGGAATGCCTGTCGGAAAAGGGGTGCTGGGACATGACGTTCCATCCACCGCCAACAGGCACCCGAATGCCGACGCTCACGACTGATACAGGCGGTTTTCCCGCCGGAAGGATAGATTATGACACTGAATCGTTTTGCACCCCTCAAGCTGACTGTAGCTGCACTTGTAACCGGCGCTGCGTTGTCCACGCCTGCCTTGGCAGATGACGGCGAGACTGTGGACCACACTGAAGTCGGCTCGCTGAGCTGTGACGTTAGCGATGGCACTGGCTTTATTTTCGGTTCTACCCGTGAACTGACCTGTACCTTCAACCCCGTGCAGGAAGGTCTGGCAGACGAGACATATGTCGGCGATATCAAGCGCTACGGCATCGATATCGGCAAGACCCAGAACGGCCAAATGTCCTGGCTTGTTCTGGCACCGACTGAATCCGAATATTACGAGGGTGGTCTGAACGGCGATTATCAGGGCGTATCAGCAGAGGCGACCTTTGGCGTCGGGCTCGGGGCCAATGTGATGGTTGGTGGTTCTGAAGATACACTGGCGTTGCAGCCGATTAGCTTGAATACCCAAAATGGTGTGAACTTTGCTATCGGTGTGGGTGAAATCACCTTGCAACGTGTCGAAGGCTAAATTCGATATCTAGCTAATTTGTGACGTAAGGGGCACCGCGTGGTGCCCCTTTTCCGTTGTCGCTTCCTAGCGGTCCATTCTGTTTGCGATCAAATCGTCGACGACTTCTGGTTCTGCAAGGGTCGAGGTATCGCCAAGCGCGCCATAGTCGTTTTCTGCAATCTTGCGCAGGATACGGCGCATGATCTTACCCGAACGTGTTTTGGGCAGCCCAGGCGCCCACTGGATCACATCTGGTGATGCAATAGGCCCAATCTCGGAACGGACCCAGTTTCGCAATTCGGTTCGCAGCGCGTCACTCGGGCTTTCGCCGCTCATCAGGGATACGTAGCAATAAATGCCCTGACCTTTGATATCATGAGGAAAGCCGACAACTGCGGCCTCGGCTACCTTTGGGTGTGCGACAAGCGCGCTTTCCACCTCTGCCGTCCCCATACGGTGGCCAGAAACGTTGATCACATCATCCACGCGGCCGGTGATCCAATAGTCGCCTTCCGCGTCGCGCCGACATCCATCGCCGGTAAAGTAATAGCCTTTGTAGTCGCTGAAATAGGTCTGCTCAAACCGTTCATGATCGCCCCAAATTGTGCGCATCTGGCCGGGCCAGCTGTCGGCAATACACAAAATACCCTCGACATCGTTCCCGTCAATCTCGGTACCCGATGTCGGTTCAAGGACAACTGGTCTGATCCCAAAGAACGGTTTCATCGCAGCGCCGGGCTTGGTTGCATGTGCCCCCGGTAGCGGGGTCATAAGGTGACCCCCGGTTTCGGTCTGCCACCACGTATCGACGATGGGGCAATTCCCTTTGCCAACCACATCATTGTACCAGTTCCAGGCTTCGGGGTTTATTGGTTCACCTACAGTGCCCAACAGCTTCAGGCTGCTCAGGTCGCATCCGTCTACGAATGCGCGGCCTTTGCCCATCAACGCACGAATGGCGGTCGGCGCGGTGTAAAATTGATTGACCTTGTGCTTTTCGCAAATCTGCCAGAACCGGCTTGCGTCGGGGTAGGTGGGCACGCCTTCAAACATCAAGGTGGTCGCTCCGTTGGCGAGTGGCCCATAGACGATATAGCTATGGCCCGTCACCCAACCCACATCCGCGGTACACCAATAGACGTCACCGTCATGGTAATCAAAGGTCACCTCGTGGGTTAAGGCAGCATAGACAAGATAGCCGCCCGTGGTATGCACAACGCCTTTGGGCTGGCCGGTCGAGCCGGAGGTATAGAGGATGAACAAGGGGTCTTCCGCATTCATCGCTTCTGGCGCGCAGCTGTCGGACGCCTCTTTGGCCAGTGCTGTATAATCCACATCTCGCGTGTCGTTCCACGCAACATCGCCGCCGGTCCGACGCACCACCAGACATTTAACCGACGCGTCGCAGGACGCCAGCGCCTTGTCGGCGTTGGCCTTCAGCGGGGTCGCCTTGCCACCGCGCGGCGCAAAATCTGCGGTGATGACGATCTTTGCGTCCGAACCTTGCACTCGTGCTGCCAACGCATCAGGAGAGAACCCGGCAAACACGATTGAGTGGATCGCACCAATGCGCGCGCAGGCCAGCATGGCATAGGCGGCCTCGGGGATCATCGGCATATAGATGATCACACGGTCGCCTTTACCTACGCCCATGTCGCGCAGGATATTCGCCATTTTGCACGTCTGGCTGTTCAGGGCGCGATAGCTGATATGCTGCGCCTCTTCTTTAGGGCTGTCGGGTTCCCAGATGATCGCGGTCTGATCACCGCGCGTTTCAAGGTGGCGGTCGATACAGTTGGCGCTGACGTTCAGTGCGCCATCGGCGAACCAGTTGATCTTGACCTGCCCAAAAGTGAAATCGACGTCTTTGACCTTGGTGAACGGTGTCATCCAGTCAACGCGTTGCGCCTGTTCTTTCCAGAACCCCTCGGGGTCCGAGATAGAGGCATCATACATCGCATCATATTTGGCGGCGTTCACATGGGCCGCGTCTGCAATTTTGTCAGACGGCGGATAGGTTTGTGTGGCGACGTTGGACATGGTTCCTCCCTCAGAACTCTGTTCGTTTGCTGCCGCTCAGACGCTTGCGCGCGGCGGCTCTCCCTCGGCAGATCATAACGCGAAGTGAAAAGAAGGAAATAAGCATATGTAAACAGGCGGTTTGTCTGTAAATATTTTTCCGCATTCCGCATAAGACAGTAAATTTCACCTCTCGCGATGCAAAATCCCTAGCAAACTTGGCCGATTGTCTGTCAACGAGTGCGAATGAGGCGCAGGCCGTGCTTCCAAATGGCCTGAAATCCTCGCCGAAGGCTCCTTTAACCGCGTCAGGGCCCCGTCTTGGGGGGTTGGCAGCCCGCCCCCCTGAAGGTAGTATTTCGCCCAAGCGGGCCAGCAACAGTCCGCATAAGGGAGATATCAATGAACAATCTACTAAATGGCGCAGCTGTCTGCGCCCTGACCTTTGCATTTGCCTCGCAAGCGGCCGCAACGGAATGGAATGCCTCTGTCTGGGGTAAACGTCGCGCCTTTACAGAGCACGTTGAAAAGATCGCCGAGCTTGTCTCGGAAAAGACAGATGGCGAATTCACCATCAATGTAAGCTATGGCGGTCTGTCCAAGAACTCCGACAACCTTGATGGTATTTCGATCGGCGCCTTCGAGATGGCTCAATTCTGCGCGGGCTACCACGCGGATAAGAACCGCGCGATCACCGTGCTAGAGCTGCCATTCCTCGGCGTTCAGAACCTCGAAGAAGAAGTCGCTGTATCCCGTGCCGTTTATGCGCACCCCGCCGTGGCCAAGGAAATGGCGCAGTGGAATGCCAGAATGCTGATGACCTCGCCGATGCCACAGTACAACCTTGTGGGCACGGGCGAAGCGCGCGACACGCTGGAATCATTCGAAGGCATGCGCGTACGTGCAACAGGCGGTTTGGGCAAAGCCTTTGAAGCCGTTGGCGCTGTTCCGACCTCGGTTACCTCTTCCGAAGCGTATAACGCGATGGAATCTGGTGTTGTCGATACAGTGGCTTTCGCACAGCACGCACACCTCAGCTTTGGTACGATCAACAAGGCTGACTGGTGGACGGCGAACCTGAACCCCGGGACTGTGAACTGCCCTGTCGTGGTCAACATCGACGCCTATGATGCCTTGTCCGACGCAGAAAAAGAAGCGCTGGACGGTTCTGTTGACGAGGCGCTGGATCACTATCTGGCGAACTACGGCGAGCTGCTGGGCCGCTGGGATACCGTGCTGGAAGAAAAAGGCGTGGAAAAAGTTATGTTCTCGCCCGAAGTGCTGGCCGAGTTCAAAGCCACAGCTGCCGACCCTGCACGTGAAGCCTGGATCAAAGACATGGAAGCCCAAGGCATCCCTGGCCAAGAGCTGTACGATCTGGTTATCAAAACACTCGAAGAAAAACGCGCGTCTAACTAAGCCGCACGGTGAAGAGGGCCTGTTTTTCAGGCCCTCTTTGTTTCCAATATCTCCCTCCCACTCATTTGAAAGGAAAGCATCATGGCCGGTTCCTCCGCCGTGCTCGAAGACGGCAGTCTGCTTAGCCGTATCGACAAAGGGCTGTTACGCCTTGAAACCGTGTTTGCCCTTGTCTCCGGAATTGCCGTCTTCATGCTGATGGTGCTTGCCGTCTGGTCGGTCGGCGGGCGTAAGTTCTTTGCCTCGCCGCTTCCTGGCTATGTCGACTGGATCGAATTCGCCATGCCGCTGATCGCGATCATGGGCATTTCCTATACCCAGCGAAACGGGGGCCATGTACGCATGGATATCCTGATCGGCCAGCTTAAAGGCCGAGCGTTATGGGCCGCTGAGACGTTCTCGGTTCTGTTGATTTTTATCCTGATGATCGCTCTTATCTGGGGGTCGTGGGCGCATTTCCAGCGGAGCTTCGATTTTGCCGCCCCCCTGTGGAGCCGCGATAGCTCTATCGATATCGGGCTTCCGATCTGGCCTGCGAAACTGATCGTGCCGATGGCGTTCTCTGTTCTGGCATTGCGGTTGTTGCTGCAAATCTGGGGATATGGACGCGCATTCGTACTGGGGTTGGAAAGCCCAGTTGCCGTACCTTTGGTACAATCCGCAGCCGAACAGGCCATGGCGGAAGCTGAACATCTAGACGGGCGGGACTGATAATGGACCCTATTGAAATTGGCCTTTGGGTCTCGGGCGGGCTGCTGCTTATGGTGGTGCTCGGTATGCGTGTGGCATTTGCCGCGGCGATGGCAGGCTTGATCGGCCTGATCTGGATTTTTTGGTCCAAGAAAGGGATGCAATGGTCCGAACTGGACTGGGCGCTGACCGTTGCGATCAAAACAGCGGGGCAGGTGCCGCATTCCAAAGTGTCTAGCCAGACGCTGAGCCTGATCCCGACCTTCATCCTGATCGGGTTCTGTCTCTTATACACATCTCCGAGCCCACGAGACTAGGCATGATCTCGTA